>JACCEE010692291.1_pt1 | contig 45261 bp, 45 predicted proteins | sample 7449931 | NCBI WGS metagenome assembly JACCEE01 (sample SAMN15323457, study PRJNA562643) | freshwater metagenome | isolation source: river surface water | place: USA:Blue River Watershed | collected 2017-08-19 | reverse complement strand
GTCTCCGCCACTTTAAAATAATAAGCCACTCGAAAAGAGTGGCTTTTTTATTTCTGCTTTTTCTTTCCTATAATTGAACCATAGAAGTCACTTGCCCTCTATTGACGGATTTTTTGAGCTTCCTTAAGTTCCGTATACATTTGCTTACTTTCTTCAACAGACAAAATTCTTTCAAAGTCTTCCTCTTTCATTTCAAGATAACCATAGGCTTTAGCTTGATTAACACAAAGTTCATAACGCTTTTCTAGAGTCGGCCTTTGAATATAAAGCAGAGTTGGATCTGCAAAAGGCACCTCTATTTGACAGTTTTGTATAGTGCCAGATTCATTAACTAATCTTGAACGAAGGGATAACGAAGTAGCGCAAGATGAAAGAGTAATAAGTAATAAACATCCAATTCCAAACTTCATATTTTATCCTTTGCTTATAACTGTAGATATTTACTACTCGGCTTTAAACCTATTGGATTTAGTAAATTTTCTAGTAAAAATTTAATTACTGTTTTCCAATCGACATATTTTGACTTAGCTAATTTTTAAGCAACATCCCTCAATGCTAAGCAATGAAGTATTATATCTCTCATAATACTCAAAGATAAAATTAAGTATTATTGATTCACATAAAAGACAATTCTTGAAATTTAGATATTTTTATTAGAAGAACTCACAACGACAAATCATTCTCTAACTTCTTTAATGGCTTCCACTCAAAAAGATAGCAGAGAATGATCGTCACCAAGAACACACCATGAACTTGGATCATCTCTTTAAACTCAAGAAATGAAGTCGCCACAGTTCCGGGAAAAATAAAAAAGATCAGAGTACTAAAATACATACGTTTTTTAAGCTCAACAAGGTCAGTCACATTCTTAGCTGACTTCGATTTTTTATGTGCCCAAATGGACAAAGCGGAAATGATCATGGCCCCCAAAGCAGTGAGTCCCATCCCTATTGTAAAGTATTTCATTGCATAGAAAAGAGGCTCAAATTTATTGGCGAGGATCCAGACCATAAACAAACCAGTTGTGGCCATACAAAAGCAGAGGAAAAGATAATTAGCGACTTCTTGCTTTTTCTTTTCTTCGAAGGTTTTAGGAAACATAAAATTTTTAATACTCATAAGCTTCCTTGGCGTGTTTGGAGATTATGATACTCTCTATCTGCCCACCACGCCTTTTTTCCTTTGGAATTTAATGCGCATCTTGGGCGGGTCTTTTTTTAATCCAACATTTTTCAGGTAACCTTTTGAGGTCACTTTTTCAGGACACCTTTTCTGGGTAACCTATAATCAGGCTGCGTTAGCTATCCAATTGGAATTGGTTACTTTAAAAATGTGTTTGACAGTAGCTTTCGCTTGCTTTGAAGCAAATTTTTCTAGCTCATCATACTCTCTAAAAGGACCTGCTTTTGAAAGGATAAGAACTCTAAGAAATCTTTCAGTAGTCACGCTCATTGTAAGAGAGCCTTTCTCCCAACGAGAAACAGTCTCAGGACTAACACTTAATTTCTCTGCAAAATCTTTCCCTGAAAATCCAAGATGAACTCTTAAAAAGCGAATTTCTTCAGGGAGCAAGGTTCTTTCTTGCTTAGCAATAGTTTTAGCAATCAGAGAATGAAGTTGATCCTGATTGGGAATAACAACTTCCTCATCCTGACACTCGGCATTTTCGCACTCGTAAACAATAATCCCATTAAGATAAATGTTATTAAGGCCACTAAAAGCGTAATGGAAGGCTTCGTCTTTTTTCTTTGTCATCTTATGGCCACAAGATAGGCATTTCATTTCAATTTCTCCAAGCTGTAATAACGGTCACATGATTAGGCTTTCTGAAAGCAACGACAACAGTAATGTTTTTTGTTGCCACTCGATAACGCCAAGATTCATTTACAAACTCTGGGTCACCTTCAATCTTTCCGGCCATCAAAACGTTAAAGACATCCCCTGCAATAAGTCCCCTTGCCTTCATCTGCCCTTGCCCATGCTTAGAATAGGACACAAAACTAGGGTCGCTTTTGAGGATCTCAGACAAAACTTTTCTTGCCTGCCCTTTCTCCAATCTTGATGTTACATCAATTCTAGGGCTAAGATCAATTTCTTTTTTATTATCTTTTGACATCGTGAAATAATACCTTTTCGTTTCAGTTGTTTGCGTTTTATACAAAAATTTCGTGAGGCAAACGTAATTTGCAAAGGACAAAGATGGTTCCTGAAACATAATTACTTAAAATACTTTTGATTAAATAATGCTAAATATTAATTTATGGAGTCTTTTTCATTTCTGAAAATAAGAAGCCACTCTAAAGAGTGGCTTTTTTGTTCAAACTTATTCTCCACTATCTTTAAATCGATAGAAGTCTTTTAGAGAAAATCCCTAAGCCTAGACTCGTTATGCTCAGGTTCAACCCAACCAAAAGGAACACAATTCGTCGCAAGCTCTCCGAGACAACTCTGCAAAGTATCTAGACCGTTATAGACGCTCCCCATAGCAGGAGAAACGATGCGCTTGACGATCCCACCCTTTTCATTCAGATGTGCACGAATTCCATTGATACGCCTCAAAATTTCGGCCCTATTCGCCTTTACAAGTGAACGATCTTTTGAAAAACGCAAATCAGAGGGGGCTTCTATCAGATCGAGGTAACGATCAAACGCAGCAAGCTCTTTTTCATATTCTTTATAAAAGTTCGTTTTGACGTTTTCAAAAAGAAGTAAACGAATCACATTCTCAGGATTAGGGATATCAGCAGTGCTCTTCTCTTCAAAGCAATGTCTGTAGCGTTGAAGATTATTATAGATTTGACGTAACTCCCCTGTGCGATAATCAGAGGGAGGATTGGCGCAGGCAGGGGTCTCAGCATTTTTATAACAGGAATAAATTTTCTGTATTGATTCTAAATTTTGAGTCTGACAATTGGCATCGGCTTGCCCCAGAGAAAAAGTCAGCGAATTGCTCACATAAATATCATTGGAACATAAGGCTGCATTCATATATGGAACATCTTTAAGCCTCTTAAAAGCTAAAGCCATTTCCTTCTCATCTTTTATCGCCGTCAACTCTTTCTCTTTGACGAGAATATCTTCAAGATAATTTGCACTCCCCGCTTTTGCCCCAGAAGGCGCTACACCATCAAACCCTGCAATCAATTCAGCATCAGGGAAGGTTTTTTTCCACCAATGGTTTAATGCGCCCATGTTCGCTGTATAACAGCCCCACAACATCACGGAGCGCACACCCTTTTTCAGACGAGGAACCGCATCGAAGGCCTCTGCGATGTCAGGCTCACGAAAACCGCCTGCCGTTCCCATGAAGACACCATTGCCATCATGCCCAGAAAAAACCACAGAAGTTAACTGAATATTATTTTTCTCGATACGCTTTAAAGCTTTTGTCAGTTCTGAAGGACCGATTTTCAGGCGATGAGTCAGTGAGCGTTTTTCATTATTGAGTTGTGTTTCTTTTGAAAGCAAATCATCACACTCTTTGCTGACGGTCATCTCGCAATTTTTTTTTCTTATTTGACTTTCAACTTTTTGAAGGTCGTTATTTAAAACTCCTAATTTTTTTTGAACGGAGGAAGGTATCTCTGGGAGGACGATGAGTTTTTCTCCTCGTTTTTGAGCGGCCCTTTCGGCGGCCTGAACTTCTTTTGGGGAAGTATTCAGATCAATGAAAAGGACATCAGCTAAAACACTAAAAGGCAAAGATAATAAAAGAATTCCAAGACGACCCTTCATAAAGCCTCCATCTCAACAATTGTACCCTACATTGCCTTTTTCACCCATTGAGGGGTAGGAACTACCTCACTTAGCAAGAAGCAATTTAACATTTCTTCACAATTATGCGAAAGACTTAAAGTATTCAATCCAACGCTTTCTAGACTTCTATATCTTTTACAAACATTTGAATTGCCCCCCAAAACCGAGCTAAAGTCCTTTAAACACTTATGAAATCTTTATGAAACGACTTTTCATTTATATTTTTTGCCTTATCCCTTTCCTAGCGATGGGTGCCCCCCTATCAGAAAAAGATGTGACTTATTTTGTTCTTCAAAATGGAGACGGTAGTCTTTCTCAAAGTATGCTCGAAGAATTTGAAAAGATGAAAGCTGTTGGTTCAACGGAAAGAGTCAACATCGTTGTGTTGCAAGATTTGGGAAGTATAGACTCAAGTAAAATTTGGTACGTCAGAAAAGGTGAAGCTGATCTTGTTTATGATTTCAAAAGTAATATCGACACTGGAGACTGGCAAACTCTTGTCGACTATTTTTCATTCGTAAAAAAGAACTTTCCTGCTCAGAAATATATCCTCAACATCAGTTCACATGGTAGTGGTTGGCTTGATTCCTACGCAAGTGATGAAAAAGGAATTTCTTACGACGAAACATCAAACAATCACATCACAACCTTTCAACTAGGAAAAGCACTTGAAAAGATCAAGGCCCTAAACGATGGGAAAAAGCTTTTCGTGTTTGAAATGTTTGCCTGCATTATGGCTTCACTAGAAGTTCTTTATGAAATAGCTGATTCTGTTGAATACGTCATGGCCTCTCCCCAACTCACCTATTCAGAAGACACTCATTACCAAGAAATTCTGACTTATTTAACAAACCATCCAGACTCAAGCGGAGAAGAGTACTTAAGAAACACACTTCAACCATCGGAAAAAACTACAAACTCTTTTTTTGTAGGATTTTCCACTCGTTTTCTTGAACCGTTGGCCATTTCCATAAACCGGTATAGTGCCTACCTTCAAACTCTTTTTAAATCCAAACCAGAAGAAGTTATCGCAGGAATAACAAGATGGGATACCATCGCCTATAAAGTCGTAGGCTATAGACGTTTGGACACTCTCCTTTCAGGGATCAAACAAAATATAAAAGACGTAGAACTATCAAGACTAACTGCCGATCTCAACGAAAGAATTAAAGATGTCATTATCGCTCAAAATGATCCTTCTAAAAATCCTCTTCAAGGTTTATCCATTTGGCTTCCTCTTATAAAATCCCCGGAAGCTCCAACACAAAAACGCTTTTACACTGAGTATCATCACGACTATGTTTATCTAAAATGGGAAAAAGCAACAAACTGGCTTTCATTTATTAATCAAGTGGCCATTTATCAAGAAAAATAGCCTCACTATTTTAGAATAAACCAAAATCAACATAGAAAACTCTCACGAGATATTTCGAATAATAAGCACTCAAGTCGATCAGTTTAAAATTTAGTGGAAATAAAAAACATCCAACTTCCCCATACGCCAAAACACATAAACACTCACACCAAAGACAATGCCAAAGATCAAGAATATAGGCCAAAGTTTATAGTTTTTTTTAGCAAAAGGATCAGCAAGATCATGCTTTGCATTTTTAGGCAAATTAGCAATCTGGGTAAGCATATTACCAAAAGAAATATTCACTGTTGCTTTTGCATTCACAGCCCAACCATTAGCATCTAACAAAGGTGCTAAATTTCTTTTTCTAAGCTTTAGCCAAGCAATAATGATAGAAGGCCCAGAGATGATCATAATCATGCCTAAAAGGGCCAGGGGCATTTTCCACCAAACTAATCCTAAAAAGCCTGCAACAAGTGAAGCAAGAGCTGTTCCTATCGCACCAAGCGCCAAGCCTATAGCTGCAAAAATCCCAACGAATTTTCCAATATCAAAAGGTGCGACCGAAGAATTCGACTGCTCTTTAATTTTATCAGGAGCCTGCTCAATTTTTGCGGTCACATCATTTTGAACTTGAGCATCTTTAGCACTGGCAAATTTATTAATTTGAGCTTCAATAAAACGAAAAACTTTTCGATAGGGAGACCAAAAAGCTTGTGAAATGCTGATTGGGTTATCTATTATTTTTGTTATTGTAGCATCCCAATCTATCCCTGAACGATCATAAAAAACTGCATTTCGTCCAACGATCAAATTATCGACATCACCATTTGTAATGGCCACTACAACTGTCATCTTCTCATTCTTAATTTTTGAAAGACAATCACAATATATAAGATACATCCCACTTTGGTTCGCCATGGAACTGTGTTTGAGCATGTTGTCAACTTTGATACAAAGATCAAAACTTCTCTGATCAAAATAAAGAGTACCCGCTTGAAAAATAGCTTTTTTTTCAAGTGAGTAGAAATCAGAAAATGTAATAAAATTCTTACATAGGGTATAAATATCTCTGTAATAGCGAACCATCTTATCAACAAGAACAATATTACTGGCTTCACTTTCTAAAGCTTTATCGTGTTTTATAAGAGTATCTAGTACTTTTTTTTGATCAGCTGCAATTATTTGAAGAATCGTTTCACTCCCTAGCAATTCAACGGCCTGTCCTTTTTTTTCACTTTTCCAAAGAGAATAAGCCTTAAACTTTTGTGAGATTTTTAGCCAATCAGATTCAGTTAATATCAATTGTTCATCATTATTATCTAGCACGAAAGACTTAAATAACTTAATCTTTTCTTCCCACGCTGGATTAATCCCTTCACTGAGATTCAAAGGAAGTCCTGCTTGAATTTTCGAAAGAGGATAAGAAGCGAGTACACCATCATTCGTAGGCAAATCAATGAGATTAAAACGTTCAAATTTATCGGCTGAGATATTTAAAGTATCTAACGACTGTGGTGCGTAAGCACTTAAACGACAACGAAAAAAATAATCATCAATTTTAGGTTTTACAGTTAAAAATGATTGAAAAGATTCTTCTGTTTGCCCATCAACAGGCTTTTTTGAAAGCCAAGAAGCATAGTCTTCACACGAAAGGTAAAAGAGATCAATCAATTCTTGAGAAAGCCCATTATCACCGCTTTTATCAAGTGCTGAGCCAACACAAGTCATAATCTGTGTGATTAATTTTTTAATGTTTTCATCATCTGTTGAGTTCGTGGTAATAACACCATCACCATTAAACTTATTTTTTTCAAATCGTTTGATGCTATTAGAAGTCTCCTCAACAGAAATAAAATCTTGTTGAGGCTTATCTAAATTTTGTAAAATCTGCTTTGCAGAATTTATAAGAGTTCTCCCCTCCTGAGATTCAGTATTAATTGCTGCGAGAGATAAACTATTCCCCCCACTTAAAAGAATATCTGGATCATTTACAAGAGAACAAATCCATTTCACTGCAGACAAAATTTCTGGAACGCGAATCCTGTCATCATGGTCACTATCAACAAGTTTGAGCGTTTCAACATCGATTTCTAACCCGTGAACAGGACAACTCAACGCAGTCCAAAGTTTTTGATCAAGGCTATCAAGATGAAGCAAGTCTTGACCACTTTCTAGTCTGACGCGACTTACTCCACCGATATTTGAAAATTTCCAAATGTGATTGTGTTGTTGATTCATTATTGTTCAATGACCGCAATCACACGTCTGTTTTTTTGTTTTCCTTCAAGAGTACTATTATCCGCTATCGGATTATTTGGTCCAAAGCCTTTTGCAGTCATTCTATCTTTGGCAACTCCCAATTTAACAAGTTCATTCATAACGGCAGTTGCTCTTTTTTGTGAAAGCGCTGTATTCGCTTTAACTGAACCAGCGTTATCAGTATAACCCTCAATTTGAACTTTTACTGTTTCATGTTTTTTTAAAAAGTCAGCAACTTCTTGTAAGTGGGATTGATACTCTGGACGAACATCAGACTTTCCAGAAAGAAACTCAACATTTATTTTAATCTGTGCTTTTTCTGAGAGAGCACATCCAAAATCATTTACCTTCTCTCCTTCCTTTGTATTCGGACATTTATCCTCTGTATCGATAACTCCATCCTTATCGCTATCAACCTTTAACACTTCTTTAATTTGTTCTTTTACTTGCTCTTTAACTTCTTCGATTTTTTCTTTTGCTTCTTCTTTCTTTTCATCGCCACCAAAATACCAAGTCAGTGCTAAAGAAGGCATGATCACATGATCTCTTCCTGTAGGCATTTTGCTGACAAGTTTTGAAACATATTGATAGTCAACATGACCACCTAATATCAAATTAGAAGTTAGATTGTACTCAATTCCAAGTCTTGCAAGCAGGGAGAGCTTTAGACTTGAAGGGACATAATTTTTAATTTTTGTTAATCCCAAACCAGCTCCGCCAACAAAAGAAAAATCGCTTTCACCATTAAAACGATAAAGACCTAGCAAGTTCCCACTATCAAATTGAGCATCAAAGTCTTTAAATTTTGAATGGAGATAACCAAATTCGACTCCAAGTTTTGAAGTAAAATGGTAACGTCCATGAATACCCACTGCGTTTTTAGGATCAGCAGCATCGTTAAAATTATTTCCAAAACTTGGAATAGGATATCCAGCAGCAAGTCCTACGCCAAATTTTTCACTCAAATCAGATGCATATGTACTTAAACCGGTTAAAAGGAACAATAAGCAAAATAATGTTTTCATTTTCTCTCCTGTCGAATTTAGGATTTAAATCCTAATCTAAGAAGAAAGAAATACGTTAAAAAAAACAGCTAAAAACGAATTCTTTACTTTTCTTTAGTCAGCAAAATGTTTTAGTATGAAACGCTTTTGTCATAAGTCACTATGACGAAGTTTGAGCTGAAAACAAAAACGTGTGACAAATTCAGAAGTGATAACGTGATATAGTGATATAGTGACATGAAAAGGTTTTACGAAAATCATCACAATAAAAACCGCTCAACTCGCTATCCATTTTTTTAAATCTTAGTCTACTGTTTTATACTAATGCTAAATAATCATTAATTGTTTGAAGAGCAAGACGAGCTAGCACTATATCCTGATTGCATTTTATGACAAACACGTGAATACCTATAATTAACTCACTTCAAAATTCCTGAGTATTTATATTTTTGCTTTCATTCAAGACTTACAATTTTTAAGTATACGGAAAATATCTGGCCTAATACTTTGAAAAGCTAAGAGGTTTCACTCTTCTTTTACCTTTCCCTTAATAATTTAATAATAATTTGTAGCTAAAATAAGTTATGAAACCCTATTCGGCCAAGGGAGAAGTATGAAAAGAATCATCACTTTTTTATGCCTCAGTCTAATACTCGTATGTTTAGTTAGCGACCTTTATGCTGGGGATATTCTCTACTATTCGATAGGTAAAAAAGTCACCAGCTCTACTTCTTCAACCTCAACAGCAACAGACACTTTACCCTCAATGCCCCCTCCTTCTCTTCATCATAAAGAAAATGCTCCAAAGCCTCCAGAAACAGTCAGCGCTTCTTCGTCTGAAAAAAGTAATTTGGATGCCATTCATGCAGGGATGGAAAGTGCTTTAGATATGTTGATTAAGGCCAAGGCTAAATACAAAGCCAAAGAGATCACTCAAGAGGATTATATCAAGGTCGCTGATTTGGTCGCCGATTATGCAGCGATAGAAAAACAAAGAGCTGCTCCCTAGACTTTGCTTCATCGAGAAAATTCTTAATTAGCATTTTATTTATACCCCTCATACTTTTAAGCAATTAGCACTGTCTAAACTTTAGACATAGGTATGTAAATATAGACCTTCCCTATTTTCCCAGACAAGACTCCACTAAAATCGGCTGTACCTAAAAATTTATCATAGAGAAAAATGATGAAAAAAATTTTCTTTTCACTATTGGCATTAACAATAAGCTTGCCCTCCTTTGCTGCAGGAGAGGGGAAACATGTTGCGACTTATTTTTCCAAAGATCGCATGAAGAGCTTTGCTTGCACCATTGCTCAGTCTATCAAGACGACCTATCCAAATAAATCTTTGCATGAATTGCGCGGTGATATTCTTGATGTCTTGAGAAAAGATATTAATCCCTGGGTGGATGCTTATCCTATCCCTGCTGGTATTTCTCTTCCTGGTTCCATTTCTAAAATTACTGGTCTACCTGGTTTTCCCATGGACCGCTCAGAATACTATATCCCCAATGCCTTCATCCTCTATGGAAATCCTAGTCGTGAACTGAAAGAGCCTAGCGAGAATTATTTTGCTTCATATATTCATCTGGCCCGCTCACGTTATATTTCCTATTTAAATGGTGAAGAAAAGCGTTTTAAACTTAGAGATGAAAGCAATCTTCTCGAGCAAATTGAAGCCAATCTCCCTCAAGTCGCCAATTATGCTTTCCCTTACCAAGATCAAAATGGCCTTCCTATCATGCAAAGAAAAGTTGGCGTGAAGGAGAAGGATTTATATAAACTAGCGATTGGGGTTCCGACTCATAAAAAATATGATCAGTTTGTTTACGAATCTCAAAAATATAATGAATTTTCTTCTCCGCTTTTTATGTGGCTTCTTGAGCAGGAAGACTTTTCTGTAAGCCCAGAAAAGCTTTTTAACAAGGCCATGGAGATTTACGGTAATCCCATCGTCGCCCTTGGCGTGATTCCCTGGGTGTTTAGCGGTGACGCTTTGACTGTTCATCGTGGAACTTCTTCCGTTGTTTCTTACAAGATCGAGCGATTAGTTGATGGGGATGATATCCCTGGTTTCCAATACCATTTCTGGGGCTACCTTACTCAAGGGGTTGTGGGGAATCGCGCTCGTGTGGAAGCTCTCGCTTATGTTTATGAATACCTCATTCAAAAAGATTATCCAGATTGGACCATTGATGCTTTGTCTCTCTATTTCAGTCAGCAAATCAGAAAATCTTTTAAGAATCCTGAATTATGTGGGAAGAATTAAAATGAACCGCAGCCTTCAAAAAAACTATAATACTCATCCCTCGTCTTTATTATTTCTGGAGTAAAACTTGTTTCAAATAAAAAGCTGGAATAATAACCAAGCCCTTTTAAAGAAACTCATCAAAAATCCGGAGTCATTTGTAGAAGCAAAAAAACTTCTTCTTCTTCAACATGCTTCACTCCACTCCGCAAAAGTAAGCAAAAGCGCTATAGGAAATTATGAAGACGAACTCTGGAAGGATTTATCAGATGAAATTTCTCGTAAGGCACTGAACAAGAAAAAACGTACGATCCTATACGGTCTGTGGCACGCCACTCGTATCGAGGATATGACCATGAACATTCTTGTGGCCAATTCCTCACAGGTCTTTAAGAAAGGAAACTGGCAAAAAAAAATCAATGCCCCCTTTGCTCACACTGGAAATTCTCTTACTCCTGCTCAGATTTTAGATTTCAGCTCTAAAATTAATATCAAGGCCCTTAGAGCCTATCGTATTGCCGTAGGCAAACAAACCCAATCTTTAATAAAGAAACTCAAATACACTGATCTAAAAAGAAAAGTCGCCTCTGAAGACTTAAAGATCATTTTAAAAGAAAAAGGAGTTTTAACAGATAAAAAGACGGTATGGCTTATCGATTTCTGGGGAAAAAAAACAGTAGAAGGACTCCTTTTCATGCCCGCCACACGCCATATCCTTATTCATCTTAATGAGTCTTTTGAAGCTAAAAAAAGATCTGCTAAGGCTTAAATTTTAGATGTCATGATTTTGGTCTAATTTTCATAGATGGCAAAGACTCCAACAATCACTAAAAAACATCCTAAGAACACGTAAAGGACTCTGGCGCCTCGACGACCGAATAACCTCACAAAAAGTTGTGCCTTTCTATGATTCATAAAAAAATCCCAATCCTTTATGGCGGCCAAAATAGAAAAAACGCCGATAGAACCAATGATCACTCCCCACATAATGAGCTCCTTTTGTCGTGAATTATGGGATATTAATTGTTTTAATAACACGACAGGGATTCCCTACAGCAATAGAATTGGCCGGAATCGATTTGGTCACGACGCTTCCAGCACCGATGGTGACATTATCACCTATTGATACTCCACCTAAAACAATACTCCCACCGCCGATCCAGACATTGTTACCAATAATCACTGGTTGCGTGAATGTTTCATAAAAAGCAGTATCTGATTGCCCTGAGACATCTTTTTTAATTCTCTCGAGTGGATCTGTAGGATGGCCAACGGCATAGATTTGAACGCCGGGAGCAATAAGAACGCCACTTCCAATTGTAATTTTCCCACAATCAAGAAAAACACAGTTAAAATTAATAAAGGTACTATCACCAATAAATATATTTTTCCCATAGTCACAGGCAAATGGGGCCTCGATCCAAACATCTTTTCCTTTCTTTCCTAAGAGAGAATCAAGAATTTGAGATTTTTTATCATAATCTCGAGTTGAGGTGTTGGTATACTCATGAATCAATTTTTGAGCTTGATGATATAATTCTATGATCTCAGGGTCTTTCGTATTGTAGAGTTCACCTGCTTCCATCTTCTCTTTTTCAGTTTTCATAAAGTCTCCCTATCGAGATCACCATTTCGTTATTTCGATTATAATTTTATCCAAGGATTTTACTAAAATTTTCTATACAGCCCAAGCAAAGTTTTTCAGTCAATTTATAACATTAAAAATTTTCTTCTTCCCCATCCCTACTTATGAGAGAATAGATTCGATGAAAGGGTACTTATTAATCATATTATTACTATTTTCAACTTCAGGGTTCTGTAAAACCATAAATGTCGTCACTTTCAATTACCCTCCACTCATGGGGAAAAATGACATTTCAGACTCAGGCGTTCTTGTTGAGATCGTTGCAGCCGCTTTTAAAGAAAGCGGCATTGATATTAATGTATCCTATGTTCCAGTAAAACGAGCGATTAATTCTTTAGAAGAGGGAAAGGCCCTCTTCATGATAGGTTTGCTTGATTACTTCAGCCAAGATGCCCAAAAATCTCTTACTACCTTTCCTCTCCTCTTGATTGACTTTGATATTTTCTATCTCAAAAGTCGCTTCCCGAACACATTTAAATATAAAGACATTCAAGAATTAAAATCTTACTCCATTGGAGTTCTCCTTAACGGCTCTACAGATTTATACGGACGAAAAATGGGATTAAGAGTTGATGGAGTGGCATCTCTCGAACAGGTTTTTCGTAAATTAATTTCAAAAAGAAATGAGATTTGTGTTTCCAATGATCTCGCCGGTCTTTATGAAATCAAAAGACAATTTCCGGAACAGAAAGATCAAATTGCATTCAACAGTGAAAAACCATTTTTATCATTGATGTCTTTGGGGATTTTTAACAAAAAACACTCCGAATACAAATCGATGGTGGCAAAATTCGATGCTGGACATAAGAAAATTTTAAAAAATGGAAAATGGCTATCAATCGTAAAAAAATACTACGAAAATCGAGAAATACCGCCGACGGTTTTAAAGCTTTTAAATGAAGAACGTTCTAAAAAGCTTTATTAACCAAGAATTGAAGAAATCAATAAAAATACTAAAGCCTTAGTTTATGACAACCGATAAGCTATATCGGGAGTTATCAATGACTAAGATCCTAAGCCTGATCGCTTTTGCTAGTTTGCTCTTTTTTGCCTCTTGTTCAACTGACAAAAAAAGAAATGTGGCCTCACAAGAGCTTAGCCAACAAGCACGTCTCAAAGGCGTCACGTCCCTTTTAAATAAATCTCAAGAATGGCGTGCCCAGAGTGCCAAACTCATTAGCTATCTCGATAACAAAGTCGAACAAAAGAAAGTTTTAACTGGGGCCGATATCAACAACCTCATCGATACTATCGAAAACTATCTGCAAATTTATCAGCAGCTCATGGAATTTTCTTCAGAAGACCGCGCGATCGTTTCTGATAGAAAAAACTTCACGACGGATTTCAGGGGTGAGGAAGGCCAAGCTTACCTTATGCATCTAAAAATGGTTCTAGCGGTTGAAGCAATTGCCTACGACAATTATCTCTACATTCTCTACCCTCTTAAAAACAACTCCAAACTTCGTCGCCTAGTCGTTTTTGACAATACAAGAGTCGCTGCCCCCTTAAAAGAAATGACCAATGAATTTTGGGGAACCTCTAATACAGAACTCTTTGCGACGAGCCTCTTACTTTATCGTTCTGAGCACGAACAGTTGCATAATAATACTCTCAGTTATGAGGCTCAATATCTTAAAACGTTCAAAACTCTAACAAGCTATTTTGAAAACTCACTGACTCACAGTTACCTCACCCAAGACTCACTTTCTAGTATTCCTCAAGGAAAAAATCTCACCGCACGTATGGATGACCTCCTTCACGAAAAAGGTGAGTTTTTAACTTACATCACAAGTAAATTTTTCGGGAACACTGTTGGTGCTTTTGCTTCAAGAAAAGGAAAACTTATCAACATGAGTCCTGAAGAACAAGAGAGCGTGACAAGGGCGCTCAAGCCGCTCGACATACTGTTAGAGAGAACCCCCTTCCGTCTCACCGCAAAATTTATCCCTGGATACTACGGGCATGTCGCTCTCTGGGTAGGAACCGAGGAAGAGCTCAAAGAACTAGGTATCTGGAATCATCCTGCTGTTCAACCACACCAAGACGCCGTACGCCAAAAGCGCCTCATTGTAGAAGCCCTTCGCCCCGGCGTACAAATTAATAGCTTCGAGCATTTTTTAAATATCGACGATCTCCTTGTCATGCGCCAAGAGAACTTGACCCTAGATCAAAAACGCCGTTACCTCATCACCGCCTTCAGGCAGATTGGCAAGAAATACGATTTCAATTTTGATGTCGAGACAGATGATACGATCGTTTGCTCGGAACTTGCCTATACTGTTTACGAAGACATCCATTGGCCTTTAGAAAAACAGTTAGGACGCTATGCGATCACTCCAGACCATGTGGCCAGTATGGCAACTGACCCTTCTCTCTTTCGCCCTCTCCTCATGTATAAAGATGGAATGAGGGTGCCCACTCAAATCAAAGAGACTCTTCAGAAGGCCCTTACAGCGGAATAAGACCGAGCTCTACTTTAGCTTTTTCAGTTTGTTCTTTAACAAAGGTTGTTTTCATTTCTGTATAGGCATCGCGGTTATGAGCATATTGCTTCCACAAGCTAAGCTTCAATGCCTCATATTCTTTGGCGATACTAGGATATTTATTAAGATAATCCCTAAAATACAGCTCATCATGATCACCAACTAAGCGCAAGTGAAGGTGATAAACTTTTTGTGCAAAACCACTTTCCGTATATCCCTTATTAAAGGCTAAGCGGTATTTTCCCTCAGACATACCTTCCGACATACAAAGATAATTAGCTTTGATCAAAAGGGATTTGAGATTTGGAAAAGAAGACTCAGAATTCACTTCGACCAAAATATCAATTATTGGTTTTGCCCAAATTCCATCAACGGCCGTACTGCCGATGTGATGAATGGCCTGCACTTGCTCCTTCAAAAAAACACTTGTTAAAAAAGTCTGCTCTTCTGCAAACCACTCTTTCCAATTTTTATTATGCTCTGTTAGAAAAATAGGAAAGAGTGTCCAAAGTTCCTCAAGAGTCATCTCTGACAAACTCTTTTTCATAAGTATATTTTAGCTCAACTTGAAATACGATAATTGATTTTGAACTTCTGCAGCTTGGTTTGAAAGCTCTTCAGACACAGCAGCACATTCTTCAGATGCTGAAGAGTTATGTTGAGTCACTTGATTAATTTGAGTTAATCCCTGTGAAATCTGATTTACACTTGCAGCTTGCTGAGAGCTTGATTCAGCAATGCACTTCACTAATTCTGTGACTTTCTTTGCTCCATTCACTATTTCCGTAAACGATTCTGCAGTTTGTTCAACGACCTTTTCACCTTTTTCAACACGACGGCTAGAGTTTTCAATCAGTTCAGAAGTTTCTTTCGCCGCTTGAGCAGATCGACTTGCAAGGTTACGAACTTCTTCTGCAACAACCGCAAATCCTTTACCATGCTTGCCAGCTCTGGCCGCTTCAACTGCAGCATTTAAAGCAAGAAGATTTGTTTGAAATGCAATCTCGTCAATGACTTTGATAATTTTTGCTATTTGTTGACTTGAATCAGTAATTTCTTTCATGGCCTCTAAGGCTTCACGAATATTGTGTTGTCCTTTTTCAGCAAAAAGCTGAGCCTCGTTAGCAACTGTCGTAGCTTGAGTGGAAGTATCGGCGTTTGCTTTTGACTGAGAACCAATTTCAGAAATAGAACTTGTGATTTCTTCAACAGCAGCAGCTTGCTCCGTCGTTCCAGATGAAAGAGTCTGACTTGCGGAACTGACTTGTTTAGAATGGGAACTTACACTTTCAGCAGAAATTGAAACTTCACCAACAATCTTACGTAAACTACTTACCATATTTTGAACAACTGGAACCATTTCGTCTTCTGGCGAGTGAGTCTTAAGCTCAACAGTAAGATCTCCCTCCGAAACCTGCTTTAATGATCTCATGAAATTTTCTAAAATAGCTGTCGTATTGTCGATTGATGTTGCAAGAAGACCAATTTCATCTTCTCTCTGGATATTAACTTTGGAGGTAAGCTTACCCATTGAAACTTGTTTCATCACCTCAACACATTTAAAAATAGGATCAGTAATTTTGACAACAAATCCCTTTAAAAAGAAAAAGACGACTAGACAGAGAGCAAGAAGACAGATGATACTTGCAAAACTAAGCCAATAAGTAGATGCAAGCATCTCGCTTTCTTCTGCTACAGAAATGACTCTCCATCCTGTTTGGGGAATAATAGAAATCCCGGTGATGCGTGAGACTCCTTTAAACTTATAACTATAAAGTTCCCCATCCTTTTTTTCCATCATCCCTTGTCCCCATTCAAAATCTTGAATTTTTGTTTTTAGGATAAGTTCTTTTTCAGGATGGGCGATGACTACACCATTCTTATCTACAAGATAAACATAGCCCTTTTTGCCGATTTTAAGGGGGTTAATATATCGATCGGTAAATTTCTGGACAGCAATAATACTTGCAGCAACTCCAATCACACTTCCATCTTTTTTTACAGGAACAGAAATAGCAAAAATTATTTCATCATTTCGTTTACTCCTATAAACATCAGAAATAAAATCTTCGCCCTTTATGCTTGCTTGAAAATAATCGCGTGTTTTAAGATCCAGCTTGCCTGCAGCATCTGTTGAATCAGAGATATTAATCCCGCTTGGGTTAACAGCAATAATGTTATCGTAAACAGGGTTTTCCTTTACAAAACTAATGAATAACTTTGCAGCTGCATTAGTATTCGTTGTCAGCGCATTAAGGACTTCATCACTTTGAGAAAGGGATTTTATAGCATTTTGTCTCTCTTCCAAAAATGCTTGAAGTTGAATAGCAGTATCTTGGGAAGCCCTTAGAAGATTTTCTTCTACACTTTTGTTCAAACCATAGAGTGCTGTAAAATAATTGATAAGAGTCGTAATCAGACTGCCGACAATAATTATAGACAAGATGGGAATCAAAATTTCATTTTTGAGGTTGTCGGTTTTGAACCATTTCATAGGTTTATCCTTTATCTAAAATTTTACGGTATAGGCTTTTCGGGAAATCTTTTTTTTAATGAGCTAATCCAGTTCATTTATTAAAGTTTTTTTGATTCAACTACCTAAAATTTAAATTAGCTAAAAGTGTATCCACAAACTCCATTACTGAATGCCTTACAATTCATTTTTCACAAATCATTCTCAAGAACGAGAAAACCAAAACTTGACAAAATTTGAAACGTTTCAGTCAAGAAAACTTTCCATCTACATTATTTCCATTTCAAAAACCATTTTAAAAGAGTATTCCATTATTAAACGGACCTTAATGTGTCCCCCCTTAACAGAGAGAAAAGAATCATGAAAAAAATCATCCTTGCCTCAGTTATGTTTTTCGCTTTATCAAATGCTTGGGCCTTCAGTCCACGCACAACAATTCAGTGGTCAGAAATCATTTCTTGTACTGAAGGTTTATCCCTGATGAAAGCTGACAGTTGGTCAGGAGGTTCTGGGCATGTCGTTTTGTTTGAACCAAGCATCTCTGACAAAGCCGAAGAGTCTCTTGAAAATCAATGGAGGGACTATATCGATTTATCTTTCGTTTATCTTCAACAACAAGACCTAAACTATTATGTTGGTAACGATGGCGATATAAAAATTGAAATTGATGCAAGAAACTCTAAGAGTATCACTTTCAAAATTTCAGATGCAACAAGCGGACAAAAAGCCAAGTTCACTTTTAAGTCTTGTCGCTAATTTTCATTCACTTCACCAAACAAGGGCCGCTCTTTTGAGCGGCTTTTTTTTTGCAAATTCTTAAAACTGGCACACCCCTTGCTTTATTAAAGAGCATAATCATTCGTAAGCCCAACTCAAGTGTAAGTTCTTGTATTTAAACTTGAAAACACTAGATGGGGTAACGAAGAGATATTCAACTGTTAAAAGTTTAGACAAGTGAGCCAGTATGACTAATTTCATTTCTCGCCTTCTTGTTCTTGGCCTTATGGTCAGTCTTCTAGCCTCTACCGCCTGGGCGGCAGGCAGTATTCGTATAGGTGGGAAAAGTATCAAGCGCATTGTGGCCTTGGAGAAAGGCCCCTCTGATCAGTTAGAACTTGCTTCCTCTGAAACTCACTACTCTGCAGAAATTGAGCGTTCAGCACAAATACGCGCTGGATACTTTGCGAGCGTAGAGAATTCTGCCCAAAGCTACGGTCTCCTCTATAATCAAGGCTTCAGTGTGAAGGCCAAGAGAATTGTTGATGATGTGAATGAACTCGATGAATTTGAATCTGAGAGCCTTGAAGCCACGATGCATTTTGCAAATCTTTCTTTTATAAAAATTGGCGATGAATACACCTATACCGTCGATGGAACGGCTATTTTTAGTCCCAATGTAGGGCCTGTGGGATTGTGGCTCACTCTTCAGGGGATATGGTCTTTAAGTGTCAAAAGAGAAGGAAATCAGCATTACATTTTAACCATTTCATTAAAAAAGGCAAAAGACGGTTCCCTTAACGTTTCAAAAGGCTGGGTCCACGGTGGAGTAGGATTAAGAACCTCCCTCGCTGATGGAATGATTTTTGATGTCCATGACTCTCTCGACCAACTCCAAAGCGTAGCTAAATCATTTTTAAAAGGTGACTTACGCCCCCTACAGAAACTCTCTCAAAACAGCAAACGCTATAAGCTACTAGAGAAGAATCAAGATCATGAAAAAGGCCGCTATGCTTACCTGGCAGCTTCTAGCCCGTACGTCACTTGGCTTAATTGGGGATTTACCGCCAGCTTTACGGAGAATGAATCCAAAGCTCTTAGTTCGAATGATAAGATCCTTAAAGACGAAAAAAGTGTGACTTATCAAAAAGAAAACAACCTACAATTTTTTAATTATCTGACTTCATCTTCTCGCAATTTTTCTGCGACATCTAACCTCAATGACGGTGAAAAAGATGGAGTTGATCTCGCTGTTGAACACTGGGAGCGCGAATGGAGTTCTACAAACTCCAGAGCATTAAAAACAGAAATCAGCCGCATGATAGGATTAACTCGCTTAGATAAAGAATTAGAAATCGATATCCCTGACAATACTGACATCGGTTACGCACGGGTTCATCTTGTTTTAAATTACTCCCCAGCTCAGTTTCAGTATTTAAAAAATAATTTATCTCTAGTCGACCAAATGAAACTCAACGCTATCGAGCAACTGGAAAAAGAGACTCGCCAAAAAATGGAAGACCTCTCACGCTATCCAGGAAGTGCTGCGACTCTCTATAATGGAATTATGATGGCACGTTTAGCAGAAATGAATTACATTAACTTTGCTTGGGGACAACTTAAGAAATATCTCAAGAATGAAGAGTTGGATCTTGAGTCCCATGCTTATATTATGCGCGCCATCTATATGAGCCCAAGATTTTATAAGGAATGGTATAAGCTAACCCGCCGATGTGGCTTGGATTTTAAGTTCACGATAGAAAGCGAAAGCTTTAAATCTTTTGAACGCACAATCCATTTCAATCGTCAGGCTTCTTGCCGATAGAAAGACCTGAACTGGCTCATTTTTCACGGCTTAAAAGTCTATCTTTGGCTAAGTCTGTTTCAATGCTTTTCTTTGTTTCTTCACTCAAAAGTGGATTATCAATCCATACGATGATTCGGTTTTCGATACGTGCTCTCTCTAAATACTTTTTCCAATACTTATTAAAGACTTTTTCAAAAGAACCGTTTTTAACAATGTGATCTAAACCTCTTTCAATCCTCAGAGCAAGTTTTTCATCGAACTTATTAACCATCAGGTACAGCGGCGCAGGATAAGCAAGACAAAAGTGTTGTTCAACATCGAAGTTTGAATCGAGGTCGTTTTCAATTTCTCTCCAGGGCTCGTTTACTCCACGAGGAAAGGCAACAAATCGCCCAATTTTAATCATGCGAAATAAACTTTTATAATTAGAACTCTTAACAACCATGAAGTTTGCATTCTCTAGAATTTTCGTATCAGGCCAATCATGACCTTGTCCCATGCTAATAGATCGGAGTTCTTTAAGGGCCATCCTATTTTTTTCTCTTAAGTCAGCAACGGCTGATAATTTTTCTTTCATTTGATCAAATAAGTACTGCTGCTTTTTATTAATAATAAAGACTCTGTAGCCCAGCATCCCTTTCAAAAGAGGAAAACGGATCACACGCAAATCCTTCTCTCGCTCTTTGGATGTCATTGTCCAGAAAAGGTCTATGTCATTTTTTATTCTAAGATTTTGGAGAGCACGATCTTGTACCATCTCATCACGTGAAGGCTTTAAGGTGACAACTCCGTCCTCCTTAGTACTTTCCCAAACTAATTGCAAAATTTCTTTAATGTAAGCGGTAGCCTCTTCTGTCTCCGTTGATTTTGAATAACGAAGTACTGTCTCTTCAGCAAAAACGATTGAACTCAAAAGGGCCAAGGAAAGGACGATAAACCTCATAAATAATCTCCCCTTCCACTGTCCTAAGTCTGGTAGTTAATTTCAAGTTAATTAGTTTTTTTTTGATACCAGAATTTTTCGATTGATTCTTTTAATCCAGTAATCAAAAGTAAAAGATGAATCAGCGAATAGGATGAACAGCTTATATCAGTAAGATATTCCCCTGCGACACCTCCTCTCGTGGTCGACCGAGTAAAAATAACTATCCCCACCCTATAGTTTTTCACTTCTCTCAACTTCTCGTTGAAGAAGGCCAGCTCTTTTGAGTATAAGCCTCTTTCAACACTAAATTTAAAGGAAGAATCATGAGCCTAGCTGATTTCATCACCTACACACTCATCATCGCCGCCTCCATCGCTTTAGGGATTACCATCTGGACTTATGCCAAGGGCCTTAAACAATCCCCTCGCGATTTGTGGTTTTTGTTTGTTTATAAAATCGTCGAGTACGCTGCTTACTCTGCGATGAATATGGCCATGATCTTATGGCTTTCTGCAGACTGCGGTTTAGGAGACGTTGCAGCCGGCTCTTATATATCAGCCTGGTCCATGCTTTTATCTATCATGAACATGATCACCGGTGCCCTTCTTGATACCCTCGGGGTAAGAAAGACTCTTGTCATCTCCATCATCTTCCTTATCATCTCTCGTTTATTCATGGCCTTTATCACTAATCCTACGGCCGTATTCATCTTAGGTTTTATTCCTCTCACCATTGGCTTTGCTATCGTTGGACCTCTTGTTTCTGTGGCCATCAAACGCTACACCACCAAAGAGACCGCGGCCTTGGGATTCGGACTTTTTTACGTTCTCATGAATTTAGGCTACGCCATTGGTGGAACCTTTTTTGACTGGATTCGTAACCATTACGCTCTTAGAGACGCAGCCGGAAAAATCATCAACGAAAACGCCGGAACAACTCTTTTCGGAATGCATTTTTCTACCTATCAGATGATTTTCGTCTTTGGTCTCGGAGCCACTTTAATTTCACTTCTGATGGCCTTCTTCTTTAGAGACGGTCTTGAAATGACCCCAGAAGGAAAAGTCATCGTCAATCCTCCGAAACATGATAAAACAGGTTGGGATGCAATCAAACACGCCTCCATGGACACTTGGAAAACGATGTGCTCAGTCGTCACTGAAAAATACTTCTGGGCCTTCATCGCCATGCTCGCCTTAACTGTCCCTGTTCGTACTGTCTTCTTCCACTTTCACTATACCTTTCCCAAATATGGAATTCGCGTTCTGGGTGAGGGGGCAAAGATTGGCTCTATCTACGGTGTCTTAAACCCAGTCCTCATTGTTATTTTGGTTCCTCTCGTTTCCTACTTCACAAAAAAAGTCAGCTCATACAAGATGATGATCTGGGGAGCAGCGATTTCTTCTTCAGCTTGCTTTATTGCGCTTATTCCTGGTCAGGTCTTTTCTGGTCTTACAAACAGTGTTTGGGGCGAGCTCGTTTTCATCAAGTGGCTGAGAATGGCTCCTGACCACGCCACTCTTTTACAAAATCCTCCAACCCCATTTTACTGGACCCTCATTCTTCTCATTTTGGTCTTCACAATCGGTGAAGCAATATGGTCCCCACGTCTCATGCAGTTTACAGCAGAGATCGCTCCCAAAGGGAAAGAGGGCTCTTATATCGCTCTTTCAGTTCTCCCTTGGTTTATTTCAAAGTTTTTCGTAGGCCCTATGTCTGGAATCCTTATTAAAGCCTATGTTCCCGTTGATGAAACAACTAAAAAGGCCCTGAGTTCCTATCCAGACCACTGGATGGTTTGGGTTTGGATTGGGGCAACGGCCATTCTCACTCCCCTTTGCCTGATTTTCTTGGGAAAGTGGTTTAACAACCAAAAAACACCTCATCATGAGATTTGAGTTGGCGTAACCTCTTGTTTTCCCGAGGCGATTTTGGGCTTCCCCTATAGAAAAGATAGAGGGCTTTACTCCAACCATGTTTGTTCATATGAATAGGTCACAATTAATTACAACGGAGTCCAAAAGATGAAAAAGCTAGCAATCATTTTAGGTATGACTTTTATCGCTTCTTCTTACGCATCTGACGCTTGTTACAGAAATTGTGATTCCGAAGCGAACCAACTTGGTTTGATGTGCCAGAAAGAAAGACAAATCTGCATGCGCTCTGGAACTTTTGAAGACCGTCAAATGTGCATGGAGGATTTCCAATCTTGCTTACAAACAGGCAAAGCACGTTACGAAGCTTGCTTCGCAGCTTGTGACGAAGAAGAGTAATCCTTCTTCATCTACTTTTTGATCATAAAAAAACCCCGGCTTAAGTCGGGGTTTTCATTTTTTCATTCAGCTAAACTAAAATAGCGCAGAATCTCCTCACGCAATTTCACATCATCCCAAGGCTTAAAAATGTAACCATCTCCCAGTCCTGCAAAGGAAAGTTTATCTGGATCAGCATAGCCGGAAAGCAAAACGTTCACTACTTGTGGATAATGAGTTTTGATGTATTGAATAAGTTCTAACCCACTCATGTTTGGCATGCGATAATCAGTTAACACAATATGAACTTGTTTATTTTTCAAAATAGCGATAGCCTCTTCAGCACTTTGTGCACACAAAAGCTCATAGGGTTCATTACGTAAAGATCGTTTCAAAGCATTGAGAACAAGAATTTCATCATCCACACAAAGCAAGATTTTATTTGAGTCAGACACCTTTCTCTCCTTCAAAAGGGAGAATCACTTTAAAAGTGCTCCCCTTTCCTTCTTCGCTTTCAACTTCAATAACGCCACCATGTTTTTTAATAATACCGTATGAAATAGAAAGGCCCAAACCAGTTCCGGCGCCCACTGCCTTTGTTGTAAAAAAAGGATCAAAGATTTTACTTAGGACTTCTTTAGACATCCCCTTGCCTGTATCAGCAATAGTCACAATAATTCCTTCCGAATTTGCCTCTGTTTTGACTGTCACTTTTCCATGTTCAATAATTGACTGTGAAGCATTTAAAAGCAAATTCATAAAGACTTGACTTAATTGTCGAGGATAACAGCGCAATAATGGAAGCGTATCAAAATCTTTTTTGACCTCACATTTATATTTCAATTCATTCCAAACTAATTTTAAAGTTCCTTCCAGAACTTCATTTAGATCGACAAACCCAAGAACACTTTCATCATTTCTACTAAAACTTCTCAGCCCTTGAACAATTTCTTTAATTCTATCAGTGCCTTCTAATGAGTCATTCAAAGCCTGCCCGATATCTGAAAGCAAAAAAACAAAATCTTTTTCTTTTTTCTTTTGATCTATACTTTCAAGTTCCTGAAGCAAGTATTGATGATCATTCTTTTTTGCGCTTTTGCTAAGAACTTCATATAAGTTCAAAACCTCGGTGACCCGTCCATAGTAATCTTTGAGCGTAGACAAATTCGACTGAATAAAGCTAATAGGATTATTGATCTCATGGGCTACACCAGCAGCAATCGTACCTAAAGAAACCATTTTTTCAGCATGAGTAAGTTGTTTTTGCATGGCTTTTGAAGCACGCAAATCTTGAGCAGATATAAGAAACCCCTGGTAGGCTCCAGTCTCGTCACGAAGAATAGTACCAGAAGCCAATACAGGAATCCATTCACAGGTATTCGATTTAAATTGAATTTCTAATTCGAAAGAACGATTAGGCTTTATATATTCATCATACAGTTTTGATTCAACGAGATCTTTAATATAAACTTTTTTATCTTTGCTTAGGTCAAACCCAAACATTTTCTTCATTTTTTCATTGATAAAAATGATTCGCCCTTCTTCGTTGACAACAACAAGAGCTGTACCAACTGTTTGCATAATTGTTTGGACATAATTTCTTGAAACAGTTTGCCTAAGCGCTGTGTAAACAGAAACAGCAAGAGCGAGAGCAACGGCAGCACCAAACACAACAATAAAGACAGAAGCGACTCGTCCTTGTTTTAGAAGACGTGAATTTGCATCTTTATGATAGGTATAGCGCTCAACCAAGTGTTGAGCAATATTGTTTTTTAAAACATAAAACTTCTTTTGATAAACATAGAGCTCACTTCCATCAATTGTGTTCCCTTCGAGAATTGAATTTTCATAGCGTTTCAATCGTTCACTCAAGAGAGCTAGGTCACTCAAATAGAGTCGAACCTCTGCATCTGAAACGATCTGATTTAGTGCCTCAAGTTTTTCATTCATTTTTAGATAAAATTCTTTCCATAACCTCTTGCCCCCATTGGATTTCGCACGCAAGTTTTTATCAACCTCAACAATATAACGCTCGAAATTTGAACTTAAATCTCCAAGAACGCTTTGAGACAAAAATATCGCATTCATTTCATTAACGTGGTGAGAGTGTCTTTGTGAGGTCTGAACAGAAAAAACGAGAGTTGAAACAAAAACAATAACAAGAACAATAGAGCTGATCAAAATAGTTTGATAAGATTTAATTTTTGCCACAATCACCTCACCACTTCACTTGCGTCTTCAAGCAAATCTTTTGAAATTTTAATTTTTAGTTCTGCAGCTCTTTTCATATTTACAATGATATTATCCCCATCAAAAGTTCTCGATGCCAATGAACTAGGCTTAACTCCACGTAAAATTTTAACGGCCATATCTCCGGCGTAAGTTCCAATTGATACAAAATCAGCGACATTCCCAATCAAAGACCCCTTTTGTATTCCTGAAGCAAGACAAGCAAAATCAGGAAGTGAGTATTTTGAAACATAACGAATCACTTCTTCCTCACCGCCTGTCTGCACAAGGGTGTCACAGGCAGAAAAGACAGCATCAAAGCGACCATTATTTTTTTCAAGTAAATCAAAAATTTCATCTTTGGAAGTGACAGCAATATCTAAAATTTCGATGTTTTCAGTTTGTGACAAGGCTTCAAAGTCACGGAGCTGTATGGTCGAATTCGGTTCGTTTTTCCGATGAACAAAAGCAAAACGTGTAGCCCCTACTCCTAAACGTTTAAAGGTATGATACTGCTTCTGCATCGGAACAAAATTTCTACTACCTACCAAGTTGTTACCAGAAGATTCCATGCTTTTTATAACTTCCGCTTCAACAGGATAGGTCACCACTGAAAAAACAATAGGAATCGTTTCTGTAAGTTTTTTAGCGGCTAAAGTAGCTGGGGTTGTTTGCACAAAAATAAGATTCACTCTTTGATCGATAAATCTTTTAATGATATCTGGCACAACGTCTTTTTGGGCCTTGGGACTTTCAATATAAAACTCAATATTTTTCCCCTCAATATACCCCTCTGTTGCAAGAACGGCTTTAAATGCAGCAATGTTTTTGGCATACTCTGAATTACTATCCCACTGGGAAATTCCAATTTTGATTTTTTTAAAGCCTTGAATGTAAGTTGTTAAATACCAGCTTCCCACAAGGGCAAACATCATTGTCACAAGAACTGTAATGATCGTTTTAAGCAAAGGGCTTTTATTGCCAGCGAGAATTGTATCGTTATTAATTCCACCCATTAATACAAGTGGACTAAGAACAATAACCCCAGCCGTATCTCCCACCCACCATGTAAGCCAAGTCACAATAAGCTGTTCGAAACCAACGAGATTAAAGCTCCACAAAATAAAGTTTCCCCAAGTTGCAGCAGCAACACAAGACAAAGGTGATAACAAGATCGCAAAAGCAATAATGTCTTTCGGAGTTTTTAAAACCTTATCCTCTGGACCAAATTTTATAAACAACTTATAAGCAAGGTAGGTTTGGATGACTGGCCCAAATCCCATAAGAAATGAAATTAAAACACTTGTTAAGACGACTTTTTCATCGTTAGTGGAAAGATAAAATGACCAATTAGCTAAAAATGATCCTATAAGAACCGCTGGTAAAATTCTTGGTCCCCAAAGAATAATGCTGACAACAGCGATACCAGCAGCGGGATAAATTGGACTTACATTTCCTGGTGGGATTGCAACGGCAAAACTTATTCTTGCGAATAAATAATATAAAAAGATAACAAAAACATTAAGACTAAAAGTGCTCTTGTACCATGCATTTTTTTCAGCATTTTCCATAGGCCCTCACAAAATTTCTTTTATGATATCAAGCCTAGGATAAGAATCATTGAGATTAATTTTCCTTATACGGAATTAACCTTCCAAAATGTTTTGATTAATTATTGAGTCAGCAAATCGCCCAATTCAGGTTCGTCAGCTGCTGGGTTTTCTTCAGCCTCTTCTGTATCATCATCAGACTTTGTTTCAAAAAACTCATCGTCAACAACAGGTTCAACAGGGCGATTAAGTCTTCCTATAATCTGCGCCTGACGTTTGAGAACGTAAGCGGAAGGACGGGCAGCTTTTAATCTAATGGGATTAGGAAGGACGGCAGTAAGTAAAGCTGCTTCTCCTACAGATAATTTGCTGGCACTCTTCTTAAAAAACTTTTTAGAGGCGGCTTCAACCCCATAGACTCCTGATCCTAATTCAATCACATTCAAATACACTTCCATGATGCGCTCTTTAGACCAAAATAGTTCCATAAGAATAGTAAAATAAGCTTCAATACCTTTTCTCACATAGGTACGCGAGGGCCACAAAAAGACGTTTTTGGCCGTCTGCTGAGTAATAGTCGAAGCACCTTTTTTCTTCTTATGCCGCTTATTATATTCCTGAGCTTTTTTGATCGCCTCAAAATCAAAACCGTAGTGCATATAGAACTTAGCATCTTCAGAACGAACAACGGCTTTTTGCATATTTTTTGAAATCTGTTCTAGAGGAACCCATTGATGATTGATTCCATAACCTGAAGAAATCGCCTTTATGACCATAAGCGGAGTAAAATAGACTGGAATAAAACGATAAGCGATCACTGAAACGAAGCTCAATCCAAAAAGGAAAGCGATGATGAGAAGCATTGATTTTAAAATTTTCTTTATTCGTTTCATATTTTATTAGACTCATTAATTCATTAATCAATAAGAGCAATAAAGTAAATACTCAAGGCCCAAATAATCTCTTGGAAATTGCTCCCAAAGTAATGATCATTGGGGAATGTACTTATCCCCATCAGTTTTTTCGATAATATATCACCTTTCATTATTATTAAAATTAATAGTTCGTTGTATAGTGAATGTATGAAAAAAATGTCTTTTTCCCATATTCTTTTCATCACTCTCGCAGTCTTGTGCTTAACACCTTTTGTGAAGGCGAGTTTTGCCCTGCTCTTAGGGATCGCCTTCACTTTTCTATTTGGTAATCCCTTTAAAGAACTCACAAAAAAATGGGCCAGTCATTTGCTCAGTATTTCCATTATCGGTCTTGGAGCTGGAATGAATTTGAGTGTGATCGCTGAAGTGGGAAGCCAAGGCGTCGTCTACACTGTTGTCGGAATAACCACAACCTTTCTCTTAGGTTTTCTCATAAGAATAATGCTTAAAACTGAAAAAGATAGTTCACTTCTTATCACAGCAGGAACAGCTATCTGTGGGGGAAGTGCCATCGCCGCCGTCGCACCAGCGATCAGGGCCAAGAGTCATGAGACGTCTATGGCCCTGGGTATAGTGTTTTTACTCAACGCCTGCGCTCTGATTATCTTTCCTCTCATTGGCCATCATTTAGAACTCACTCAAGCCCAATTTGGCCTCTGGAGCGCTCTGGCCATTCATGACACAAGTTCTGTGGTGGGAGTAACTCTTCCTTACGGCGCTGAAGCCCTTCAAGTCGGGACGACCGTTAAACTGACCAGGGCCCTGTGGATCATTCCCCTTACTCTCATCATCGCTTTGAGCAGAACTAAAACTGAAACGAATGCCCATGGAAAAATGAAATTCAAAATCCCATGGTTTATTTTGGGCTTCATCATCATGGCATCAGTCGTGACCATATTTCCTATCCTAAAACCGATAGGACATGTCATAGAACTAGGCTCCAAACAAATCATGGTCTTCACTCTCTTTTTAATCGGAAGTAATCTCAGCAAGGAAGCCGTTCGTGAAGTCGGGTTCAAGTCAGTTCTTTTTGGGATCATTTTATGGTTTCTCATTGGAACAGGGACTCTACTCAGCATCTACTACGGACTCATCCATACGAGTTGATACACTGCTAGGATAGGCTCAAAGTAGGATTTATGAATTCTCAAATTTTCACAATTTTCCCAGAATACGAAACCGCTCGTTTAAAACTGAGGCAGCTTTCAACCAATGACTTGAGACTCATGTATGAGTTCAATTCTGATCCTGAATGCCTCCGTTTTATTGCCCGCAATCCCTACACTCACATAAGTCAAGCTGAAGGGCGTGTGACTGAATTTACTGACGCCTTTGAACAGCAAAAGGCTTTGTGGTGGACAGTTATTTTAAAAGAGACTTCTACTTCCATTGGCTACTGTGGTCTTTTTGAAATCGATAAAAGTGTCCCTAAAGCAGAAATTGGCTATGGCTTCCTTAAACGTTTTTGGGGGCAAGGCTACGCCAGTGAAGCAGTTGGCGAAATTATCAACAAGGGATTTGAGGAATTAGGATTCAATCGCCTTTATGCCCATGTTGTTCCAGAAAATACGACTTCGGCACAAGTGCTTATCAAGCATGGATTTTCCTATGAGGGCCTGCTTAGAAAAAATGCCTACGCTCAAGAGAAATTTTTTGATATGACCGTTTGGGCTAAGGTGAAATAAAAAAGGCGCTCCGAAGAGCGCCTAATGACTTTTAAATTTCATTCATATAGATATCGTAAATTTTTCCTTCCTGAGCCTTGCCTTCTTTTTCAAAGGTAAAAGTGGACATCCCTTTGGCCTTCGCTCTGTCACCGTAATCATAGCTGAAGCTTGGATCGTAAGTTAATTTGAGGACCTTCACTGATTTTTGCTCTAAGGTGTTCACTTCATTTTTCTGGGCTTTGCCATCACCATTTTTATCAGACCAGAGATAAAGTTTCGCAAAAATACTATCTTTGCTATCAAGAATTCCATCTTTATTTTCATCGTATTGGCCTAAAGCTTTAAAACCATCTGTATTGTCTTTATCAGCTCCAAAAAGAAGAGGGGCAGAATGCTTCTTATCTTTGTCATCAAATCTTACCAAGAAAAAACCTGGATGATTTTTTTCAGGCCAGTAAGTTAATTTCTTTGAAGATTTTTTGAGCAGGAAGCCACTCTTTCCTGTAAAGCCCGGTTGCTTCTCATCAAAGAAAAGCATTAAAGGTGAATGGAATCCACCACAGAATCCATCTTGCCCTGGAAATTCTGCTTTAATAAAGATCAAAGGCTTGCCACTAACTTCCTTGAGGGCAAGAGTCGTTTTAACGGTATCCATTTTTCCTTCATAGCCAAGGAACTCAACCTTTTTTTCTGCAGGAGGAATCCCTCCCCCCTTTTGATAATAAGCAATGGCAAAATTTTCAGGTTTTAAATCGCTTACCATAATATCTGTGTCTTTAACCTCTGCACTCAGACCATTAGGCATGCATGCTGCTTCTCTTGTGCTACCATCAGAATACTTTACAGAACACTTATAAAGATCTGAGTTCCAATTTTCAGTCGAAGCTCCATAGGTCACCAATGAAGGGAAAGTAAGTGTCGTTTTCGTATTGGCTTTGACGTTGGTAATTTCCATGGTCACAGTTGAATAAGGCGATAAGGGGTTTGTTGTATAGCGGTTGTTTGTACCGTAACAACTCGCTTCAACTTTATAACCAGTCACAAGTCCAGGTACCATATTAATTCCTACTGGAACCTTCAAAGCCCCTTGCTTCTCGTTTGGAGAAACGGCCATCGTTGATTGAGCCATTAAGTTCGCACTCATGAGCATCAATGAAGCAGTCAAAAGCATTTTCATAGGACACCTCTCTTTTAAATATTCTGTTTTTTGCTAATTTTAAACTTGATAAGACTTTGCGTTGTGATGTTCCGATAAAACTTCAAACTTCCAAAATCATCAATCAGAGTCACACTTGATTCTGGAGAAAAAGTGGAACTTCCTTCGGGGATAGTCCCTTTTTCACGAACCAGCTTTAAAGTTACGACCTTTGCATTGGTCTTATTTTTTATAATACGATAACGAATAAACTCGACTGGCTCAGCAACAGCGTTGGCAAGTCCCCCAGCTAAAGGCATACAACGAAAAAAAGTCTCCAAACGCCTTACCCCAGTGTAAAGACTTTTGTCTCGACACCCATCTTTAGAAAAAGGTACAACCAGGGAGGATGTCAGAGGTTCAAGATCAGAGCTTGTTTCGGTGCAAGGAAGAATGAGGGCATATTGAAGAGGTTTTAAAACTCCACCTTCCATGACGGAAAAATCTCCAAGCGAAGCAATTTTTAAAAAATCTTTTCCCAAACATGCTGATTTTTTTGTTTGAGGATCAGGTTTCATGAGCTGATTCACAAAACGTCCACTAGAAAAACTAAGAGTTCCACCAGCGACATTACCACTCAAATCAAAAAAACGATCAGGAGTAAAATGAATTGCAGTGCGAGTTGGATTTGTGACCTTTTTTAAAAGAATAAACTCATCTCCCTCAGAATCAAGAGAGATCACCCAAGGAAGGCATGAATTCTTATATGTTTTTTCCCAAAAGTTTTTTCTTGGAAAAGTTACACAATCATGAGGAGCATCCTGAGCATCCCCCACTTCGGCCATCACGTTTAAAAAATTAAATGAGGGCTCAGCATCGGCTAAATCTCCAACAATCATATTTTGGGCCATAATGACGTCAGTGATACCAATACTCGTTTTTTCTATTTGGGTTTTGGCTTTTTGTGAAGTGCTATCCATCAGCATGGTCATAGGAATCACAACAACAGCACTAATCCCTACAGCCACCATCAACTCGACCAGAGTAAAACCTCTATTATTTGAAAAAATCTTTTTCATAAATCCTACTTGGTGATGAGTGTTGAATAGTCTTTAAAATTATTCTCTAAAAGAGGGCCCTGCATCACCATTCGAATGACGACCTGATATAGTCCTCTGTATTGGGGAACAGGCTTTACGACAAAAGCATAGCGCCCAGGACATGTAGGACATTGCTCTGCAGGAAGCAAGCGCCCCTGCGAAGTCCAAGCCATAGGCAACTCTTTACGCTCCATTAAATCGTCTAAAATTTCTTTGGCGGATTTTTCAGTGTAATCCACTTGAAGACTACGACCATTGGCAAGAGCAGACTGAATGATAATATCAGAAATGGCCACTTCAGCACCAGACACTTGAATTTTCTTTATTCGCTGATTCCAAAGCCCTGATGAATTAATAATAAAAAAGGCACTAACTCCAATAATTGCGGCGGCAATGATTGTTTCAACAAGAGCAATCCCTTGAGGTTGTTTTAAATTTAGTAATAACTTTTTCATCAAAACACCTGCTTCTGTTCTAAGATCACACTATAAAAATTGTAAATACGATCTTGTGGACGACATGTGGTAAATGGTGTTGCACTTGAAAAATATCCGCAAACTGGGTCAAAGGTTGTCCACTTAAAAGGGTCGAAGCGATCAATAATTGAAAATGGTGAGCATCGCCTCTGACGATAAGTCATTTTGTCTGTAGGAAGTGGATGCCAAATAGGTTTCGCCGGATCAATTTCGCAATCAGCATTTGTCAAAAGCACAGTGCCATTTCTTAAAAAGCTCAAGGCGCTAGGATGATACATATTCATCCATTCAATCACACTGGAACTGACTCCAGGACTAATCACAAGCTCATTGACAATAAATGTACCAATAAAAGTGAGCTTAGAGACACGGGGTAAAATAACAAGTTTTCGACAGGCTAGAAGGCCGATCACTTGCGTAGCACTATCCTCAATTCGACATTCATCAAGGATAGAATAAAGATGAAGATCACGCTGATTCACACCGTTGACGGTCAAGATATTATTCGCTGCAATTTTTGAAAGAGGCTTAAAGTTCCACCCTGAATAACTTGTTTCTACGAAACTTGTATTCATGGTCATTTTATCTTTTTGGCCATTCAATTGACTGAGATTAACATCTTCACAATAACATTTATCTGAAAAGTTTTTTGCCAAATCGGGATAAAGTTGTGAACACTCTTTATTTTTAAACTCTTGATTAATATCTGACTGAGTTGCTGCCCAACTCGCACACTTACTTGAGGTAAAATTTTCAGTTCCTGAAAGATTAAAATATGGTGTCACCACCTCGCCACGATAAGAGAGAACAAACCAATTATCACTTTTTATATCAGAAGGAAGGATCACACTTTTTCTATCATAGGAAACATCCAAACGAATTTTTTGAGTCCTGTCGACAGGGCTGAAAGTCGATGGAGTCATTTCTAAAACAGGAATAAAGAGGCGATCAAGATTGTCTTGATTCTTCACCTTAATTTCTGCTGCGATATTGAGTTGGGATTTTGCTTCCAAACATCCCGCCCCATATCCACTAAGACTATTCGTGATGGAGCCAAAGTCTGCTCTTATTGAAACTTGAACTTCAACATCATCATTTTCTTCTTCAGGTGGTGCCAAAGGCAAGCTGGCCGTAACAGTTTCAGCAACAGAAGCAGTTGAGGCAGTATAAGGAGTTGCTAAAGGCGTTGGGCTTGGGAAAAAAAACGAAAAGCCTTTTTTACTCTTATAACTGCACTTAGGAAATTTTATATCAGTAACTTTTCCTTTATACAGAGAAACAGAATGGCTGTGACAGTTATACTCAGAACCAGATGCTGTCAGGAAACTGAGACGCACTTGCATCAAGGAAGAGTCTGTATTCTCACCTAGACGTTCTGTCGTAAATTCGTTTCTTTGACTTAGCCCCAACCCGATATTCACTTGATTATTCGTATTCCCAGGATTTCTTTTAGCCAAAAGCTGAGAGGTGGCCATAAGACTTCCAGAGTTTTTCACTTTTAAATAATCAATACATTCCAAAATTTTTGAATTATCTACTTTGGCATTTGGATCAAACATTTTAACAAGGGCCGGTTCAGTCTCGACGAGTAAATGACCGCCTTTTATTCCATTGAATCCTTCAATTTGTGAAGTTAATAAATGATCAATGTGGCCATACTTCTCTGGAGCGAAAGGACTGTTGCCTCTCATCAAAATTCCTCCAGTAAAGACAAGATCCTCGAACTTCCAATTCGTAATACTTTCTCCACTTGTGATCACCAAATCTTTATTGATGAAAACAGGTGATTTAAAAGCCATGGAACCAACTAAGTTAGGTTTTAAAATATTAAAATCTAAATTTTGCGCCAAAACCAAAGAATACATGTTGATCTGTCTGGGATAAAGAATCATGTCTGCATAAGAACTCAGCGCAGACTTAATCACCTTCCCCCCTTCTTTCACATCGAGCACAACTTCAACACGCGCCTTAATCATATCACCGTGCTCACGCTCAACTTTTGTGGTGAAGATAAAATGCAAGGTTTCAAGGTTACCAGTGACTTGGTTTAAATAGGGAGCAAGGGGATGAACACTGGAAATGCTATCACGCTGAATGGCAAAATCCATTTTAGTTTTACGAAGTTGATTTAAAGGCTTGCTTAATTCTGATGAAAAACGCTGACCAATATCATAAATCGTTTGATCAAGAAGTAATAAACGCTCTAAATTTCCATCATCTTCTAATGGGCAAGTCCCTTTTTTTATCGCTGTCGCTGTCTCCCAACAATAACGATTTTCAAGAGCGTTCATGGCATAGCCCAAAATTCCTTGAAGAGCAGCGCTATCGCGCAAATCTTGTTTCTGACTTCTTTGAGCCTCTTGTGCCCTTTTCACATAGTTTCCAGCAAAAATGAGGGCGCCGATGGCAATGGCACTAAGGACAACAACAGTGGGAAGGGAATAGCCCTTCGCATTTCTCAAAATCTTCAACATGAAGACTCCCCGAATAAAGGAATAATCTAGATTTTAAGTATAGTAGGGAGAGGAAAATATTCTAGTAAATTCTAGAGACAAAATTCTCTAATGATTTTCAGCAGAAGTCAGTTTCCATACTCGTCGACAATATCCCCAACCAATTCCTCGAGGATATCCTCCAAAGTCACCACACCTAAGGGTTCATCAGATTCAGGATCTTGAACGATGGCCATATGAATTTTACGAGCGGAGAATAGTTTCATGAGCTTATCTTGCTTCATATCAGATTCGATGAACAAGGGGCGCATCATCCCCTCTGTAAAGACACTGTTATCTTGAGCCTCCTTAAAACGCAATTCCTTCGTCATAAAGAGACCAACCACTGTATCCATGCCTCTGCGACAAACAGGAAAACGAGAATGATTGTTCCCCATAACAATAGCTTTGTTCTCCTCAAACGAATTTCTTAAACTGATATACTCGACCTTTTTGATCGGAACCATAATATCCCGTACTGTCTTGTCAGAAAAACTAAACGCCTTCTCGATAATTTTGGCTTCGTTTTCGCTTATCACCCCATTGTGCTTGGAATCCTTCATCACAAGCTTAAGCTCTTCTTCAGTCCAGGGAGATTCACGAAAACTTGAATAACCTAAAACCCGTAACACGACATTGGCTGACCAAGTAAAAGCCTGAATCAAGGGCTGCGCGACGATATAAAACCAATGCAAAGGCCTGGCCACCCAAAGTGAAATTTTCTCAGCCCGCTGAATGGCCATACTTTTAGGAACCAATTCACCAATAATAACGTGCAAAGCAGTGATGATAAAAAAGGCAATGCCCAAAGCGAGGGAATGAAAAATGATGGAATGATCCTTTCCCACGATAGGAAAAAAATACAAAAGAAGATTATAAAATGACTGCTCCCCGATCCACCCCAACCCTAAACTCACCAGTGTAATGCCCAGTTGAGTTGCCGAAAGATATTCATCTAAATGCTTCACGCAATTAAGGGCTTCTTTAGCATTCAAATTTCCCGCTGCCACCAATTCTTGCAAACGTGTTTTACGAATTTTTACAATTGAAAATTCTGAAGCGACGAAAAATGAATTTAGTAAAACAAGTATGAATGATAAAAACAAAAGGAATAAAGTGAGGGCGATATGTTGATGGTGATGCATATCTAGTGTTGAAAGCTCAAAATGGAGTATTTTTTTAGTAAAGCTTTATCTTTTTCAGTTTGATGCAAATGATTAATCCCCTCGTTAATCATTTTATACAATTCTTTACTATAGGAAATTTTCCGACTCAGCATCATATGAAAACTCACTGGTTCCATTTGAGGAATCAAGCGATAAGAAATCCCATTAGCCTCATAGTCATAGGTTTTAACAACCTTGTAACCAACGACCGCTTCCAAACGCTCTGGAACAATTTCACATTTTCCTTCTTTCATTTTCTGAAGAGCTTCCACAATACTTGTCGAAGACAAATCAATAGAATCAGAATCAAGCAAAAAACCTGCCCGATAATTATAGCCCTTCACTCCACAAAGCTTATATTTTTTCAAATCAGAAGCATTTTCAAGCAAGGGAACTTTTTTTGAATTATCAAAGAAATAAACCGGAGTCATAGAATAAAATGTTCGACTCAGTAAATAACTACGATTGCGCTCTGAATTAAAGCCCGCATTCAAAGTCATATCATAATTGCCCTGACGAACGTCTTCTAAACACTGAGCCCAAGGAACTAAATCGATAGTGAACTTGATATTTTTAGCCGAAAAAATCTCGGTAAGAAAATCGACAGAATAGCCAACAATCTTTTGACTTTTTTTTCCTTCACTACGCTCAAAATAGGTATAGGGAGGCCACTCCGCTTGATCGTCACACACTTTGATCACTCGAGGAAGTTCAGCCCAAGCTAATAGAGGCAATAAGCAAAAGAATAAGCTAGATATAATTATCTTCATAATGATGGCTCTATTCTAAATCCCTTTATGATTTTTTTTAAGAGGAGATTTTTTCATTTAAACTTGAGCAAAAGTATTTTGTCTCCTTTAAAACTTGCTGTATATTGCCCTCGTTCACTCATCTTTAGAGAAAAACTATGACCAAACGTATTCCTCTTCTTACTTGCTTTAACATACTCACTGTCGGCCTTCCTTTTTGTGCCTTTAAAATTGTCACGGCCATTTATCTTCTGAATTTTTACAAGGAAGGGGTCTTCACCTTTTCTCTCGCAGGCGTCTTGATGGGACTTGGTCTCATAGATAGTTTTTTTAATCTTGGAAACCTCATCACCCTCGTGATAAAAAAAGATCGCTATCTTCCCATCTGTCTTTTCACTCTTATCTCTGAAAAGATTCTCCGGCATTTTGAAAAATCTCCTGAAAACTATCTAGAGTTTGGTGCTGCCCTCGATACTCTTTTAGCCTTTTTGCTTGTGGCCTTGATGATTCTTGATGGGGCCCTAGGACAAATCGAACCTTGGCAACTTACTATCTGGAACTGGTCTGTCGTCTTAAACGTCCTAGGCGCTGGGCTGGGCCGACTATGGACGGCCTGGAGTTTAATTAAAGAAAAACGTCAAAAACAAGCATAACCGCCTGATTTTGCGAACAAAAAGTACTAGACTCGAGTAAAAAAATGGTTTATAAAAGTGTCTCAAAATGCGGAGCCGTAGCTTAGTTGGATAGAGCACCTGACTACGGATCAGGAGGTCGGACGTTCGACCCGTCTCGGCTCCGCCATTTTATTTTTAAGAAAAAGGCTTCCTCGTGAAGCCTTTTCTTTTTTCAACATATCTCAAATCAATCCCCATTTCTTAATACAACTATTTGACCGTGACTCAAAGGATAGCGCTTTACTCTATTTTAAGTTTCTAGACAGAAATTTAGACTCGCTTTAGCATGAGAAAAAAGAGGTTTTATGAAAGTCTTCATCACTAGTAAAATTCACCCTCAAGGCATGGAACTTTTCTCTCGCGCCGGAATAGAAGTTGAGCTTTGGGATAAAGAAATTCAAGGTCCCCTCACTCGTGAAAAGATGATTGAAAATGCTAAGCAAGTGGATGGACTCGTCACACTTTTAGCTGATCAAATTGATGCTACATTTTTAAACGAATGCAAAAATCTGAAGATCGTGGCCAACTATGCGGTAGGGTATAACAACATTGATTGCGCCAAGGCGAAAGAGCTGGGCATCATTGTAACCAACACGCCTGATGTACTCACCGAAGCCACCGCAGAGGGAACTGTCGCTCTCATTCTCGCAACGATTCGAAATTTCAGAGCGGGACAACATCTTATCGATCAAGGCCAATGGACTCGCTTTGAATCCATGCTTCTCCTTGGAACTGAGCTCAAAGGTAAAACCTTGGGCATGGTAGGCCTTGGAAGAATTGGCGCCCGTGTGGCCGAAATCTGTGAAGCAGGTTTTGGGATGAAGGTGCTCTTTCAAAACCGTTCCGGAAAATCAACTTATGCGAAAGCAAGCTATAAGGCGGTGAGCTTTGAAGAACTGGTGAGAGAAGCTGACATCATTTCTGTACTCTGCCCTCTTAATCATGAATCGAAAAATCTATTTAATGAAAAAACTTTTAAGATGATGAAGCCCTCGGCTTATTTCATTAACTCCGCTAGAGGAGAAATTCATGATGAGTTGGCGCTCTATGAGGCCCTCAAAAATGGAACCATCGCGGGAGCAGGACTCGATGTTTATAATCCTGAGCCTATCAAGATGGACTCTCCTCTTCTGACTCTCCCTAACGTCTATCTCACGCCCCATTTTGCCTCAGCGACTCATGAAGCTCGCTCGGCCATGACGAAAATGGTGGCAGAAAACATCATAAGAGTTTTCAACAAACAAGAACCCTTAACCAAGGTGAATTAAAATGAAAGCAGTAGTCACTCAAGGTGGATTGAGTCTCGATGATGAAAAATCATTTCTTGATATGGAAATGCCTGCTCCTGAAGCTGGACCTCATGATCTTTTAGTAAGGGTCAAAGCGATAGCTTTAAATCCTATTGATACTAAGCTTAGAAAAAAAGAAATCGCCGGCAATCCCCCTCGCATCCTAGGTTGGGATGCTTCTGGTGAAGTGATCGCCATAGGAAAGGAAGTGACCAAATTTCAAAAGGGAGACAGGGTTTATTATTCAGGAAGTCCGGCACGTCCAGGATCGAATGCTCAGTTTCAGTGCGTGGATGAACGCCTGGCCGGAACAATGCCCGCCAGTTTAAGTTTTGAAGAGGCGGCAGCTCTTCCCCTCACCTCACTCACCGCTTGGGAACTCCTCTTTGAACGTATGGCCATTCCTATGAATAAGGGCATGACTGATGGAAAAGACCTTCTTGTCATAGGTGGTGCGGGAGGCGTGGGATCTATCCTCATTCAACTAGCGCGCTACTTCACCAACCTTCGTATTATCGCCACCGCTTCCAATCCTGAATCTAAAGAATGGTGCCTTAAAAATGGGGCTCACCTTGTCCTTGATCATAGCAAGGATTTGGGACAAGAACTGGATCAAAACGGCATCAAGGCCCTGCACTATGTGGCCCTTGTCGCAGCGACCACTCCCTACTATGAATTGGCGGCCAAACGTATGGCCCCCTTCGGAACCATAGGCGCCATCGTGGATGCTACCGAGACCGTGGACCTCAACCTTCTTAAACCGAAGAGCGCTCGCTTCGTCTGGGAATTTATGTTTACACGTGCACTAAACAACACTCCTGACATGAATATGCAGGGAGAGATTCTCAACGAACTGGGTCTTCTCATCGACCAAAAAATTCTTCACACCACGCTCGGTGAAGTGGCCGGAGAACTATCTGCAGCCAAGATACGTGAACTTCATCAGCGTATCGAGAAGGGTCACACCAAGGGGAAACTGGTTCTCAAAGTTCCTTAAGATTTCTTAAGATTTCTTCATTCTTACTTCCACTCACGCCTGTGTCCCCAGAGAAGGAGGGCAAAGGCGAGGAGAAAGAAAAGAGGACTTAAGAGCAAAGCATTATTAATTCCAACAAACTCGGTGAGTTTGCCTAAGGCCACATGCATGGTCACAACAAATAAAGAGACGATGGTCATACAATTGGCCATGAGCTTGTCTATATGATTATTGAAAATGGTGGAAATCCAATCGACGGCGCAAGGGAAGAAAATAGAAATAAACAAAGCAGAAAAGGAAAGAAAGAAGGGATGACCCTGAAGACCGATCAACCCACAAAGACTGGCGCCTAAGGCAGAGATCATAAGCCAATAGTAACTTTTCCCTGGGAAATGAATAAAAGAAAAAAGAAGACGGCCTATAGTCAAAAATAAAAAGAAAAGTCCCAATTGAAAGGAAGCCTTGTCAACAGTCCAGTTCATGATGTTGGTGCAGAAGAGAGGGATCTGGGTTGAAAGGGATAATTCTGCGGCGACGGCCAGGGCGAGAACGACTCCAAAAAAAGCCGTGGTCTTTTTCTGGTGATGAATCTCTTTGGCATCTTCGTTCACTTCCACCTTTTTAAACTTCATGAAAAAACTAGGAAGCAAAACCATCAGAGGAAAAAAAGAAAGAAGAATCAGAGCGCTACGCCACTGCTGTCCACTTTGAAGCCAGAAACCAATAAAGGTAGGAACGAGAAGAGAAGAAATGCCATACATGGCATGAAGACCTGAAAGAGAGCGACGTCTCCATCTTTCCTGACTCCCTTGAGCGACTAAAATGTTGACACATATCCCAGTGCCGGAACAGCCCGCTCCAAAAAGAAAAGAGAAAAAGGCCAAAAGAGAAAAACCAGCAAAATTGTAACCGCTTAAGCCCATGCCTAAACCAGCGAAGGCCTGAAGAAAAATGAAAAACTGAAGAGAGCGAAGAGCGCCCAAACGAGGGAGCCAATACTTGTTCACCCAACAAATGAGAAGACCACCGAGAGAAGCCAAAGAAAAAAGAAGAGAGCCTTGTCCTGTCTGAATCTTAAACCAATTAAGAATCTCAGGATAAAGAGGGCCACGAGCATTATCAATAAGGCCCATACTAAAAACGGCAGCAAAAGAAAGAAGAATCCAAGACCACTTCATATATTTCCTTATACCTTTTAAGGCTTACTCAGCTTGACGTAGAGGTTCACAAAAGGCGGGAGTCTTATCAACTGGCTCAATGGGCTCAGTGCTTGTGGGAGTCGTCGCAGGGGGAAGTTTCGCCTCCTCACTAAACCACCACTCTAGTTCTTTGCCGCAACCATCACCTTGAGGAATCGCAGGACCGTTCTGACAAAGTTTATCACTCTCAGGACACTTGAGGCGCACATGCAAATGATCGTCGTGGCCCCACCAAGGGCGCACCACACGCAACCAGGGCTCACCCTTAAAACTCTTGCAAAGATTTTTTTTCAAAGCGGCGTTCACAAAAATGCGCTCCACCTTTTCATCTGAGGCGAGAAGACGAACCAACTCAGCATGTGACTTAGTCCACAGTTCGGGCTTCTTCACATAAGAAGTAGCAGAAAAATCTTCGCGGGAAAAATCAGAGGGAAGAGACGGAAGAATTTCATACCATAAATCGACGTCCAGACCGTGCTGATGACTCACATGAGAACCGGGAAGACGCCCCCCACGAGCCTGAGCCATGTCGCCGACGAGAAGAGGTGCCTTAAGATTTTCATTCACCTTTTTTGCAGAACGCTCGATATAATCCTTGAGTTCTGTGTGGGCCCAGAAACGCTCACGCGTTGGGCGCATCAAAATATAATCGCCCTTCTCCTCTACATGCAAGGCCCCAGCGAGGCAACCTGCAGAAGGAGAACCTAGGGCTTCAGTCGGACCTTGGGTCGGGGTCTTAAAAGAATCCCAACTCTTTTTTTTAGGAGTTAAAAGAGAACAAGAACAAAGGGTCAAAAAAAGTAAGGGTATAAGTACTTTCATAAAAGCTCCTAGCGCATCTTACCAACAAAAAAGAAAACACGTTAGAGAGAACTTATGTTAAAATGCGTACATGCGTATCAGTATTCCTAAACTCAAATTTAAAAAAGACTTGGACCGCATTGTCATCCTTCACTGGATACAATTGATTTTCTTTGCAGCCGCGCTTTTTGCTAAAATCCTTTATGGCATCAACCACTGGGGAAGTGGGCTTACAAAAATCGCACTCCTCTTCGTCGCCTACTCCTTCTACTTCCGCACACTCAAAAATCTCTACTACACCTTCTGGACCTTCTCTGTCCTAATAGGAATCTACCTTTTAAGTATCATAGGCATGGCTTACCTCGGTCACAATGCCCCTTGGGTCATAGGGCTTTCCACTGTAGCCCTCGCTGCACTCATCTGGGAGTGCTACCTCATTTCCTCACCTATCTACTACCCGCTAGTGCACTGGTGGGAATATGACTTCCGCTACAGACACGACCTCAAAATCGAACTCACTCACGAAGGCATGAGCTTTCCTGGACGCCTCACCGACCTACGCCGTGGAGCGGGCTGTGTAGTATCCTTCGACGACTTCCCGCCAAGAAAAAACCTCGCGATCAAAACCGTGCTCAAGCACAGTGACGAACATATCGATCACATCATCTTGACCGGTGAACTCATGAGTAAAAGAGGAAACTCTATCGGAAGAGGCTTCACCTATGGCGTGCGCTTCCTCCTCAACACTCCCCAAGACAAAAAAGCCTACAAGACGCTCATGCAGTTTTGGCGCAACGAACGCCGCATGCGCATGAGAAAGAAATTTGCCCAACAAAAAAAACCTGAGGTCACTCCCTCATGAGTCCGCATGATCCCTTCATCAAAAAAGCGATAGAGCTCGCGAAGAAGGCGGCAGAGGTGGACGAGGTGCCAGTGGGCGCTCTTGTCGTGGACAAAGAAGGCAAGGTCTTAAGTGAAGCCTACAACACCAGAGAACAAGACAAAGACCCGCTAGGACATGCCGAACTCAAGGCCATACAACTCGCCTCTCAAAAACTCAAAGACTGGCGTTTAGAAGACTGCACACTCTACGTCACCCTTGAACCCTGCCCTATGTGCCTAAGCGCCATGCGCGAAGCCCGCATCAAACTCTGCGTGTTTGGGGCCTACGACAGTAAAGGGGGCGCGCTAAGTCTCGGTTACCGTATGCACCAAGACCCACGCCTCAATCACCGCTTTTCTATTATTGGAGGCATAGGCCAGAACGAGGCCTCGAGGCTCCTTTCCAACTTTTTTCGCAAAAAACGCCATCCTTAACACGCCGCACATCTTTACGCCCACCTAATCCTATGTTAGATTGTCCCCGTCTTTAACCGAACATTTTGTGGAAGATTGGCCGAGTGGTTGAAGGCGCACGCTTGGAAAGCGTGTAACGGGTTAAACCGTTCGTGGGTTCGAATCCCATGTCTTCCGCCATCATATTTTAAAAAGCCCTGATTGATGTCAGGGCTTTTTTTTTACCTTCTTAATGTTTTCCTTTTCCCATCTCTTGAAGAGGAAGAAGGATATTCGCTCCACTTCCTCCCCCTACTACAAGAGGAGAAACTCCATTCCACTTTTCAACCAACTGCAATTCGATCACCCCAGGATTTTCTTTGATGGATTTACCACGTATACGAATCGCTTCAGCTTCACCAGCTGCTTTAATAACGGCGGTCTTCGCTTCGATCTCGGCCTTCTGCTGAGTAAACTTGGCTTTTGCTGCCTCTTGTTCCTGAACCATCTTTTGCTCAATGGCGAGTTCGAGTTCTTTAGAGAGATTGATATTTTTAATTACGAGATCTTCGACAACAAGAAGAGAGCCGATCTTTTTGCGGGCGAGTTCTAAAGAGCGAAGTTTGATTTGCTCTCTTCTTTTAACAATACTCTCAGCTGACTCTATGGCAACAGCTTCCTTGATCGCTTCTTGCACGCGTGGCTCAATCAAGGCTTCGAACACACTTCCAGCATATTCGCGGTAGAGTTTTATGATTGAATTCTCTGGAATACGATAAAGAATCGCAAGGGAGATATTTATTTGCTGAAGATCAGATGAATAGCATTCGGCATTGCTCGAAGAAGTAATTTGCTTAACAGGAACTTCGATGATTTTTGAGATAAAAGGGGGCTTTAGGCCCACGCCCTCATTCTTAAAATCAGAAGAAACAGAACCCAGAGTCACTAAGATCCCTCTATGACCAGGATTCACAATGAAAAAAGATGAAAAAGCTAATACGGTCACGATAAGTCCACCGACAGTCACTGAAGCCCATTTCACATTTTTAAAGATTTCTTCCATTGGGTTTTGTTGATTTAAGGCCATCACATACTCCTTGAAAACGCTCATTCAAAACAAAACGATGGTAACACAAAAAAGAAAAGAGAAATTCTTTTTAGCGAGAAACGCTACAGAATAGTTGAGTATTTATTTTTTTAATAGCTGAGAAAAACGATCTACATATTAAAATGATAATAAGTTAAGTATTCACGACGTAGAAAAAATCTTCGAGCACAAAAGGCTTATTGAGCAATTTCAAAGAAGGATATTTCATTTTCAAATCCCAGATGGCCTCTATTTCATAGACAACAGATGAAATAATGATCACTTGTTCAGGAAGAAAATTATTGTTATCAGCATCAACAATCAATTCAACCCCGCTTTTATCAGGCATTGCATAATCTGTTAGCAAGTAATCAAATACAACTTTGCTCTCTTTCATTATTTGCAATGCCTTCTCTGCACTTGATGCTAAGACAGAATGAATATCCTGACAGGAAAGCAATTGCCGATAAAAATGTAAAAGCTCCTCATCATCATCAACAATAATTGCTGTCTTCATGGGCTATTCCTTTGAAGATCATTTTTAATGATTTTTTTCAACACAATTCGATAAGTACCGGCCGGTAATTCAATTTCGTGCACGGTAGAACATAACTCATCGTTTGGGATTTCCCTTTTTGATGGAACAGAGGTTAATAATTTTTGAAAATCGGTATCGAGAACTTCAGCAATTTTAAGTATGCGGCAATGATCGTAGGGAACAGTTCCATTGCACCAGTCATTAATTACGCTCGGACAAATCTTAGTCATTTTTGAAAGCTGCTTTTGAGTTAAGTTCTTTTGCTTCAAAAGTTGCTTTAAGTTTTGACTAAAAATCTGACTTGTATTTTTCTTCCTAGTCATGGCCACCTCGGTTGACGCTATTCTTTGTATTCCGTCATGAATTTACAAGCTGAATCCGAAAGTCCGTATAGAAATCCGATAGTTCGTTTTCTCATGCAAGTACAACTACCGCTTCGAAAGAAAGCAGCAAATCAACTAACACAATGTTTTGAAAGGAAGTAGATCAAACAGAAGAAGAAAAGAAGTTATTTCACTTTTGAAATAATGAAGAAGTCATTTGAGCGCAACATAATCTTCATTAGTGACGAAATGCTAAGTCTTAAGTTTTAAAGTGTTCTTCTTTCCAATCCCATGTCTTCGGCCATCATATTTTAAAAAGCCCCGATTGATTTCAGGGCTTTTTTTTATCCGCAATTTATCTCAAAACCTAAAAAACCTTCTTCTTAAAATAGAGGGCCACATTCACAAGCCCAATGAGAACAGGCACCTCAACAAGAGGTCCAATCACGGCTGCGAAGGCCGCTCCATGATTGATGCCGAAGGTGGCAACGGCCACGGCGATGGCGAGTTCAAAATTATTAGAAGCGGCAGTGAAGGAAAGCGTGGTGGCCTCTCCATAAGTAGCTCCGAATTTCTTACTCATGAGATAGGAAAGAAGGAACATCACAACGAAATAAAGAAGAAGAGGAATCGAAATACGAATCACGTCAAAAGGAAGTTCGACAATATATGCACCC
>JACCEE010225057.1_pt1 | contig 45304 bp, 33 predicted proteins | sample 7449931 | NCBI WGS metagenome assembly JACCEE01 (sample SAMN15323457, study PRJNA562643) | freshwater metagenome | isolation source: river surface water | place: USA:Blue River Watershed | collected 2017-08-19 | reverse complement strand
TTGACCGAGTTTGTCGAGAGGACGGGAATCCCCTTGTCGACGACAATGATGGCAAAGGGCGTTATCGCAGAGGATCATCCACAGTATATGGGAATGGTCGGGATGCATGGGACACCGCAATCGAACGCAGCGATCGGTAATTGCGATCTTCTGTTGGCGGTCGGATGTCGTTTCTCTGATCGAATTATCGGGGACCCCGATAAGTACAACGAGCGTAACCCGGACCGCGTGGTTATTCACGTTGATATTGATCCGGCCGAAATCGGCAAGAACATTCGTCCGACGATTGAGATAGAGGATAATGCGTGTGATTTCTTCAAGCATGTTCTAGCGAAAATGCCTGAGCTGGACTATCGCGCCTTGTGGGCGGATTGGATCGGCAAGATGGAAGCGAAGCGGGAGCGTTATGTCGAAGTCAAGAAGACGCTTACGAGTCTCGATGACCGGCTTCTCCCTGAGGCGGTCGTTCATGCGATCTCCGAAGCCTACAAAGGTCAGAATCCGATTCTTGTGACGGATGTCGGTCAGCATCAGGTTTTTGCGGCACAGCACTTCTCCGTGGAGTCGCCGCGCTCTTTCCTGACATCAGGTGGTCTGGGAACGATGGGTTTCGGTCTTCCGGCAGCGATCGGAGCGTCGATTGCCGCACCTGAACGACCGGTTATTCTCTTTGTCGGCGACGGTGGCATCCAGATGACGATACAGGAATTCGGAACTCTGATGAATCTGGATCTCAATGTCAAGGTTATCATCATGGATAATCAACAGCTCGGCATGGTGCGACAGTGGCAGGAGCTCTTCTATGGGAAGAGATATAGTCACTCGATCCTCGACAATAATCCGAACTTCATCCAGATTGTCAACGCATACGGAATGCGCGGCTTGCGCGCAGCCGATCAAGCGACCTTTATGACGGGGATCGAGAATATGCTTTCTGACAACAAACCGTATGTCTTGCATGTTATGCTCGACAATCAAGAACTTGTGTACCCGATGATTCCGCCGGGAAAAAATCCGGAAGAGATGATCATGCCAGGCATGTAACAGGTAAAAACTAACAAAAGAATCGCCGGATGGTTTATAAATCATCCGGCGATTCGTATATCTGACGATAGATCGATCTTGTGACTAATTCTCTTGCTCCGTCAATCGCGGTACACAGATCGGTCGATTAAACTTATCGATGGCAACAAAGGTGAGGTTCGCTACGTTGATCTCTTCTCGCGAACCGTTTAAATTCTCAACATACGTACTGACGCGAACCTTCATGGATGTTCGACCGACGCTCATGACTTCCGATACAAGAAGCAGCGTCGAATTGATCGACGCCGGCGCCTTGAACGAGAGATTGTCGATTGCGACCGTCGTGACCTCAGATCCGGCATGACGCCTCGCGCAGATTGCGCCGACCGTGTCGATCATTTGCAAAAGCGCCCCGCCGAAGAGGCGACCGGAACCGTTCGTATGACGGTACATGACAATCTGGACATGCTCAGTGTGGGAGTCGGCTCGCGAACGAATCCGGGAACAGCGTGCGATGTCCTGATCAGATAATTCGTTGACAAATTCCGTAATACGGCCTTCAATCGCCTCGCGGGAGGCTTTAAGATCCGAAAATCCGGCGGATTCACTCGCCGGAGCGGGAGAAGTATTCATCGTAGTCACGTCCTTTCCGAATAATGTAGGGTTGTATTTATTATAACAGAGGAAACAGGATAACGGTTCCGACGCTTCGCTTGCACGGAAAAGCTGCGGGATTTTACAGGAAGGAACGTTTCGCGATTTGCTTTCCGATGTATAATAAATAGCGTGGCGACTCAATCGATTTTCTAAGGAGAATGACGATGTCTTCGAAAAGAACCGTAGCTGTTATCGATATGGGCTCTTTGTCCGTACGCCTGAAGATTTACCAACTCGTCCGCAAGGAAATCCCGTGTGAGATCGAATCGCTCCGAAGATTTTTCGCGATCGGTGCGGAGACGTACCGGTATGGGGAAATATCCGAAGATCGCGTGATCGAATTATGTGAGATCCTATCCGGGTTTGTCATAAAGATGAAGGAATACAAGATTCAGGAATCAATCTGCGTCGCAACAAGTGCGTACAGAGAGGCGAAGAATCGGGATTTTGTCATGGAGCAGATCCGTTTGAAGACGGGGCTTGAAGTGGTTATTCTCGACAACTCACAGGAGCGTTACTGTCATACGCTTGCCGTGAAAGAAATGATGGAGTCTTTTGAACAGATTATTAAGACGGGAACGATGATTCTTGACATCGGAGCCGGAAGTATTCAGACGACGGTCTATGATAAATCGGAGTTTGTTTTCTCGCAGAACATGCTTCTCGGCTCTCTTCGCGTCAGTGAGCTTTTATCCGATCTCGAGAAGCAGACGCCGCATTATCGCGAGGTGCTCGAAGAGTTCATCACCCATGATCTTGACGATTATCACGCGGTCGAGCCCAAAGGAATCGATTACAAGAGCATGATCGCTTTCGGAAGCGATATCGGATTTATTAAGGTACTGGCAGGTTTCTCCCCGAGAGAATACTGTTTTATGACTGCCAGGAAGTTTTATGAAGTTTTTGACTACCTTACGAAGACGCAACCGTCAGAACTTGTTATGAAGAGGAATATCTCCGCATCCACGGCAACTCTTCTGTACCCGACGGCGCTGATAATCAAGAAGATGATCGAATCTACCGGGCTTGACGGCATTCATATGCCGGCCGCATCTCTCTGCGATGGCCTAATATTTCAATATGCGTACGATCATTTCGGGTATCTACCGAAATCGGATCCTTTTCGCGACTCGATCAGCGCGGCGAGACATATCGGACGTCGGTATCGCTATGACAGGAAGCACACGGAGCAGGTGGAGAGATTTGCTCTTGCGATCTTCGACGCGACGCGTAAGATTCATTCTCTTGGCGAACGCGAGCGACTTCTTCTGCAACTGACAGTGATTCTCCATGAGATTGGAAAATATATCAGCGTTTCCAATCACAACACACGAACGTATCACATTATTCAGACATCAGAGATCATAGGGATTGATGCCAGAGAACGTGAACTGATTGCGTGCGCAGCGAGGTTCTATACAGAATCTGACATTCAGGCGGATAAGTATTTCCAATATCTGTCGAAGGAACAACGACTTATTGTGTCCAAACTTTCCGCGATCTTACGCGTGGCGGATTCTCTCGACGCATCTCATAAACAGAAGATCAAGACAATCTCGGTACTGCCCCAGAAGGATGCGCTCGTCGTGATCTGCGACGCGCTTCATGACCTTACCTATGAGAAATGGGCCTTTGACACGAAGACCGGATTATTCCGACAGGTATTCGGGATGGAACCTGTCTTGAAACCCAGGAGGCAAACGTCATGACGACAAAGAAACGCAAGATCAAGAAAAGCCCGAAGCAGACGAAACAGCAATCATTACATATGCTTTCGGATAATGCAGGTATTTCGGCGGATGCGGACCGGTTTATCAATCGCGAGCTCAGCTGGCTCGAATTCAATGATCGGATTCTTGCGGAGGCGCGCGACACGAAGAATCCGTTGTTGGAGAGGGCGAAGTTTCTGGCGATTACCGCATCGAATCTGGACGAATTTTATGTTGTCCGCGTCGCCTCCTTAAAGGAACTTGTTAACGCTCAATATTCAATACCGGACTTCTCCGGCAGGACTCCGGAAGAACAATTGGATCAGATCTCGGATAAGGTTCGCAAGACCTTGGCACTACAGTGTTCCACGTATACGCGCTCGTTACTTCCGGCGTTGCGTACCAACGGTATCGAGATTATGGACTATGAAGAATTGTCCGATGAAGGTCGTGCGCAGGCGGACAGTTATTTTCGATCGACATTATTTCCGATCATTACACCGATGGCGGTCGACGCTTCCCGCCCGTTTCCACTGATCTATGCCAAACGGCTGAATATTGCCGTTCTGATCAGGGAACAGGGAGAAGAAGAGGCAGAGGATGTTTCGGACGAGGCCTATTATCGCTACGCGACTTTGCAGGTGCCCTCGGTGGTTCCGCGTCTGTATCGTGTGCCGACAGACAACGGAATTGCTTTTCTGCCGATCGAACAGATCATCACCGCCAATCTCAGCACATTTTTCACGGGTCTCTCCGTAGTTTCATCAACGGTTTACCGCATTATGCGTAATGCTGATCTTGATATAGATGAGGATGAAGCAGAAGATCTGTTGAAGGAGATCGAAGAACAAGTTCGTCGCCGACAGTGGGGCGAGATGATCCGCTTGGAGGTTGAAGAACACGCGGATGAACGATTGCGCGAATGGCTTGTGGAGTCACTTCAGATTCAGGAGAACGATATTTTCCCCGTTCCCTGTTCGTTGGATCTTACCTTTCTTATGAAACTCTACAATCAGGCTTCCTCCGCGTGTCCGGATCTATGTTATCCTCCGTTCAAAGCGACGGAGGCCGCGATGATTGATGAGGAGAATATTTTTGATCAGATCCGCCGGAAGGACAGGCTTGTGCATCATCCGTATGAGTCTTTTGACCCGGTCGTCGAGTTTGTACGGGCCGCTTCCGTCGATCCGGCCGTCCTTGCAATCAAACAGACACTGTATCGCGTCAGCAGCAGTTCGCCGATAATAGCACACCTGGCCGCGGCGGCTATGGGCGGCAAACAAGTTATGGTGCTCGTTGAGCTCAAGGCCAGGTTTGATGAAGAGAACAATATCAATTGGGCAAAGATGCTGGAGAAAGCCGGCTGTCACGTGATTTATGGACTTGTCGGGTTGAAGACACACAGCAAAATCACCCTCGTGGTCAGAAACGAGGAAGACGGGATTCGGAGATATCTTCATCTGGGCACGGGAAACTATAATGACATCACCGCCCAAATCTACACGGATATCGGACTGTTCACGTGCTCCGAACCATTCGGAGTGGACGCATCGGAGTTTTTCAACATGCTGTCGGGTTATGCCGAACCGCCGGAGTGGCGAAGGCTCATCCCGGCTCCGTTATGGCTGCGCGGGTTCTTCGAGAATTGCGTTCGGAGGGAGATCAGAAATGCCAGGGAGGGGAAGAAAGCTTCGATTATTGCGAAGGTGAACTCTCTTGCGGACGGAGCGATGATCGAGCTTCTCTACGAGGCATCGCGCGCCGGTGTACGGGTTGATCTGATCGTCCGAGGGATCTGCTGCCTTCGACCCGGAGTCCCGGGTTTGTCAGAGAACATCACTGTTCGATCGATAACCGGACGTTTTCTGGAACATTCCCGAATATTCTTTTTCGAGAATGAGGGAACGGAAGAGATCTATCTCGCATCGGCAGATTGGATGCCACGCAATCTGGATCGCCGTGTTGAACTGTTGTTCCCGATCGAGGATATCGAATGCCGTCGTCGCGTAAGGGAGATTCTCGAGGTCGAATTGGAGGATACGGTTCGCGCGCATATCATGCACAGCGACGGAACATATCACAAGCAGGATATGAGAGGAAAGCAGCGGATCGACAGCCAGGCGGAGTTGTGTCGGCTGGCGATCAATGCGGTCGCGGAGAAACAGATCCGTGATGACCTGCGTGCCTTTATCCCCCTCGAATCTACCGATCTCTGATACAATCCATCGACTGATTTACCCTCGTAACGTTTTGTGATATGATGACGGGCGATAAATCAGCTGGCGGAGGACGTTCATGGACATATTCGAGTTTGACAAGATCGGGACGGATCGGGAGAAATTCAGGCTGTTTCGTAAAGATCACAGTTCCGGGGCAAGTTTCACTGTATCGGAATATGCCGCGGCGATCACCGAACTGTGGATTCCGGATGCCAAAGGCGAGCGTCGGGATATAGTTCTCGGTTTTTCCGACCATACTTCCTATCTGGAGAGCGGCAGCTGTCATGGTTCCGTGGTCGGCCGCGTTGCCAACCGGACCAAGGGCGCTGCGTTTCACCTGAATGGAGAGAACATCTCCATGCCCCGGAATGACGGCGAGAACAATTTGCACGGCGGACCCGGGTCTTTTCAGACTGTGTACTGGAACGGCAGGGTCCTCTCCGAGTTGGAAGCCTGTGAGTATCTTAGCGCGACGGGTATTGATCACTCGTTTGAGGTTGAAGGTGAGGCTGTACTCTTCACTCATGTGTCACCCGCAGGAACTTCCGGACTTCCGGGCAATCTCAGGGCTGAGGTGGTATACGCTTGGTCGACGGATGCCACGCTTCTCATTGTTTATCGCGGCACGAGTGATGCCGACACTCTTTTTGCTCCGACGAACCATTCCTATTTTAATCTTTTGGGACATGACGGAGGGTCTGTGAAAGACCATCGGCTGCAGCTTGCATCGACGGTAATGACCGTAAAAGGACCCGATAATGTTCCGGACGGAGCGTTTTTCGAGACGAAGGGATCGGTATTTGATTTCGCGCAAGAGAAGAATCTTTCCGAAACGATGCGGCAGGATGATCCGCAGTTGATTTCTTCGCGCGGGCTCGACCAGAACTACTGCCTTACGGGCTCGGGAGACCGGGTGAGCCTTGCGGCGCTTCTTTGCGAGCCGATTTCCGGTCGCCGGATGGAGGTGCTCACCAATTTCCCGGGCATCCAAGTGTATACCGGAAATCATACGGAGAATACGGTCGGCAAGGGCGGGCATGTTTATGATCAATTTGCCGGCGTTTGTCTGGAAGCCCAGCTCTATCCCGACGCGATTCATCACGAACATTTCCCGAGCCCGATCCTGCGGGCGGGAGAGACGAAGTGTTATATCACGGGTTATCGATTCTCTTCGGCATTGTGCAATACATAATATTGATAATATTCATATGTTGTCAGATAATTCTTGATCTCCGGCGGTAGATTTGCGTCTCCGCCGCTGAATAAGGTTCCGTCAGATGTGATCAGATAATTCTCGGTTAACACGGGAATCGCATCGTGCATCTCCATCTCGAATTGCAGGAACGGCGTCCTTTCGATACCGAGAATGTCGGTAAGGTAGGGAAGAACGTAGTTATTGCTGATCATTTCTTCTTCCATCGATGCAAGTTCGCTCGCAGAAATATCATAGTTTGCCCAGACCATCAGTTGTGTCCGATATCGCGAAAGAGGCGCGTACGGGTCCTCTCCGGCATCACTTGCCATGGTCTTCAGATCGTCCTGAAATCCATCGGCGAGATTCGGCTGATGATCTCCGTATAGGATGATAACGGTTGGCCGGGTGACCTCTTCAAAATATGAAATGAGCATGGACAAAGCCTCGTCCGACATACGCAGTAAAGATAAATATTGCGTTGCCTGCGGATAATCTTTATCGAGCGTAGGTGCTACCGTAAAGGGAAGTGTTTCCTTCGAGGCATACCCGCCGTGATTCTGAATCGTAATCAGATACTCGAAAATCGGCTGATCCGGATTCGCGGCACGCTTCGTCTCATATTCGGATATCAACTGAGAGAAAGCGGAATAATCGCTGATATAGGTCCGATATCGTTTCGGGAGATCGAATACGTCCTCTCCGACAAAGGACGGAAACCCGAGATGCGGCATGACATTGTTGCGATTCCATCCTGTCAGATCAAAGGGATGGTAGGCGGATATCTGATACCCGTTATCCCCGAGAAGAGAAGCGATCGAAGTTACATCGTTACGAATGTAATGCTTGTACGGATACGTACCGGGAGAGAAGAACCGGATCGACATTCCCGTCAGGACCTCGAACTCGGAATTTGCCGTGTTTCCGCCGAAAGCCGACGTAATCAAGGTCTTCTTGATACAGTTCGGATCATCGGAGAGAGAATCGTAGAACGGCATCACCGGTTCCGACGTCGGGAAATCAGAGATCGAACGCAAATCACTAAAGGCTTCACTCATAATCATGATGACATCCGGCTTGACCTGGTCGGGAACAATGCTCTCGTTCGTCGGAGAATAGGAGGAGAGATTGACCTCGACAGCTTCCCGGTTATAGCCCTCAGGCTCCGCATGGACAAGAAACTGCAGATGGTAACAGAAATTTAAGAGGACACCGTTCTCGAAGTTATAGTTAACAAGCGTGTAATAGAAGCCGATACCGGACTTCACTTGATTCGAGCGGTTCATGACAAAGAACTGAAAGTAAAACGAGCCGGCGACAAGAACAACCAGCACCGCCACCGTTCTTATGAACCAATGTAGTTTGGGATCCTTACCGACAAATGACAGGCCTATCATGATCAAGAAGAGAAACAGTGCGAGAAATACCTCGGTCGTCGGGGCAAAGTCATAGGTTCCGCTGACGTTTGCTGCGAGACCGATGCTGTCCAGGTCCCACGGATAAATGATCATATTGCGAAATAGAACGACATAATGCTCCGCTAAACCAAAGAGAAATACGACGAGGCTCATCGCGATCGAAGATACGCGAAAAAAGGGAAGGAAGTAGAGAATCGCATAAACCAAAAGAAGGATGAGGTAATTATAGAAAAATCTCTCCTCAAGCGCCGTGAACCAATGGCCGTTGAAGTACACCGATTCGTCAAAACGCTGCTGGTAGGGTGCTAGGCACTGTAAAACGATGATGCCAATACAAGGCAAAAGGAGAAGACGGAGGACGGAGAGCACGACAGGAAGTCGGCTCCGCTTCATCTCCGGAGTCTGGTCGGTCATATTTGTATCCATCCTAATAAAATGATCAGCCCTTGAAGCTGTCCTTCAGTGACACGGAGCGGTTAAATACCGGCCGGTTCGGCAAGGAGTCCTTGCTGTCCGCACAGAAATATCCCAAGCGAAGGAACTGGAATCCTTCGGAAGACCGTGCCGTCTGAAGCGACGCTTCGAGTTTGGCGTTCGGCATCACGGTCAACGAATTGGGATTCACATAAGAGAGATAATCGCAATCCGCAAGGTCGGGTTCCGGAGTCGTGAAGAGACTGTCATAGAGACGGACCTCCGCGTCGACGGCCGTAGCCGCGTCGACCCAATGAATCGTCGCCTTGATTCTTCGGCCGTCCGGCGTATTACCGCCTCGACTCTCCGGATCATAGGTCGCATGAACTTCCTCGATAGTGCCTTCGCCATCGCGGACACAACCGGTACAGCGAATCACGTAGGCGGACTTGAGGCGAACCTCATTGCCGGGGAACATTCGGAAGAACTTACCGACGGGAGTCTCCTGAAAGTCGTCCGCCTCAATGTAAAGCTCTCTCGAAAAGGACACGTTACGCATGCCGTCCGCCGGATTCTCCGGATTGTTCTCCACCTCGAAACTCTCGGTCTTATTCTCCGGATAATTCGTAATTACAAGCTTCACAGGTCGAACAACCGCCATCACGCGCTTCGCGGTCCGGTTCAGTTCATCCCGAAGACAATGCTCGAGGAAAGCGAAATCGACGACGCTGTTCACCTTGGAAACGCCGTTGCGCTCGTGGAAATTGCGAATGGCCGCCGCCGTATAACCTCTACGTCGAAGGCCGCAAAGCGTAGGCATACGCGGATCGTCCCACCCGGTCACGCGTCCCGTTTCGATCAAATTTCGCAGCTTACGCTTCGAGAGAACCGTGTAGTTGATACCGAGACGAGCAAACTCGATCTGTCGGGGCTTCGCCGGTACGGAGCAATTCTGGATGACCCAGTCATACAGCGGCCGGTGAGATTCAAACTCCAGAGAACAGAGAGAGTGTGTGATTCCCTCCATCGCATCCTCGATCGGATGTGCGAAATCATACATCGGATAGATGCACCATTTATCACCTGTCTGGTGATGGGAGATATGATTGATACGATAGATCACCGGATCGCGCATGTTGAAGTTGCCCGATGCCAGATCAATCTTCGCACGCAGCGTCATTCTGCCGTCCTCATAAACACCTGCGCGCATCTGCTCGAAAAGTGTCCGGCTCTCTTCGATCGGACGATCGCGAAACGGGCTGGTCGCCGGCTTCGTCAAATCGCCGCGCATTTCGCGCATCTGTTCCGCTGTCAGTTCACAGACGTAAGCGAGTCCCTTGTCGATCAGCTCGCGAGCAAAATCGTACATCTGCTCAAAATATCCGGACGCATAATAGAACCGATCGCCCCAATCATATCCGAGCCAATGGATGTCTTCCTTGATCGCGTCGACATACTCTTCGTCTTCCTTCGTCGGATTCGTATCATCCATGCGAAGATTACAAAGTCCGCCGTATCGCTGTGCCGTATAAAAATCGATATACAAAGCCTTCGCATGACCGATGTGCAGGTAGCCGTTCGGCTCCGGAGGAAACCTCGTATGAACGGTCATCCCCTCAAACTGGCCGCCGGGCGCGATATCCGTATCGATCATATCAAAAATGAAATTACTTGTCTGTTCTGCCATATATACCACCTTCTCCTGATGAATCAATTTACCGGTGTTGATGAGAGTCGGGCGATTCCGTCATCGATACGTCGCAAAGATTCCTCGCGACCCAGGATCAGAAGAATCTCCGTCGCTCCGCCGGGCGTTACAAGGGTTCCGGAAACAGCGATGCGAACCGGCCAGAGGATCTGAGCGTTCTTCACGCCTTCACTCTCGGCAAGCGCGGTGAGATCTGTTGTAATCGTATCCCTGTCCCATGCTTCTACCTGATGAAGGACTTCCTTAGCCTGCTGCAACGCCCGGAGGGAATTCTCCCGGGTCGTCTTACTCTTCTTGTGAACATAAATTTCTGGATCATAATCCGGGAGATCTCTCACGAAGGCAAGCTTCTCAACAATCTGCGAAAACCTTGTAATTCGAGGCTTCAGAATCTCCGTCATCGTCGAGTACGCTTCCGGCCGATCGGGAAGTAAGGATACATACGCGTCTCTCGCGTGCCGGAGGAACTCTTCCTCAGACATCTTGCGAATGTACTCACCGTTAAACCACTCGAGCTTATCATAGTCAAAAATGGCGGGAGATTTACTGATCCCGTCGATCGAGAAAACCTGTGCGAGTTCCTCAAGCGAAAAAATCTCCCGGTTATCGTCCTTCGGACACCAGCCGAGCAAAGCGATGTAATTGATGACGGCTTCGGATAAGAAGCCCTGCGCGATAAGATCCTCAAATCCCGTCGCACCGTGTCTCTTCGACAGCTTCGAAACGACGCCGTCCGCCCCGCGTCCTTGAATGAGAGGGAGATGTACGTAAACAGGAACGTCCCAACCGAAAGCCTCGTAGAGAAGATTGTACTTAGGCGCCGAAGAGAGATACTCACTGCCGCGGACAACATGGGTGATCTGCATCAAATGGTCGTCGATAATATTGGCGAAATTATACGTGGGATAACCGTCCGCCTTGATCAGTATCTGATCCTCCAGCTCTTTGTTGGGAACCGTGATCTCACCGAAAACACAATCGGAGAATGTCGTCGTTCCTTCAAGCGGCATCCTCTGGCGAATGACATACGGCGTACCGGAGGAAAGCAGTCTGACGACCTCATCCTTCGGAAGATCGCGGCAATGGCGGTCATAACCCGCGATCTCGCTTCCTTCCGCGCGAAGTGAATCCAGACGCTCTCGGGTACAGAAACAGTAATACGCCTTGCCGGCCGCGACGAGTTGCTCCGCGAAAGGCTTATATAAACCGTAACGCTCGCTCTGGACATAAGGACCGTATGGTCCGCCCAAATCCGGGCCTTCGTCGTGGTGAAGACCCGCCGTCTCCAATGTGCGGTAAATCGTATCAACGGCTCCGTCGACAAGACGCTCCCGGTCAGTGTCCTCGATACGGAGGACGAAGATTCCGCCCAAAGAACGGGCGATCAAGTATTCATACAGCGCGGTGCGCAAATTACCGACATGCATAAACCCTGTCGGGCTCGGAGCAAATCGTGTGCGGACGACGGTCGGATGATTTGTTGATGAAGACATGTAACACCTCAAGTCCCTGCAAAATTCTAATCTAAATATTTTAGCATAAATCCGGGTCGTGAAAACGTGAAAAGTAAGCCTCTGAACAAAAAACGCAGTGACTCCGTTCGAAACTTCCAACTATTTCCGGTCGTATGATTTGCGTTTGCCTGTAAAAAATCGTATGACTACCCGAATAGCGAGGAAAAATAACCCGAGAATGCAGGCGGCGATCAAATATCCGATGTTTCGGTTCGATTCAATTAACTTGGCGGTAGATGTGAAGAAATTCTCATTTACGACCATATTATCCGAGGCAACCACCTCCGTGGTCACCTGTGTGCCATCCTCCAGCGTCAATCGAACCTGTCCGAGAACATCGCCTTTCTTGATCGGTAACGTTGTAAATACGGAAGGAATGAATTCCGATACCGGAATGGAGAAGGATTGCCCGATCGGATGCGCATAGAGAACGGTTGCGCGGAAAACTGCGTTCACAGGGTTCGTAACACCGGCGACAGTGACTTCTCGATAAGGATCTCCCGCTTCGATGAGAGGCGAGACCTCGAAAGAAGAGAACGTCACATCGACAAGATCATGCAGGGTCTGATACGAAGACTGATCAGGAATTCCCGTCGTCAGGAGAATCACCTCAAGGTCACCCTTTTGCGCGAGTGCGAACAGACAACTCTCTGAAACAGAATCCGAAAAAGACGGAGTGAAGAGGCTGGCTCCCTTAATCTCTTCGATTCCCCAGGCGGAAAGAACAGAACTCGAGAGAGTTAACGGCTTCCCATCCTCCTGAAACTGAAGAAAACTGTATTCGGTGAAGATCTCTCGAAAAGCACTGAGATTCAGCGCATAGCGAAATAAGATCGCAAGATCCGATGCCGTCGAGTATTGTTTGCTCGAAAAAACCGCATCCACATCACCCGGAATTCCTTGTAATACGCTCTGCCCGGACGTATTGACAAAATTTGTATCATTCATGGACAGATTCTTCGCAGTCTCGTTCATCCGTTCAACAAAGTCGACTTCATTCTCCGAGATATATTCGGCCAACATAAAGGCCGCGGCATCCGAGTTCCGCAGAATAATGGCCGAAACCAGAAATTTCACCGTGTATTTCTGATCAATCTTCAGCGAAATCGGTGAAGGACTCTTCTTGTCGATGTCGAGGGCATTCTTCGTAACCGGGATATCTTCGTCAGACGGGAGTGCTTCCAAAGCGATAACCGCTGTCATCAGCTTGGATGCGGCGGGTATGCTGCGTCTGTCGGGAATCGTGTGCGATAATAAAGATACACCTCGAGACGTGGCAATCACGAGAAACTCGGAAGCATCGATCGTAAACCCCGTTACCGGATCAGTCTCGGAGGGTGGGACATCAACAGCTTCCGCCGGAACGGATTCGGATTCGGTGGCTGGGGGGGACTCCATCGAAGATGATGTGGCGGATGTGTCGGTTGAGTCGATCCCCCTATCGGAGACTGTGTCGGGATTCTTCGCAAGAAGTATCGAGACTGGGGAATAAAGGCACAGCACTATCACAAGAGACGCTGTAATCAGCAACCTCATCACACAATTGGATTGAATAATTCTCGAACGACTTCGGATGTCTATCATGCGTTCGCCTTGACCTCGATCTGCGTGGATTTGTTATAAAGTATAACATGATTAATATCATGTTGAGCGACTGAAGGAAGAACATAAATTCTTTTTGCCGGCACATGGATGTCAACCGCACGGGAAAATGATATGATAGGTGAAGGTATTTTAGGAGGGTCTATGGATTTATCGAGAATCGGCGCCGGAACATCGTATTCCGTCGAATGCGGATCATCGTATGCGCAAACATGTCTCGCCGACCTTTTTCGCGCGAGGTTGGAACACGCGAAGGTCGCCATTATCACGGATCGAGAGGTGTCCGGATATTATATTGCTGATTTCATCCGTCAGTTCGAGAAGAGCGGCTGTAAGCCGGTAGTCATCGTCATTGACGGAAGTCAGGCATCGAAGTCTTTTGACGCGATTCGTATGGCATATGAACGTCTGACGGATATGGAATTCGGCCCACAGGATTTACTCATTGCCTTGGGAGGCGGAGGGGTAATTGATGTTGCCGCTTTTGTCGCCGCGACCTATTACAAAGGGATTGATTACATTCAGGTGCCGACTTCACTACTTGCAATGATTGATTCCTCCGTAGCGGAATCCGCTCATCTGAATTTTATGAGCTACAAGAACAGGATCGGCATAACATACTCTCCGGTTCATGTATTAATCGACACGGACTATCTTAAGACTTTACCTGCACGATACTATGCCAATGGTATCGCACAGGTTATACAGTACGGATTGACAGAGGATCCGAACTTGTTGACGCTCCTGGAGGCATCCCGATTGAGTCTCGGGGATTTGATTGATCAATGTATCCGCACGCGCAAGCACATACACGAGAAGAACCCGCAACTACTGACCTTTGGACAGGAGATTGCCGAGGCCATCGAGGGACATTTCCGCTTCCTTCAATACACGCATGGGGAGGCGCTCGCCCTCGGAATGTATGCGCATTATCGATCCGACAGACTGCACGCTTTATATACAAGACATCAGCTCCCGACCGTTGTGAAGGGTGTGACAAAGGATACGCTCCTGAAGCGCATCGTCAAGAATTTTGACGGTCGTTCGGAGTCGTACTCTGTCGTTCGCGTCTCCGAGGAGGGGAAACCGCGCATTGAGAAGGTTACATCCGACGAGGCATATACGTTGTTTGATGACCTTCTTCGCAACATTTGTCTATAACCGGAGGATAAGGGTCATGCCATTTTTTTCGGAACCGAAGCTGCGAAGACCGGAAATAACGAAGCGGGTGATCTGCTTCGTGCTTGCGCTATGGATGGGAATCGGTCTTGCAGCGACAGGGTGTTCCGCGGATACTGAGGAAGACACCCCGATTCCGGCGGATTTTGGTCAGTATGGTGCGGATATCGCCCGGGAACTTTGCGGGCAATTCCCCTATCGCAAGGCCTATTCCGCCCAGGAGAAGGGTGCGGGCGACTTTATTAAGGATGCGTTTTCCGCACTTGGATATTCGGTTGAAGAACAGGTCTTTACGGCGGCAAGCGGACTGGGCTACTCGACGAATTATATTGTCCGGATCTCCGGCGAGGGATTCATGATCCCGAATGAACAGGGCATCTTAACGCCTTCGGACAAGACCGTCATCGTCGGAGCTCATTATGATACCGTTTACGGGCAGGAAGATGCGCAGACCGTTCCGGATTTTGACGGTATACAGGACAATGCCTGCGGGATCGGGGCATTACTTACGCTTGCGCAACAGATTGCCGAAGCGAAACCCGCGTACGATGTCATCCTTGTTGCATTCGGCGCCGGTAACGACCAGTTCTCCGGAGCCAGAGCCTTTCTCGGCGCTATGAGTCAGGAAGAGATCGAAGCATGCGACGCCATGTACTGTATCGAGAGCATCTTTGCCGGCGATAAGCTGTACGCGAGTTCAGGGATGAATTCCGTTGCCGATAATATGAAATACGCGATGCGCAGGAAGCTGTACGAAGCCTATGATGTTTGTTATGACGGTCGATTGTCCTATTTATACGGCGTCGATCTGTTATACAACCAGAGCGGCCAGCAGATCAATCTCGATGCAGATCCATATATGGAGATTTATCGCGAAGTGACTTTGACGCAATCGGACTATGTTCCGTTTGACAGTGCCGGCATCCCGATCGTTTTTTTCGAGTCGTACGACTACAACTTCGCCAAGATTGAGGAGATGAAAGAGACGAAGAATCTCGATCTGCAGGAGAACGGCGGCCTGATTCGCAGGACGAATTATGACTCGCTCGAGACTTTGGAAGCATCCTTGCCGGAAGGACAGTTGGAGAAGAGAATCAATGCCACGGCATATATCATCCTTGGTGCAATCATGAAGGGCACACATATCGGTGTGTCGATGAGCGATTATGAAGCCGGAGTCACGCTGGCACCTTCGCCGACACAACCTTCGGAGACATCTTTCGCCGGGACAGCGTCGATCACACCTGTTCCTTGAAGTAGAAGAAGAACTTCAATACATCTCCGGATTCCCATCGGAAATTAATCGACTGGAATTTTCCCGGAGCTAATGTCGTGTATTTCTCGTGCGATCCGCCGCAGTTACCGGGGACCGAATATTCCGGATTCTCGGGGACTTCCTTCGAGAAGAAGCCGAGAAGTTCTTTGTCATTCAACGTGCAGTTGGCGTTATAACAGTCCTCCGGCACAAGAACATCAAGGCGGAAACGGACGGGTTTTTCGAGAAGAAACAAGAAGCCTACACTCAATCGATCAGCTGATGGGGAAGACTGTTTCTTGATGACATGGACATCTGTGCCATCGACCGTGAAATGATATTCCTTATCTTCGTAATCCGCGACGACAAGGCCGCAAAACCGATCGCCTTCGCAGAAACCATCCGTGGTTGTAGGGGTGTTATTGTTTGTTGTCATTTTGTTACTCCTTTTTCTATTTCGCTTCTCATTATATCGCACGAAAAGCATCGGAAGAATGGTGATCTTTTTAGAATATCTTCTCGAAAATCTCGCGGATTCAAATAATGAGACCTCTCCTTACGTTATAATGGAGGGAGAGATTTTTAAGGACCGGAGGCATACATGAATACGTATTCGGATTTGCGTAAGGTAGCTAAGCAAATGCTTACGGAGGAAATCTTACCCTTCTGGCTGCGTTTGCGGGATGATGAGAACGGCGGTTTTTTCGGATATGTCGATAATATCAGCCGGATCGACAAGGAAGCTCCGAAAGGCGTGATACTGCATTCCCGGATTCTCTATACATTTGCCGACGCCTATCGCGTAACCGGGCGGGATGAATATCTTCGGGCTTCTGACCATGCCTACAGATTTCTTGTTGAGAAGGCGCTGGACCCATCCTATGGCGGACTCTACTGGATGCTAGATTATGCAGGAGAACCGCTTCAGGATTTCAAACATTCCTACAATCAGGCCTTCGGGATTTACGCTTTATCTACATACGCACTCGCGGGTGGTGAACCGAAGGCTCTTTCCTACGCGATGGATTTGTTTCGACTTTTGGAAGCGAAGTGGCGGACACCCACGGGATACCGCGAACAGCTGTCGAGGGACTATTTACCTGTGAGCAATGAGGAACTGTCGGAGAACGGCATTATCGCCGATCGAACGATGAATACCGTTCTTCATATTATGGAAGCCTATACGGTTCTTTTTGAAGCGACGCAGGATGCGGACGTTCTGGAAGCGCTTCGTTATTCTGTCGCCTGCCTGACGGAATCGATGTATAACAAGGAACGCGTACGTTTGGATGTTTTTTTCGATACAAATCTTGTGTCACTTCTGGATCTTCACTCGTACGGACATGATATCGAAGCCTCCTGGCTGATCGACCGTGCCGTCGCAACAATCGGAGATGATGATCTTCGAGACAGAACGGCACCGACGACCAAGGCGCTTTATGATCATGTGATGCGCAAAGCGTACACGACACGCGGCGTGTACTTCGAGTGTGAGAACGGCAGGGATGACACGAAACGCGACTGGTGGGTTCAGGCGGAAGCCGTCGTCGGAATATTGAATGACGCCGGCCGGGAAAAGTTCCCTCCGGCGCATCTCCTTTCGATGGCCGCTATACTTGAATATATCGGGAAGGAAATAAAGGCCCCGTCCGGTGAGTGGTACTGGACAACGTATGAGAACGGTTCCCACGATGAGAAACGTGAATTGGCAGGTCCTTGGAAATGCCCGTATCATAACGGGCGGATGTGTATTGAGATGATGCGGCGGATCAGAGCCTGATGCGCTGAAGACCCCGAATGGATGGGGAGAGAGGAGACGATTATGTCTGATTTTCGATTTGCCGTTGCCGGGTCCGGTCGTATCGCCAGGAAGTTTGTCGGCGGCCTTCCTTATGCGGAAGGAATAACATTTGCCGGTGCCGCATCCAGGAGTTTCGAGCGTTCAAAGAAGCTTGTTTCGGAATTCTCTCAGGATTTTCCCGAGGCGAAGGCCTATGCTTCGTATGAGGATCTTGCCGCGGATCCGACGGTAGACGCCGTTTATGTGGCAAACCTTAATCCGCAACATGAGGAGGCTGCGCTTCTTTTTCTCCGCGCGGGGAAAGCGGTTCTTTGTGAGAAGCCTTTTGCGTTGAATGCTCCCTCGGCGGTCCGCATGATTGAACAGGCCAGAAAGAGTGATGTCTTTCTCATGGAAGCGATGTGGACAAGATTCCTTCCGGTATCGAGCAAGGTTCGCACCTGGATCAAGGAGGGGCGAATCGGCGATGTGATTGCGGCGAATTGCGATTTTGGTATGGTCTTGATGACTTCACTTGACAACCGGACAGCTGTTCCCGAGATGGGCGGCGGGGCGCTTCTGGACCTGGGCATCTATCCCGTCTCCTATTTCTCCTGGATCTTCGGAGGACCTCCGCAATCCATACAGACAACGGCATCTCTTGCAGATACCGGCGTCGACGCGTCATTCGATATCATTTTCTATTATGACTGCCACCGGTCGAAGTTCTCCTTTATTCCCAGAACGGCGAAGGCGACGGTCGCCATCGACAGAAATCTTCCGAATGAGATGCAGATCATCGGAACCGAGGGTATGATCCGCGTGCATTCTTTCTGGATGGCGGACTCCGCAACACTCTACAAGAAGACGGAGGACGGCTGGGGTTTCGACACTCCGACAGAGACGTATGCGCCATCCTGGGAAGGTACAGGATACCAGTACGAAGCGATGGAGGTTTGCCGACAGGTGCGGGCCGGTCACAAGGAGAGCGACGTCATGCCGCTGCACGAAACGCTGTCACTTATGGATACGATGGATTCTCTGCGAAAAGAGTGGGGTGTAGTTTTCCCGCAAGAGAAAGAATAGGACCTGATGAAAAGGCTGCCTCATCTGACTTCGTATTGAGTCATTTGAGACAGCCTTTATTCTTTGGATTTCTTCTTAGCAAACAATGTAAAACGTTATACGGTTGATTTGCAGGCAGAATGTCGTTTTCTGATCAGACCTTGATCGTCCAACCGTACTTGTCCTCGAGAAGCCCTTTCTGGACTCCTGTGATCGTATCATAGAAGAGCTGGGCAACCGGTCCGATCTTGTTGTCGTTGATCGTGATGACCGTGTCCTCATACTTCAGCTCACCGACCGGAGAGATGACGGCGGCGGTGCCGGATCCGAAGGCTTCCGTAAGTCGCTTGGACTTGCCGGCCTCGATCAACTCGTCGATCGATAGGCGCTTCTCTTCAACTTCCATGCCGAGGGATTTGGCGAGCTCGATGCAGGAGCGACGCGTGATACCGGGGAGAATACTGCCGTTCAGCGCAGGTGTTACCAATTTACCGTCGATCACGAAGAGGATATTCATAGAACCGACCTCTTCGATATATTTCTGCTCGATTCCGTCCAGCCAAAGAACCTGAACGTAACCCTTCTTGTGTGCAATATCCTGGGCGATCAGGCTGGAAGCATAATTGCCGGCACACTTGGTGAAACCGGTTCCGCCTCTGACGGCACGGACGTAATTATCTTCAACATAGATCTTCACGGGATTGATGCCCTGCGGATAGTATGCGCCGGACGGTGCGAGAATGATCATGAAACGGTACGTGTACGAAGGACGCACACCGAGATAGGGATCCGTAGCGATCACGAAGGGGCGAATGTAGAGGGACTCTCCCTCGCCGGAAGGAATCCATTCGCGATCCAGCGATACGAGTTCCTTCGTCGCATACACGCAGAAATCTTCGTCAAGAGCAGGAATTACGAGACGCTCATCCGAGTTATTCATTCGCTCATAATTCAACCGGGGACGGAAAAGATTTATGGTCCCATCCGGACAACGATAGGCCTTGAGTCCTTCGAAAACAGCCTGTCCATAATGGAATACCATGGCGGAAGGCTCGATCAGGAAGGGAGCGTACGCCTCGATTCTTGGGTTAATCCACCCCTGACCTTCGACGTAATCCATGATGAACATGTGATCGGTGAAGTTCTGGCCAAATGGAAGCGGCTGACCCGGGACGGGCTTCTGCTTGGGATTCTTCGTCATTGTCACGGGAATCGCTGGGTACATATTGCTTTCCTCCTAAGAATATAAGGGTTTCTTTCATCGTTTAGTATCATAGTACATTTTTGCAGAAAAGTGCAGTCCATCCTTCAAAAAAACGAAAATCGTTGAATTTTCTTCTCGCATACGACGTGTTGAACATTTGTTCTGGTTCCCGTATAATGTCGTTAGAATGTATATCAAATTTTTCGATTGGGTAAGGTGAATGAGTATGAAGGATCAGGGTTCGGATCGAAGCGAAGTTCCGGTCGTATTGGAGGAGCGTCCGTTCCGTCTTGCGTCGGACATGCGGCCTACGGGAGATCAGCCCGCGGCGATCGATAAACTCGTCAACGGAATCCGAGAAGGTTTGGCTGCGCAGACCTTGCTGGGAGTCACCGGATCCGGCAAGACATTTACGATGGCGAATATTATCGAACGCCTGCAGAGACCGACGCTTGTCATCGCTCATAACAAGACGCTGGCGGCGCAGCTTTGCGCCGAGTTTAAGGCATTTTTCCCGGATAACGCCGTGGAATTCTTCGTGTCGTATTACGATTATTATCAGCCGGAAGCGTATATCGCTGCATCCGATACGTATATTGAGAAGGATTCCGCGATCAACGATGAGATCGACCGGATGCGGCATTCTGCCACATCGTCTCTTCTGGAGCGGCGGGACGTGATCGTCGTCGCTTCCGTATCCTGCATTTACGGGTTGGGAGACCCGGAGGATTATCGGGAGATGATGCTCAGTCTTCGTCCCGGCATGAGGAAGGATCGAGATCAGATCATTCGCGAATTGATCTCTCTTCAGTATGCGAGGAATGATTTTGAGGTGAAGCGCGGTGCTTTTCGCGTTCGCGGAGACACCATTGACATTTTCCCCCCGTCCAGTGAGAATCTCTTGACCCGCGTCACTTTCTTCGGCGATACGATTGAGCGGATTACGGAGGTAGACGCGATCACCGGCAAGATCCAGTGGGCGCGCAATTACACCGCGATCTTTCCCGCGTCGCACTATGCGACGAGTCAGCAGAAGATGAAGAAGGCTTTGGTCACGATTGAGGCGGAGCTTGATCTTCGATTGCAGGAGCTGCGGGAGCAGGGCAAGATCATCGAGGCCTATCGTCTGGAGCAGAGGACGCGTTATGATCTGGAGATGCTCCGCGAGACGGGGTTCTGTAAGGGGATAGAGAACTATTCACGGCATCTGTCTTCGCGAGAACCGGGATCGCCGCCCTATACACTCCTTGACTTCTTCCCGGATGATTATCTTCTGATGATTGATGAATCACACGTTTCGATTCCGCAGATCGGCGCGATGTTTAACGGGGATCGGTCGCGCAAGACCAGCCTTGTGGAATATGGGTTTCGTCTTCCGTCTGCCTATGACAACCGACCGCTTCGCTTCGAAGAGTTTGAGAAGAAGATGCGTACAGCTCTCTTTGTCTCCGCGACACCTTCGGTCTACGAGGCCGAGCACAGTCTTCAGACTGCGGAGCAGATCATTCGTCCGACAGGACTTGTGGATCCTCAGATTGCGGTACGGCCGGTGGAAGGACAGATTGATGACATCCTTTCTGAACTGAAGGAGGCCACAGGCCGGAATGAGAGATCACTCGTTTTGACATTAACCAAGAAGATGGCGGAGGATCTCTCCGCTTTCCTCGCCAACGAAGGGATCAAGGTCAAGTATCTCCATTCCGACATCGATACGGTCGAACGTATGAAGTTGTTACGCGATCTGCGACAGGGTGTCTTTGACGTGCTTGTCGGAATCAACCTGCTTCGCGAAGGACTTGACCTTCCGGAAGTCTCACGCATCATGATTCTGGACGCGGACAAGGAAGGCTTCCTTCGCTCCGCGAGATCCTTGATTCAGATCATCGGGCGCGCGGCCCGCAATGTTAACGGAATGGTCATTCTTTATGCAGATCAGATCACAGACAGTATGTTCGCCGCAATTTCGGAGACGAACAGAAGACGTGAGATCCAAATCGCGTATAATGAGAAGAACGGTATCACCCCGACGAGTATTCGCAAAGAAGTTCGAGGCGTTCTCGACACGATCGAAGCGATCAGTCGCGAGGAAGGTGTCGACGAGAAACAGTTGGAGAATCTCCTTACAGACAAGGCGCCGGATCTTTCGAAGCAGGAACTTCAGAAGATTGCCAAGCGTCTGGAGAAGGAGATGAAGGAAGCCGCTTCCAAGCTCGAGTTCGAGGAGGCTGCCCGTCTTCGGGACCTTCTTGTCGCTGTCAAAGGCCGTATCCATTCTTGATTGAATTCAAACAGAGAGGATCATAACGCATGGCCGTGCCGGGAAGTGGATTTGTTCATTTGCATCTTCATACAGAGTTCAGCCTGTTGGACGGCGCAATCCGGATCAAAGCTCTGGCGGCGCGTCTTCGCGAACTTGGACAAACATCGTGTGCCATCACGGATCATGGAGTCATGTATGGTACCGTAGATTTCTATCGGATCATGAAGGCAGAGGGAATTCATCCGATCATCGGGTGTGAGTGTTATGTTGCACCGCGCGGTCGTATGCAGAAAGAAGGTAACGCGGATCGGGATCCATACCATCTGATACTTCTGGCAAAGGATCAGACGGGCCTCATGAACCTGAACCGACTGGTATCCGCGGGGTTTTCCGAAGGCTTCTATTATCGCCCTCGTATCGATCGTGAGCTTCTTGAGAAATATCACGAAGGTCTTATCGCTCTCTCCGCATGCCTAGCCGGCGAAGTTTCACAGGCGATTATCGGCGAGCAGTATGAGGAAGCCCGCAAGACAGCCGAGTGGTATGATCGCGTTTTCGGCCGCGATAATTTCTTTCTTGAGATTCAAAGTAACACGATTCCGGTGCAGGCGAGAGTGAATGCTCACCTGATCCGCATATCGGCGGAGACGGGAATTCCTCTTGTCGCGACCAATGATTGTCATTATATGCTTCGGGAAGATGCCAAGGCTCACGATGTTCTTCTCTGTATGCAGACAGGTAAACACATATCGGACAAGGATCGTATGCGCATGCCGACGGAGGATTTCTATGTTCGCTCCGAAGCGGAGATGCGGGATTTCTTTCCGAATATTCCGTCCGCGATCGAGAATACCGTGCGAATCGCCCAAAGATGTGACGCCGGTTATGTTTTCGGAGATATTCATCTGCCGTCTTTTGAGATTCCTTCGGCGTATACGGATCATGAGAAATATCTGCGCGACCTTTCTCTGACCGGTTTGGCGAAGAGGCTCGACGGGAAACCGGAATCTGCCAAGCGCGATCAGTATATGGAACGGCTTGACTATGAGTTAACCGTCATAAACCAGATGGGATTTACGGATTACTACCTGATTGTTTGGGATTTTATTAAGTATGCTCGTGACCACGAGATTATGGTCGGACCGGGTCGCGGATCCGGAGCGGGTTCTCTTGTCGCGTATTCCCTGGCGATTACGAATATCGATCCGATGAAGTACAATCTAATCTTCGAGCGATTTCTCAACAGCGAGCGCGTGAGCATGCCGGACTTTGATATTGACTTTTGTTATGAACGCAGACCCGAGGTGATCAGCTATGTCACCCAGAAATACGGCGCGGATCGCGTTGCCCAGGTCATTACCTTCGGAACCCTTGCGGCGAGGGCTTGTGTCAGGGATGTCGCCCGCGCGCTTGAGATGCCTTACTCCGACACGGATCGGCTCGCCAAGATGATACCGGGCACACCGGGGATGACGATTCAGAAAGCGCTCGAACTCTCCACTGAACTGAAATCCAGCTATGACACGCAAGCACTTGTACGAGAAGTTATTGACACTGCGATTCTTTTCGAGGGTATGCCGCGACACGCTTCCACCCATGCCGCCGGTGTTGTCATTTCGGGACGTCCGTTGACGGACTTGGCCCCTCTGTCAAAGAACGACGAATCGATTGTCGTTCAGTTCGACAAGAATAATGTGGAGGCGATCGGACTTTTGAAGTTCGATTTTCTCGGGCTGCGCACCCTGACGGTGTTGCGCGATGCCGCGGAGTATGTGATGGAGAATCGCGGAATCTGGATTGACTATGACCAGATTCCACTCGACGATCCTGAGGTTTATCGCATGATCAGCCGCGGCGATACGGAGGGGATTTTCCAGTTGGAGAGTTCCGGTATGACGAATTTCATGACCGAGCTGATGCCGGAAACTCTGGAAGATATCATTGCGGGAATTTCTCTTTATCGTCCGGGTCCGATGGACCAGATTCCGAAGTATGTCAAAGCTCGTAACGACAAATCTTCGCTGACCTACGATCACCCTCTTCTGGAACCGATTCTCAATGTGACGTATGGTTGCATGGTTTATCAGGAACAGGTCATGCAAATCGTTCGCGATCTCGCAGGTTTCTCGATGGGGCAATCCGACAATATTCGTCGTGCGATGAGTAAGAAGAAGGCCGCACTCATGGAGACGTACAGGAAACTCTTCATCTATGGCGGTGAAGATGATCTTGGACGTCACGTGGACGGCGCTTTGGCGCGCGGTGTCCCCGAGAAGATCGCGAGCAAACTCTATGACGATGTCGCACAGTTTTCAGGGTACGCATTCAATAAGTCGCACGCCGCCGCATATGCGGTTGTCGGTTATTACACCGCCTATATGAAGTATTATTACCCGACGGAGTTTATGGCTGCGATGCTGAACAGTTTTCGCGGGAACCTGAATCAGACCTCGTGGTATGTTGCCTGTGCCAAGAAGATGGGGATCCGAATTCTTCCTCCGGATGTCAACAAGAGCATGCTGAAGTTTACTACAGAGGGGGCAGACGCGATTCGTATCGGTTTATCCGCGGTGAAGAACGCGGGCGAAGGTGCGATCGCGCGCTTGATTGAGGAACGTACGTCCGGGGGAGAATATGTATCGTACGGCGATTTTTTGCGACGAATGCAGAAGGTTGACCTCAATAAGAAGATGATCGAATCCTTCATCTTCGCCTCCGCATTGGACGGCTTCGGGGTCTCCCGCGCTGCAATGGCGGCAGCCTTGGACCCCTATCTGTCACTTTTACAATCCGCGCGGCGACGAGCAATGGATGGTCAGATCTCATTATTTGGCACGGTGGGAGATTCGGGCGACGACACTGTCGTAGAACCGAGTTACCCGCCGGTAGAGGAATTCAAGGCTGCCGAAAGACTGTCGAGAGAGAAGGAAGTCCTCGGGCTCTATATCTCCGGTCATCCCTTGGAGGACTATACACTGGCGATCGCGAACCGGACAGATACGGACAGTTCGGCCTTCCTGACGGGAAACGCGGAGGAAGAGATACTTACGGATCATACGGTGAACGACAATGACCGCGTCAAGATGGCGGGAATTCTTCTTTCGCGATCCACAAAAACGATCCGAAATACGGAGATGATGGCTTTTCTGAACATGGAAGACATGATGGGAACCTTCGAAGTCATTGTTTTTCCGGAGGCTTTACGCAAGTACGCGCCCATTCTTCAGGAGAATCGTGTTCTCAAAGTAACGGGCAAGGTCAGAATACGACTCGATGAAGCGCCCAAACTCGTTGCCGAGCATATCGAGGTACTTCTTCCCAACGACGAAGAGAAGTATAAAGCACCGGAGCCTCCGGATCGCAGAGCCGGTTCACAAACGAGAAGACCGGCGCCGAAGCGTGAGGTGACGGTTGTCGAGCGCAAGCACGAAGATCGACAATCGCAACCGTCGGAGAGCAGCAACGAGACAAAAGATGCACAACCGTCGGATAGAAGGAATGAGACAAGGGATGTGCAACCGGCGGAGAACTCCGTTATGAACAAGGATGTGCAGCGACTTTGCATCCGGTACTATGGCACGGAGAAGGATGAAGGATTTCATCGATTGCTCTCAATGCTTGAGTACTTTCATGGATCGATGCCCGTCATTGTCGCATTACCCGGGGAGAAGAGAAGTATACGTTTGCCGGAGAAGTTCGCCGTTGATCCGCAGAATGATATTCTCAAAGAGTTCGCCCGGGTCTTTGGCTTTGACAATTTGGCTATATTTTAGAAGGCACAAGGCCGTTTGATTGGAATATCGACGTTTTTTTGTGTTTGAAAACGCAAACTCTTCCGATAGCTTTTTCTTTTTTTGTCATGCCTGTATAATGAAAAAGTCTGAAAATGTTTTTCGCGTATATGAAGAAAGAATAGGTGACACTAATGATAGATGATTATAACGTAACAAACATTCCGAACCTGAAGGAAATGGTCGCTACGAACTATGACACAATTGCCGAGAATGAGATCCCCGAAATTCGCGGAATCGGAATTCTGACCAGCGGTGGCGACGCTCCCGGAATGAACGCCACGATCCGTGCGGTAGTTCGCGCCGGCATTAAGAGCGGTTATAAGATGCTCGGCGTCAAGAGAGGTTATCACGGCCTCTGGAAGGGTGAGATAGAAGAGATTACCAAGCGCGACGTCTCGGAGAAGTTGCAGCGAGGCGGAACCTTCCTTATGACCGCGCGCTCGAAGACTTTCGAGACACCCGAGGGGGTTCTCAAAGGTGCGAAGATGTGCAAGGTCTTCGGTATCGACGTTCTCGTCGTCATCGGCGGTGACGGATCCTACCGGGGCGCAAGAGATCTGGCTCGAATCGGAATTCCTGTCATCGGTCTTCCGGGAACCATTGATAATGACATAGCCTCTACCGAGTACACGATCGGCTATGACACAGCGATGAATACGGCGATGGAAGCGATCGATAAATTGCGGGACACCGCGTCATCGCATGAACGTTGCAGTGTCATTGAGGTTATGGGACGCCGCGCCGGCTATATTGCCTTAAATGTCGGCATCGCGACGGGAGCTGAGGTTATTCTGATTCCGGAACATCCGTATGACTTTAACAAAGATGTTGTAAAGGTTATACTGGACGGAAGAAATGCCGGAAAGCACCACTACATCGTTATTGTCGCGGAGGGCGCAGGCAAGACCGTAGAGATTGCGCAGAGAATTGAGGAAGCGACCGGTATTGAGTCGAGACCGACGATTCTCGGGCATCTTCAGCGAGGTGGCAGTCCGACGTTGAGAGATCGAACGATGGCAAGTCTGATGGGCATTCATGCCATCGAATGCATCGATGCCAAACGTCTGAATCGCTTGGTCATCTTCAAGGATGGACGCATCTCCGATGTAGACATTGAAGAAGGTCTTCGTATGCAAAAGACGATTACAGAAGAGGAATTGGGCAGGGCGAAGGTTCTGTCCTAAGGGAGTTATGAAGTTCAAAATGTCCTGGACCATACCCAACGTGTTGACAACGGTTCGTCTCGCGGCGATACCGTTTATGGCCGTATTCATTTATTTGAGCGGCCAACCGGGTCCGGAGGGCGGACGTTTTGGAATGATCGCATTCTGTTTCTTTGTCGCGATTTGGGTAACCGATATGCTCGACGGATTTATCGCGCGTCGATTTAATCAGGTTTCTGATTTCGGCAAGATCTACGATCCGTTCGTCGATAAGCTTTTCCAGTTCACGACGGCGTTCATGCTCTTTCTTATCTCCCGTCTGCCCCTGTGGGTCGTCATATTTATCATCGTGAAGGAAGTTCTCATGCTTTTAGGCGGAGCCTATATTCTTCAGAAGAAGCGTGTGGTCGTCCATTCCAAATGGTATGGCAAGGCATCGACGGTTCTGTTCGTCATTGCTCTAGCAGCGGTGTTCTTCATTCCGTATGACGCCAGTATTTTACTTCACATTATCTTTGTTCCACCGGTTTTAATGTCGTCTTTTGCCACGATCTGTTACGGAGTAACTCTTTTCAAGGACACTTCGAAGATTTACGGTGACCCCAAAGACGACCATTCGTCAGAACATCTGACAGAAGGATAATCTATGTACACAACATTTGAACAGGCAGACAAGGATCGTCTTTTGGACGGACGCTCTTTGTCCACTTTGGAATACGACAAAATACTTCTTCGCTTGTCGGAAAAGGCTGTAAGCACTGGAGGAAGAGAGCTTTGCGAATCTCTATTGCCTACATCGGACATCATCGAAGCGAACCGTCGACATAAAGAAACCGATGATACGGTGAAGTACATTCTTGCCGAGGGACGATTGCCGTTCGGAGGGATCTGGGATATCCGGTCTTCGGTCGCCCTTTCCGTGGCCCAAGGTCAATTGCCGATGAAGAGTCTTCTACAGATCGCGAGTTTTCTTCGCGCCGTAGAGAAGATGAAGTCTGTCTTGCCTCAGGGCGCGACTGCGGATACGACCAATGCGCTTTTTTCCTGCGTCATCGCCCTTCGTCCCTTGCCCTCGATCGAGAAAGAGATTTCTTTTTGTATTCTTTCGGAAGAAGAGATGAATGATCGCGCAAGCGAAGCTCTCTACCAGATTCGTCGGAAGATCAGGGATCTGCAATCCAGTGTTCGTGATATTCTCGAACGCATTATCCGCAGTCACCCGACGGCCTTGCAGGAACAGTTGATTACATTGCGCGGAGAGCGATACGTCGTTCCCGTGAAGGCAGAGAAGAGAGGCGAGATACCGGGAATTATCCACGACACCTCGTCCTCCGGACAAACGGTTTTTATCGAGCCGATAGCCGTCGTTGAGGCCAATAACAAAATTCGGGAACTTCTGTCGCGCGAACAAGAGGAGATCGATCGGATTCTTTCCGAACTGTCCGCCCGTGTGGCAGATTCATCCGCAGAACTTTTCGAGGATTATTCTTTGATGTCCAGGGTCGATTTTCTGTCGGCGAAGGCGACGCTGGCGATTGAGATGAAGGCGAATCGCCCGCTTCTCAATAACGAAGGACGAACTGTACTTCGAAAAGCGAGACACCCTCTGATCGATCCGAAGAAGGTGGTTCCGATTGATTTCTCGATCGGAGAGAGTTACCGGACGCTCGTCATTACCGGACCGAACACGGGCGGTAAGACTGTGTCACTTAAGACCTGCGGGCTTCTGACGCTCATGGCGATGGCCGGCCTTCAGATCCCTGCGCTCGATCATTCCGAGGTAAGTGTTTTCGAGAAGGTTCTGGCGGATATCGGAGACGAGCAGAGCATTGAGCAGAGCTTGTCGACGTTCTCCTCACACATGAGAAATCTCATCTCTATCCTTAAGGAGACCGCACCTTCGACGCTCGTTCTTGTGGATGAGCTCGGTTCGGGTACGGATCCGTCGGAAGGTGCTGCATTAGCGATTGCCATACTGGATACCTTGCGCAAAAGAGGAGCCGTGACCGTCGCTACGACGCATTACAAAGAACTTAAGGGATACGCGATCGAGACAACCGGCGTCGAGAACGCCTGTTGCGAATTCGATACGGATACGTTATCGCCGACCTACCGGTTGTTGATCGGACTACCCGGCGTCAGCAACGCGTTTCTGATCTCACGTAAACTTGGTCTTGAGCAGGAGATCATCGACCACGCTCAGACACTGTTGTCCGATGAAGGGCTGCGATTTGAGGAGCTCTTATCCGCCGCCGAGCGCAATAATCGGGAGAGTGAGAAGCTCAAGAAAGAGATTCGTGAAATGCGCGACCACGTCAAAGAAGAGAAGAAGCGCCTCGAAAAGGAATTGGAGACGATCGAGCAGAAGCGTGCGTCGATCTTAAAAGAGGCCAAGGAAGAGAAGAAGGAACTTCTTACCGAAGCATTGGACGAGGTTGACGAGATGATCCGCGAGGTGCGTCGCGCTAACACAGAGAAAGAGAAGAAGGAAGCCGAGGAGAAGATCCTGAAGATTCGACAGAATCTTCGTGCCGGGTTGTCTGTGCTCGATGATGATCTCAAGACCCTGCACGATAAGCGGCCGATTCCCGGGGAGAAACCGGATGAGATTCGTCTCGGCGGTCTCTACTATGCTCCGGAATTTGATGTCACAGGTACCGTTGTCAAAGGTCCGGATTCGCGCGGTGTTTGCGTGTTGCAATCCGGTGCCATGCGCATGAATGTCAAATCTGCCGCCTTGCGTTACCCGGAAGAAGAGCCGGCGACACCCAAGACTTCCGCGAAAAGCACGCGGCGCGGCGGATCTGTTCCTGCCAGACAAATCGCATCTTCAGATAAGCTTCGCATGCAAAAAGCACAGACGATGCAGTCGGAGATCATGCTGATTGGGATGACCATGGATGAGGCAACTTCAGCTTTGGATCGTTACATCGACGACTGCGTTCTGACCAATATCGCGACAATTCGTATCGTACACGGTAAAGGTACCGGGGCGCTGCGAACCGCCGTCGCAACTCTGCTCAAGAAAGACAAGCGCGTTCGATCCTTTCGTCTGGGAACCTACGGTGAGGGTGAAGACGGCGTGACCATCGCAGAACTGTAAGGTGAGAGATCCTGTTTTCATTTTCGAGCAAGAAATAGGGGCTGTTGCATCTGAACCTTTACGTTCATTTGCTACAGCCCCTTTTCCATTTTAAACTGAAATCAATTCACGAGATAAAGTAGGTGAAGAGCTCGGGTCCCGACGCGAAGATCGTGCCGGTCTTCCGGGCTTCTTCTTCGCTGAAAGCCTTGATGTCAGTGACTCTCGGACACGCACTGTCATAGAGGAAGAACGGAACCGATTCCCCGCTGTGCGCCCGAGTCGTAACCGGGGTGGGATGGTCGGGAAGTACGAGAATCCGGTAATCTTCACCGGTTGCTTTTCGCCGCGATTCCAGGGCTGTGTATACAGGAGACAGGATCTCCTCGCTGATTCGCTCGATGGACTCTTTTTTGCCGGCGGCATCCCCGTGGTGACCGCATTCGTCCGGCGCTTCTACGTGGAGATATATGTAATCATAACCATCGTCATAAGCTTGGACGGCGGCGCTTGCTTTGCCGGCAAAATTTGTATCCAGATTTCCTGTGGCTCCGGGTACTTCGATCAGATCGAGACCTGCGGCTCGTCCGAGACCGAAGATGAGATCCACCGCCGAAATGACGGCGCCCTTTTTGCCGAAAGTCTCGAAAAAGTCACACATTCCCGGCTTCGTTCCCTGACCCCATAGCCAGATCGAATCGGCGGTATTCTTACCCGCGGCGCGACGTCTCAGATTTATCGGATGATCAGAAAGAATATCCGCGGATGCCTTCATCATGGCGTAGATACGTTCCGAACCTTCTCCCTTGGGAAGATATTCGCGGATGTTTCGACCGGAAATATCGTGCGGAGGCGTAAGGATTGTATTGCCGGGCCCGTTCTCCCACAAAAGGATGTGCCGGTAACTCTTGCCCGGATACAGATGAATATCTTCTTTCTCAAAAGCGTCGCGCAGAAAAAGTACGAGCTCTTGAGCCTCTGCTGTGCTGATTTCGCCGGCGGAATAATCCAGCATATCCGACTCCTCGTACTCCGGACCCTTCCGGTCGAGGCTGACAAGGTTCATGCGAAAAATCATATCAGTTGCGGACATTTCGATGCCGAGACTCAAGGCTTCGAGCGGAGAACGACCGGTATAAAATCTTCGGGGATCGTATCCCATAACCGACATATTCGCCGGACCGCTTCCGGGCTCGACACCGTCGGGCACGGTCTGTACCATGCCCGTTACGGAGGCCTTGCTTAAGAAATCCATCGTTGGTTTTACCGCGATCTCCATGGGGGTCTTGCCGGAGAACTGCGGAACCGGGAGGTCTGCCATCCCGTCACATAAGAGAATAAAATACTTCATTTGACAACGAAAAAGCCGGATGCACCGGCTTTTACCGACTCCTTGTAAGAATGTAAATCGAGCGAATTCATCGAGAAGGAGGAATCAGATCCGTCGGACACGACGGACGATGAAGCCCGAATCGCCGACTTTGACTCCTTCGCTCTCGCGAAAACGAGCAATCGCAGCTGTGATCACGGCGATCAGCCGAAGATCCGCTCCGTCTGACTCTGAGGAAGAAATTACCGAGGAAGCGGCAGCCGTCGAGGCGGAAACCTCTTGTATCTGCTTATCCTTTGAACGGCGAAATAATCCGAACATGTTATGCCTCCTATACGTTTGTCACGTGTTTTGTTATTCTGTAGGAGTTGATGGAATTCGCACTCTGGGAAGGGTGCGAATCACTTCTTCTATTTAATTACACGAGAGCGTCGGCTGTCAATCTGAACGCGACGGAAAGGTCACAGGATTATGCACAAAATTCTCACCAAGATTATGCAGGAGGGACAAGACGATCTTCCGAGACTCTTCATTTTTGTCGGAGCCTATGGGAGCGGCAAGTCTGAGGTGGCTGTCAATTTTGCCCGCATGCTTCGCGAGAGCCTGCCGGATCGCAAGATCCTTCTGGCGGATCTGGATATCGTCAATCCCTTTTTTCGCTCGGCGGACGCGGCGGATGTCCTCGCGAAGGAGAATATACGATTAATTGCGCCCAATTACGCGAATACGAACGTTGATGCGCCGACGGTAAGCGGCGAGATGTATTCGATCTTCGATGATCCCACGTACACGGGTGTCTTTGATATCGGAGGGGAGGATCTCGGCGCGAAAATTCTCGCGAGCATGCATTCCCGGTTCAAGAAGATCTCCTATCGCGTATATATGGTGGTGAATACCTGCCGACCGTTCACCGCGGATGCCGAAGGCATTGTAAAGATGTCGCGGGAGCTTGAGGTCGCGTCGCGGCTCAAGATAAATGGATTTATCAATAATACGAATCTTCTCGAGATGACGACGGCGCAGATGCTTGTGGAATCTCAACCGATTCTCGATCAGGCAACGGAGATAACGGGAATTCCGGTAGCGTTTTATTCCGGATTTGAAGATAATCTTCAAGAATTTTCGAAAATATCATTAAATTTCGAAATTTCGCTCTTGAGTATGCGGCGCACGGTGCTGTATAATAGCTAATAGCAAGGCGAAGGAAAGGAAACAGACAGAACATGGGCGTCTTCATCTTCCTTATCGGCTTCTTTGTTTTTATCGGTTTTGGCGTGACGATTCTTACGATGATTCTTCGAATCGTTCGGACGGTACAGAGGACCACAGAATCTCAGGCGGTTCGCACGGTTGTGGAGATTGCGAAGAACCTGACGTCGAGCAACGAGGACATGGTAGATCTGAACCAAGAGGAGGCTCCGAAGTCTGTCTCCGATATGACAGCGGTTTACAGCGGCAACATTGCCAGAGATTTTCCCGATCTGAATGTTCGGGAGCTGATCACATCGACAGAGCATAAACTCCGTTTGTATCTGGAGGCGATCGGAAATCTGTCACAACAAGCCGTAGAGAAAAGAGTTATCCTTCCTCGTCAGGCATATGGTCGTGAGTTGGAGGGAGGAACGGGCGGAGAAACACTGGATGTAACCGACGCTCTTGTAACTTCACTCGAGCGGAGAATCGTGGGTTTGCATCGGGTGGGAAGTGTCGAGTCATTCGAGAATGTTTCGATTCGACATACAGGAATCAGGTCCTACCGCAATCAGGGGGCGACATGCGTGCTTGTATTACAGACCGCAGTTTCGTATTATCACTATATCAAGCGTGACGGCAGAGTGATTGCAGGCAGTACAAACACGATCGACCAGGCACGTTATGATCTTGAGCTCATTTATGTGATCGACAGGGATCAGTTGCCTTTCGAGGACACAGATGTATTGTCGGCGCATTGTCCGAATTGCGGTGCTCCCGTTAAGGGAACCGGAGACAAGTTCTGTGAGTTCTGCGGCAGCGGAATTCGTACCATCGATATCCGGCTCTGGAGAGTAAATAACATCTCCGAGAGCTGAATATACAAATACGTACATCAGGGTTGTGACACAAGACGACATTTCGATTCATAAGGAAGCAGGAGGAGTTATAAAATGGGACTTATCAAAGCGGTGACCAGTGCTATCGGTTCTGCGGGCAGCAATATTTTCGCGGCCGGTGCCGAGTCGATCACATCCGTGTTTCGGGACCAGTATATCGAGTTCTTTACGGGAGACTCTCTCGACAAGGATACCCTGGTGAAGCGCGGTGCCAGAAAAATCAAGAACGGCAGCAACAAGGGAGATACGGACGTTATCACCAACGGATCTAAGATCGCAGTTCCGACGGGAACGGCTCTGCTTCTCGTCGACAACGGTAAAGTTACGGATTTCACGACCCAGCCGGGTCTCTATACCTGGGATAAGTCGTCCGCACCTTCCTGTATCGGCGGTGAAGGCTTCGGCGAGGGCTTCAAGAAGTCTATGGAGACAATTCTCGACCGTTTCAAGAGCGGCGGAATCATCAATTCCGAGCAGCGGATCTATTTCGTCAATATGCTCGAGATCACCGAAAACGGATTCGGTTCTCCGGCCCCGCTTCCCTATCGTGACCCGGAGTTCAAGAACATCAGCATTCGTGTCAGCGGTTATTTCACGTATAAGATCGTTAACCCGATCACGTTCTTCGAGAGCATTTCCGGTAATGTAGCCGAGATGTTCCCCAGAAATCCGTTCACTCAGACGCAACTTCGTGCGGAATTTGTCTCTTCGATTTCCGAGGTTATCAACAAGCTCGGCGAGGGCGGCAAGAACGTTCCGTTCGCGAATATTCCTTCGGAGAACGGAATTATTACGACGTATATGGAGTCCGCGCTCGACGAGCAGTGGACGACACGCCGCGGTATCGAGGTGATCGCTGTTGCGATCAATCCCGTTATCCCCGATGAAGCGTCACAGAAGAGAATTGACGAAGTCACCCGTATACGCAACTATCGCGACATGGGACTCGTCGGCGATTACGCGACGATGGGCATGACCGATGCCTTCAAGGCCGGTGCGGCGAACGAAGGCGGAGCGGTGTCTGCCTTTGCCGGCGTCGGAATGCTCAATATGGCGAGCCAGCAGACCGGTATGGTCAATCCGATGATGGCAGGTCAGATGGCTCAGCAGCAACAAGCTCAACAGCAGGCTCAACAGAATATGGCCGGTGGTATGATGGCCGGTGCCGTAGCCGCCAACGCAGCTTCCGGCTGGAAGTGTCCGGCCTGCGGAAGAGAGGGCAATAACGGTAAGTTCTGTGCCGAGTGCGGTGCGAAGAAACCGGAAGCCGCTGCAGGCTGGGATTGTTCCTGCGGTAAGAAGGGCAATGACGGTAAGTTCTGCGCCGAATGCGGAGCTAAGAAGCCGGAAGGTTCCTCTGTCTGGGATTGCGCTTGCGGCAAGAAGGGCAACGACGGCAAGTTCTGCGCCGATTGCGGTAAGCCGAAGGCCTAATCTATCATTAAACCCAAAGATTAAGGGGCTGTTGCAACTGTGATTGAATAATCACTGGCGTAACAGCCCCTTTATTTCGGTAATGACGATATTTTGTATGGATCAATCCTTACTTGCGCTTTTCGGGGAGAGAAATGGCGGATTTGCCCCCCATATACATACGAAGCGGTTCGGGAATCCGTATGGTTCCGTCTTCGTTCATATTGTTCTCCAGAAATGCGATCAGCATGCGCGGCGGTGCGACCACAGTGTTGTTCAATGTGTGAGGGTAATAATTCGATGAACCCTTCGGCTTGACTCGTATTCCCAGACGTCTTGCCTGCGCGTCGCCTAAGTTACTGCAGCTTCCGACTTCGAAATATTTCTTCTGGCGCGGGGACCATGCCTCGACATCGATGCTCTTCACCTTAAGGTCGGCCAGGTCGCCGGAGCAACACTCAAGCGTCCGGACGGGAATGTCGAGTGTCCGGAAGAAATCAACCGTATTGGTGTAGAGTTTGACGAACCAGTCCGCACTCTCCTCTGGCTTACAGACAACAATCATCTCTTGTTTCTCAAATTGGTGAATCCGGTAGACGCCTCTTTCTTCAATACCGTGTGCTCCGACTTCTTTGCGGAAGCATGGCGAATAGGAGGTTAACGCCTGGGGAAGATCCGCCTCGTCAATGATCGAATCGAGAAAACGCCCGATCATCGAGTGCTCACTCGTACCGATCAGATAAAGATCCTCGCCCTCAATCTTGTACATCATGTTCTCCATCTCGGCGAAACTCATAACACCCGTAACAACTGCGCTGCGGATCATGAAGGGGGGTATGCAATAGGTGAAGCCCCGGTCGATCATGAAATCTCTGGCATACGCCAGCACGGCTGCCTGGAGTCTGGCGATGTCTCCCATAAGATAGTAGAAACCATTGCCGCTTGTCTTTCGCGCACTGTCCAGATCGATGCCGTTCAATGCTTCCATAATCTCGACATGATAGGGGATCTCGTAATCCGGGACGAAAGGATCACCGTAACGTTCGACCTCTACATTCTCTGAATCATCCTTACCGATCGGAACAGACTCGTCGAGAATGTTGGGAATCTGCATCATCTTTTCTTTGATAATGACAGAGAGTTCATCTTCCTTCTTGGCCAGAAGTTCCAATTCTTCCGCCATCTCGGAAACCTGCTCCTTGGCAAGCATGGCTTCCTCCTTGCGGCCCTGCGACATCAAATTGCCGATTTCTTTGCTGATCGCGTTGCGCTGGCTGCGCAGAAAATCCGCGCGCGTTCTGGCTTCGCGATACGTCTTGTCCAGCTCGATGACCTCATCGACAAGCGAAAGCTTGTGCTGCTGAAATCTCTTCACCATAGACGCCCGTACTACATCCGGATTCTTACGGATCAGGTTCATGTCAATCATAGTATTCTCCTCCCGATTTACGAAAAAAATTCCGCCCCAATCGATGCATGGGACGGATATTCACCGCGGTACCACCCAAATTGCCGGCATGAATTCCGGCCTCCTTGTCGTGCGATAAAGGACACGAACCTTCCGAATCTCTCCGGCAGCTCAGGAGTGGACCGCTTGAACGCCGCACACCGACTCACACCAACCGCCGGTTCTCTGACTGTGGGCAATAAAAACATGGCTCCTTCAACGCTTAGAACAATCATATCGTATTACGGACAATCATATCGGAAAAAGGGAAGGGATTCAACCCGGGCAACATAAATTGACGATTCTGCTGATTTTTCCCTAAAAGGTTGACAAAAGATGATAAAAGTTTACAATGGCGGAAGGTGGAGGTGATTCAATATGGATGATTCAAGGAACACACGACAATCGGTCGATAAACATCTGGCTCTCCGCAAGAAATGGCTCATGACCCTTGCGCTGACGCCGATCTTTACCGTACTCATGATCGTCTCGGCCAAATTGTCGATCCCTCTGCCGATTCTTCCGATCAGCTTCCAGGTGACTGTCGCGATTCTTTCCGGACTGCTTCTTGGGCCGCGTCTCGGATTTCTGTCACAACTACTCTACTTGCTTATGGGCCTTGTCGGACTGCCTGTATTCAGCCGCGGCGGAGGCGTCGAGTACATATTCACAGGGTCTTTCGGTTACATTATCGGCTTTCTGCTCGCAGCGCCTCTCGCGGGCGTCATCGCAGGAAAACTCTCGAAAAACTCGTCACAATCCATTCGATACACCCATGTTTTGCTCGCTTCTCTCGTCGCGCTTTTCGCGGCGTATGTATGCGGTGTCGCTTATCTTTTCGCACTTTCAAATTTTTACACAGACTTCGCCGGGTCGAAAGATGCCGCATGGATCACGGTCCTTGCCGGTGCCGGCCCATATTTTGTGAAAGACATTCTTCTCTCGGTTTTCGCAGCTGAGCTGGCGCGTCGATTGTGGAAGGTTCGACCGAGAAAGTTGACGAATTCGTAACAAATTCATCAGAAAATGATTTCTCGATTTGCATTTCTAAAACGTCACGTCTATAATCTCTTTATGCGTTTTTATGCAACAAGGGAGGAACAGTATGGCAAAGGTATCGTTTCGTGAGGATCGTTGCAAAGGCTGCGGTCTGTGCGTTTCTGTGTGCCCGAAGAAAATCCTTGCACTTGATGCGTCCGGCCTGAATGTGAAGGGGTATCATCCGATTTACTGCACAGATCAAAGTGCATGTATCGGCTGTACGTTCTGCGCGGTGATTTGTCCGGATTCTGTCATCACGGTTGAGAAGTGAGGAGATGCACATGGCAAAGAGAATATTAATGAAGGGCAATGAGGTCATTGCCGAAGCGGCAATCCGCGCGGGCTGCCGTCAATATTTTGGATATCCGATTACGCCGCAGACAGAGATCATGCATTATATGGCTAAGCGTATGGTCGAGGTCGGCGGATCCTTCGTTCAGGCGGAGAGTGAAGTCTCCGCGATCAATATGGTTTACGGAGCGTCATCCGCGGGTGCTCGCGTAATGACATCTTCTTCCTCTCCGGGCATCAGCCTGAAGCAGGAGGGCATTTCGTACATTGCCGGAGCCGAACTTCCGGCTGTCGTCGTGAACATCGTCCGGGCTGGCCCCGGCCTCGGCGGGATCCAGACATCACAGGGCGACTATTTTATGACGACCAAGGGTGGTGGTCACGGAGATTACCGCAATATCGTCGTCGCGCCCTCCTCAATCCAGGAGCTCTATGAATTGACCGTCGAAGCCTTCAACATGGCCGATACCTATCGTATGCTCGTCATGATCCTCGGCGACGGCACGCTCGGTCAGATGATGGAACCTGTGCTCTTCCGCGACGTTGAGCCGATTGTGTCCACCGACAAGGCTTGGGCAACAACCGGTCGCAAAGGCAGACCGGAACACAATACGGTCACCTCGATTTATATTGAACCGGATGATCTGGAGCGCAAAAACAACGACCTGCTCGATAAGTACGAGGTGGTCAAGAAGAACGAGACGCGTTTCGAATCGACCGGTATCGAGGATGCCGAAATTGTGATCACCTCCTTCGGAACCTGCAGCCGTATCTGTAAGAATGTCATCCGTCAAGCTGCCGAGGCCGGAATTAAGGTCGGTATGGTTCGCCCGATTACCCTGTGGCCTTTCCCGTCGGATGAAATTTCGCGTGTCGCCGCTCTTCCCAACGTCAAGGCGTTCCTTGACATCGAGTTGAATGCGGGTCAGATGGTCGAGGACGTACGTCTTGCCGTAAACGGCAAGAAACCGGTCTACTTCCACGGTCGAATGGGCGGCAACATGCCCTCGCAGAAGGAGATACTCGACAAGCTGATTGCGATTCACAAGGGAGAGGTGAGATAAATGGCGATAGTGTTTCAACAGACAAAAGGTTTGACCGACAAGCCGTTTCACTACTGCCCGGGCTGTACACACGGGATCATCCACCGCATCATTGCGGAAGTCCTTTGTGAGACGGATCAACTGGAGACAGCGATCGGCGTCTCCCCGGTCGGCTGTACGTATAACAATTATGAATACTTTGCCTGCGACATGGTACAGGCCGCTCACGGGCGTGCACCGGCCGTTGCGACCGGAATCAAGCGTGTCCATCCGGACAGTCCTGTTTTCACGTATCAGGGTGACGGCGATCTGGCATCGATCGGTGCGGCGGAGATTCTCCACGCGGCTGCCCGCGGCGAGAAGATCAGTGTGTTTTTCGTTAATAACGCGGTTTATGGCATGACCAGCGGACAGATGGCTCCGACGACGCTTCTGGGTCAAGTGACAACGACGTCGCCTTTCGGTCGCGATGCTTCCCTGCAGGGCTATCCGATGAACGTCAGCGAGCTTCTTGCGACACTGCCGGGCGCCGTATATATCGAGCGCGTTGCCATGAATAATTTCAAGAATATTCAGGCAGCCAAGAAGGCTGTTGCAAAGGCATTTGCGGTACAGAAGAAGAACCTTGGTTTTTCCATGGTTGAATTCCTGTCCACCTGCCCGACGAACTGGGGCAAGGAGCCGGTGGAATCGCTTCGCTGGGTGGAGTCTGACATGATGCCGCAGTACCCTCTCGGCGTATTCAAAGGAAAGGATCTGGAGGTGTAAGAATGATCGATTTTTCGATAATCATCGCCGGATTCGGCGGTCAGGGAATTCTTTCCGCGGGAAAGATGGCAGCGGAAGCCGCACTGTACGAAGGCCATGAGGTATCCTGGTTTCCGTCGTACGGTCCCGAAATGCGAGGCGGCACCGCGAACTGCAGCGTTGTCATTTCGGAGCAAGACATCGGATCACCGGTAATCAATGATGCCGATGTGTTGATCGCGCTGAATCAACCGTCGCTGGACAAGTTTGAGAACATGGTTAAACCGGGCGGAATTGTTATCATCGACGCGTCCCTCATTAAGACTGCGCCGAAACGTTCGGACATTCGTTTCTTTCCGATCCCGTCCTCGGACATTGCAAACGAACTCGGAAATATGGCGTACGCGACGATTGTTCTTCTCGGATGTCTGTCGCAAGCATCCGGTTGCTTCAAACGAACCTCTTTCGAGGAAGCGCTGCGCGACGTGCTTCCGGAGCGTCGGCACCACATGATCCCGGCGAATCTCGAGGCGTTTGACAAGGGAGCTTCATTTGTCAATTAAGTCAATTCTTATCGTGTTACAATTTCCGATAATGCGCGTTACATTTTGCAGGGGGGCTTAGCTAAGTCCCCCTTTTACTCGGTTTACCTGTTGTTTCGGGAAGACAATAGCGTATAATCTTAGTATAGAAAAAATGTTTGCGTTACGGCGACAAGGGGAGAGTGTATGGATCAAGCCTATCTCTTTAATACAGGCAATGACTACCATAGCTATAACCTTCTGGGATCACGACCGATCGCGGGAGATTCTTCCGCGTCAGGTTTCCGCTTCGCCGTTTGGGCGCCCAAGGCTCAATCCGTGAGCGTAATCGGGGATTTTAACGCATGGGATGCCGCTGCTTCTCCGATGAACCGGATCGGCGAGACCGGGATTTGGACCTGCGAGGTTATCGGCGCGGCTCAGTGGGATCGTTACAAGTACAGAATCCACGGAGCCGACGGCCGCATGTACGATAAGATCGATCCGTACGCCCGGCACGCGGAGACAAGGCCGAACGATGCCTCGATACTTTACGATCCGGATGACTATACCTGGCAGGATGCGGCGTATATGGCAGATCGTCCGGAAGCGCTCGATCCGCGTCCGATCAATATATACGAATTGCATCTCGGATCCTGGAAGCGGCATGCGGACGGGAATTTCATGAATTACCGTGAGATCGCTCACGAATTATCCGCGTACTGTATCCGCACCGGCTTTACGCATGTTGAACTGATGCCTGTGATGGAGCATCCCCTCGACGATTCCTGGGGATATCAGGTCACCGGATACTATGCCGTGACGAGCCGCTTCGGGACTCCCGCGGATTTCAAGTACTTTGTCGATCATCTGCACCAAGCCGGGATCGCGGTCATTCTCGATTGGGTTCCCGCGCATTTCCCCCGGAATATTGAGGCTCTGATTCGTTTTGACGGATCTCCCTGTTATGAGTACGCGAACCCTTTGATCGGCGAACATCGGGAGTGGGGTACGTACGTATTCAATTTCGAGAAGACCGAAGTGCAGTCCTTTCTGATTTCCAACGCCGTGTTCTGGCTCGATGAGTATCATCTGGACGGGCTTCGTGTCGATGCCGTTTCCAGTATGTTGTATCGGAATTACGGACGTACCGAGTATCTTCCGAACGTCTATGGGGGCACAGATAATATTGAGGCGGTTCATTTTCTCCGCAGACTTAATGAGATCGTCCGGGAGAATTATCCGAATGCGATGATGATCGCGGAGGAATCGACATCATGGGCACTTGTCTCTCATCCTGTTTCCGAAGGAGGACTCGGATTCACCCATAAATGGAATATGGGCTGGATGCATGATACCTTGGATTATTTTTCGACGGATTATTACGCCCGTGTCTGGCATCACGACCAGTTCTGCTTTTCGATGATGTATGCCTACTCCGAGAACTTTATCTTAAGCCTTTCGCATGATGAAGTCGTTCACGGGAAGAAGAGTCTTCTGGATAAGATGCCGGGCGACGACTGGCGCAAATTCGCGTCACTGCGGACCTTGTACGTATATATGATGGCACACCCCGGGGCGAAGCTGAATTTCATGGGCTCTGAATTCGGTCAGTTCATTGAATGGAGATTCTATGAGCAACTCGAATGGTTTATGATGGAATATGAGTCCCATAAACTTCTGTATGAGTTTGTCACGACGTTGAACCGCTATTATCTCGCAACGCGTGCTTTGTGGATCAAGGACCGTACTTGGGATGGTTTCGAATGGATCGATATATCGGATCGGGACAACAGTGTTTATATTTTCCGTCGCAAGGGCGAGGCGCAGGACACCGAGGTCACTTGTATTCTCAACATGGTCCCGGTTCCGCTTCCCGGATATTGTTTTCCGGTAGACGTTGAGGGAGAATATCGCGTTGTTATCAATACGGACGACATGCATTTCGGAGGAAGCGGATATCCGCTTCACGAGCAGGACAGTAACGTTTTCGTCGCGCAGCCGGGCCCGATGAAGAACCGCCCCTATTATCTGTCGATCAATCTGCCGCCCTTGTGCGGAATCTATATTGAGAAGTCGCCTGACAAGACACAAGACATTGAGACTGACATAGATACTACCCAGGATATCCATATTATTCTTTCAACGGAGGACTAAAACATGGCAAAAGCTGACGTTGTGGCTATGATTCTGGCCGGGGGCCAAGGTGCTAGACTTGGTGTACTTACCAAGTACATCGCAAAACCCGCGGTATCTTTTGGAAGCCGGTATCGAATTATTGACTTTCCTCTGTCCAATTGTGCGAACTCAGGAATTGAGACGGTCGGTGTGCTGTCCCAATATCAACCGCTGGCCCTGAATACCTATGTCGGGAACGGTCATCCCTGGGATTTGGATCGCAATAACGGCGGCGCATTCATACTTCCTCCGTACCAGCGTTCCGGACGAAGTGATTGGTATAAGGGCACCGCGAACGCAATTTATCAGAACAAAGACTTTATCGATGATTGCGATCCGAAGTATGTCCTCATCTTATCCGGCGATCATATTTATAAGATGAATTATGCGCGTATGCTTCGCGAACACATCAGCACGAAGGCGGATGCGACGCTCGCGGTTCTGGAGGTTCCGTGGGAGGAGGCTCCGCGATTCGGCATTCTGAATACCGGAGAAGACGACATCATCACGGAATTTGTCGAGAAGCCCAAGAAGCCGGAGAGCAATCTTGCGTCGATGGGGGTATACATTTTCACGTGGGATGTCTTGCGCAGAGCGCTGATCGAGGATGAGAACAATCCCGACTCCAATAACGACTTCGGAAACAACATTGTCCCGATGATGCTAAGTCAGGGCAAGAAGCTCTGTGCGTACCGTTACTCCGGATACTGGAAGGATGTCGGAACCATCGCAAGCCTTTGGGAAGCGAATATGGATATCCTGGATCGACCGGAGGAGATCAATCTGATGGATCGCTCCTGGAGAGTGTACAGCCGCAATCCCGTCAAGCCGTCCCACTATATCGCCGCGGGAGCGAACGTCGTCAATACCGCGATGACCGATGGTTGCCAGGTTTTCGGATCAGTTGAACATTCGGTTCTTTCGAACTCTGTCACGATCGAGAAAGGCGCCGTCGTCAAGGATTCGGTCCTCATGCCCGGAGTTACCGTGCGGGCGGGAGCGTATCTTGACAAGTGTATTGTCGGTTTCAACACCATCATCGGCGAGGGCGTGCGTGCCGGTGCCTCTGTCACGGGGGAGAGTCCCTACCTGAACCGCAAGATCTGCACAGAGGGAATCGTCGTTTTCGAGCGCGGCCTGAAGATCAAAGATCATGCTGTTATTCCGGCAAATTGCCAGATTGATTGTGACCTCGAGGTTGATCCCGAGGAGAATGTTATAGAGGAGATCTTCCGTGTCCGCTAAGGACTTGCGGAAGCTTGGGGGTGCAATATGTTTATTGATGCGATGGGCCTGATTCTGGCGGATAATAACAAGATTTCGCTTGGCGAACTCTCGAAGCCACGCGCTCTTGCGGCGGTACCGTTCGGCGGCCGTTATCGAATTATCGACTATATCCTGTCGGATATGGTGAACTCCGGTATTAAGAGCGTCGGAATCCTTACGCTCACGAAGTACAAATCGCTGATGGATCACCTGGGTACAGGAGCGTCCTGGGATTTGGATCGCAAGAACTTCGGACTTCATATCCTTCCGCCGTATGTGAACTCTGAAGCCACGGGTATGGAGGATGCGGAAGAACTTGCCGGTATTCTCGACTATATTCGTTCAAACCGCAGCACCTATGTTATTATTTCCGATACGAATATGGTCCTGAATACAACCTTTAATGACTTTGTTGATAAGCATGAACAGTCCGGTGCGGACATCTCCGCGATGTATAACCGGGACGGGACGAAGTTCGGTGTTCCGAATTATATTTTCGATGTCGACCGCAAAGGTTACATCAAGGACATTCTGTATAATCCGGAGAAGACCACATCGAATCGCTCGAGTCTGGGAATTATCGTGTTGCGCAGAGAGCTTCTGATCGACCTCATCGCGGATATGATCGCGAGGGGAGAGCGGACCTTTGGCGTCCATGCGATCATCAAGAAGTATGAATCCTTGCGCGTCAAGGCGTACGAGTACAAGGGCCTGGTATTCCGCATCAACAACGTACAGAGCTACTTCAATTCGTCGATGCTGCTCCTGGACAACCAGATTCGCGCGGATCTTTTCTGGAATGGTATGCCGATCTATACGAAGGTCAAGGACGAAGCGCCGGCGCTGTATTTCGAAGGTTCGAGCGTGTCGAACTCGATACTCTCCGACGGTTGCAGAATCACGGGACACGTTGAGAATTCCATGCTTTTCCGTGGCGTCACCGTCTCGAAAAACACGAGAATCAAGAACTGCGTCATCATGCAAGATGTCCACATTTCGGAGAACTGTGAATTGGAGAATGTGATTCTAGACAAGAACTCGGTCATTCGACCGGGAATCAAGCTGGTCGGCCATAAGGACTATCCGGTCGTCATCGGCAAGGGGGCAATTGTATGAGTCCGATACGTGTACTTTTCGCGTCCTCTGAGGCCGCGCCTTTTGTCAAGGTCGGCGGACTGGCGGATGTTGTGGGTGCGTTGCCCAGAACTCTGGCTCGACACGACATAGACGCTCGTGTAATTTTGCCGCTGTACCGCAAGATCAAGCAAACCCATATCTCCAAGATGCAATTTCGCGGCTGGAAGATGATCAAGATGGGTTGGCGGTCGCTTTATGCGGGGCTTTTCGAGATGGAGCTCGATGGAGTTCACTTTTATTTTATTGACAACGAATACTATTTCAATTTCGAACAAGTCTATGTCGAGTATACATTTGATATTGAGAGGTATTGTTTCTATCAGCGCGCCGTGTTGGAATTTATGGGCGAGTTCATTCAGTTTGAACCCGACGTGTTGCATCTGAATGATTGGCAGACCGGTATGATCCCGATGCTTCTGGATGTGCATTACCGTCCGCTGGGCCTGCATATGGATGTGAAGACGGTTTATACGATTCACAATCTCAAGTACCAGGGAATCCACGGCAAAGAGATGATTCGCGACCTACTGGATCTACCGGAGCTGTACATGACCGAGGAGCT
>JACCEE011672422.1_pt1 | contig 45324 bp, 52 predicted proteins | sample 7449931 | NCBI WGS metagenome assembly JACCEE01 (sample SAMN15323457, study PRJNA562643) | freshwater metagenome | isolation source: river surface water | place: USA:Blue River Watershed | collected 2017-08-19 | reverse complement strand
CGCGGCCACCGCTTTGGGAACACAGGGCGCGGCCACCGCTTCGGGAACACAGGGCGCGGCCACCGCTTTGGGAACACAGGGCGCGGCCACCGCTTCGGGAACACAGGGCGCGGCCACCGCTTTGGGAACACAGGGCGCGGCTATGTCAACAGGCTGGAAAGGTCAGGTCAAAGGCGCGGAAGGCAACGCCCTGTTTGCTATCGAACGCGCTGATGACGACACCATCCTTTCTGTGGCTTGCGGCATCGTCGGATTGGACGGCTTGAAAGCCGACACTTGGTATCGCTGCGAAGGCGGCAAGTTGGTGGAGGCGTGATATATGAAAATCCGCACAGAAAACCCCGACGAATTCCTGTCCCGCGCCCTGATCCGGCCCCAGCCGCGCGAATTCCCGAAGATCGAACTGGATGACGTGATCGGAGCCGTGGCCCTAGCCGGTCTGTTCTTCGTCCTGTTTGTTCTGCCGTGGGGGGCGTGATGACCAGCGCCTGGTGGCTTGTCCCTTCCATCGTCATTGGCATCGCCGCCTGGTGCGCGATCTTCGGATGGATCAAAATCAGCGCCGCGATCCTGATCGTCTTGGCCTTTGGCGCGGGCATCTGGTGGGCTGCATGGTGGCTTGAAGTCGCGAACGACAGGTGATCCCGGTATTACAAGCGGTATCACATCAGTCGATCCGGCCCGATTTTCCGGCCCTGTCTGTCCAATCCATCATGGGCGCAACGCTGAAGCGGTGTTGCGCCCTAAGTCCTTCAGGCGCTGTATTCATTCTGAAATCCTGTTGCGCTGCATTTCAGAAATCGCAACGCCTGTTGAGAAACCCGCATCATTCTTGACTTCGCCACCGGCCCCGGTATCACATCAGGATCACAAACGGAGCCTTGTGATACTGCATGGGAACCATCGTCGCCCGCCGTCGAAAGTCAGGCGGGATTGCCTATATGGCGAAGATCATCCTGAAGCACCAGCGCCAGGTGATCCACCGGGAAAGCCAGACCTTCGAAACGTCGCGCGCGGCCAAGGAATGGATCAGGGATCGCGAAGCCGAACTGTCCAAGCCAGGCATGATCGACCGCAGCAAGGCGACCGCGACCCTTGCCGAAGCGATCACCCGTTATACCACCGACAGCCGCAAGCAGATCGGCAGGACCAAGGCCCAGGTGCTTGACGCGATCGGCCGCACGCCCGTGGCCCAGCGCCGATGCCAGGACGTGACCAGCCAAGACATCATCGACTTCGCCAGGACGCTTCGCCAGGACCGATCACCGGCCACCGTGGCGAACTACCTGTCGCACCTTCAGGCAGTCTTCGCCGTCGCGCGACCGGCCTGGGGCTTCGAACTGGACCCCGAGCAGATGAAGGCAGCGTTCGCCGTCTGCCGCCGCCTGGGATTGACCGGCAAAGGCGCGGAGCGTGACCGGCGACCGACCGTCGAAGAGATCGACCGGCTGATCAGGTATTTCCAGGGACGCGCCGCCCAGGCCCTGCCGATGGACCGCGTGATAGCCTTCGCCTTGTTTTCGACCAGGCGGCAGGAAGAGATCACGCGCATCGCCTGGACCGATCTGGACGAGGCCCACAGCCGCGTCATGGTGCGAGACATGAAGAACCCCGGCCAGAAGCAGGGGAACAATGTCTGGTGCGATCTGCCGCCCGAGGCGATGGCCGTGATCCGGACGATGCCGCGCCGCCGCGCCGAGATATTTCCGTTCGCCGCCGTCGCGATCTGTTGCGAATATCGCATCACCCTGCGCAGGCGTCAACCACCGAAGAACGCGACGATCTGATCCCAGAACGCGCCCAGGCCACCGGCCAGCGCAGCCGCGCCGAGAGCGATCAGCGCGCCAATCCAAGAGCCACCGGCAGCGGGCGCAGGTGCAGGCAGTTCCACCGGCACGGCTTCAGCGGTGCGAACGGGCGCAGGCGCGGGTTCCGGCGACCAAGGCGTATCCTTCACCTTCTGCCACCGGTCGAACGCGGCCTTGATCTTCTTGTCGTAGCCGTTCTTTGCGAACCCCGGCCCGTTGTAGCCGCGCGCGAACCCAGCCCAATCGTGACGGCGCAGTTCATCATCCAGCTTGTTCGCCTGGATGAAGCGGATCATCGCCGTCAGGTGCTGATCTTCGTCATCGGCGAACGCGGCCACCATATCAGCCGCCGAGGCGTATCCAGCCGCCTGATGATTGAACCCCATGATCTGGCCGAGGCCCCACGACGCGGATCGCAGCGCAATCTCAGGATCGATCTTCATGGCCGAGATCAGGCGCGGGAAGCTGTCTTTGGGATAGTCGCGCCGCCAGTTCGGATATGCCAGCCCCTGCTTTGCAGCGGCATCGCGCTTCGGCCCCTTGCCGAGCAGCCGCCAGAACACATGCGGCTCAAACAACATCTTCACGCGGCCCTTGCTGTCGAACCCCGATCCGGCGCTTTCCACATCCAGGATCGCATGAACCTCATCTTCGCCCACACCGATCATATGACCGACGCGCGGCAGGTCGATGTCTTCGATACGCTTGGCCTTGCCCTTCCAGATTTCCATTGTCGCATCCTCTCGTTAGGAGCGACAACCTTCCGCGAAGAAGGTTGACCCAGCCGAATATCGCGCGGCGTCCTTTAAGGCTTCCAACGCCGTGAGGAAGCCGACAGACATGGCCCTTATCGTCCGGGAAGACCGGCACCTGTTGCCCCGCGATGGCTTCATAGTCGTGCAGGTGAAATTCGGGCAAACCAGCGCCGCCTACCACATCGCGGGATCAGACACGCCGCCCATGTCCATCTGCCGATCCTCTTCAGGACGATCCAGTTCGGTATCCTGAAGACGTTCGCGCAGCAGCGCAGTCAGCCCATGCCCTTCGATCCCGGCGCACCAATCGCCCGGCAGGTAATAGACACGCCGCGACTTGCCGTTCCACTTCACCGTGGGACCGTGCTTCATCCACCCCATTCCCCGCAGGATGTTCGCCATCGTCGTCGTGTTGACCGACCGGTTCCCGATCTGCCGAGCCGCGTCGTTCAGCGCATCCGTGGCGATCACATCGCGGCCCACGCCAACGCCGCCCAGGGAAATCGCTTCGCGGATGTCAGCCTGGATCGGCGACCGAGATGCTTCGATCATCGCCTGCTTCGCGGATGTCATCACGGGCGAGGAATAGGGATTGAAGTCCGACAGATCGACCGACATCAGCCATCCACGGATCACTTCAGGATGCCGGCCAATCGCTTCGTTCAGCCGCTTCCAGTATGCATCGGTCAGTTCGGCCCGCACTTGGGCGTGATCCTTGAACCTGGTGCGCCACACGCCCCAGCGTCGATCACCTTCATCGATCGCCAGGGCATCCATGTGGTTCGTCAGCGCGATATAGTTCGTGACGTTCGCCACGTCGCAGCCATCCTTGCCCTTCTTGACGACATCGACCACATCGTTCGTGATCATCGGCTTCAGCTTGTCCATCACCGAAGACCGGCCTTTGTCCAAAACCCTGATCTCTTCCAGGACGCGAACGCACTTCCCTTCTGCCCATGACGTGAAGTCGGAGAACAGGGCTTCAGGCGAGACGGGAGACACGTTCTTTCGGCCCATCGCCATCTGGACGATCTTCCCGATTGTCGTCTTGCCGTCGCCTTGCGCGCCGACCAGGACAGGCGACCAAAGGATTTTCTTGCCCGGGAACTGGACGTTATGCGCCAGCCACTTGATGATCACTTCGGCCCCGTCTGGCACGATGTTGTGGATGTGATCCCGCGCCGCGCGCCAGGCGTCATGTTGCGACCAGGCCGCATCGACGGCAGGCACCGATGACGGCAGGTATGAATTCAGGTGCAGAATACCATCGACCCACACCAGGAGATCATCGATATCCGGTCGATACATCACGGTCGAACAGACAATCCCATCCAGGTATTCGATCAGGCACTTCGAAGCCGGGAACTTCATCGACTTCGTTTCGCCCTTGGCGTTCATGGTTTCGATCATCGGCACGATGTTCGACATCACCAGGTCGAAGGCAGACTTCGACATGCGTTCGCCTGTATGGACATTCGCGAAGACCGCTTCGCTAGACAGGAACACCCATTCCCGAAGGCGATCCGGTTCGCCGCCCCAGACGCGGAACGGTTGCCCAGGCCGATCCCGTCCAGATGCCGGAACTTCCCGCCGACTGTCGCGCTGATATTCGATCAGGTCATCCGACCGATCCATCTGGATTTCACTGATGCCGCCAAACGGATCAGGCACCCAATCACCGGCATCGGGTTCGGCATAGTCATTCGGTTCAGGAATAGCCTCATCCGCTTCAGGAGCGGGCGCAGGAGGCGGTGCAGGCGGTTCGGGCGGGGCATCGCCCCCGTCAGGTTCCCAAGGCCGCACACGCGCGCGCATGAACGCATCGATCTCATCCCGCGACCATCCCTGATCAGCGGCATCGGCCACGTCCCAGCCCTTCGGCTGATCCGACACGTCCATCACCTTCACCGTGCAGCCCAGCCCGTGCAGGATCGCGGCGATCTCGTTCGCCGTCTTCAGCCCAGGTGCATCGGCATCCGGCCAGATCACCACCGACCGGCCAGCCAGCGGCGACCAGTCGGCATGATGGATGCCATAGGTTCCGCCCGCCCACGACATGAACAGCCGCCCCGTGACAGCGCCGCCGATGTCAGCGCACTTCTCACCTTCGGCGATGATCACCTGTTTGCCCGAGGCGAGGCGATCCAGCCCATACAGCGGGCGCGGCTTCGGGAACGGATAGCGGCACCACTCTTCAGTTCCGTCCTTCAGGCGACACCACATCACCATCGGGGTTTCCTTGCCGCCGTCCTGAAGATCGTGGCGCAGGACGTAGCCGATCAGACTGCCATCCGCCGCGCGATACGGGAGCGCCATCGAAGGCGTGATCGTCCCGAACTTGTCGCGCTTCGGGTTCCACAGTTTCACCCGCCGACCGGCCTTGATCTCACCGGCAGGAGCCAGCGGCACGATCCCCGCGTAGATGTCCACCGGTTCCGCGATCCGGCGCGGCTGGACGTTCGGCTTGCGAACCTCACCGCCCAGAACGCGGATCGCTTCCTTCAGATCGACGCCCTTGATCTTCTGCACAAAGTCCAGGACATCGCCCCGTTCGCCGCAGCCGAAGCAATGGAAGCGCGGCACACCGTCCTTGCCAGGGAAGATCGTGAACGAAGGCGTGTCTTCCTGGTGGAACGGACAGCAGGCGATGAATTCCTGCCCGTCCTTTTCCAGGCGCAGGCCGAAATCAGAGGCAACGATATGCAGCGGATTTTCCTGCCGCAGCCTGTCGATGTCGCCCGCCATACCGTATTCCCCGTTTATTGTGTTGCTCTTTTCACAACACTGCCCGCGCGCGAAGACAAGCCCCAAAATTGCGCGGATCGTGAAATTATTCCTTTGACCCAGCCCTTGCGGTCAGTATGCCAGCCAAGTCCGAGATGTTGCGCGCGATCCCGGCCAAGCCCCCGGCCTTCAGCACCGCAGCGATCCACCGTTCTTGTTCGCCGGTCGCCCGCGCGCCGTCTTTCACTTCGACCTGGGCATAGACCGCGACCGTTGACCCCACCATCTCGGGCGTGATCGTCACCGGCACCCAGCCGCCCAGGTCCGACATCCCAGCGATCCCGGCCTTGAACGGTCGGGCAGATCGGATCACGACATCACCAGGCCGCACCGTGACGGCGCGTTCCCGCTGGACACGTTCGACCCGACCGACCCAGGCCAGGCCCACGTTCTGCCGGAACAGCCGCGCGCCCATAGCCGACGCCGCGATCTGCAATTCCCGCATCAGTGGAATTTCATCGCTCATGGGTTCACCCCCCTGTTCTGGCCGTCCGCATGATGGCGGTGATGATGCAGCGCGCAGAGCCACCGGACATTCAGCGGCTTCGAATAATCATCGTGATGGGCATGAAGGTTTTCGGTCGAACCGCAAACCTCACACGGCATCTTCGACATCCGGCCATCGCGCACCGCGTTCGACACAGCAGTTTGCGCCCGATATGCAGCCGGGGTCGCCTGCCGCCATTCCCGCGTGATCCTTGCCCGCAGCTTCACCCGTTCAGGCAGGCTTGCGCGAGATCGATCATAGGCGCGAACGCCGTCATCCTTCACGCGCCGCAGGCGAACGCGCCGCTTCGTGCATTCCTTGCACTCTCCTACCGTCCCGCACTGTCGGACCTGCCGGGGATAGAACCCCGACAAGTCTTTGTGCGCCCCGCAGATGCGACAGATCGGCATGATCAGAACGGGATGCTGTCGTCTTCAGGCCCAGCACCGCCGCCGCCACCCGAGCCACCCGACCGGCCACCTTCATCGCCATCGTCGCGGCGACCGCTCAGAAGGATCAGCTTGGCATCGTAGCCCTGCAAGACGATCTCGGTCGAATAGCGATCAGCGCCCGATTGATCCTGCCACTTCCGCACCGAGAACTTCCCCGACACCATGATCTTGGAACCCTTCGACACATACTGATCCACGATCCCGGCCAGGTTCCCCCAGACCACGACAGGAACCCATGTCGTTTTTTCCTTGCGTTCGCCCGATGTCTTATCGCGCCACGTTTCGCTGACAGCGATGGACAGGTTCGCCACCTTGTCCCCGTTCTGCATGGTTCTGATCTCAGGATCACGGCCCACGTTGCCGATGAAATTGCATTGGTTCAGCACAGTCATTTCCCCTTCGACTTGTTTCCCAGCGCCAGGCGGTAGCCCTGCCGATAGCCCACGTTTTCGATCCCGATGCCGGAACCGGCCAGCTTCTGCCGCATGTGATTGAGCGGCACCTTGAATGCGAGATACATCTTCGCAGGCGTTGGCCCGCCGTCAGGATCATCGACATACATCGCATCGAAGATGCGTTCGGTCTGGACCGGATGGCCCTTCCCTTTCCACACCGCGCCCAGGATGCGCGCTTCCATAGGCGTCAGCTTGAAGTGATCGATGACCACGTTCAGCGCAGGCACTTCGACCGGTTGCGCGCAGCACGGGCAGGGGATCGCCTGGTAAGCCTCATCGATGGGAACCTGTTTAGCCATACCGCCGCATCCCTTGCTGTTCCTTGGCCTGCCTTGCCGTCCAGATGTGCGCCGCCCACTTGTCGGGCGACTTGTAGCCGCGCGCCGTCGCGAGGCTGATCAGGTCTTCCAGCGTCTTCGCCTTCGCCTGTTCGATCTGCCGCGCGCGCCGAACCGCTTCGATGTCGATTTCTTCCAGATCGGTTTCGACCTCTTCGATCTGCCGCCCACCGCCGAACGCGGCTTCCTTGCGCGGATACCGGAACCCGCATTCAGGGCAGACCGGCGCAGGCGGATGTGTCGCGAAGCACTCTTCACAGGTGATCGCTTCGACTTCGCGCTTCACCTTCTTCCGGCCTTCCAGCGACCATTCGCGATCATCATCAGGAAGGCCCAGGCGTTCCAGGTTTCCGACCAGATCAAGCAGGATCGCGGGATAGTCTTTCTTCCGCAGGCCGCGCCCCAACTGTTGCAGGTGCTTCGCCAGCGATTGCGTCGGTGACAGTTGCATCACGCATTCGATGGTGACATCCCGGTTCACCTGTGCGGCAAGGTCGAAGCCTTCGCAGAACAGCGCGCAGTTGAAGATCACCAGCAGCTTGCGGTCAGCGAAGTCGATGAACGCCCGCGCCCGTTCCTCTTGCGGGGTTTCCGCATCCAGCGCGACCGAGGGAATGCCCAGCGCCGTGAACTCTTCCGCGTATTCCTTCGCCCGCGCCACCGATGGGCAGAACGCAATGGTGCGCAGACCGTCAGCCTTCGCCCGCCAATGCCGCGCCGCGCCCGCGATCACCGCCTTGCCTTCCATCAGCGCATCGATCTCGGACTGCACGAACTCACCGCCGCGCGTATGCAGGCCCGAGGTATCGACCAGGCCCTTCGGCGCGAAGGCCCGGTATCTGGACAGATGCTCGTTGTCGATCAGCCAGCGCACGGTCGGACCCATGACCATCTGATCCCAGACATCGCCCAAGGGCTTGCCGTCGAGACGTTCAGGCGATCCGGTCAGGCCGATCAGCTTCGCCCCGGCTTCCTTGTAGTGCTTCGCCACCGCCGCCCACCCGGCAGCGGCAGACAGGTGCGCTTCATCCACGAAGATGTAATCGGCAGGGATTTTGCCCATGCGGTTCTTCAGCGTCAGGATCGACGCGATATAGACCCGATGATACGGATTGTAGTGATAGCCCGCCGCGATATACGAGAACGGGATGCCCAGCTTTTCGAACGTGCCAGCGGTTTGCTTGATCAGGTCGATCCGATGCACCGCGAAGATGACCCGTTTCTTCGCATCGAACAGCAGCTTGATCAGCGCCGCCGCCAGCACAGTCTTCCCGAAGCCGGTCGGAGCGAATGCCAGGACGGATGACGAAGACCGCAGCGCCACGCGCAGCTTCGCCCGAACGTCTTCCTGATCAGGGCGCAGACTGATCATTTGCGCGGCACTTTCGGAATAGGCGACCAACGCCAAACAACGACCGGAAAAGGATTGAGCATCACCGACGCCAATCCAAACAGCGATGTCGATGAAAGCAGAACTTTCCTCATCTTCCCGTCACCATTTTCCTGATCTGATTTTCGAACGGCACCATCCGCCGCAGCCGCGCTTCGATGTGCTTCAGGTCTTCCATCTCTTCGGATGTCAGCAGCATCCAGGCTTCGCCCGCTGGACGGCCATCCGCCATCGTCGCCCGCCGCAGCAGGTATGCGATCAGATCGGCTTGGCCGGTCAGTGTCAGGGGCAGGCGCTGATCAGGCACGGGGGATCACCGGCAGCAGATCAGCAGCCTTCAGCGGGATGCCTGCCCGACGCGCGGCCTTCATCAGCTTCAGTTGATCCCGCGCGTTGATCAGCCCGCCTTCATCCTTCAGCGCCACGCTGATCTTCGACCGGTCAACCCCGATCTCACGCGCCAGTTCTGCCTGCGTCATCCCGAACTTCTTGAAGACGACCCGCCAAGGCGTTTGCTTTTCGACTACATCAGACATCGACCATCCTCATGTGATGCACTTTTCGCAACATTACGTTGTGAGAACGGCAACGTCAATGGATCACAAGAGACGGATTAACTTTTCGTCAGGCGCGAATTCGGTTGTGGCAGGTGGGAGCGATCCCTAGATAAAAAACGATATAAAAAAAGTTGTCGGGCGTTGTAAATTCTGCAACACTAGGCGCGCATGACACAGACAGTTGATAAAGCTTGGTTCCTATCCAAGCTTGAAGATCAGCGGCTTTCCGTTCGCGGCCTGGCCCGAGATATGGGGATCGACGCATCCGCAGTTTCGCGGATGTTTTCAGGGCAGCGAAAGATGCAAATGGACGAAGCAAAGCAGATCGCCCACTTCCTTCGGGTTCCAGTCGCGGAAGTGATGCGACATGCGGGCGTCAGCGTCGATCTGGACGGGATGCCGACCCGCATCATGCTTGCCGCCACCATCGATCATGCGGGCAATCTGGAACGGCTGAAGGAACCCCGGCCCCTGCCGCAATGCGTCATAGAAAAGGCCCAGGCCGCTATATCTCGGGCAGGCAACGGCCAGATCATCGCCGCCCAGATCAGGGCGACCACCGGCCCGCTTGCGATCTGGGATGATGCCGTGGTCCTCTTCAAGCCGACCGAGATCGTGGAGCATGACGCCATCGGCACCCTTGCGATCTGCCGCGTCAGGGATACCGGCAAGCAAGGACTGGCCCGTGTCACCCGCGCAAGGAAGACAGGCGAGGCGTCAATCCAGCGCCCAGGCGGCGAGGCGTCCGAAGTCATGCTGGACACCGCCGCGCCGGTCATCGCCGTCATCCCCTGAAATTCTGAAATTCTGGTGTTGACAAGATCACAACGCTGTCGGTAGTGTTGCGATGTTCACAACGATCTTATCCCAGATCACAACACTAGGAACCGACACCATGAACGCACCAGTCAGGGCAGACATCCAGCCCGGCATCTACCAAGGCATCCCGAACGAGGCGTATCACGCTGGGCCGGGCGTTTCGAAATCGGGCTTGTGGAAAATCCACACGTCCACCCCGGCGCACTATCGCTTCGGCGAACGCAAGGAAAGCAAGGCGTTCGACTTCGGCGAGGCTGCGCACCTGGCCATCCTTGAACCCGAGCAGTTCGAAGCCCGCGTGTATCGCGGACCCGATGACCGGCGCGGCAACAAGTGGAAGGACGCCGAAGAATACTGCCAGATCGAAGGCAAGCTTCTGTTGACCAGCGGCGACTTCGACAAGGTTCTGGCCATCCGCGATGCCGTCCATGCCGACGCATGGATCAACAGCATCGTGACCGGTGGCGAACGCATGGTGGAAGCCAGCGGATACTGGACCGATCCCGACACCGGCCTGATGTGCCGCATCCGCCCCGACCTGTATCGCGCCGATCTGAAGGTGATGATCGACGTGAAATCGACGGCCAGCGCCGCGCCGACCGACTTTGCGAAGAGCGTCGTGAACTTCGGCTATCACGCGCAGGAAGCCTTCTATACCGATGGATGGCGCGCACTGGGGCAGGAAGTCGATGCCTTCGTCTTCATCGCCTGGGAGAAGGAAGCCCCCTTCGCAAAGGCAGTCTATGAACTGCCGCCGTCCATCGTGGAAGAAGGCCGGGCGATCTATCGCAAGACCTTGCCGGTCTATGCCGACTGCACCGCCCGCAACGATTGGCCAGGCTATGCCGATGGCGTTCAGGAACTGTCGTTCCCGAAATGGGCATACACCATGATCGACGCGCCGACCGCGCTGGATGGGGAGGTCTAGAGATGGCTGTTGCAGTTGAACAGATCGCCATGGTCGCGCTGGACCGGATCAAATCGGCAATGGCCGAAGTGCAGGCGATCACCGCCTACAACAGCGGGGAAGGCCACAAGACCATCGCCATAAACGATCTGGATGTCGCCAGTGAATTGCTGGCCCTGATCGTCCAGCCCCTGCCGTCCCGCCCCAGCCCGCCCCAGCCCGCGCCGACCGTCGATGTCACCGCGTGAACTGGCCACGCTGAAATTCTGGAACGCGGCGGTGTTCATCCGTCGCGCCCCCGACCGAAGCCCAGCAGTAGCGCGGCAGGTGCTTGCCGAAGCAGCGCGCTGTGACTTCCAACCCATCCGCGACCGAGCGGTATCGATCCTGAAAGGAACCAACCATGACGCAGAACCTGCCCGCGCAGAGTGACAACCGCGCCCCGACCCTGCGCGACCGGCTGATCCAGATGACGCCGGAATTCAAGAAGGCCCTGCCCGGCCACATCCCGGCTGAAAAGTTCGTTCGCACCGTGCAGACCGCCGTGCAGATGAACCCGCAGATCAGCAAGGCTTGCCAGACGCAGGGCGGGATGCAGTCGTTGCTTGCCGCCTGCACCAAGGCCGCGACCGATGGCCTGATCATCGACGGGCGCGAGGCCGCGCTTGTGACGTTCCGGCAGAAGGTCGGCGACAACCAGTATGAGGACCGCGTTCAGTATATCCCGATGGTCGCGGGCTTGATGAAGAAGGCGCGCAACAGCGGCGAGATCAGCAACATCGCGGCCCATGTCGTCTATAAGAACGACCTCTTCGCCTATGTCCTAGGCGATGACGAGCGGATCGAACACGCGCCGAACATGAGCGGCGACCGTGGCCCTGCCATCGCCGTCTATGCCATCGTGAAGATGAAAGACGGCAGCGTTCAGCGTGAAGTGATGGACAAGGCCGCTGTCCTGGCCATCGCGAAGCAGTCAAAGAACGCCGCGCAATACAACCCCGACACCGGCGCGAACTTCGGCGAATGGTGGCGGAAGACTGTGATCCGGCGCATCTCGAAATACCTGCCTTCGTCCAGCGACCGCGATGAATTCATGCAGGCCGTCGAACGGATCGATGAAGGCTTCGACTACGATGCAAAGGATGGTGGGCCGACCGAACCCGCGCCGCAGCAGACCGGCAAGAAGCGTGGTGCAGCAGCCGCCGCACTGAAGGATGTGACGCCGAAGCAGGCCGCACAGCCCGCGCAGGAAAGCAACGGCGGCACGTCCACCCCGCACGATCCCGACACGGGCGAGATCATCGACGGGGATGCAGACGACAGCGCCCCGCAGCCGGGGGATGACATCTGATGTCGGTTCCCAGCTTCAGCCGCGTCGAGATACCGACCGCCACCACCGAAGACCTGACCAGCGCATCACGCGCGCTGGCAGACCTTTCCGCCGAGTTGCGCCGGATTGCATCCAGCGTGACCGATCAGAAGCTTATGCGCCTTGCCGCGCATGATGCCATCCGAAACACCAGCAGCCAGTTGCGAGGAACGAAATGAAGATCGAAGAAGGCAAGTTCTACCGTGATGCAGAAGGCCGAGAAATCGGCCCGATGAAATTCATCAAACGGGATGATGGCGGATCGCATTTTGCCGCTGGAAACAGCGGCTACCATTATGCCGAGAACGGACGTTGCGGATACAAGGGCATCCCTGAAGACACGCGCACAGCGCTTCATCTGGTGGCTGAAATAGCCACCGGCCACGCCACCACCGCCGCCGCCATCGTCAATATGTCGGAAGCCCTTCTGTCCGACCCGCCGCCCGCCTTCGCCGGTCTTGCACCGCACTTCCCGGCCAGCCTTCAAGACGACAGCGAAGCCCTGGCCCCCATCCGTCAGGATCGCACGGTGCCGGTCTTCGTTCGCGAGGGATACGACAGCCTGTTTACCGTTCTGACTAAGGCGCTGCACCAGGCGCAGGACGGCAAGGGAAAGGAGCGTCACGCGGGCGATCTGCCGTTCGACCAGCAGCCGATCATGGTCATCGGCCAGCTTGCAGGAATGGGCTTCCAGACCGGGCAGGCGATCAAGAAGGCGGTCGAGGCGCAGGGCATGGTGAAGCGCGGAGACTTCGCCGCCGCCGAGCGGGAAATCCTTGGCGCTGTGAATTACCTTGCCGCCGTGGCCATTGAGATCAACCGCCATGCAACCGCAGCTTCTCAGTGACCTCATCGAAGAACGCGCGGCGATCATCGAAGAGGGGGATCGCGTCACGCGCGCCGTCGCCCAAGACCGCGCCGCCCAGATGCACGGCTTCGCAGATTGGGCGGCATATCTGAAATCCACCCAGCCATCGAAAGGATAAAGCATGGCACAGACGAAAGGCGAATACCGCGTCGGTATCGCGTTCAACCCCAGCGGCGACGATCTGGTGACGCAGATCAAGCGGCAGGCGGCAGACCTGATCGACCTTATCGAAACGATCCCGTCCGACCGCACCAGCGATGTCGGGAACGAACGCGGGCGGCTGAAGGCACTCGCCCAGACCGAGATCGAAAGCGCCGCCATGTGGGCGGTGAAAGCAGCAACCAAGAAGGAACCGAACTGATGGCCACGAACCAGAACATCATCGCGATCACCATCCGCGCCGCCCTGCCCACCGGCAAGACGCTGGACGAGCAGTTCGCCGCCCTGTCCATCGTGAAGCAGGCCCACGAAACGGGCAACTATGCGCCTTTGCTGAAGGCCGCGCAGGACGTGCAGATCAAGACCGAGGCGAAGACCCGCCGCGTCGAGGAACAGCCCGCCAGCGCCCCGCAGGCCGCGCCCCAGGCCGAAGAACCGCCCGCGTTCCCCGACTTCACGCCTGAACGACCCGATCCCGATTTTCCGAGCGACGTGATCCCGACTGCTACGCCGGAAGACTTCGCACTGGCAGCAGAACCCGCGCCCAAGAAATCGCGCTGACACGCCACAGGAGGGGCCACACGGCTCCTTCCCCTTCAGCCCCTATGAGGAACGCCATGAACAGCACCATCACCTTCCACGCCGCCGCCATGCAGCGCGCCCTTGCCTTCAGCGCCCAGATCACGGAACGCCGTTACACGATCCCCGTTTTGTGCAACATCCTGATCGACGCTCAGGTCGACAAGATAACGGTCCATTCGACCGACATAGACCTTGAAGGCCGGATCGACATCGAACCCATCGATCCGATCACAGAACCCGTCAAGTTCACCATCAGCCCGCGCATGTTCGGCCACTTCGTTCGACACGCTGAAGGCCGGATCACGATGACGATCACCGAAGACAAGAACGGGAAGATCGCCAAAGTCGAGGCAGACGGCGCGACGATGGAAGCCCGCCTGTTTATTCCCGCCGAAGACTTCCCTTTCATGCCGACCGCCGCCACCGGCAAAGGGATCACGATCCCCGAAGCCGTCCTTCGCAAAACCCTTGTCGCCGTCAAAGGCTGCATCAGCACCGAAGAAACCCGCTACTACCTCAACGGCGCGTATCTGCATCAGGTCAATGGCCAGCTTGTCGCCGTCGCCACCGATGGGCATCGGCTTGCAAAATACGAACCGAAGATCGATTGGCACCTTGAAGGCATGATCATGCCGAGCAAGACCGTGAATTTCCTGATCAGGAACACAGACCCGAAGACGAACCGGAAGATCAACATCTTCCAGCACGGCAACAGGATCGAAGTTGATGGCGACGGCTGGACGCTGAAATCCAAGACCATCGACGGCACGTTCCCCGATTATACCCGCGCCATCCCGCAGCCCGATGACGGCTTCTAGGTCGCGCTGTCGCAGGACATGCTGAAGCGCATTCCGATGCCGCAAGGCCACTATGGCGCAGCGGCGAAGATCGACCTGTCGCAGGGCAAGATCACTGTGACAGATCACGACGATGGAACCTTCACGATCCCGGTCGTGGGTTCCGGCAAAGCGAGGGCCTTCAACCTGAAATACCTCAAGGGTTTCGCGCAGCAGTTCGGCACGATCCAGCTTGCAGGCAAGGACAACAGCGGCGATCCCGTCCGCATCTTGACCGAAGACCCCGCCTATCTGGGCGTCCTGATGCCGATGCGGGTTTGACGATGACGGAATTCCTGACCCCAGAACGCCACAACGCCAGCGGCCATTATCACGATCCCTATACCGCGTCGGGCGCGAGATCGATCCTTCGCCGGTTCAGGGATGACGTGATCGATATGCTGGACGAGATGGACCGGAACCGCGAACGATACGAGGAAGGCAAGACCATGCTTGCACAGTCACCGCTTCGGTCAAAACCATATGTCGCAGGCGCGATGAAAACCCTTGGCCTGATAGCCGAACGCCCGACCGAGAACGGCAGTTGCGCTTTGGTCCTCACCCAGAAGGCTATCGACCAGATCGACGCGCTCAAGAAATACCTGTAGGGGGCGATCTGCCCCCTACTTCCTAAACCGTTCCAGCCCGATCACGCCGAAGATCGACAGCACGATCATACCGGCCCATTCGTTCAGAGGCGCAGGCAGCGCGGCAATCGTCCACTCTTGCGGATACGCGCACCCTTGGCACCACAGCACCGAATAGACCAGCACAGCGGCCCACCACAGCGCCAGCGGCCCGGCGAACATCACCATCAGCCAGAACCCACCGGCCCGCATCCATGATGCCCGTTGCCGGTAGTGTTCCAAGATCACCTGAGCCTTCAGGGCTTCCCGGTCGGTGTCAGCGGCGATCTTCCGATCCACCGTATCCAGCGCCCGATCCAGGATGCCACCGCCCAGCCATGACAGCAGCCAGCGGATCATTTCTCACCGCCCTGATCGATCAGCCGCCCGATGATCCCGGAAACCGCGACCACGGTAATCACCCACGGGCGGTATTCTTCCGGCACCAGCGCCTGACTTTCGGGCGGGAGTTGCGACCACGCCATAGGGATAATGGCCACCAGCGCAGCGGCCTGCACAGAGAACCAGCGCCACGCCGAACGGGCATTCGTCACGATCTTCATATCAGCCTCCAAGCCACGACCGCAGCGCGGCCCTAAACGCATCCAGACCCATCGACAGCATCGCGCCGACAGACAGGCCACCGATTGCCAGAACGCCAGTGATACCGATCCCAAGCGTCCTGATCCTTTTCCATTCGTCGATAGAAGGTTGAACCGCCAACTTGTGATCAGCGAGTTCCTTCGTCAGATCGCCGAGTTTTTGCGAAGTGACCACCGCAGCCATGTCGATGTCGGATTTAAGCGCGGAGAGTTCGCCGCGCACTTCCTCTTGACGCTCATAGAGCAGCTTGCGCGACTGTGACGCTTGGGCTTTCTCTTCGCCAAAATCTTGCCGCAGACGTTCAACGCCTTCCTGCACCCGGCCAAGGATCATCAGGACATCGGTCAGGTCAGACACGGGAGCATCCTGAAAGAAAGTTTTCTTGTCGAAGTCCATTCACAGATCACCCCCGTATCAGACGCCAGTGTAGATAAAGCAGTTCATGGCGATGAACGGCTGCATGTTGTTGTGCGCCGCGCCGCCGCCCGTGCCGCCGATTTGTTGACCTTGGGTTCCAGACACCGCGCCCCGTGTGGGCTGTTCGGGCAGACGTTCCGCCTGAGTTTGTCATGAAGCCGCCCGTGGACGTGCTGTTAGCGGTTGACTGTGTGGCGTAGCTTGCGAAGAACGGATGCCCGTGCATCGGCATTTGCGCTTCGGTCAAAGTGTGGCTTTCAGCGCCACCAGTTGCGCCCAACGCGCGGTTTGTCAGACCGGACCCCTGCCCCGTGCCAACCGCCGACCGGCCCCGGGCGTCAGGCAGGTTGAACGTAGTCACGCCATCGCCCGCGCCATGCGTCGTTCCAATGACCGCAAACAGATCAGCATAGGTCGCGCGCGAAACAGCAGCACCGTCGCAGGCCAAGAACCCAGACGGGACAGCGCCGCGACAAGACCATATCATATCACCGATCTTGAACACTGGGAGTGCAGCAACTGTTGCGCCGACTGTCGTCAGCGTTTGATAGGATGCAGCGATGTTTCTTGCGCGGCTCATATTTTTACCTTTTTGATGTGCAAAAACTAACCATCGCTAGTTCTCAATGTATGACCCGTTGTTCCCCGGCGTCCCAACAAGTGCAGGGCTGTCAAAGCCAGCAGTGTTGCTGATGCCGCCAGAGCTAGGGATCTCCATGTAGCTAAGGTCGTCTGCCCTGTAGCCCCACCCGCCGTTAGAGTTGGACGACCAATTAGACCCACGCGCCCAAGAGTGGACATTGCAGTGAAACCCGTGCGATGTGTTGCTGGTGGCTGTCGCGCTGTCGCCGTAAAGACCGCCACCGAACCTGGCCAAGTTTCCGACACCTGTATTTGAGGTCGCGGATGAAGATGTCAGGTCAATCGCCGCCCCGTATTCCGCGATCCTACCTCCGCCGCCGTTTCTCGATGCGAGTGACGCATTGCCGTTGATGTAGCTACCCATCCCAGACGCGCGGTAGCCTGCGCCGCCGTTGTCGAAGCTGTTGCTGGCAACACCACCGGGAGGTGGGTTTACTTCAATCCGCCCGCCGTTAAGGGCAAGAAAGCCATCCCCTTGATTGTTGTCGGAAACGGTTTCCTTCGCCCACATGCCCGCGCCGTTGGCGTAGAAGCCAGACTTATAGTTTCCCGAAGAGTTGCTATTGGAGCAGTCCATGAAGCCGCCAGCCTCGGCAGTGAACCCAAACCCCAATCCGTCTGAAATGTGCGCCACGTCATAGGCTTGGCAATCTTGGCAATCCATCGCGCCCGCATAGGCAAAGAAGCCGCAGTCGCCTGCGTTTCTAACCACCACCCCCGGCTCACAACGGACACCAGACCCGTAGCGCGAGGCGATGCCATAATAAAAGCCGGTGACTTCAAACTGCGAGCCGATCAAGACTTGACTGTTGTAGTTGACCATAACACCAGCACCGTAGGTCTGGCTGTTCCAGACACCGTAAGCCGTGCGCCCGCCAACACCCACCAGCGTCATCCCGTTAAGTTTGAAGATGCCATTGCCGCGATGGAACAGAAACCCGCAACCGTTGGATGCTGCGCTGAAAAACAGTTTCACAGCGGCCTTGTTGGACGTATTGCCTATAATTTCGATGTGATCAGACCCAGAGGGGAAGCGCGGCTCAATGCCCGCAAGAGGGCTTAGAACTGACCCGTAGTCGCCGTCCGCTAGCTTGATTTGGATGAACCCTGCGTCCTTGAAAGTTTTTGCTTCGCAGAAATCAACTGCCGCTTGGATCGTGGCAAACACAGACGGCACGTTTAACTGAAGGAAGGACGTGACGGGTCCAATAGGTAGCGCCGCTCCATTGTAAAAAAACCGACCGTTGCCATGCCAGTTTTCAATATCAGCGACGATAGCAAAAGACGTGATGAGAAAATCCCCGCATGGCGCAATCTTGAAGCCAGCCGCAGATGCCGCATTGATCGCGGCGGTGTCGTTTGTTACCCCATCTCCAACAGCGCCAAACGCGCGCACGTCCCGAGAAAGGACATACAGCTTCACTCCGCCCGCCGTGGTCAGGTGTTGCCCCGACGAAACAACGCGATACCTGAAGCCGCCAGCTTCGATTACAGACCCTGCCGGAACCACGGCAGGGTTCAACGTAGTGTCTGCCAGCAACTCCGCTACGGTCCCTTCGTTCAGTTCCAGCAGCCGCGCGAGGCTCACGCCGTATTCGGTCGTGACACTTCCCGCGCTAGTCGTGCCGGCCAAATAAGTTTGAAGCGCGATCACTTCGACTTCATCACCAGCTTCCAGACCAGCGCCGAACGTGATGGTGTTCTGATTGGTTTCTACATAGTCCGCACCGACCATAACCTTAAGGCCGTTCAAGAATACCGTAAGCGTGTTTACGCCGACGATATAAGTCGGAACAGAAATTACCGTCTGTCCGTTCGTTGCAGTCGTCAACTGCCGAACAGCGTTTCCGGTCACGAAGGTTGGCTTCCATTCCGATCCTGACCACGAAAACATCTGGCTAGACACTGTATCCCAATAGACCGCACCAATAATCAATGGATGACCTTGATTGTCCACGGCAGGCGCAGATGACTTCGCGCCAAGATACAAGTCGCCAAAATTGAGCAGTGACGAAACAAGTTCATCAGCATCAAAACCAGCGTCAGCGCCGACCGGAATTTTCACCGACCGACCCACCTGTTCCTGAAGTTGCTGATCCCGCATGACGCCGAGATCAAGGGCGTCTTCGATGGTCTGGGCGTAGTATGCACCCTGATTTTCCAGATCGGTCTGTTGGACGAAAGGCACATTGCGGATCAGAGTGATCTTTTGTGCCGCCGTGGGGGCGACAGCGAAGACCACGTTCCCGTTCGCATTGCCGACGCCCGTTACCGTGAAGCCGGTAGTCAGAACGGTATCCACGCCGCCTTCAGTCCGCACCACCTGGATATGCGAGGCGTCAAGGATGCGGAACTGATAGGCGAACGACACGGTGACGCCGTTCCCAGTGTATGGTCCAGATTTGCTTACTGCGCTAGGAACGGTCATAGCACCCCCTTGTGTTCCGAGGCACTATGACCGCCAAAGGTTGCGGCCTAAATCACCCTGCCAGCAGGCAGATCACCCGCGCGGCCAGCGTCACCGCTTGCCCAGCAGGTATTCGATGGGCGCGACATCTTGGCCTTCCAGCAGTTCCCGCCATGCAGCATCGACAGTGCGGTTGATCTGCGTCGAGGGCGCGCCAGTGAACAGGCCGGTCCCGCTGATGATCGACTTCACCAATCCCTTGTCGATCTTGCCCTGCATGATTTCCACGAAGGGCTTGGCGGCTTCGGCGGTAATGCCGCCATAAGCGCCACCGCCATCGAACCCCTGACCGACTGAAACAGCATCCCGGATGAACGGGATCGTTCCGAGGACGGAGAACGCCGTTTCCTTGGCCAGAAACGCCGCCCAGCCTTCGTCGTCATCGTCCTCATCGTCAGGCAACCGGCCCTTGATCGCCGCCGTCACCACAGCTTCGAAGGTGAACAGGAACGCCATATCCAGCGCGACCGACGCAGCTTCCTGCGCCGACCGAACAGACACTCCTTCTTGCTGGATCACGCGCGCGCCCCTCGCAGCCCGCTCATAGGCGACGTTCGCCTTTGCATACATATAACTGGCAAGCGTCGTGAACAGCAGGCGCACCGTGTCGTTCTGGCGGCTGGTGCGCGACAGTGAACCGCGTTCGATGGACGAGCGATCCGAGAACAGACCAGACGACTGCGCCCGCTTCACAATGTCGTCGGCATGGGCCACAGCCTTCGCCTCGTCACCGCCGAACATCCGCAGCCCTTGGTGATACCCGGCAAGCCAAGTCGGAAGATCGACAGCCAGAAACTGCACCTTGGTCATCAGCCAGAAAGCAGCCGGGCCGATCACGTCGCGCTTGATGTCGCCCCAGCGCGAGGCAGTCGGGCCAAGCGACGGATCGTTGTAGAAGTCGGAAATATCCTTGTTGAACGTGGTCGCCCGTTCGGACATGAAGGGAGACTTCGCCGCAATCTCAGCAGCCATTCCACCGAACGGCCCGCCGCGCCCAAGGTATTGCGAGACGCCCACCGCGAAGTCGCGCTTTCCCACCACAACCATCGTCTGCGACAGGCCGGTGATCTGCATGGCGACCGTGCCGAGGTTGAAGGCCAGCTTCGCTGCCGTGAAGTTCGACTTGAACCGGCGCGAATTCCGGCTGATCCAGTCGCCAGCGGCAATCTGTCCGGTGCCGACATCCAGCAGCCAGGTTTCCAGTGCGTCGAAATCTGCGGTGCGCCCCGCATCCCGCAGCGCCGATTGCACCTGCGCCGACTTCAGAACCTTCCAGCTATTCGACACAGGTTCCGACAGTTCGAGGTCATAGATCACCTGGTTCACATGGCGGTGCAGAACCGACATATCCAGTTCGACATCCCGGCCAGACGACTTGGCGCGGGCTTCAAGGTGGCCCCTCTTGGTCTGCGCCTTGCCGAACTTCCCGGCCTGCAAGTTGTCGGCGATGGACTGCGCTTCGTCATCGCGCGCCAATGACGACAGGCGCGGATCATACTTCAGCGGATAGTAACCGCCATTCAGCGTCTTACCCGCGATGTCCACAGGAGAGGCTTCGACCCATTGCGGTTCAACGCCGGTCGCCCGGCGTTCGCGCGCGGCGATGTCATCGCGGAACGATCCGACATAATCCCAGACCGACTGCACAAAGTTCGCGTCGCGTTCGTCAAGGCTGGCCAGCACCGCCTTGACCTGCGGTTCCGTCAGCGATCCGCGCACCTTCGGATCGGTCAGGCGCTGAAGGTTCCCTTCGTTGCCGGTATTCAACGCGACCGCGATCCGTTCCCATTTCGACAGCGCGTAGCCCAGCGCAGGGATGTGTTCCCGCACAGCCATGCGCCGTCGATCCTCTTTCGAATAGACCGAATACAGGGCTTCCATATCAGCTGCGGCCTTTTCCTTGCGGATCGTCAGCCGGTCCATCGCCTGATCAATCGGAGCCTTGATGTTGCGATAGGCGGCACCGACATCCTTGAACCCGTCGATCTCGCGCAGGATCGTCGTCGCGTTCAGCACCAGGTCAAGGAACTGTCGGACAGCATGACGCGCCCCCTCGCCAGCGGATTTGACGCGGCCAGGCGGGCGCTTCGGCAGGTTCTGGCCAATGGCTTCGGCGACCTCTGCCACTGCCTCATCCAACTTGCGCTGGTTCTTGGCGTCGATCAGATCGTTCCAGCGCAAGGCGACGTGCTGAAGGTTCTTCAGGCTGTCTACAGCGCCGCGCAGTTCTTCGACGGTCAGGGTCTTGTATGGCTTCATGCCTGCATCGCGCAGGACGGCTTCAGGTATTACCAGTTCGTTTTCCCGGCCCGCCGCCTTCATCGCATCCACGAACGCCACCAGCGCACCACGCCGTTGTTCCGCGCGGTTCGACAGCTTGCGGAAGTCATAGCGATCCAGGATTTCATCGATAGCCGCCAGGTAATCGACCTGGGCGTTTTCGCGCCGACCGGCCCCAGCGATCTTTTCGCGCATCGACGCCTTGTTCAGCTTCTGGACAAACCGTTCCGCCTTGCCAACTTCCTCAGCCACAGCGCGGGCTTCCATGAACAGCGCATGGTTCATCAACTGCCGCCGCTTGGCGTCGATCAGCTTGGCCACGGTTTCGTTGTAATTCCCCGTCGAAGCATTCGCCTTGTCGATCTGGCCGGGAACTGCCTCTACCATCCCAGCATCGCGCAGAGCGGCCTTTGCCTTCACCGCGACGCGGCGTCGGGCGTTCTGCATCCACACGCCTTCACGGGCCAGCATAGCGCCGAGGCGGGCCGCTTCCTGCGCTGCCTTCCGCTCTGCCGCCAGATAGCGGTTCGCCGCCGTGGCATCGCGCACCTTCATGCGGGCGACCGTCTGCCGGGCCGAGGCACGGGCGTCCTTCATCGTCAGCTTCACAGCGACGCCAGCGACTTCCGCCACCGCCTTCAGTTCCGCTGCGATCCACTCGCCCTTTCGGTCGGAATGCACCGCTTCCAGTGCGCGGCGCTCGATCTCGCCGTCAGTCAGAGGATCGTTGTGCCGCTCGTTCATCACCCGTGCGGTTTCGTCCTTGATCGCCTGCTTGCGATCCGGCGCGCGTTCCATGGCCTTGATCATCTGGTCGCCACTGTCGAAGCCGAACCAGCCCGCCACGTCATCCGGGTCCATGCCTCCTTCGACGGAATAGACGGCCTGCATCCCGCGCGGCAGGGTTTTCAGGACGCCTTCGCCATAGCGGTCGATCAGAATGTCCTTGGACATCCGCATGTCAGGCATGGCCTCTGGTTGACCATCGCCCAGCCAGCGCCGGTTCCCCAGCCATTCCTTCGCGCGGAACACCGGCATGGCATTCACCTGCCGCGTCACTTCGGCTTCGACCTTGGCTTTCTCGGCCTTGTATTCCTTCGTTGCCTGCTGCCTGATCGGTTCCATGATCTCGCGCTGAAGCCGGGCCTTTGCCTCATCTTCGGCCTGCACCCGCAGCTTCTTGAAACGGTCGAATTCTTCTGGCGTCAGGCCCATCTGTTCAGCCGTGGAGAATACCCCGCCGCCGTCGCCGGTCGCGCGCTGCGCCTTGGCGATTTCCTCATCCGTCGCCAGCATCCGGTCGAACACGGCGCGGATTTCCGGCGTGATGTTCACGTTCAGGCCGCGCAACGATTTGTAAACCGAGATCATCCAGGCGCGCATCTTGGCAAAGACGCCTTGCAGTTCAACGGACGGAGCCTTTCCTTCCATCAGATAGGCTTCGTATCCCCGTGCCCACTGTTCCTGCATCCCGACATCGACCGCCGCGTCCTTCATCAGATCGCCGGTCGATCCGGTGTCGATTGCCCGCTGCACGTCTTCCGCCGTGATCTTGGCTTCGGGAACGGCCCTGTTGCCGTCAGCCGCCACATCCGCCGCATTCGACCGCCACCACGCCTTCACGGTTTCCAGATCAGCCACCGATCCGGCGTCACCCGTCGCCGCGTCGCGCTGGATCATCGTCAGGAACAGGTGCCCGAACTCGTGCTGCAAGGTAGAGAGGTTCGCGGTTTCGAACAGGCGGATCATCGACTGACCGTCGCTGCCGAACTGGATCATCCCGTGCAGGGTCTGGTTGTTCTGGAACAACCGCAGTTCCGATTTGAAACTGGAAACAGCTTCTGTTACAGTCATAGGCGTTGCAGCAGCCCCGCCCCCACTTTCCGAGGTCTTCGGGCCAGAGATTGTTTGCGGGGTTGCTGTGACATCAAATCCCTCGATCTGATATTGCCGCAGCGTCCCGTCGCCAACATCATGCAGGACCAAACGCACGGCCATGTCCTTGCCGTCCATGACGATGTGCGCCACGGCGTTCACGAAGTTGTGGCCGGGCTGCGATGTGTCAGGTGCAGAGGCATATGAGACAGCCGCAGAAACGATCTCTGGCAGGTGCGGGATCAGGTCGCTGCGGTTCAGCCCACCGTGCATCCACGAGTGGATCGCCTTGTTCGCCCGGTTCAATGCCACCGGCTCACCGCTGGCAAGCGCCACCTTCTCGCCCTTGAAGCCCTTCCACGCCGCCGTCGCCTCTGCCATGGTCAGGCCGCGCTGCCCACCGATCACGACCGGCGCAAGTTCAGCATTGTCGTTGAACTGCACCGGAAGATCGCGCTGTCCGGTGTTCTTTCCAGACTGAGCATACATCCGTTCCGGCGCAGCCTGATCCTTCTCAATCGCCGCGCGGATTTCTTCGTCGGTATTCGACAAGTCCACGCCAAGGCCGTTCAGATAGGCTTCGATGTCGTCAAGGTGTGACGTATCGACCGGCGCGGCGTCCCGTTCCGACGCCTGTTTGGTGCCGCGCAGTTCGGCATCAATGGCATCCCACAGCGCGCGCGTGATGTCGGGAACCTTCCCGCCGTCCTGCATCGCCGCCTTGTATTCCTGCACAACAGGAAGATCAGCCATGAACCCGGCTTCAATCGCGGCCTGCGCCACATCGTCCGCGCCGAACCGCTTGCCGTCCGGCGACGGCGAGAACAACGCACCCTGACCTGCGTCCCCGGTATCGCGCAGCAGGTTCAGCGTCTTCTTGCCCTTCCCGCGCTTGATCGACGCCGCACCGCGGGCCTTCAACTCACCGCCCGGATCGCTGATCCCGCCATAGCCGTCGATGAATTCCAGCAGGGACTGCCGCGTGTCGGCAGCGGGCGCGCGCCGGTTCCGCGCTTCGGCCAGAACCCGGTTCAGGTCATCGACATTCTTGAACTGCATCCCCTGCGGGATCGCACCTTCGATCTTCGGCAGTGGGTGCTTCGCAAGGTATTCCTCAGTCGCCAGCCCCAGCCGCGCCGCCCGCGTCCGGTAGAAGGCCACAATCGGCTGCACTTCAGCCATGGCGCGTTCTGTCGATAGGCCCGCCGCGCGCATTTCCGACACGACCTGATCGTGGATTTTGCTTTCCACCGCCCTCCATCGTTCATCTTCCTGCCGGATGTCTTCGGCTTCAGCCCACATTTCCTGCATGATGTCATCGGCACGGGCATTGAAATCAGCCGCCTCGCGCGCCGTCATGTCCATCGGGTCGAAGCGCATGTTCTCCATCAGGAAAGCGTCGTGTTCGGACCCGGCCATCTTCGCCGCATAGGTCGCAGTCGGGATTTTCAGATCGCCACCAGCGGCCAGCGCCGCGTCGAGATCGTCCCGCGTCACGCCGTCCAGTTCATCGACCAGCGCATAGGGATCGATCCCGGCAGTCTGGAAATACGAGGCGAATTCCGAGGCAGGCACATAGACGCTTTCGACCGGCCCGTTCGCCGTCGCGCGTTCAACGAAGTCGCGGAACCGTTCGGGCATCCGCGCGCGCAGCTTCGACGCCACAGACTGCCCAGACAGTTCCTGAAACAGCGTCACGCGGCCTTCAGCATCGCGCGCCTTCTGTTGCTCATCAGCGAACCGCCCGAGGCGCGACACGCCCGCACCCAGGCCCGAGAGGCCCAGCGTGGCCAGGAAGGTCTGGGCGACGGTATCGCGGATCGCTTCAGGCTGTTCCGCCACGAATTCCGAAACGGTCTTGTCAGGGTTCAGCGTGACCCATTCGTTCAGGTTCTGGAACAGCGTCGTGCCGACTTCGGTCGGAAGTTCAGTCGCCAACTGCCCGGCCAGGATTTGGCCGAAGCCCGAACCTTGGGCGATGTCGCCAAGCAGGCGACCGACCGGAATGCGTTCGAACAGCACTTCAGCCGCCGCATCGTTCGCCCCGTAGAGCAGCGCGCGTTCGGGCGACAGACCGGCATCCATGCCAGCCCGCGCCGACTGCCCGCCTTGCGTGACAGCGCCAGGCGCGACGTATGCGGCCATGACGGCAGGCGCAGCCGTGCCGCCCGACAGATAGGTGGCAAGCAGGCCGGGCGTCATCATGCCGATGGACTGCGAAGCCCCCTGCACCTGCCGCCCCAGCCACGTCCCGCCGTCAGAACCGGCCACGTCTTCCTTCATCGTCCGAGCGACATCAGCTAGGCGGAACATCTCATCCGACACGCTGTTCTTGCCAGGCAGCGCCGCGACCGTCCCAGCCAGGTTGTAGAAGCCTTCGTTGAAGGCAGGCAGGGCCGATGCCACACCGCGCGGAACGATGGCCGCGCTTTCCCACCAGGACAGCGTTTCGAGATCGTCCTTCGCCAGAACAGCGTTTTCCTGGTTCCGCAGCCAATCCGTCAGGCGCGGCGACCGCGCCAGGATCGTTTCGGCCCGCGTCTTTTCGACCGCTTGCTGAAACACCGACCGGTATTCGGACACCATCGGAACGGGCGGCTTTGGGTTCCCGGTCGCAGCAGCGAAGTCGGTTGCCAGTTGCATGTCACCGGCCAGTTCATCGGGGTTCCCGTCAGACTGCCCGATCACGAATGCAGACGCCTTCACGTTCGCCTGTTGCTGTTTCGCTTTCCAGGCTTCGTAATCGGCGACCGACTGCATGGCATCCCCTTACTGTTGCGGGGGATCGACCTGATCCACAAACCCGCGCAGCATATCCAGTATCCCGAGATTGGTTGTCGTGACATTCCCAGGCGCGGCAGCATTCGGCGGCAGCGGCACGTTCCGACCCATCTGAAGGTCTTCGTAACGCTGCACTACCTCTTCGTCTGATACAGGCAGGCCACCGCGTTCCAGCGACATATCGCGCCGGATCGCATCGCGGAGATCGCGCGGGATGTCGTTGATCTCAACAACGATGGCAGCCGTCGCGTTCGACGGCGCGTTGATCGTGTCGAACAGGAACCCTTCGGTATTGTCCGATGTCCACCCAGAGCCAGGCACGTTCAGCACGACAGGCATCAGCAGCTTGTTCGTCATCGCCATGATGTCCATCTGCGAAGGCCGCTTCGTCGGGTTCTCTTCCTTCCAGGCGCGCAGTTCATCGGCAAGGGCAAGTTGGAATTGCGCTTCCCGCGCCGCCTTCTCTTGCCGCTTGGTCGCGTTCGCCGCGCCGGTCAGCCCGGCAGACGAGATGCCGACCGCTTCCAGTTGCGTCTTCGCCCAGGTCATCGCCTGGTTTACGTCGATCCCCTCTTCCTTCGCCTTGCGTTCATCGGACAGCACCGATGCCTGCTTGTCGATCAGCGTCTTCAGATCAGACTTCGACAGGTTGTTGATGATCTCGGGCGCAGTCAGATCGGTTCGCGCGAATTCGACCGGATTGGTCGCGGCAAACAGCGTCAGATCGCGTTGCAGCACGGGATCAGTCGTGATCTCGCCAGCCTTCGCTTCATAGTCCATGAAGCCCTGCACCGCTTCCCGGCCCGCCGCGATCTTCAGTTCAAGCGGGATGTCCGCAACAGGAACGCCCTGGGCGACCATCGTCCACATGTCAGACTTTGCCGCCGTCGATGCCGCAGCATCAGCCTTCGACCGAAGTTCCATCTGTGCCGTCAGCATCTTCATCGCCGAGGCCCGCACATCAGGATCGGCGATCTCATTGATCCGAGCGATAGCCGCATCATAGGACGCCATCGACGCCCGCGCCGACACGCCGTCGCGCGCCGCTACTGCCGTCGATCCAGGCCCGCCGCCGCGCGCGTTCGCCGGTTCGATGTGCCAGCTTTCCCAGGACATCGAGAACCGCAGCCCATAGGCCGCAGCGTTGTCATGCACCCATTGCCGCACTTCGGCAGGAGCCTTGTCCAGACGTTGCCCGTTATACCAGATGTCCACCGCCGTCCCGGAATTGTGTTCCGACTTCCCAGGAGGCGCGACCCACTTCCGCGCGGCTTCAGGCGAACCGTATTTCTTGACCGCCTCATCCCACAGTTGCTGTTGCCGTTCGACCGACCGATAGCCCGATCCGATCTGAAGCCCTTCCCGAATGCCGGGAGGCGCGTCTTCGAACATGGCCAGAAGGTTCGTGGCGAAGTTCTCATTCAGCCCGTCAACGTGATCCTGCCCCTTGCCAGCCGCCGCAGCGCGGCCATACAGCTTCACCCGCACGTTCGAAGGCCCACCGGCCCCCACCGTGCCATCAGCCGCCCCAGCGGCCCCAGAGGCCCCGCCAGCGCCCGTGTCGCGCGTCATGCCCAGGACTTCATCGACCACGGCCATCGCCGCTTCGTCGTTCGCGAAGGGCTTCAGCTTGGCTTCCAGGTCCATCCGTGTCGCGGGATCGATCAGGTCGGTCTTCGCGGCCAGGTATTCCAGCGCCTTCGTCGCGCCGCCCGTTTCCGAGGCCAGGGCCAGGGCGACCGAGGAATAGACGCCGGTCGCGAATTCCTGCCGCTTCAGCTTCACGACATCTTCGCCCCATCCCATCAGATCGGCTTGCGCGTCGATCTCAAGGAACCCGGCAGCAAGGGAGCGATCAACCGCCTTCGGATCGGCATAGGTCTTCAGCGCCTGATCCTGGAACAGCGCCAGCCGCGCCGTGGACGTGGACGCCGCCCAATCCTTCTGACCCTGGGCGGAATGCACGATCCCCGTCCGCATCGCGCTTGTGACGGCAGTCGTGGCAGCGTCTTCGAAATACCGCGCCGCGCCGCCCGTCAGCGTCGAACCGTATTTCTTCTTCAGGTCTTCGATCTGGGCGTTATAGGCTTCGCGCCGATCCACGGCATCGCGGCCCTGGGTCGTGAGGTAGCCATTTTCGCCATACTGGATTTCCATCAGGTCGCGTTCGAAGCCGGTCAAAGCGTCCTTCGACTTCATGCGATCTTCGAAGTCGCGCAGTTGCGCCACGGCATCCGCCGCCTGTCCAAGCCCCTGCCCGATGGAACGCATCCCCTGGCCAACGGCATCCATGCCGCGCGCTACACCGCCGCCGAACGCATCGGCAGACACGCGCACATCCACGCCCTGTTGCATGTCAGGGCGCGGGCGAACTTCGCGCATCGTGTAGGTCGGAACAGTCACCATGTCATGCCACCTTCTTCCAAGTCTTCCAGGCTTCGGCCCCGCCGCCGAGGACCGTGCCAGCCGCGTTCAGGAACCCGCCCGTCTTGCCCATGCTTCCCGCGATACGGGCATTCTCGCCTTCGGCCCGCAGCGCCCCGGCCTGGGTCGTGAAGTTCTGCCCCTGTTGCCGAATGTCCCGCTCTTCGCGGTAGGTATTGGCGCGGATCGTCAGCGCGTCCAGTTCGCCAATCGTGGCGGTATCGACAAGCGCATCCAGCGGCGACCCATAGGCGAGATCGACGCCGTTCGCGGCCATAGCGGTTCGCTGTTTCCCGATAACCTGGGAAGTCTTCATCCGCTGTTGCTGTTCTTCGATCTGCCCGCGTTCGACAGCATCGCGCGCCTGCCGTTCGCTGATCTTCGCGTTCATATCCGCGACTTGGGCATTATAGGTCGCAGCCTGTTGCGCGGCACGGCCCTGCATCTCAGCGGCCTTCCCTTGCTGGACAGCGCCAGCCGCGCCCATGACGGTCGAACCGATCAGCAGCATGGTCGTCAGTTCACACATCGCGCGCCCTCAGTTCGAACATCATGAAATCATGGCCCCTGTGTTTGAACGGATCAGAGAAGGCAAACCCCAGCCAGCGCAGCCAGCGGATCGCGATCTTGTTCCGGCAATCGACAACATTCCGCAGAACCGAATACCGCCGCAATAGTTGATCCCGCCAATGGACCGACCCGCGCAGGAATTCGACGCGGCATGACACAGCCCGATCCGATGCCAGAAGCCAAGGCGCACCCATGCCCGTCAGGATCGACAGATCGCCCGCCCCGAAGACCATTTCCGGTTGCCCGTCGATCAACACCGTCATGCAGATCGCAGACCGCTTGTATGAATGCACCAGCCCCCAGAGCGGCGACCGGCCAGTGGCGGCGATAACCTCATCCTTGTCTGCCTGCCGCATGACTTCGGCCAACCGGCGAAGATGCGAGGCGCGGGAAGGCACGATCCGAATGTCTGCCATTATCCCCCCAGCGTGATGTCGGGCATGATCGCCAGGATCGTCATCGGCAGCGGATCGAATTGCTTCACCCAAACCCGCCCCGCGCTGTTCCAATCCCAATGCGGAGTGATGGCGATGTCGCCCGTGTAAAGCCCGATGGCTTCATCCCAGGCTTCGGTCGCGCGCTGTTTGTATTCCACCAGCTTACCGCTGTCCCTGTCGCCATCGTTCGGCCCGATCCAGATGCCGCGCGTTTCTTCGACCCGCAGCGTGACTTCCGAAACCGACTTCTGCCGCCCCTGCACCGTGCCGAGGCCGCGCACTTGCCCCAGGTCGAGATCAAGCGTTTGCAGCGATGCCGTCATGGGCAGGCCGATGTGGACCTTCGTCGCAGCGTTCGGCAGCGTGACAGACCCGCCCGAGACAGTCAGGCCGCGCACCACGTTGCCGTTCGCCAGCGCCACTACCTCTTCCCCTTCCAGGTGGCCCAGGCCAGAGATCAAGGTTGCCGCAGCCCCGGCATAGGTCAGGCCGCTATCCACGAAGAAGGCATCGGTCACATTCGCCATCACGCGGGTATGCAGCCGTTCGATGTATCGCTTCTGGACGCCGCCAATCGTGCGGCGCACCACGAAGTAAGGCACGTCTTCCGTGCCTTCGGCAATCACCGTGACATCTTCGAAGATCGCACCCGCGCTTTCGTGTTCCGTCCAGGCCCAGACTTCATGTTCCCGCATGTAGGTCAGGGACACCAGCGCGCCGCTATCAAGCACCACCCAGACCATCGAATGCGGAGCCTGGGCATAGGCCCAAGCCACGATGGACCGTTCTTCGAACAGCGACCGCGCCAGGATCGTCAGGTCTTTGCCCACGAAGCCGTCATTCGCGAATTCATAGGAGAAGTCGCGCACCACCCCGCCGCGCGCTTGGGCGAACAGGATCGTTTCGCCGACCGAAATCGGCTGGACATCCGAAGACCCGCGATACCCCTGGTTATCGATCTTGATCTGGGTCGGAGTGATCGGCGATCCCTGCCCGTCGCCCGTCACCACCCATTCAGCGCCGGATGTCAGAACCATCAGGCCGCGCGAAGAGATCATCGAACGGATTTGGTTGACCTGCTTTGCCTTGATCCTGAAGATGATCGCGTCACTGTCTTTTGCCGGGGATGCCGACCCGAAGTTCTCATACGACGCCGACTGTGACATCCACACGCCTTGCGGTTCGTTCTTCGTGGAGGCAAAGCACAGCCTTTGTTCGAAGAAGGTCGCGCATCGCGGATAGTTCCCAGCGCCCACAAAGGGATTGAAGCCGTCCTGGGGTCCCGTAGAAATGTCGGAAGTGATGTTCTCATCCACGAAAGAAAGACCGTCAGACCGACCAATGTATCCATAGGAACCATTTTCCTTGCGATAGATGTTGTATTCCGACGCGCCAGCCACCGCCGCCCAGGTGATCGTGTTCGTATTGCCCATGATCGACATATCGTTCGTCGCCACGGCAGGCGCAGACGGCAGGCTTTCTTCCCCGTTCGCGTCCGAGATCGCGGCCACGACATAGGAATAGGTCTTGCCGAACTGGACGGTCGCGGTGACGCCGGTCGGAGTTGCAGGCGGCGACGTGCCAACAGGAGCGGCAGGGATCGCCGTGCCGTCGCCCGTGAAGATACCGCCGCCGTTCACCGGCATGTCGGCAGATGTGCCGGTCGTGATCGCCACGATGCCCGTCGAAGCATCCGACCGATAGACGCGATACGACACCGCGCCCGCTACCGCGTTCCACGACAGGCGGATAAACCGACCGTCGAAGTTTTCCCATTGGAAGGACGCCGTGACAGCCGCCGCCGCCGCGCTTTCCCCGCCAGCCGCCGAGACTGCCGAGACGCGGAACCCGAAGGTCGTGGTCGTTCCCGTCCTGAATTTCCACCGGGCGTTCGCAGTCACCGATCCAGGCGCGGCGATCTTCGGCGCGAAGGTGACGGGCGCGATGGTCCAGTTGTTATCGGCCAGGCGCGAAAGCTTCTGCACCGGGTAATCCTCATGGCACAGATACATCACATCCGCTTCTTGGATGAACGTCAGGCTGTCAGCCGCCGCCGCCGTGTAGGGCGTCACCAGTTCGTAGGGAGACGCGCCAGACAGCACCAGCGCGCCGTTCTTGAACACGCGCATGTAGCCGCCGCCGAATTCCAGGATGTAGGATTGTTCGGTGTTGAACTGGAACGGGGTCAGCCGCGTCTTCGCCCCGCTTGTCTTCACTTCGCGGATGAATTCCAGACCGGCACGGTTCGATGCGCCGCCGTGCGGATGGATGAACAGGTTGACCGCCGTCTTCAGGCCGGAACCATACTTCGCCAGATCGACCCGCGACCAGAGCGAAGGCGACAGGATGCCAGCGGTGAAGGACGGCTGATAAGCGCGAAGTTCAGACATCAGCCGCGCCCCGTCACAAGTTCCGACACATGGTCGGACGTTTCCCGCGCTTCGTTCGCGTCCATCATCTGGGCTTGCCCCGTCGCCATCGTCGCCATCTGGAACGCTTCGGCCCGCACCTTGGGATCGCGTGTCAGAGGCATCGCCAGCCGCACCGACAGATGCCAGGCCAGGGCTTCGATGAAGAGCGGCGGGAACTTCGTCGGATCGGTCTGAAGCGACGTGTATCGCAGGAAGGCAGGCGACAGGTTGCAGTAGATCACATCGCCTTCGATCTCATACGGGATCGCCAGTTCTTCCTGGACCGACAGCGCCGGTTCATTCTCGGAATACTGAGGCCGAAGCCAGCGCACCTTCAGGCAGTCGGAAGGACGCCGGTAGGCATAGGCCCACTGGCCAGCACGGTCATTCGTGATCTGGGCAAGGGATACCGTCGCACCAGCGAACCGCCACGGATAGCCATGCAGCAGCAGATCGCGCGTGTGTTCGTAGAACTGCGAACAGGCCCGCGCTTCAGCGCCCGCGTCGGTCAGGGCTTGAATGCTGTCCTTGCCGATATTGGACAGGGCGACGTTGCAGATGGAGACGACAGAGGCCATGAAAAATCCCGCCTGAAGGTTTCATCCGACCATCGGCCCGAAAGGTTGCCCCCTACGAATGTCAGGTGTTGAGCAGGCGACCGGGATGCATAGGACCGAACAGCTTCCGCCTGTCGCCCAAGACACCAGCGCCAGCATCCACCACAGGCGCGATCCCGAGGATCAGCACATCGCCCAGAGCGGGCGAGATCACCGCGCCCGAGGCGACGGCAGGCGCGAAGCCAGAGACGGCCACAGCGCCCAGGCCGGGCGATGCATTCACGTTCGCTTCCACGGTCGGAGCAGAACCGGCCACGGTCACAGCGCCGACACCAGGCGTCACATTCACGCCAGCGCCGACATTCACGGTCGGAGCCAGACCGGCAGTCGTGACAGCGCCCACCGCAGGCGCGACCGCAGCCGCAGCCGCAACGGTTGGCGCGCGCCCGAGGATCGACACCGCGCCGACAGGGATCGCAGCCGTGACAGCCGCCGCGACGGTCGGAGCCACCCCAGCCACAGACACAGCGCCGACGCCGGGCGTGACCGTGATATTCGACGCGATGGATACCGTGGGGGCGAGGCCCGCGACCGAGACAGCGCCCAGACCTGGGGAAGCCGTGATGTCAGGGCCAGATGCCGCCGCTTCGAAATAGTCCGCATCCAGGATGACAGAGGCTTGCGGCTGATCCCAAACGCCCGACCCGCCGAAAATCCAGCGAGGAAGGTCGATTTCAGGATGATTGAACTCGCTCATCCGTGCGCGATCTTGACCTGCCCGCGAACCGTCCCGGTCGAAGTCGTGCCGCAGAGCATGATCATTTGCAGGCAGGCGTTGTTCGGAATTTCAGGAAGGCCAAGTTGCGCCCAATCGAAGACTTCCGTCTTGTTGAGCAGCGGCGCAGAAATCGACGTGCGCGGGCGCGTGGCCGTGATGCCGAAGTTGCCAGCCGTGCCGGTCGTGGCCGACAGCGTGACGCCCGTCACCGCGCGGATGAACTTGCCAGCAACAGCCGAGACAAGCGGATACATCCGGCCCTGACGCGGGGTCGCGCCGAGAGCAATCGCGGCAAGGTTCCCTGTCGTGCCGTCATTGTATTCGACCGCAACCGTGGCGTTGACGCCCGTCGCGCCCAAGGCGGTGTAGATTTCCAGCCACCATTGCACATCGCTGTAGTTCGCATCGCCCAAGCGATCAGCACCAGGCGAGTTCGTCATCAGCGACAGCGCACCCTGCGATGTCGTGACCGTGCCAGACAGACCGGACATATGCGCCAGCCGGTCGTGAATTTCCAGGTTCGATGCAGAGTTGCCGAACTGGACGGCAAGCCATGCCAGATAGGAAGTCGCAGGCGCAGTTTGGTTTGTGAAACCCATAGCGCCGGTCGTGGCGGATGTCGGGTTCGCAGCCGCACCAGGCGCAGAGCCAGCACCAGGAACGCCCGTTGCCGTCCACAACGAAAAGAACTGGCCAGCAGCCGCGTTTGCCAGAGACGCCTTGTCGATGACGATCCGGCTGGAATTGTTGCCCAGGGCGTCGATCAACTGATCACGGGTTGAGATCGTCACAGGAAATCCCCTTACGAAGCCGTGATCGTGAACAGGCCCGCCGCGTTCATCGTGATCGTCAACGCCGCCGCGCTGGGCGAGACGGTCCCGCCCGCTTCCAGTTCGCAGTAGGCAAGCAGATCGTCGGTCGAAGCCAGCGCGCCGTTCGCATCGGCATCCCGAACGATCACAGCCCACTTCGCAGTGAAGGTCGATCCAGGCCAGGACTGATCATCACAGTCGAAGGTCGTGACCAGGTTCGACCGCGTGACGGTCTGGGTGATCAGCTTCCCGTTCGCGGTGTAGCCCGTGCCGGTGATCTCGTTCGCCGACACATCGGCCCAGGTTCCATGCGTGTTCTGGTTGGGCGTGTAGCCAGCGCCGACCAGGACGATCCGAAACGTGTTCGTGTCCACGTCGAGTGTCGCCTTCGCGTTCTTTTCGACGGCGGAACCGTAGACCTTCCATGCACCAGCGGCCATTCCTTACACCCCCAGCGCGGCGCGCAGCTTGGCTTCGCGCGCTTCCAGATCAGCGGCCCGCGCATCCAGCGCCTGTTCCCGCGCATCCAGGATCGCATCGCGATCATCGATCTTCGCCTGCCGGTCATCCAGCGCAGCTTCACGCCCGTCAAGTTCGACCGACCGCGCGTCGAGAGCCTTGCGCTGATCGGCGATGGCCTGCCGCGCGACAGTCAGGGCTTCGATGGCAGCATCCGCCTTCGCCTTTGCCGCTTCAGCTTCGGCCTTCGCCTCTTCGGCTTCAGCGATCACTTCGCCAGCAGCAGCTTCAGCTTCAGCAGCGGCCCCAGATTTCGACGCGATGTCGTTTTCACGGGTTTGCAGATCGGCTTCACGCTGATCCTGGGCGGCACGTTCTTCAGCCATCGACGCCAGGACTTCAGCCAGGCCATCGGCATTCGAAAGAAGACGCACCAGTTCCAGCATGTCGGATGCGGCGCGGATCGTCTGAAGGGGCGGGCGGATCATGGCTGTCCTCAAGTGTTGGTGATGACGGCCATGCGATGGCCAGGCGTCACGCCGAAGTATTCCGTTGCATCGGCAGACATCCGAGCGTCGTTCGCTGTCGCTGTCGGGTTCGCGCCGAACTGAAACGAACAGATCGCATCGACGTTGACGCGGACGAACGTGGTCCGAGCGTTGAACGGAGCGGATTGCACAGAACCCGCGCCGATGGCGATCTTCTGGACGGCCAGCGCCGGTTCCTGGCCAGCGGGCAGAACCTTATCGACGCCATCCTTCGGCTGTCGCAGATATTCGGTGATGTAGGCAAATGCCATCGGAAACCCCTTCCGTCAGAAAGCAGGGCGACCGAAGCCGCCCCGCGATGTCAGATGTCGCCACCAGCGGGCGCGACCCAATCGGGTTGCGTCGTGCCAAGCGCATCGTTGATCTCGTTCTGCACACGGATGGGTTCCGGCGCAGGCGGATCAGCGAACGGCGCGGCAGTCGGCGCGGCGACGGTCTTCGGCTTCGGACCCGGCTTCGCCTTCACGGGCGCGGCAGGTTCAGCCGGATCAGCAGCGGCTTCGACCTGGGCCGAACGCTTGACCGGCTGCACCCAGGACGGGCGCAGCTTGTCATCGGCCATGATCTCATCCGGCACGTCGAAGGTTTCGCCCGGTTCACGGATCACGCGGCCAAAGTAGCCGCGCTGGGTCGCGATCACCTTAGCCATTGTTCGACTGCGCTTCCGACAGCGCCACGCCAGCGGTGATGCGGCCCGTGGTGGGCGCGGTTCCGGCCACCGTGTAGAGCAGGCGCATGTAGCGTTCATCCGAACCGCGCGGGATGTGATCCACCAGTTGCGGGAAGGAGAAGCCAGCCACCAGCGAAGCCAGCGGGATTGCGGGCGAGACGGCGACGGTCTTCGGCGAACCGAACGCGGGGTCTTCGTCCACCTGGACCGAGACGGTCAGCGAAGTCAGGTTGTTGAAGCTTTCCACCACCTGGACGAAGAGCGGGATGCCCTTGCCAGCGCCGATGTCGCGGATCAGGCCGGTCGCGCGCGGCGACAGATCGATCTGATCGGTGGAACCCGCCGTGGCGGTGATCGCCTGCCGGTCGGACATCAGGGTTTGACGGTCGAGGATCATGGGGATGACCTTTCAGGTTTTGCGAGGCGCAAGGCCACATTCGGGTTCAGGAAGGGGCGACCGAAGTCGCCCCATCACGATCAGGCGGTGGCAGGCAGCGCCGCTTCGGTGTTCAGAAGCGCATCCGTTTCGCGGATCGGGAGGCCGCGATACATCTTCACTTCCTTGCCTTCGACCGTTCCGGACGACAGCGACACCGTGTTGTTCCGCGCCGTGGTCAGCGCCCGGTCGGTGGACTGCGCTTCCAGAACCTGCATGACATCGGTGTTCATGTAGATCGCGATCCGGGAGGCCATGCCATCGCGACGGCGCGAACGCAGGCGGTAGTAGGCATCGCGCATCAGCGCCCACAGATCGACGTTGCCAGCCAGCATGTCGGACACGTCGATGTTCGCGATGCGGGCGTTGTAGCGCCAATCCTTGACCGTCAGGCCCATGTGCCATTCGTAGGTCGCGACCTTGGCGTAGTAGGTATTGCCGTTCGCATCCAGAACGGGTTCTTCGCCCTTGTCCATCATCTTGACGCCCGCCGTGGTCCCTTCGGGATACAGCAGCGAGGTCGCATGATCGCCCCAGGTCACAAACCAGATCGACGTATTGTCGGAACCGCGACCGCCGCCGTCCACCACCTGGGCATCGGACTTGCGCGGTGCGCCGACCTTGGTCCCGGTGTAGTAGCCATCGTAACGCGCGCCGAGGCCCTTGAAGCGTTCGGGCGTGGTCGCGATGTCGTGGTAGAAAATGCCGGTGGCCATTTCTTGGTTCATGGCTTCGAAGAACGGCGCGCTGTCGATCAGACGCTGTTTCGCCGGGTCTTTGGCCAGAGCCAGAAGGCGCGTGTCGATGGAAGACCGCGCTTCCAGGAAGCCGGTCGTGTCGTCCACCTGTTGCATGGTGGCCTTCGACTGCGGAACGCCCTGATAGAGACGGCCCCAGGTCGTGGTCGGCAGGCCCGTGCGGATCATGGTGCGTTCGGTCGCGCCCATGTTGCATTGACGCGCGATGGCGTCATCCAGGATCGGGTTGTCCTGCGCGAGAATTTCGATGACTTGGCCAGGCCCCGATGCCTTGTGAGCATCGATAAGCTGGGGGAAAGTTTGTCCGATGATCGCCATAGTTTTCAGCCTTTCGGTGCGTCAGACGGGAACAAGGTGTAAGCCGGATCAGCGGGTTTCCCCGCCCCACCTGCCCCACCGCTTGCCGGGTTGTCTTCCGCAATCATGGCCCCGGCCTTTGCCATGAAACGGATAAGTTCAGGATGGTTGCCGCCACCACTCGCATTCAGATATTCCTTCAGCGCGGGCGTCCCGAGGCGATCCACAGCGCGGCGCGCGGACTGCACAGACGCATCCCATTTGTCGCCGCCGATCTCAGGGTCTTTCTTCGCGGTATCGGCCCAGCCTTCCACGATCTTCCCGAAGTCGTCGGATTGTTTCGCAGCCCGCGCCTGTTGAATGCCGATGTATTTGTCCACCAGCTTCTGCGCTTGGGCATGTGTCAGGCCGAGTTCCTTGAATTCAGGGCCAAGGGCTTCAGCCAGTTCGGTATCAAGTTCGACACCATCAGGCATCTTCAGATCATACTTCCCATCTTCGGGAACCTTCGCAGCCGGATCGTCGGCGGGCGGCTTGGTCTTGTCATGTTCGGCCTTCGCAGCCGCGTTCTCTTCAGCCGACTTCGCCGGATCGGGAACGTATTCCTTCCAATCGCCAGCGGGAGGCGCGGCAGGATCGGCGGCCTTCTGATCACCGGCAGGCGGATCGGCGGGCTTGTCGTTCGGGAACAGCACAGACCCAGCATCGGGCGCAGGCGCGGGATCAGCAGCGCCACCAGCGCCACCTTCAGCATTCCATACCGGCGAGATCATCCAGTTACGCTTCATCATCGTCTTCCTCATCTTGCGCCATTGCAGCGCGCTCCATTGCCTTCAGATCGGCCATGTCCAACAGCAGGCGCGGATAGGTGCGGGGATCGATCTCATCCAGCACACCGATCAGCCGCCGACCAATCGCCTGTTGACCAAGCATGTAATTGGTTGGCGCACTCTCACCGCTGTAGGCATCCCGGTAGATCGCCGCCTGTTCCAGCACCCAGAACAGCACACGCTTTCCTTGCGGTGTGGCCAGCACGGCCTTGAATGCATCAAGCGTGTCCTGCCATTCGCGCTTCTGTTCTTCGCCCGTCATCCGCTGATCCCCAAGGTTTGCAGCAGCGACGAGCCGCCCGGCGCGTTCCGTGCATCGGCCATCACAGCAGCAGCTTCAGCCCCGGCTTTCGCAGCAGGCGCGACGGTCGCGGCCATCTCTGCCTGTTCCATCGCCTGTTGACGCTGGGCGCGGGCTTGCCGGGCTTCCTTCACCTTGTCATCAGGCACGATGATCGACGGCGGCGCACCGACCATATCGGCATACTGATCCACGGCTTCATCAGCGTCGAACTTGTCCAGAACGTCAGGCTTCACAGCGGCGAGGTTGCCGATGTAAGCCGTCACCCGTTCGACAGCGCCAGTCGCCACGGCCCTCTGGGCTTGCGCGAGGATGGAGATGTATTCGATCTGAAGATCAACGCCTTCCAGTTCAGGCGGCGGCGGCGGCAATTCGCGGCGGCGTTCCAGGATGTTGAACGTCCGGTCGATCACTGGCCCAAGCTGGCCACCATACACGTTTTCCAGCACCGGCCCCAAGGCAAGAAGCTTTTCCTCTTTCCGTTCCGCGATCTCGAATTGATTGCGCGGCTGGATGCCTTCCATCTGACTGATCATCAGAAACAGGTCAGCATAGAACGCGCGGCTGATCCGTTCCTGCGTTTCGCGGATGTCAGCAGCCAATTCCGAAATGCGCAGGTTCACTTCCATCGCAGGACGGAACCCCTTGCCAGTCGGATCATCAACATAGGTCACAGCACCGGGAAGCAGCGATGTCGGGTTGTTCCGCATCGAGGTAGGGCCAGTCATGGGCGGACGAACGATCTTGTCGATCCCTTCCAGCTTTCGCGTCTGTTCCACCTGAAGCATCTTCACATCGCCCAGCGCGATCTGCCCCGGCGAGTTCGCATAGTCATCATCGCCCGCGATTTCCCACCCCGGCGCGATGATCGGGTTTTCATCGAACCCGCTTTCTTCCAGCAGGCGATCATCATTCGCGTGGTTGTGTTCCCAATAGTTCGACAGGAACGGCTTGTTCCGCTTGTCGATCCGGCCAGGCTCACGCGACAGGCGCGGTTCAATCGCGTGGCAGATGTCGAACGTCTTGCCGTAGTTCCCGCGATCCCACTGATCCTTCACCGCCTTCGAACAGGCGTCATACCCGAACCGGTTCACGATACGCTGCACCGACCACTTGAACTGCCGATACAGCGTCGTGGTGCGGCCCTTCTCATCGCGGGCTATCCAGAACCGGCCATGAAGCAGTTGCTGCATCCGCACCACCGTATCCGTGTCTTCCGACAGGATGCCGCAGGACTGCCCGAACTGGCCAAGGTCGCCATAGCCCGTGTGGAACGAGGGATACACGTTGGACTTCTGATAGACTTCGCGCATCCGCTGTTCGACGGCAGACAGCCACGTTTTCACCGGACCGTAATCCTTCAGGTCAGGGTCGAACGTGGTCAGGCGGAACCAAGGCCGCGCGGGCGATGTGATGCCTGAGTGCATCCCCGATGCCAGCGTCTTCAGGGCGAAGGTCGCGCTACTGTCCAGAATTTTCGCGCGCGAGATCGGCCCTTCGTTCTGCGACTGCAACCGCAGGCGCGTCGGTTCAATGTGATCGGCCAGACCCTGCCACGTCGCTTCCCACGGCGAACGAACCGACTTGAGTTCTTCAAGGCGGCGGCGGTGATACTGCACCTGCTTTTCATTCGCCGGGGCGTTGGTTTGCATGTCAGGCACCGAGCAGCGTTTTCTTGTCAGTCGGCGCGGTGTCGAGAGCACCACGGCCAGAGGTCAGCACGGTCGAAGCAGCAGACCGCATCCGGTTGCGCTGTTGACTGCCAGCCGTGCGAGACGCAGCTTCAGGCGTCTGAGGCGCGGCCATCTGGGTAGGCGGCACGATCTCAGGCGGCGCAGGCGGATCAGGCATCTTCGGTTGGCGCATCGTACACATGGGGATCACCAGAAGTTGGAGAGGATTGCGAGGGCGAAGGCGAGAACGATCAGCAGCGCGAAGGGCGCACTGCCGAACGTGGTGACGATCCAGTATGAAATCCGTCCGATCATCTGCCTATCCCAGCGGGTTGTAATCGACTTGTGCCTGATGATGGTTGCCGCCATGAACCGAGGCGTAATGCTGTTTCTTCGCAACCGGTTCAGCGAACGTCAGCGCCAGCGCATCGCCCTTGTTTGGCGAAGGCAGGCCGCGATCCTTCATGTCCTCTTTGCTTTCCAGAAGGATTTTCCCGTCCAGCCGCGCGACGGTTTCCGGCCCAATCAGGTCTTGATACAGGGCTTCATCGGCGGGATCGATTGCGCCGCCATCCTTCAGCCACCGCTTCATCGTTCCCCACATCTCAGCCCGCTTGTTGAAATAGCCGGGATCGATGGGCTTCCCGCTGAACCAGATCAGCCGCCACGTCCTGCCCATGACATCGCCAGCAGACTTGATGCCCGTGCCATAGCCCGCGTCGATGAAGACGGCATCGGCCTGATGCTCATCTTCCAGCCGCGCGATCAGGTTCGCCACCTGAACATCGTTGTCGTTGCGCGGCAGGCTTGCCAGTGACTTCGACATCAGCCCCTGCCGCAGCACGATCTCTAGGCTGTCGTCGCCTGTCCATGCAGGATCGACGCCGATGATCTTCGGCGCGAAGCTGAATTGCCCCGGCTTCAGGTGGCGGTTGCGGGCGTTGTCGGCATCTTCGGCGCTGATGAACTGCATGGCGGATTGGCTCGGGAATTGGCCGCGAACGCGGACTTTAACGATGTCGCTGTCTTCGCCGTGGTCATCGACCAGGCGCTGAAGGAAGGTCTTGTTCGTGCCTGGCACGGTTCGGCTGTCGATCTGCCGACCGATCCAGCGATGACGGAAGCGACGGAAGCATTCGCGGAACCGCCCACTGTTGCGCGTCGGGTTCCCATAGACGATCCAGATGATCACCGTGCCTTCATCGGTCATCGCGCCTTCAGCGACTTCCCAGACCTTATCGGCGATCTTCGATGCCTCATCGAATTCCAAGACGATGATCTTGCCCTTATTGTGCAGACCGGCAAAGGCTTCGGTGTTATGTTCCGACCAGGGAATGAAATCCTGCCGCCAGCTTCCCGATCTGGACGGATCGCGTGATTTTATCGATGTCGTCTGGACATCGAACCAATGCGACGTGATCGACGTGCGGAACCATTTGCCGATTTCAGGGCCGGTCTTTGTTTTCAACTGGCCATCGGTGTTTGCCGTGGTGACGATCTTCGCATCATCCCAGCACGACATCGCCCAATTCGACAGCATCCCCATTGAAGCGGATTTCCCGATCCCGTGGCCGGATGCCACCGCGATCTGCAAAGGCTGATACCGAGTTTCAGGATTAGCCAGGTGATCGCGGATTATTCGGAAGATGTCTTCCTGCCATTCGCGCGGCCCGTCATAATCCAACAGTTCGCCATATCCCCAATCCCATGCGATATGCGACCATCGCAGCGGATCGAATTGGCATTCCGCAGCCAGTTCGATGATCTCTTGTTCGGGATCGATCCGGTTATGGGCGTTCATTCCGGCGACCGCTTTTTCGCCCGCGCCAGCCGATCAGCCAGACCTTCCAGACCCTTGTGCTGCACCACTTCCTGGAAGGCGTTCACCTTCACATGCTTGCCGATCAGTTCCAGGCGTTTGATCCGGTCGGACAGGCGGATTTTCTTGATCTCGCCCATCTTCACGCCTTCGACCTGGATTTCTTCGACATCGATCCCGGCAACAAGGCCCTGCCGCCAAATCTTCGGCCACTCATGGATCGGCTTCAGATGGCCATCCGCATGATACAGATCGCCCACGTCTGCCGTTGCCTCTTCGGCCAGGCGCGTAAGCACCCAGGCGGCATCGATCTTCGTTTCCTTCGACCGTTCCAGCTTGGCCTGATCGATAGCGGCCTGGATGTTAGGATTAGCAAGGAACTCCGCGCCTGCGACCGTCAGGTTCTTCGCCTTCGATCCAGCGCGTTTCGCGGCCTGAGTTGCGTTCAGGTCGATCAGGTATTCTTCGACAAAGCGCGCCTGCAAAGGCGTTAGGTTATCGGCCATCTTCCCAGCCTCTTCAGATCGGCCAAGGAATACATGCCTGAAGGTTGTCCGATGGAACGGCCTGGACTGTTGCGATGATCACATGGGCCGAAAGCGCGCCTGGAATTTCAGAAAGTGAACCGATCAGTTCAGGACACAAGGACACAAGTCACAAGTTTCCTAATCCGGTCACATGCAGAAAATATAAAACGCTGTAACGGTTTTCTATTTTCTCAGCATTTTCCGTTACCCCCTCTTTACTTGTGTCTCTTGTGTCCTTTCATCATAAGTATATGAAAAGTTATAGAAAAAGCAGGACACAAGTTAGGACACAAGTGATGGACACAAGTGATCGAATTGTGACTTGTGTCCTCACCGTTTTTTACCGATAGAAAACGACGCATCACGGTTTTTTATCTGCCGTCGCGCCGTTTTCTATCTTGATCCTGCCGCGCGTTGCTGTAGTGTTGTGTTTATCGCAACACATGGACGCACAACATGATCCCCAATTCTGAGAACAGACCGATGCGAATTCTCATCGGATGCGAGACATCAGGCGTGATGCGGAGAGCCTTTGCCGCGCGCGGCCATGATGTTTGGTCGAACGACATCCTGCCAGCCGAAGACGGATCGAACCGGCATCTGATGGGCGACATCCGCGACTATCTGCATCTGGGATGGGATTTGCTTGCCGTCATGCACCCGCCTTGCACCCGCCTCTGCAACAGCGGGGTTCGGTGGCTGAAGAAGGCCCCGCCCGGTCGGACGCTGGACGAGATGTGGAATGAACTGGAACAAGGCGTCGATCTGTTCAATGCCTGCCTGAATGCGCCGATCCCGAGGATCGCCGTCGAGAACCCGGTAATGCACGGACACGCCCGCGAAAGGATCGTGAATTGGGTAAAGCCCCAGATCGTGCAGCCGTGGCAGTTCGGCGAACCGTTCTTCAAGGCGACCGGCTTCTATCTTCGCGGCCTGCCGGAACTGAAGCCGACCAACGTGCTGGCACCGCCTAAGCCTGGCACCGAAGCGCACAAGCAATGGTCAGCCGTCCATCGCGCCCCGCCCGGACCAGATCGGTGGCGGTTCCGGTCGCGCACCTATGACGGTATCGCAGCGGCCTGTGCGGATCAATGGGCGGGCTATGCCGTAGAGCAGGAAATGGGGAAGGCACGATGGCCAGCCCATTAGCCCAATCGCCCTATCAGCGCGGCCATGCCGATAGCTATTACCGGCGCGTCGGCAGACCTCACAAATGGAATGACGGGATCGGTCGCGAGGAAGTGACCGATCTCACCCCTGAAGAGATCGCCGATTATTGGCGCGGCTTCGATGACAACGAAAGAAACGGAGATCGGAAGGAATGGGAATGACAGACGTGCATGAAAGACAGCGCCGCCCAAGCGAGATGGAAAGACAGCGCCGCCCGAAGATCAAATACGAATTCCACAAACGCCGCGCGGGAGACGTTTTTAAGGTCCGCGATGCAAAGGCGCGGGTTTATTACATGTCGGCTTTTGCGAATTGGAAGCGCGGCAAGCCGGGAACGCTGAAGGTGGATTCCGTTAAAACCGATGACGGCTATCTGTTGCGGTTCAGCGGGATCAGCCCGGCAGAAGCGAACGAAGCGCGGATGTCTGGGGGGCGAGGATATTTAAGATGTCCAGATGGCGCACAACCATAGACGCCCGCATCCCCGCCCACACGCGCCCAGCGCGCCCGTGCCGTGGCATCGACCGTCACCGTGGGGATCACCGCCAGCGAATGCAACGAATGGCTTCGCAGCCTGCCGCCCGTGCCGCTGTATGGGGCCGACTGATCGTGTTCCAGCCGACCCCCACCCTGATCCGTGGCATCCTGTATCCATCACAGAAGGCCGCAGCCGCCGCGCTGGGCGTTCACTACACCACCATCGCGAAGGCAGTGGAGGCAGGCACCCAAGACCGCGTAGGGGTGTCGCCACGCGGGCGCAGGATCGCCGTGCCGGTGGAGATCGATGGGGTTCGGTATCGATCAATGAGCGAGGCATCGCGCGCCCTGGGCGTGTCCAGCAGGCGGATCGCGAAGATGATAATGAAGGCCGAATAAAAAAACTTGTTGCCCGTAGGAACAGATGCCTATAGTGTTGTGAATATCGCAACACACACCATAAGGAAGGACACAGTATGAAAACCCGCGCCATCAAGGGCTTCGACGCCCAACTGAAATGCCGTGGCCACCAATTCGAGGTCGGCCAAACCTATAAGCACGAAGGCAAGGTCAAAGCCTGCCAGAGCGGCTTTCACGCCGTGCCTGACGATCTCCACCCGCTGACCGTGTTCCAGTTCTACCCGCCCGCCGGATCGCGGTTCTGCATCGTTGAAGTGGACGGCGCGACGGACCGCGAGGAAAACAAGATCGCGGCGGAAATCCTGACGGTTCAGAAAGAGATCGGCCTGCACGATCTGGCAACCGAAGCCGTGAAGTGGGTCATGGACCACGCCACTCTGGAAGGTCCGGTTGCTGTTAATGACAATGGTCTTGCCACCGTTTCGGGAACACAGGGCGCGGCCACCGCTTTGGGCTATCAGGGCGCGGCCACCGCTTCGGGCTATCAGGGCGCGGCCACCGCTTCGGGCTATCAGGGCGCGGCCACCGCTTCGGGAACACAGGGCGCGGCCACCGCTTCGGGCGATCAGGGCGCGGCCACCGCTTCGGGCTATCAGGGCGCGGCCACCGCTTCGGGCGATCAGGGCGCGGCCACCGCTTTGGGAACACAGGGCGCGGCCACCGCTTCGGGAACACAGGGCGCGGCCACCGCTT
>JACCEE011497222.1_pt1 | contig 45376 bp, 26 predicted proteins | sample 7449931 | NCBI WGS metagenome assembly JACCEE01 (sample SAMN15323457, study PRJNA562643) | freshwater metagenome | isolation source: river surface water | place: USA:Blue River Watershed | collected 2017-08-19 | reverse complement strand
TACCTTGAGATCTAATTGGTGGTTTCCAAGGAACTCCTTGTCCAATTGTTATACCGTTATTTACAACTGTTGTTCCTGTGCCTCCAGTTTGTAGAGTTAAATCTACATCATTAGAAGTTGCTCGAATGGTCCTTCCGGTAACTGCAATGCCTTGCATTGTAATTCCGCTTTCTTGAACAACCATTCTGGTAACTCCGTCGATATAGGTTGTTACTTTACTAGGTAATCCAGATACGCTATCATCACTAACTTCTACGTAAGTATCACCTTGTCTTAATTCTAAAGCGGTAAGAGCACTGGTTGCTGTTCCACTAAACGGTCTGTTATCGACATATTCTTTGTTAGGAATATCATCCGGGTGTGTGACTCTAGATGCATAATTTGTTTGTCCGATTACAGACAGCATCTGAGGCTGTCCAGAATTGCCCAATAAAATCATTCGTTGGGTACCTGTAGACGAATCAGCGACACCGCCGTTATCTAGCATTAATGATGCGACTTTTAATGCACTACTCTTTTGACTTACACCATTACCTACAGTTAGTGACCAAATGCCCCTATTAGTTGCAGTTGTGCCGTTAAATTTTGTCCATACCCAGTTAGTATCGTTGAATAGCAATTGTGCAGAAGATGTCGAACTGTCTCTGCTTCCTCTATCTATAGCAATACCTGCTGTTCCATAACTTACATATGGATTTGTTTCGCCGGCATTTATTAGTAAAATGTTATCAGTAATGTTGGTGTTAGTAAAACTAATAGAAGTTTGTTTACCTAAAACATTTAGACTTCCAGTTATAACAACAGTACCGGTAGTCACACCTGTGTCGAGAGTAATTGTCCCGCCTTGTGCGGTTGCAATTTTTAAATCACCTGTATATCGTATAACGTCTAATGCCATGGCGGTCAGATTCCTTTAACATATTTAGCCACAAATAAGAAAAGGGCCTAAGCCCTTTTCTTTAAGTTTAATTAAAATTAAACGCTTGCTAGTGTAACAGTTGTACCTGTTGCGGCACCGATGGTCCACTTTGTCCATGTGCCGTCGTCAACTAAGAATGCTGTACTAGATGTAACTTGCTTTAATTTTGCTTTCTTAGCATGTAATTTTACAACACGATATGTACTACCATTCCAATCAGTTGCTGTTAGATCTGCTTCGCCTTCCGCATTTGCGGCAGAGCCGTCAGATACTAAACGAACAACGCCGACGCCTTGTGCGTTTTGAACAACATACTTGTTATTGCCGCTCTGACGAACAACGTCAGATAATACACGACTGCTTCCGCCTGTTCCGCTAATATAACCAGCAGAACCGCTTGCAGGAATGTAGGCATAGAATGCTAAACCATTTGTACGAGCTGCTGTTGTTAGTGTTGAAGTTGCGGCGTTTAACCAACTTGACATATTTGTACCAGTAAAAGATACTGTTGGTGCAGATGTATAGCCGCTACCTGCATTAGTAACTGTAACGCTAGTAACTGTATTACCTGTCTTTACTGCTGTACCAGTTGCAGTTTCTCCGCCTGCAATTTGAGGTGCGCTAAAACTGACGCTAACTGTTAGTGTAGATACTGCAAAAGAAGTAGTAGACATTACTACTGTTGCTACTGATTCTCCTCCAACACCTTCACCGTCTAATGCAACGTTAGTGTTTGCAAAATATTTTTTTTGAATTGGACGTCCCATTTGTTTCTCCTTAAAAATTTGACGTTCTAGGTCTACGCGGTGGGAACCGCATAATAACTTAGATATATATTTAACAAAAAACCCGCCGAAGCGGGTTTCTTGATTGCCTTTTCTAATCTATTAAAGATTAACGGAAACTTACGTTTGCGCTTGTGATAGCAACTTTACCTAAGTAGTCAGCAGCGTTACCTAGAGAAGATGCTGTGTTTGTTAACTCAACATATCCGTAACGTGTCATGAAGCCAACTACTGGCTCAAATGTTGCTGGATCTAGAACAACACCAGAGCTCATTAGAGGAATATATGGGCAATAGAACGCAGCAGCATCTGCTTCGCTAGAACCCTTATAACCAACTAGAACTTGGTTGTTATCATCAGCATCGCTTAGGTATGCGTCAACATAAACACGCATACTGTTGTTTAAAGTACCAACAAACTTAGTGTTTGTAGGTGCTTCAAATGTACCTTCTGTAGTACGTGCAAATGCGCTAGTTGTTGCAGACTGAAGGATTGTTAAAGCCTGGTTAGAAACAACTGCCCAGTTAGCAGCACCACGACGTGTACGCTGAGCGATTAAGTTAGCAACACGGTTGATTTGAACTGCTAGAGCAGCGTGTTCGTCACCAACGAATGTAGCAGTACCACTTACAGCAGCCTGGTCATAAGTCTGTTCAACAGTACCTAGAGCACGTAGGCTTGCTAGAACTTCTTGGTCGATTTCAGCAGTAATTTCTTGTGCTAGAGCAGCCATGATTTCTGCTTCGATATCGATACCTTGTTGAGCCTGTGCATCTTGTGCAGCCTCGAATGTCCAACGTGCGGACAACTTACGAGTCTTGGCTTCAACTGGTGCCTTTAAGATCTGAATGCTTAAACGCTTGCCTGGTTGACCTTCTAGGACAGCAGTTGTCTGTGCCTTAGGAGTTGCGTCAACGTTGTTGCCAGAATAAGCAGCAGCGATCTTGAATGGGCTTAGTGCCTCATCACCTGCTACGACGCTGTCACCAGAGCTTGTGTCTGCATAACGAACACGTAGAGTGTGAATTTGTGCAACTGGACCTGTCATAGGCTGAACACCAACGATTTCGTTAGCAATAACGGTTGGCATTACACGACGAATAACTGGAAGAATTACACGGTTTAATGTTGCAATGTTACCAGAACTGGTAGCACCTGCGGTTGCGCTTTCAGCCAAATACTTACGAGTATTCTCAAGAGCGACACCCATAACGGATCTCTTGGTACCCTGTAGGCCTTCAAGCAGAGCTTCTTTGGTCTCGGACCATCTTTCATTTAAAAGTTGTGACATTTTATTTTGTCTCCTTGAATAAGTTTATTTTAGACCTGCCAATTTGCGTAAGTCTAAGATGTTTTCTTTTAAGCCTACCTCTGGCTGTTTTTGTTCGCGGTCTCCAGTTACTTCTGTACTTTCAGTAATAACTTCTTTGGCTGGTGCCTTAGAAACTTTCTTTACTTGTCCTTCCATAACTGCTGGTAGGTATTTGTCGAAGGCTTCACTTAGTTTTGCAGTCTGTACAGACTCTAGCAATTCTTTCATGATACCTTTTTGTTCAGCACTTAAAGGTGCTAACATTTCAGCCATTACTTCTTTGCGTTTAGCAACGTCTTGTGCAATGCGAATTTCGCGTTGTGTAGACTCTACTAATTGTGCTTTTTCAGTAACAGCAGCCTTTGCTTCTGCTAGCTCTTGTTCTTTCTTCTCGATAATCTTTAACAGTTTTGCTGTTTCAGACTTTTCGTTTAGATAACTTGTGCTAAACTCTTGGGCAAATGCTTCATATAAGCGTCGTCCAAATGCATTTTGACGGGCACTATCAATATCTTCTTTGAGTTGTTTCATCTCAGAAGTTAATTTTTTAGTAACTGTCTGTTCTACAATTTTTGCGCTACGCTTGATGAATTGTGCTTTAACTTCATCGAACTTGGTACGAGCTTCACGGATCAACTTAACTTTCGCTTCGGCTAGATCACGTTTGTCTTGTGCAAATTCTCCGATTTCTTTTGCTAGTGCAGTTACAATGAACTGCTCTAACTTAGCAAAATTCTCAGCAACTTTTTCACGGTCGCCACGGAATTCTACTAATTCTTTACCAAGTTGTTTCATGATAAAGGATTCCATTACTTTAGCATCCTCTGTCATTTTGCGTTGATAAGCAACTTTTGCTTCTACAAGAGCGTTCTTATCTTCTGCCAACTCGGCCATTTCGCTGGCCAATCTCTCACTGATCATCTTGTCAAGTGCTTCAACCATAATGCTCTTATCATGAGCATATTTTTGAGCGAACTCTTCACGAAGTTCAGCGGTGACTTGGTCGCGATTCTCTTGAATCTTCTGATTGAATGCAGTTTCAATCTCGGACTTAACGTCCTCTGACATCATGCCACTTTCGACCAGTTGTTTGAATGCGTCCAACATCGCTTGGTCTCCTTAAGGTTTTAACCCATTAATAATATTAAGCATCGCCTCGCGGAGATACTTTTGGGCCTTTGGATCTTCTTTTACCTCTTGCGCCACCCTGAACGCTCTATTGCCGCCTCTCATATTCATAAGATGCTCATAGACCGGTGTAGGATAAGCTCCCGGCGCACTAGGTTGAGCAACAACGTCCACTGTAATAATTTCAAAGTCTGCTACTTCGCCAGTACTTTCGTTAACGTTTCCGCTACCTCTAGAACTTACGCCAAGTTTTACGCCTGCTTCGAGCATAGTGCGAACTAAATTGCCCATTGGAGTAGGAAGGATTTTCATCTTTCCGTAACCATTAGGACCGTCCATCCACATATCAGTAATCATATGAGATACACGGTCCAAATTTACTTTTAAATCGTCTGGGTGATCGACTTCACCTAAAACGCTATATCCGTTTTGTATTTGATCATTTAAGGTTTTCACAGCGTTAGAAATCTCAGTAACTGGATAAACCCGCTGATTGGCATTACGAATACCACCCTGAATAGCAATACCTTTCAGGTATAGATTCTTACCATCCTTGTCATCAGATTCCAGAGTAACTCTAGCCTGATCGAAACTTAAATGTTCTCTTAGATATAGCATCCTGTTTTCCTATTAAGCGTTACGATTTGGAGCACCGTTTAATGGGCTCTTAACAACACCAACGCTTGTCTGGCCTGCTTTATCACCTTTACCGGAACCTACTGGACCAGGAGCACCACCTTTACGTTCTGCGCCATGACCTGCACTGTTCTTGTTTAGTGCGCTACCGTTACCGAAACTAGACTTAGAGCTGCTAGAAATATTCTTTTCTACGCCTTTTGTAAAGTCACCTTTGGTATTGCCAACTAAACCGCGGCTTCCCTTGTCAGCATTAGGACTTGTACCGTCCATTGTACCTTCTCCGGAAACTTTGCTTCCTAGAATGTTACCTGCTGTAGCACCGGTTGTAGGCTTGCCTTTACCTGCGCTTACTGGGCTCTTTGTGTTGTCTGCTGTTTCGCCACGACCTTTTTTCTCAACGCCGTGACCATCGGAAACTTTTTCAACATACTCGCGAACACTTTCTTTAGCGAAAGGGTTGCCTTCGTCTTCTTCGTCACCTTCTTCTTCGTCACCTTCGTCTTCTTCGCCTTCTTCGTCACCCATTTCCATATCTTGGTGTTCTGGTTCTTCTTTTTCACCAGCCATCAGAGCTTCGAATTCTGCTTTTAATTCTTCTAGTGCGTCTTCTAGGTCAGCGATACGCTCTTCTTCAGAACCTTCACCTTCTGTACCTAAGTCGCCGGGCATATCGTCACCGCCCATTTCCATATCGTCACCGCCCATTTCGTCTGCTTCAACGTCGGCAACAAAATCGTCACCAGCGTCGCCGCCGATTTCTAGGGTAGTTTCTTCTTCAATGGATTCTTCCATGTCGTCGTCTTCGTCGTCCATGGCTTCTTCTACTGCGTCATCACCTTCTTCAGATGCTTCTTCGACTTCTTCTTCCGCCTCTTCGGCGATCATATTTTCATAGATTTCTCTAGACTTCTCAACAACGATCTCATGGAACAATTCATTTGCCTTGTCCATTTCCTCGTTGACAAGAAGATCTAATAGTTCTTCAAACTTGTTAGACATTGCGGGTTTCTCCTTTAATAGATTGGCAAGGCTGTCGAGTATATTTACAGCCGAACAAGAATACTTATGCGAAATAGGCCAAAAACGGCTCGTTTTTGGTAAAAGGAGATTATATTGATGAGTTTTTGATGAAAATATTTAATATTCTAAATCAAAAAATTAAAGTGTGAGTTATTACGCGGCGGGTTCTACAGGAGTAGCGTACATGACCTTAACAAACTCTAGATGCTCTTTTTGTTCTTTTTCTCTAGCATCACCCGCTTTTCTAAGATCATTAATCATTTTTAGTGTTAATCGAGTCTTCCTTGTATCTTTAGATGTTACTACGCTACTATCATCTAAGGGATTATAACGATCGTCAGCCTGAAGATCAGTAGATTCTTTGTTAAAATAAATGAATTCGTTTAGTAGCATGATACTATTTAGCCCAAATTACTGTTGAGGAGGCGGTACTTCTGCTCCTGCTTCGGGCATTCCGCCCTCTATATCCTCTGGAGGGAGCTCTTCTGCTTGACCTAATGCGTCTTGATCTGTTTCCATTCCGCCAGCAGTAATTCCTGCGCCTCTAAGTTCTGCCGCAGCACCGACTTGTTTCTTAGAAAGCCCATTCTCTTCTTTCCACATTTCTTCGTTTTCTGCCATTTCTTCTGCGGTTAAACCTAAGAAACGCTTTAGCGCAAAGCGTTTAGATATATGTGGTATTTGAACTACAGCACCAAACCCTGTGATTCTTTGTGCATCCATCTCTGTTTGACGGTAACTTGCAAAGTTTTGAGGAGGGTTAAACTGTAATTCAAAGATATTAGGATCAAAGTTAATGCCTTTGTGTTTCAAATAATCTTTAAATTCAATATCAAACTGTTCGTTTAACATGCTTTGTAAACGCTCGCAGTACTTATTGAATCGCAACTCTTGAATGTATGCTGTTCCAACTCTACCATCATTAAACGAAGATCCTCCGTCGTCGGGACCAGTAGGTAGATAACTGCTAGGAATGCGTAAAGCCCTAAACAACTTATTAGTAAAATATCTAAGATCATCAATTTCTCCTAGGTTAGTACCGCCAGGTAGAACTTCAACTTTAGATCCTCGACCTTCTGATGTCTGCGGGAAAAAATAGTCTTCGTTGATACTTAACGGGTTGTAACTAGCATCAACAACTGACTGTCCGCCACCTGTAACACTAGGAATACGACGTTGATTTACTTCGTTTTTAACACGCTCAACAAAACTCATAGCCAAGTGACTTGGCATATTACCTACGTCAATGTAAAATACACGACGCTCAGGAGCACGTTGTATACGATAGATGATAATAGCATCTTCAAGCAGTTCTTTTTGCTTGTAGACTTTAAAAATGCTCTCTAATAGGCTATTTCCAAACGGAAAATTGTTGTCTAACCCTTCGCTTAGGCTCAAGTGAACAACATGTTCTGCATCTATTGCCCATTGATTTTGATTAGTACCAAAGCGATTTCCAGTATTTGTTGGACTAGAACCTACCATATTTCTGTTTCCGCCGCCACTATAAGCAGTAGGACTAGGTGCATTAGTAGCGTTTGCATTAATCTGTGTTGTACTTAGGTTAACGAAGTTAGGATTAATATTACGAACAACATACTGTTCAGGCTTTTTGCCTTCACTTTCATTGACAATAATCTTATCTACATTCTGCGGATCTACATAAAACCATGATCGAGTTTCAGGATCGCGAATAAAGAAACAGTCTCCGTACTTAAATGCATTACGGACTACTTTAAAAATACGTTTTTGAAATTTGTTTAACCTAGTCCATTGTTGTAATGAACGCTTAATAATTTTGATCTCTGTAGGAGTTGCTTGTTCTTTAAAGAAAACTTGGAACGGTGTAGCATTCTCATCATTCATTTGAGTGCAAAATTCTGCAAGAATATCTAAGGCAGCATTAACTTCGCTGTCCATATCCATAGTTTCATATTGATTGTAGCGTTCAAGACGATTTGGATGCCCAGAATAAACGTCTGGAAGATACGAACTATAGTTTGCTTTGCTTCCTGTAGGGCCGTAACTAGATCCGCCAGTCAAAGGACTTTTAGAACCTGAAGTATTAATTGTAACTGGTGTGAAGTATTTTTTCCAACTCATATTTTAGACCGGAAATAAATTTCCAGATAATCCTCTTAAAGCGTCTACACTTCTTCTTCCAGAATCGGCTGAGTCACGAATGTAGGCTAACATTTCTGCTGTTTGCTTATTTAACATCTTTAGTTCGTCAACTAAATTATTATCTTGACCTGTTTTCATTGCAGAAGTTAGTAATTCTGACATCTGAGAAGGAGTTACAACTGATTCTGTTCCGTGCAGTTCTGCGGGCGTACCAGACCCAAAATTTTCAAATAACTTTCCAGTTGATCCAAGTGTGCCGGATGCTCTGGAAACTCTCGGAACAACAGATCCTACATTTCCTGGATTACCTTGAAGTCTACCCGATTTTATACCTTCTTCAGTATCTGATCTAATTCTGTCGGCGGCTAACCTTTTTGCAAAGTCTTCGTTAAACAATCCTGCAAAGCCTTCGACGAATTCTGCCATAAATGTACTTGTTCGCTCGCCTAACGTCATTACACTCTTGTTAATTTCATTTTGTTTTTCCCAGGCCGCCTGATTTTGTTCAGTTACTTTTGGTCCAATTACTGCACCTTTTATTATTTCTGCTACTTCGCTGAAGAGTTCAACTAGCCAATTTTTTATGTCGGCTAACATTTCCTTCCTACCTTCTTCAGTAAAAGATAATTTTAACCATTCTGCTAAACGCTCTGCTCCTTCTCTAACAGCAGGCATCGATTTTTCTATAAATGCTGCGAATTGCGGAAGTAGTGCAGTTACATATTCTGTCAATGTTTTTATTAATGGAAGTAGTGCGCTGAATACTTGTTGAGTTACATCTCTTAATGCTTTTTCTGCTTCGGCTGCACGCGATGCTTGAGATTGTAAACGATTTTGTTCGTCTTGCAATCGTTTCATTAATTTTATATATTCTTCTTCAGTAATTGCACCCTGTTTTAACGCACGGTTATAGTTAGCCTGTGCAGTCATAATTGCTTCTGCTTGCGGGCCACCCATCATACTCATAGCACCAACTAGAGTAGTTCCAAAAGTTTTAAGATCTTTAAATGATCCTGTCATAGCGGCCGCGCCTGCTTTATTCACATCATCAATAGAACTACCGCTGTCTTTAATGGCTGCGGCAATCTGATCAACTCCTTTTGATGCATTTTGCATTGTTCCTCTAAATGTTTGAGATGCTTCTGTAATATCAGGTAAGCCCATTAGTTTTGCCTGCAGGCTTTGAACAGCACCTTTTCCTCCTACTGACAATGCTTGAGCTAAACCAGCCATTGCTTTTTTGCGGCCGGCTTCATCTAACGTTTGCATATATGCTTCAAACGCCGCATTTTGTTGTGCTTCTAATAATGCTTTTTCTTGTTCTTCCCTAGATTTACCTGTTATTGTTGCTAACATATCTAGTTGTTTTATGTACTGTCCAGCGGCTTCAGATAATCCTTTTGTATTTCTCATTTCGTCGGCTGTTCTTCCGCCGGTCATTTTAATATAATTGGCTAGTCCGTTAGCAGTCTCTTCTGCGGTAAGTCCTAATGCTCTAAGTTCTGCACCTATATTTGAATTTCTTAAGTCTTTTGCTAATCTTACAAAATTCTTTGCACCTTCGTTAGTACCGGCACCCATTGATGCAAGTGCTTGCGAATTAGTTGCTATTACTGTAGAAAATTGCTCTAAAGTTAATCCTAGGCCTAATGCTGTATTTCTAATATCAGTTAGTGCTCCTCCAAAATTAACACCAGTTTTAGTTAATTGTCGATATGTATCTAATTCTGCTTCCTGCATTTCCATTAATTTTTGAAATGCTCCTGCAACTAATCCAATGCCAAGTGGTAAGTCTCTAAATGCTCCTACTACATCGCTAATAGCCCCTTGACCGTCTACTAGTGTTCCGGCTAATGAAGTTAGATTTCCTACTGTTTGAAAAGCCCCTGCTGCCAGATCTCCAACAATTCCGCCTAATATTGTTGCAGTTTTTCCTAGTGCTCCTAACGACTTTGACAGTAATGCGCTGCCTAAAGATGCTTGTTTAGAATTTTCTGCAAGCCTTCTCATGGCTTCTTCTGCATCTTTAATTGCCCGAGGATCCATTCCGGCCTTTTCGGCCAATTTTAATAGGCGGTTCATGTTCTTGGTAGAACCAGCCATAGATAATAATATAGCCTTTAGAGTCGCTTCCGTGGCTGCATTATCTAACTCTACATCGTTTTGACCTATTCTACCAGTTACTTCTGCCATTGTTAAAAATCCTGAATTCTGTGCGTATATAAATAATACGCAGAGTTATACTGACTTATTTATCGGAGATGCTAAACATGGTTTTACAACAACCTACTAATCAAAATCCTTTAACAGGATTAATGAGACAGCCAAAAATTTATATCAAGTTACCTAGTGGCGGACAGTACTGGGAGCCAGGTAGTATAGATATCCCAGAAACAGGAGATTTTCCTGTTTATTCAATGACTGCTCAAGATGAACTTAGTTTAAAAATACCCGATGCGTTAATGAACGGGCAAGCCGTAGTTGATGTTATTCAGCATTGTATGCCTAATATAAAAAATGCCTGGAGTTGTCCAAATTTAGATTTAGATGTTATTTTAATTGCGATTCGTATTGCTACATACGGTGAAAAAATGTCTGTTCCGATCGTAATTAAAGAGTATGAAGCAGAATATGAATTAGATTTACGTATGCTTATTGAACAGTTAAATTCGCAAATTACGTGGGACCCTGTTGTTCCTATCAATAATGATTTAACAATCTATGTAAAGCCTATTAACTATAAGATAATGAGCGAAAGTGCAATTCAAACATTTGAAACACAAAAACTAATTCAACTTGCTGCCGACGAAAATATCCCCGAAGAAAAGAAATTGGAAATGTTTAAAGAAAGTTTTGCAAAGTTAAATCGTTTAACAGTCGGTGTTATTAATAATTCTGTATTCCAAGTTGACAGTGTTGCTGGACAAGTCACTAATTTTCAACATATTCGAGAATTTATGGACAACGTTGACAAGGCAACATTTTCAAAGATAAAAGATCATATTGATAATCTACGTCAACTCAATGCAATTAAACCTCTTTCAATACCAGTTAATGATGAGATGCGAGCACAAGGCATCGAGACAGACGTATTTGAATATCCTTTAGATTTTGATCCTTCAAATTTTTTCGCCTAAGGCTTTTGTCTTTGGATCTTGAAGGGATCAACAAACTTAGTCAAAGATTAGAAAAAGAGACAAAAGCCTTAAAGGACAATTTATATCGTATTTGTTGGTATATGCGAGGTAGTTTGTCTGTGTCTGAGGCGTATAATTTAGCCCCAGACGATTTAGAAATCCTTAACGAAATCATTAAGGATAATTTAGAAACTTCTAAAAAAACCGGAATGCCGCACTTTTAAGCGACTCTTGCTTTTCCGCCTTTGACAACTTTAGGAGTTGCTACAGGAGGTACATTAGATCCTGGTGTTTGAGTCTGAGCAGGCAATGTTGGTTTAGCTCTTGCTATTGGTTGAGCTACAACTTTAAAGTTAAGATCTTTTGCTAATGAAGCAAGAATTCTTTGTTTACCCTTTTTATCTAATTTAACCATTAGATTTTTAATCTGTTTATAAACGGTAACTTCTGGACCACTTTGAACAGCGTTAGGATTTCCTGCTTGTGTTCCGGGAGTTGCTTGTGGAGCAGAACCCTGTCCAGGTGCTGATGATGCGCCAGCATCGCCTGTTCCTGCAACTGCTGATTTACCTGCTTGATATCCTTGTTTTGCAGCGGATCCCATACCAGCAATACCACCTGCTACAGCACCAGCACCTCGTGCTAAGCCGCCAGCAGCCTTACCTAATGCTTGTCCGAAAGGACCCTCATTAAGATCTTGAATAACAGATTCAGTTAAAACTTCATTTAAGCGCATATCTTTTTCCTTAGTAGCGAACTATTTTATTTATATTAATAAGATGAACGCAGTTCATCTGTTCTTCGCTATCGCTCGAACTATTTTATAGCGAAGCGATTTAATATCATCTAGATTAAGTGGTCACACTTTGCCCGCACAGGGCAAAAGATGACATCATCTGAGTAGCGCAGTCACTTAGCGTTAGGGTGTTTATCAGAGGCGGTTGTCCGGTACCTCCATCCCCGTCTTGTTACAACGGCGGTTTTACAAATATACGCTAACATATTTGTAAAACGTGCAGTATCACTACTGCGTCTTTTTGCCTATTCAATCCTCTTCAAACAACCAAATCGCAGGGCTTAGTTAGCGATCCTCATCCTTTCGGGTAGTGGTTGAGTACTCTTAGCGGCGAGAGATTTCCGTCCCTGCGACCCGAGGTCCAGGTTTAGGGCGTCCGATATTTGCTGACGCTTGCTTATTACCGCTTAAAAGTGCCTAAATTTTAGATTTTATATGTGAGCCATGTACACGGACTTGTATATGTCCGTTATAGTATTCGTCTGATTCTAATACTTTGCGGTCGAATTGTTCGCGGGCCTCAATGTACGATGTTTCTGCTTTACTTTTACAATAATAGAGAATTTCGCGGGTGAATTTGTCTTTGCCTAGTGTGTTAATATCTTCTGTTAGATTAGGACTAGAGCCATAATATTCTTGCCAGTCACTGTCAATTTTGCTACGAATTTTCTTTTTCTTCTTTGTGCCGTTCTTTAACTTTACAGTCTTGTAGGTCGTTTTACTAAATTTTGCTAATTTTTTGCCTATATATTTTCTGCCGGTGACTGTGTTAGTAATGAGATAAACAAAACCAACACAGTCCTCAGGTAGTTCTTCAACTACCTGTCCTTGATAGTACCAAGACATTGATCACTTAGCAGCCTTGGCTTCCTTGCGAGCATTCTTTTCTGCGGTAATCTCGTTACGGCGTGCTTTAACAGCCTTGCCCATTTCAGCAAGTGCTTTACGAGCGCGGGTACCTGCGGCGCTATTACCACTTTCAAATTTTGCGTTTTCGGCCATGTATGCTTCAAATGCTTGTTGTAGTTCTGCTTGTGTATTCATTTTTTATTTTCCTTTTCTTGCTTTCTTTGAGCTTTTTGCTCTTTCTTCTTGCGAATTTCTTCTTTATGGTCTAACCATTTTTGCCTTTGAATTGCACTATGTTGCCTTTGTAGATCTACTACTTCCATTCTAAACGGAATCATATGATCTTTTAATGCAGATATTGCTTTTCTTAATCGTAAACAAGACTTATTAGTAGGTTTCTGTGTAAAGCCAATGTGTGCATTATGCAACTCAGTAACTTTATCTAGAAAGTCTTTATAAATCTCTGTATATTTCTCTAACATTTATCGTTAACGATCTACGTACTCAGCATCATTTGAGTAAGAGGTAAAACCATTTTCTTTAATAACTTTTAAAACATTATTAACACGACCTACTAACTCATCTTTATGCGAGATTAAGTATATATTCTTATTTCTCTCTCGAGACATTTTTTTCAATACTGAAAGTCCTGCTTCAACACCTGCCGCATCCATTCCAGCATCTATTAATTCGTCAATAAACAATAAATTAACCGGTTGATATAACCCTTCCCACACATCTCGGAAAGCCCAACTTAAACTTAAGATAAGTCTATTGCGTTCACCTCTACTTAAATTATCAAAATCTAAATCTTGACCAAGTTGTGTAATTTCTACATTTAGGTCATTTTGGAATTTTACTAAATGAGGTAACCCCATCTTAGTAATATAATAACTAAGACGCTTGTTTAGATAACTGAGGTTTTGATCAATAATCTTTTTACGAATAAAACTATCTTTATTTGTTAACAATTTTAACAAGAACTCTTGATGGTCTTTAAGTTTTGTAAGTTCATTTACAGTAGACCAATCAATTACTTGCAAGGCAGTATTTTTTAATTCGTCGATTTGTTCTTCGTAAGGATTAACTTCGGCAAGCCTATTAGTAAGACTAGTTTCTAAACTAGTTAAATTATTCTTGTGCCCTTGTGCTTCAGACTCAGTTTCGTAAAATGTTTCGGGCCTACGACCCGGCGTACCGATGCTAGTAATCTTTTCGTTAATAGATGAAATTTCTGCAAGCAATTTGTTAGAATAAGTCAAACTATCTTCGAGATCAGTTTGTGCTTTTAACAACATTTCTTCGTGTTTGTGATCGTGAAGTTCTTGTTCACAAGCCGGACATTTTTTATCTGCAAGTGTTTCGACGGCACTAGTATATTTTGTTACAGATTTGTCTGCCTGTATTTTTGCACTTTCTAAAGTAGCAAGTTGCTTGTTAAGTTCTTTAATAGAATCAGAGTCTGCCTGCCATTTCTTTATTGCGGCATGAAGAGATAGCTCATCTTCGATGTTTACGTTTTCGAGTTGGATGATCGCTCTTCCGAGCTTTTCAAGGTCGTCGTTCTTCTTAGTTTCCCATGCAGAACTTTTGATAATAAGACTGTCGATGGATTTCTGAACATTTTCGTTCGCAGTCTTAATACCATCGAGTTTGTAGGTTTCTTGTTGAATAGCATCTTTTGTTAATTTAACTTCTTGTTTTAATTTTTCTGCTTTTTCAGATAAAAGCGTAATACCTAATAATTGTTCGATAACTTCTCGTTGATCCGCTGCCTTCATGCTAAGGAACGGCTCTGTATAAGTGTTTAATGCAACAAGGTGCTTAAACATTGTGTGGCTCATGCCTAATAGTTGTTCAATAGTTCTTTGTGTTTCTCTAGAATCGCCCTGAGATTCGTCTTCGTCTTTGGCTTTTTGCTCTTGTTCATTAACAAAGAACTTAAGGACATTAGGTTTACGTCCACGTTCAATTCGAAAACTTTGCCCGTTAACGTCAAATTCGACGGTAACTAACATGTGCTTCCCATTTGTTTTATTGATTAAGTTTTCTTTTTTAATGTTAGTAAGTGCTTGACCGTACAGAGCATATGACAGCGCATTTACAATAGTAGTCTTACCTGTACCATTTCGACTTCCGCTATCGTCGCCACCTAAGTCTAAATTTTCACCTAGTACTAATGTTAAATGTGTTTTGTCAAAGTCCACGGCCTGGGTTTGATTGCCCACACTCATAAAGTTTTTAACAGTGATATTTTTAATTTTAAACATTATAATTCTGTATAAATTGACAACAATAGTTTTTTATCAAAAGATTCTGAATCGATATTAACTAGTTGATCTGTAACAATTTGGTCAACGCTTTCAAATTTCGAATCTGTTTGATCATCAATAAAACTATCGAGCGACTCTTTTTCTTGGATTAGACTAATTTCTCGGATATCATGCTCGCTGACAAATGTTTCTTTAATAAAGTTTGCTTCTTCGAAACTAATATCAATGTCAAGATTAACCTTAAGATACATTTTACTTTTCATTATAGTATCTTTTTCGTCAATTAATTTGCTAAGTTTTACTGTGCGGAATTTAGGAGCATCACTCCAATTGATAAATCTTGGCTCCCCACCCCATTCGAGAACCATCATTCCTCTCTCGTCATCCCAAGTATCTGCAAAGTTATGCGGAAAGGCATTACCAATATACCAGATTTTACCTTTGTTCTGTCGCTTATGGAAATGTCCTGAGAACACATAGTCTTGATGTTGGAAGTGTTCTGCTTGAAGTTCACCGTGGTCTGGCATCTGCACCATAGCGTTCATATAGAACAGAGGTAGTTCAAAGTGACCGAACATGTATTTGCTCTTTACACTACTAATGCCTTTCCATTCGTCGCTCACTAACCACGGTACTAATGTCACATCACCTACGGTTGTTACTTTATCAACTACAGTAACACCTGGAATATGATGACCAAAAGCACTGCTATGGATAGTGCGTTTGTCTTTGTAGAATAAATCGTGATTACCTGGAAACCAGAAAAACTGCTCAAAGGCAGCACCTAGTTTTTCTAAACTACGGATGCTAGCATCTAGTGTAGTTAGATTAATTGAGTTACGATTGTGATGCCAATCACCGAGAAAGATGCAAGTATCGCATCCTTCTCGTTTAGCATTTTCAATAAACCAATCTACAAAATCTTCACAATCTTGATTGTGTGTAGAACTATTTGATTTTAACCCAAAATGTATGTCTGTGAAACAAGCAACTTTTTTGAATAATTGCATTAATTAGAATCTCCTAGTCGATAGTTTAACATAATACAAATATTAATGTCAAGCCTCATCTTCTTCAGCAGGTTCTTCAGATTTTGGCATCCTAAAGTTTTTATAAAGTTCTGCTTGTCTTGCAGTTTCTTCTGCGTACTCGTCTCGGTATTGTCGAGTCATACTAGGAGTTAAGCCGTTAATTTCTAACATGTCATCACGAATATTTTGATTTTTCTTTTCGATGTTTAGGACTCTAGTAAATGAATTTGTAACAGCGGCAGTGTAATAAGCAAACGGATTTTCTGATTTTGATTCGTCAAACTGTAGACCAATTTGACTTAACTGTAGAATAGCCTGCCCACGCATTTCGTCGTTATAAGTATAGCCTCTCCAGTTGCTTCTCTGTGCATATCGCTCCGATAACTTAATAAACATCTTGCCTAAGTTTTCAGTAATGCGCCCGTGATCTTTAGAAAATTGCCCTTTATCAACAGTACCTTTCCAATGACTTTTACCTACACAGATTAAATTTTCCGAATCTTCTTCGTCGAATTTCCAATGCTGGAACGGAGGAAAATTTACTTTATCGTGGCTGTCAGCAGTAGTCTTGGTTGTTTTTTTGCGTCCGGGTGCTAAAGGAATGTGTTCGAATGTCATTATTCTAAACACCAACTCTGTTTTTTGTATCTTTTTAGGATCTGGAGTAACATCTGCTAGTTTTACTTTTTTGTCACCGCTTGCCCTTGCGGCATTAAATGCTTGAAGTCCTAGTCTTTTCGCTTTATTTCTTTTTGCTTCGGCTATTGTTCTTATGTTAATTTTATCCAAACTTGTTAAAATAATATCGTGCTGACTATATTCGGGTTTGGTAAAACTACTGTAAGTAATTTTGCTCTTGTGTATTTCTGCCAGTAAATCTCGGTTATTTAAATATCTCACTTTTGGTGGATTTGTTATTGTCATAGTTATAGAATCCTTTTAATAATTGTAGCAAATTTACAACACCGCTGTCAACCACAAACAGGCGATTTTTTTGAAGGTAAATAAGGAATAGGGGAATATATTTATGGGAATGGCCGAATATCACCGAGCGCAACAGGATGTCTCGCTCTATTCAAGTAGAGTTGTTTCATACCAAATTAAAGTATCAAATATCCAGCAAGACTTGGCAGTTTATCAAGCGGCAATTGATCGTGGCGACCCAGCCGCCGATCCGAAAATTCTAGCAAACATTCAAAATAAATTATCTCAGGCGCAAGAAAGATTAACAGAAGCAAACAATGATCTTGCAAATGCTAGAAAAACTGTAGAAACTGCATTGAGTGATTCTAAGTCTGATGACACTACTACTATAAAATCTCCTGAAGCAACTAATGAATCGTCATCTGATAAATCTACAACAGAAAAATATACAGATCCTAATAAAACTCCTAGCAAGACACAGGCTGAATTAACAGATAAGCCTCCTGCTGAAAATTCAGCAAGTAAGCCGCCCGCCGATGCTGATCCTTCTTCTGTAAGAAAAGGAACAGTACCAGCAGGAGCCCAGAGAACTACTCCTGAGCCTGCTACTGCTAAATGGGCAGGAGTTAATGATTTAAGAGTAATTATCAAAGTTAACAAAGATTATCTTACAGGAAAATCTTCATCACTGTCCGGTGTTGGCGGAATTTTATTTCCGTATACTCCGCAAATTTCCTACGAAACTCAAGCAACCTACGGTTCTTTAAATCCTCTACACAGTAATTACACGCAATATTTTTTTAAAAATAGTAGTGTATCTGCTATACAAATTAGTGGAAAATTTACAGTTCAAAACGAGAAGGACGGATTAATGTGGCTGGCTACACAACACTTATTGCGATCTCTTGTAAAAATGACATACGGATCTGATAAGAAGCCCGGTAGTCCTCCCCCAATATGTAGATTGAACGGATTTGGTGATTATCAATTAGCCAATGTTCCTGTTGCAATACAAAGTTTTAAATTTGATCTACCTGATGGAGTTGATTATATAAGAATTAAAAAAGATTATGAAAATTCTCTTGTACCTACAATATCTACTCTTTCTGTGACTGTAATACCTATGTATAGCAGAGAAGAAATACAAAATTACAGAGTTGACAAATTTATAAGTGGTGCCTTAACAGGCAAAGGATTCTTATGACATCTTATTCTAAAACAAGTCCTTATTACGAAACTAAACTAACTGGCGGCTATCTAGATGTTATGTCTTTAAGAAACATACCATCTCAATCAGACGATATTTTATTTTATGTTACAAAACAATACGAAAATAGACCAGATTTATTAGCGTATGATTTGTACGGAGATGCAAATCTTTGGTGGGTGTTTTCTGTAAGAAACAGGAGCCTTATTAAAGATCCAGTTTACGATTTAGTTGCAGGAATAGAAATATATTTGCCTAAATTAGAGACAATTAGAAGAGCATTAGGGTTATAATAATGTCCGGAGTTAACGAACAAAACAGTGTTGCATCTGTTAAATCTAAAACAGAACAAGAACCATCAAAAGATCAACCTCTAACAGGCAAAATTGTAACTTCTGATTTAAAAAATATTTTAGACAAATATAGATCTGTCAACTATCATTTTACAATAGCCGCACTAACACAAGAAAACGTTCAATATCCGCAAAGTTATCGAGGAAAGGCTTTGCCCTATGTAGTTGCGTCGTCAAAAGGAAAAGGCCCGAATGCGATATCTAGCAATGTTAAAGCCATAGTTGAAGATTTAGTAGTAAATGAACAGACCTACGGAGACTTTGGAGAAAGTATTACAAAATCAAAGGTTGTAGGAAAGTCTTTTGATTATTCGGGTAAAGCAGTAGTTGAGGGATTTAATAAAAATAGCCCAGGTAAATTTGAATTTTTTATTGATGATGTTGAAATAGATTCTATTGTTGCACCGAACGAGGATACAGGAACTTCGTTATCTACTGCTATTAGATTCGAAATAATTGAACCGTATAGTGTAAATGGCTTTATTGAAGCACTACATACATCAGCACTAGCGGCAGGTTGGTCTGGCTATCTAAATGCCGCTTACTTACTTGTAATTGATTTTATTGGTTATCCTGATAATGCCGATCTTCCTAATCCCGAAACAATTAATGCTACAAGATATATTCCTATTAGACTAGTCGGGTCTGAAATGTCTGTAACAGAACAAGGAACAAGATATCATTGCAAAGCAATTCCTTTTAATGAGGCAGGATACGGAAACCCAAATAAGATTTATACAGATATTTCTTTCACAGGCAATACTGTTAAACAAGTTATCGACAATCTTTTTGTAGCCGTTAATAAAAATTTAGAAGATAGAGTTAGTAAAGAACAAATTATTGAAAATTCTTCGTTCGTGCGGGATATATATGAAGTTTATTTTCCTAAGCCCCCTGCTATCGGAAAAGAAATCGATATACTTTCAAATGACGAAGGAAATCAAATATCTAGTTCAAAAATAAATGAACATTTAAAGGAAAATTCTCTTTATAAATTTCCTGAGACAGTTGAAACAGCACCAAAACCAGCCGGTGGCGGCAGAGGAAGTTATCAAGCAGACCAATTACAACGAAACAATCCTCAAGTTGCTAGAATACAATTTTCAAAAGATAGCCAAATAACAGAAATTATTGCAGCGGTAATTCGAGATAGTCAGTATCTTCAAAACATTTTAGAAGACATTGAATCTGCAAAAGATACTAACGGAATGATTGATTATTTCCAAATAGTAATTAATACGCTTCCGTTAGGAATTGACATAGCAACTAATATTCACCGATATAAGTATCAGTTTATTATCATCCCTTACAAAGTACATTATACAAAAATACCAGGGCAACAAACTAAACAGTTCCCTGCAAAAGATTTGTTGCCTTTAGTAAGAAGAACATACAACTATATATACACAGGAAAAAATATAGATGTTCTTAATTTTAAATTAAATTTCAATAATTTATTTTTCCAAGCAGCAAATCCTAAAATGGGTTCAACTGATCAGTTAGAAGTTGCAAATTCAGCAGCACCTGGCGGAATAACAAATCCAAGGTTACCTGGTCAATTATCATCAGATGCTCCAAAAAATCAAAACGATGTTGCACCTATTAGTCCTTATGCTAATTCAAGTTCGTACGGAGATAGAGCAGGAGCTCAACGATCAGATCCTTACTTCCAATTAGCATACAATACACATAGAGCAATTTTAGAAAGTGTAAATCTTTTAGTAGCCGAAATGGATATTGTCGGCGACCCATTTTATATTTCGACATCCGGCCAAGGGAACTATTTTGCAGGAATAAAACAACTTGGATTAACAAATGACGGTGAAGCAAATCCTGTTTTTGGTCCTATTCTAATTAGAATTAATTTTAGAAATCCTGTTGACATCAACCCTGTAACTGGCAAGTATGACTATTCTTCGTTAATTCCTTTTAGTGGCGTTTATATGATTACTAAAGTAAAACATATTTTTAGAAACGGTGAATTTAAACAATCATTAAAAATGCTTAGATTTAACGGGCAAATTGACGAACCATTAGATCAAGAAAAAACTGACACAAATTTTATTGAAACACAGAAGCCCGGAGAACAGGTTAGAAAAGATACTACTCCTGCCGGCGTTCCTAAACAAGGCGCAAAACCTAATGAAATTAATTTAGAAAAAATGATTAATCGGGGATTTCCTACCGCCGCCGGAATCCAAGGACCAGAAACTTCGACGTTTAATAAAATTGCTAAAGCCGCATTTGGAGTCGGCGCAGTATTAGCAGGTGCTGATTTATTAAAAGGCGGTTTAAAATTAGATGTAAAAACTCTAGCAGGAATGACCGCAGTAGGTGTTGGCGCCTCCTCGTTATTAAATCAAGCAGGTGCAGTTGCAGGGTCTATCTTGCCTGGAAGTGCATCTTCAGTCCTAAAGTCTGAGGTAGTAAACTCATCTAATTTAGTTGCTAATAATATAACTAATGCGGCAAATAATTTAGGAACAGGCATTAAGATCCCAACAGTTGAAGGAATTAAAACTTCGTTTGGAATCTCAATAACAGACGGCTCTGGTAGCCCAATATTAACCGGCTCTGCATTAAGTGACCCTGCTGGTGCTGTTAATGGAGTTGCTAACAAGATAGGAAATTTTTCTGCTCCGTCTGTTCCTGGGTTAAATGCGGCTCAAAGAAACGCCGTTGTAGCCGATGCAAAAGCAAAAGGTATTCCTGTAGATCAAGCATTAAGAAATGCAGAAATGTTTGGAGTTAATTTGCCAGGAGTAGAGCCTAGTTACGGATCTCTTGCCGCTAAGTTAGGAATTAATCCTAAGAACTTATCGGGCTTAACTGGAGGATTAGTTGACAGTAAATTAGTAGATCAAATTAAGCAGGCTGCTGAAGAAATACCAAAGAACACTAATCTTGAAGAAATTAAGAAACGCGGAGTTGTGATGGAAAGTTTAAGCGTAGACGCATTTAAAAATCTTCCAGGAATTCCGCCGGAGTTAAAAGCACCGCTGGCCAAGTTGCCTAGTAGGAGTGTAGCATCAACACTAACACCTGAACAACGATCTGCAGTTATTGCTGATGCAAAAGCAAAAGGCATTCCTGTAGATCAGGCACTAAGAAATGCCAGTATGTTTGGTATTAATGTTTCAGGACTCACACCAGAAGCTCAAGCAATTGCTATTAGTAATAATCCTCAAGCCTACGCTGGAAATATGCAGGCATTATCTGCACTGGGAATCACAGGCGCAGATTTATCTTCTGGAAAGTTAGAATCTATTTCAAAACAACTTAATTCTTTGAACCCTCAAACAGCATCCTTAAATGACATAACTGCTGGTTTAACAGGCGCAGCCTCGGCTATCGGAGGACCATTTAGTGGTTTGGCTTCTGCATTTAAACAAGGACCGTCGTCTGTTGAAGGACTTCAAAGTAATATACAATCTGCTTTAGGTAATCCAGGAACTAACTTGTCGTTTGCCGACATGTCTAAGAGTGTTGCCGCAAAGTTTGGAAGTTTATCGAGCAGTGTCGGAACTCCTTTAAATAAACTTATGAACTCAGCAGTGAATAAGCTCAACGATCCTAAGGCCCCGCCTTACACAGGAAATGATCCTATTATTCGAGCTCGTTTAGGACTGCCCCCTGCTGTTGACGAATTTGGAAACGAGATAACTTAAAATGCCAGTTAATACTAGAAGAGCCTCACAAAAATTGCCACACCCGGGCCCATGGCGGGCAATTGTAACCAGCCATATGGATCCAACATATATGGGAGATTTGGAAGTTGTACTTGATAAATCTACATCTGGTAATATTAGAAATCAAAACGAAACTTTCGTAGTTCGTTATCTAAGTCCCTTCGCTGGAGTAACTTCTGTAAGATTTGAGGGTAACGATTCATCTAACTGGCAAGACGTACAAAAAAGTTATGGATTCTGGATGGTTCCGCCGGACATTGGTACAACTATTATGTGCTTATTTGTTGACGGTGACCCTAACCAAGGCTATTGGTTTGGTTGCGTAATGGACAAGTTTCAAAACCATATGACTCCCGGTATTGCCGCTAGTTCAAATGTTGCAATAACCCCTGAACAAGAACGAAAGTACGGAACTAGAATACTTCCTGTTGCAGAATTTTTAAAAGGTACTAGAGATATTTCAATAGGGAAACCGGATAGTTATACTAAACCGATACATCCCTTTGCTGATAGATTATTAGCACAAGGTTTATTATTAGATAATGTTAGGGGAGTTACTTCTAGTTCGGCACGTAGAGAAACTCCTAGTGCTGTATTTGGAATAAGCACACCCGGCCCTATAGATACAGCAGGTCGTCAAGCAATGGTCGGCTATGACGGTGCTAGATCTAAACAACCTATTAGTAGATTGGGTGGATCTACATTTGTTATGGATGATGGTGATGCTAACGGACAAAATGAATTAATAAGACTCCGTACACGAACTGGGCATCAAATACTGATGCATAATAGTCATGACTTAATCTATATTGCTAACGCTTCTGGAACCGCCTGGATAGAATTAACGGGTCAAGGTAAGATAGATATCTATGCAAAAGATTCAGTAAGTATACATACTGAAGCAGATTTTAATTTTAGAGCAGATAGAGATATTAACATTGAAGCAGGTCGAAATTTAAATATTTCAGTAGGTAGTGATATGCAAACAGAAGTTGGCGGAGACTACACTCTTATTGTCGATAACAACGGAAAACTTCTATTTTCTGGGGCCTTAGATCAAACTGTTGACAAAGATACAAAAATTTCTATAGGACAAAATCTACATATAGGTACAGGCGATTCTACACATATAACAGCAGTAGGAGAGATGCACCTTCGTGTAGGAGATGCTATGTATCAGGAATCTGGTAATAACTTTAATATTAAAACTTCGGCAAATATGTTCCAAGAATCAAGTTCTGAATTTAATGTTCTTGCTGGAGGAACATATAAAGAAACTGCACCTACTATTCATATGAATGGCCCTGATGCCTCTGCGGCATCAGAATCTACTGCCGCAGATACTGCTGAAATTCCTTCTGCGTTACCTAAATTTAATTTACCAAATAGAAACAAAAATTCTGGTTGGGATGACGGAAAATTTTACAAAGACACCGATATAGTCTCTATAATGAAACGAGTTCCTACCCATGAGCCTTGGGATCATCACGAATCAATTAATCAAAGTCAATTCAGCGCGGCAGCAACTGATTCTAGAGCAGATGCTCCTACAAAGAAACAAGCAAAAGCAAACTATACAGCAGCATCGTCGAGCCCTGCAACTAAAAACGATCCTCCCTCCAATAGAAATAAAGCAGATGTTCCTGCAGATTGGACAAAGGATGTTGCATTTGTTGAAAAAGTTAAAGACGTAGCAAAACAAATAAATTGTTCGTTTATTGATTTATTGTGCTGTATGGCTTTTGAAACAGGTCGAACAATGGACCCTGCTATCACTAATAGTATTGGCGCAACTGGATTAATACAATTTATACCTTCTACTGCCCGGGGGCTTGGAACTACTACAGCAGACCTTGCTAGAATGTCTAGAGTTGAACAAATGGACTATGTCTTGAAGTATTTTAAAGCGGGTCCTATTGCTAAAGTCTCTGCCCCTTCATTAGAAGATTTATATATGGCTATATTGTGGCCTAGGGCAGTTGGCAAACCACTTGATTATGTATTATTCAGTCATCCTTCTCTTGCATACCAGCAGAATAACGGACTAGATGCAAATAAAGATGGCAATATAACTAAAGCAGAAGCAGCCACTAAAGTTAAAAACCAACTAACTTACATACGATCTCAACTACTGAAAGTTCCAGAATCTGGAGGTACATGGACTGATTCTAGCGGTAATCCTATTACTGATGGTAGCGGAAACCCTGTAAAATATGGCCCTTATCCTCCAAGAAATCAGTAAAATAAATAATAAACTATGGCATATAAAAATTTAGTTATAACTCCGCCTCAGTTAAAAAACGTCTCTAAGACTAAAACTAGTCAGTTTTATAAAGGGTTTAGCACGGTTGATGAGTCTACAAATAATGTAAATTTGTACGATTTTGATTTAATTAAACAAGATATTTTAAATCAATTTAACACACGCAAAGGCGAGCGTGTAATGTACCCTAACGAAGGAACTATCATATGGGATTTAATATTTGAACCTTTAACCTCTGACGTTAGACAATTAATTGCTGACGACATTGATAAAATAGTAAATTCAGATCCTCGTGTAACACCTACACTTATTAATATTGTAGAACAAGATTACGGATTTTTATTAGAGCTTACATTAACTTATGTCGGAACCGATGTTAGCGAGAATATGATTCTAAGTTTTGATAGAAGTTCAAGCCTTGCTTCTTAAAAACCACCTACTTAATATCGCTATAAATATGTGATAAACGGATATTTTATCTATGATACCAGCAACGAATTCGACCTTATTAGTAACAGAAGATTGGAAAAAAATCTACCAATCTTATAAAAATGCGGATTTCAAATCTTACGATTTTGAAACAATTCGTAGGACAATGATTGCCTATCTAAGAGAAAAATACCCAGAAGATTTTAATGATTATATCAATTCTAGTGAATATATTGCACTTATTGATTTAATTGCTTACTTAGGTCAGAATTTAAGTTTTCGTGTTGACCTTAATGCTCGTGAAAACTTTTTAGAAACTGCTGACCGTAGAGACAGTGTCTTACGTTTAGCACAACTTATTAATTATAATCCTTCAAGAAATCTTCCTGCCTCGGGGTTATTAAAATTAACTGCAATTTCAACTACTGATGATGTATTTGATGCTAACGGTAGTAATCTTTCTAATACAGTTATTGGATGGAATGACACTAGTAATTTAAATTGGTATCAACAATTTATATCTATATTAAATTCTGCTATGCCTGCAGGTGTAGTATTTGGAAAACCGTACGATAAAAAAGTAATTGACGGCACAATGACAGAGCAGTATAAAATTAATTCTGCTAACGGAGATGTTCCTGTCTATAGTTTTACTAAAAACATAGGCGGAATTAATATGCCGTTTGAAATTACAAGCAGCCAGTTTACAGGAGCAGATTCAATTTATGAATCTACACCTGTTCCTGCAGGACTGTTTAATTTTATTTTTAAGAACGATTCAAAAGGAAGCGCAAGCCCTAATACTGGATTCTTTGTTTTATTCAAACAAGGATCTTTAAACGTAACTAATTTTAGTATAGATAATCCTGTTTCAAATGAAATTGTAGGTATCAATGCAAGCGACATTAATAACTCTGATGTGTGGTTATGGCAATTAGATGCTGGAGGAAATTATTCTTCAGAGTGGACAAAAGTTAATGCTCTAACAGGAAACAATATTATATATAACAGTACTGATATAGATAACAGAAATATCTATACTGTTACAACTCGAGAAAATGATCAAATAGATCTTAATTTTGCAGATGGCGTCTTCGGTAACTTACCGAAAGGACAATTTAAATTATTTTACAGACAAAGCAACGGTCTAAAATTTTATATCAAGCCAGAACAAATTAATGGAGTTCAAATTGACCTTCCTTACTACAATAATATAGGTCAATTACATAATTTAACTTTAACATTTAGTTTACAATATACAGTTTCAAATAGCGAAACTAGCGAATCTAATACAGATATTAAATTAAAGGCTCCTCAAGTTTATTATACGCAAAATCGTATGATAACTGCTGAAGATTATAACATTGCTCCCCTAAATGCAGGATCTGATATTATTAAGATTAAAAGTATTAATAGAATTTCCAGCGGAATTTCTAAATACTACGAATTAAGTGATGTTAGCGGAAAGTATTCAAGCACAAACATATTTGGAAGTGACGGTGCCCTTTACAAAGATGTAGGAATTCAAAGTTTTGACTTTTCGTTTAATAATAAAAATGGCATCTATTCTGCTCTTTCTAACAAGTTAATGCCTATACTTGAGTCTGCTTCGATGAAAAATTATTATTTTGATAATTGGAGCAGACCTACACTTTTAGATCCTACAGTAAGTTGGCAACAGTTAACTAAGTCTACAAATCAAACTACAGGCTATTTTACATCTGCAATTGATGGATTTCCTTTGCAAACTGGAATATTTTCTAGCAATAACCTACAATACGTTGTTCCAGGCACACTAATAAAATTTGTTCCTCCTTCTGGAAATTATTTTTTACCTGATGGTACTTTAACAACTAGTGCAGATAAAACAACAAGAGATTTTATTTGGATTAAAGTTGCTACTGTTATCGGTGATGGTGCATACGGCGGCCTGGGCGCATTACCTAATGGAACAGGGCCTGTAATTTTAACTCAACACGTTGCAACAGGTGCAATTGCATACGAAGTCATTCCTCCATTTGATACTGTGTTAAGTTACAATCTACAAACAGACATTGTTGGTTTGTGCAGTTCAAAGAGAAACTTCGGATTGTCGTTTGCACAAGACACAAGAACTTGGTACATTATTAACGACACAGATCTTGATTTAATAAATCCGTTTAATTTAATTTTCCAAAAAGATGCTTCGAATTTGAACTTAGATTCGACCTGGCTTTTTGCGTTTGTTTGGAACGGAGTAGGATATACTGTCCAATATAGAACAACTGAATATATATTTGAAAGTGAAAAAGAAACAGCATTCTTTTTTGACAAAACATCTAGGAATTTTGATTTTACTAAAAATACAGTCGTTAAAGATCAGATACAAATTTTAGGAATTAATTCAAATCCTACCAATAACAATCCTTTAGGAATAGATCACTATTGGCAAGTTGATGAAAACGTTATCGAATCAGACGGCTATATAGAACCAAAGAAAGTTAAAATTTCTTTCTTTGATGAATTAGATGACAATCAAATAGACAACCCAGATAGTTTTGAAGACATAATTGCACCTTTAACTACAAGTACTCAGACTACGTTTAAAGACAAGTTTGTTTATTTTAGAAAATCTAATGTTAATCAATCTTATGAAATAGTAGACAGTTCTAACTTCATGGCTTTTCCTACTCAAGAAGAAATTTCTAGTCCTGTAACCGATAAGTTGTATTACCTTTATGATCCGGGCGTTGATGTTGTTAAATCTTACAACGGGGAAGAGTTTGTTTTAGAACCTCTTTATTTTGCTAAACCTGGAAGATCGAAATTAAAATTTCATTACAAGCATAACAGCGGTGAAAATAGAAGAATCGATCCAAGCAAATCAAATATCATTGATGTTTATTTGTTAACAAGAGGTTATGATATTGAATACAGAACTTGGCTATCAAGTGAAACTGGGAACGAACCTTTACCTCCTACTAGCTCGTCTCTAGAAGAGAACTATTCTAAAATATTAGAACCTATTAAGGCAATCAGTGACCAAGTGATTTACAGACCAGCAAAATATAAAGTTCTGTTCGGAACTAAGGCTACTAGGAATCTACAAGCAACGTTTAAAGCAGTAAAAAATTCTATTAAGCCAACTACTGACAATGATTTAAAAGCAAGAATACTTACAGCAATTAATGAATTCTTTGCATTAGAAAATTGGGAGTTCGGCCAGACTTTCAACTTTAGCGAACTATCTACATACGTAATGAACAAACTATCACCGGATATTACTAATTTCATTATTGTTCCTAGAGCAGATATTCCGTTTGGAAGTTTGTATGAAATCACATGTCAATCAGACGAAATACTAATCAATGGAGCATCCGTAGACGATATAGAAATTATTGAATCTATTACTGCAACACAAATCAAATCAACTACCGCGCTAACAAATAATACAGGAGTTATGTAATAATGGCACAAGCAGAGAACAAAAAAGGGTTAAAGAAAACAGTCAACCTTTTGCCTATGCTTTTTAGGACAGGTAAAAATTCTAAATTTTTATCTGGTACAATTGATCAATTAATACAAACTCCTGCATTAAAAAGAATAGACGGATGGGTAGGAAGCAAAATTACTCCTACATATAATCCTCTTACTGACTTGTACATTGATTCTAATATTAAATCTAAACAAGATTATCAACTCGAGCCATCGTTAGTTGTTACAGATGAAATTTTAAAAATTATTAAATCAACCTCTTACGACGATTTGTTGAATCAATTAGAGTTTGAAGGCGCTAATGTTATCAACCACGATAGAATAATTTGTCCAAAAATTCATTCTTACAATCCTCATATTGATTGGGATAAGTTTGTTAATTTTGAAAAGTACTATTGGTTGCCAACTGGCCCTGCTCCTATTACTGTTGCGGGAGAGCAAAAAGAAATTGTTAGTACATACAATGTTTATGATTCTGACGACGGAATTTTCTTTATTTTTAATCCGGACGGATTAACTCCTTTACCTCAGATTACATTATATAGGGGAGTAACATATAAATTTAATATTAAATCTAGCCATACTTTCTGGATCAAATCTGCAAGATATGCAGGAACAGAAGGAGCATTTAGAGGAGCGCAGAACAACGGTGTTAAAGAAGGCACCATTACATTAACTATTGATGATAGGACACCTAAGACCCTTTACTTTGTGTCTGAAGATAATGTGTTAAATGGTGGAGAATTTGTAATAAAAACTCTCGATGAAAATTCAGTGGTTGATGTTGAGAAAGAAATTTTAGGAAAAAAGAATTATCAAACATATTCTGGAATAAACTTTACAAACGGACTTATAGTTAAATTTGCAGGCGTAGTGTACCCAGAAAAATATTCTAAAGGAACATACGTAGTCGAAGGCGTAGGAAATTCTATCAAATTAATAGACACTTCGTTATTAGAAACTCCTGAACAATTTGCAGAAGTTTACGACGAACGATTTGATAATTCTGTTTTTGATTCTTATGCGTTTGATCAATCTAATAATTTAGCAGTAACACCTGAATACATTACTATTAATAAATCAAGTCAAGATTTAAATCCTTGGACTAGATATAATCGTTGGTTCCACGAAGATGTTATTAAAATTTCTTGTGAGGCTAACAATGTACCAATTGTCTTACCTTACGAACAAAAAGCAAAAAGACCTATTATAGAATTTAATTCAGATATTAAACTTTATAATTTTGGTTCATGGGCTAAGAAAAATGTACAATTTATTGACACAACTACTAAAGACGTATTCTCTACAGTAGAAGGATCTTTAGGATTTTATGTAAACGGTGAAGAATTAGGTCAAGGCGACAGAGTAATTTTCTTGGCAGATGAAGATAATTATGTTAACGGAAAAATTTATGAAGTTAACTTTGTTCCTATTGAAGGAAAGTTTAGAATCAGTTTAGAAGAAATAGAACAACCAGAAAACGGCGACTGTGTTGTAGTAACAAAAGGAACAACCTTTAAAGGATCTAATTGGTGGTACAATGGAACAGCATGGACTTTCGGCCAACAAAAATTAGAAATTAATCAAGCACCTCTATTTGATGTATTTGATAGCAACGGTGTAAGTTATTCTGACCAAACTGTTTATAAAGGCGATTTTAGTGGAACTAAAATATTTGGTTATGGGATAGGAACAGGAACTGTTGACCCCATTTTAGGATTTTCTTTAAAATATAAAGACATTTCGAATCAAGCATTTTATCTTTTTGAAAATTACTATGCAACAGATAGTTTTGTAGTAGTAAATGGTTCAGATAATGCTACCATAGAGATTTCCACAGGTTACTTAAAAGACACCTCTGTTAAAGGAGTCGAAACATATTTCAATATCTGGTCCCCAGTAGAAGAATATAATATTCCAATAATTCAATACAATGTTATTGAAGAAGAAATTACCGACGTTGAAATAACTGCGGTAAAAGATCCCGGGTATCAAGCAATGACTATAGATGTTTTTCTTAATAATGTAAAGAAAACATTAGATATTGATTATTCTTTATATGCATCGGGTAGAAATTATTTTGTTTCTTTTAAAAATCCTCTTCAAGCAAAAGATAGATTATATTTAAAAATCAATACTACTGCTCCTATTAGTAGCACTGGATTCTACGAAACTTCGATAGGATATGCAAATAATCCTTTAAACGAAAGCATTGGCGAGTTTACGTTGTCTGAATTATCGGACCATGTAAAAACCATGATTGATAGACATCCAGAGTTTGCAGGATATTTTCCAGGAACAAGTAATATTAGAGATATTGCAGGATTAACACAATACGGTACTAGAATTATTTCTAACCAAAACCCTGTGTCGTTTGCTTCTTACTTTATTGCAAACGATGAGCACAATTTAATAAATGCAATCAAAACAAGCGCTCTTCATTACAATCAATTTAAACTTGCATTAATTGATCAAATAACTTCTTTAAAGGGAAATTATACACCTGTACAAGCTCTTGATATTGCTTTACACAACATTAATGCTAACAAGGAAGTATCATTTCCGTATGCAATGAGCGACATGGTTGCTTACGGAACAGATGCAGTAACACGAAACTTTACAGTAACAGATAGCAGAAACAAAATTTATTCTTTAGTAGATATTTTCAATTTAACAAGTTTGTCTTTAAGATCTGTTCTAATATATCATACAGATTTAGAAGGTGTGACAACTCAGTTACTGCACGAAAGAGATTACGAGTTTGATTTATATGATTCTTCTGTAAACATTAAAATTGAATTGAAGAAAGGCGATGTTATTACTGTAGACGATTACTCGTCTACTGCCGGTTGTTATGTGCCGCCAACGCCTACAAAATTAGGTCTATATCCAAAATTTGAACCTACAATTTATATTGATGATACTTATGTTGCTCCACAAAAAGTAATTCAAGGACATGACGGTAGTATCACACTTGCATTTAATGATTATCGCGACGAAATTATTTTAGAATACGAAAAAAGAGTTTTTAACAATTTAAAATGTCGTTTTGATAAAGATAAATTTGATTTAACAAAAGTTATACCTGGCGCTTTTAGATCAACTGGTTATTCTATAAAAGAAATTAACGATATTTTATTAAAAGATTTTTCAAAGTGGGATAATTTTTACGGATTGAATTTTACTTCAAATTCTACAACTACTGAAGATCCTAAGACATGGAATTACAGTTCTGGAATTAGTAGCATTACTGGAAGATCTCTACCAGGCCATTGGAGAGGAATTTACAAACATTTCTTTGACACTGATCGCCCTCATTCCCATCCTTGGGAAATGTTAGGATTTACAATTAAACCAGTATGGTGGGACGATCAGTATGGAGAAGCCCCTTATACTAACGGTAATAAGTTGCTATGGAGCGATTTAGAAAAAGGAATAATTAGAAATCCAGGAGGCACAGTAATCAATGGGCTATATGCTCGCCCAGGCCTAAGCAAGATCATTCCGGTTGATGACTCTGGTAATCTTTTAATGCCAGCATTTGCTAATATTGCAACTAATGTTAACTATTTAAAAACTACTGACGAATGGAAATTTGGCGATAATGCTCCAGTCGAATCTGCTTGGAGAAAGAGTGTATTATGGCCATTTGCTGTGCAAATTTTAGCGGCATTGACAAAACCAGCAGATTACAGTTCTTTAATGTTTGACCCTAGTAGAATTGAAAAAAACATTGCAGGACAGTATGTCTATACTCATACTGGAAAATTTGTATCTCTTAAAGATTTAGTTTTATTCTATGAAACACCTGATACATTAGCATCTGGGTATAGTGTTTTCTTAATTGAAATAGGAAGACAACAAAATAGAAATTATATTGCAGAATTAAGAAATCAATTAAATTATATCTTCTTTAGGCTTGCACATAAAGCCGGCGGCTTCTTAAGCAAAGATAAACTAAAGATTACAATTGATTCTATAAATCCATCAAACTCAAATCCTGGTGTTTCTATCTCTAATGAAGATTATGAAATATTTTTAGATAAGAGTAGCCCTGTTAAGTCAATCGGTATTAGCGGTGTTATTGTTGAAAAAACTTTAAAGGGATACTCTATTAAAGGGTATGACAGTAAAACTCCATTCTTTACTTGTTTAATGCCTGCATATACAACAGTTGATTCTGCAATAGTTATTGGCGGAAAATCAGAATCATTTGTTGATTGGACTCCATCAGCATCGAATCCTATGTCTGGTTTTGATACTACGTCTGTTAGTACAAACTCTGGCTATAAATTTTACAAAAAAGGACAACTGGTTAGATATAATAGTTTTTACTATAGAGTCCTTGTAGGACACAATTCTGGTTCTTCGTTTAACGAAGAGAACTTCCAGAGACTTCCTTCTCTTCCAACCGTGGGCGGGATAACTGTTCAAATACCTTCAAAGTATGAAAGTGTTGAAACATATATTCCTTACGGAATAGAATATGAAACTATACAAGATGTTTATTCTGTGCTGTTAGGATATGGAAGATGGTTAGAAAGCCAAGGTGTTGTGTTCGACGAATATAATAAAGATTTAGGTGAAATCTTAAACTGGACTTACAGTGCTAAGGAATTGGTATTTTGGGCAACTCAAAAATGGTCAGACGGTTTACCTAAAATTCCTGACTGGGAAGAAAACAAAGATTATTCTGCAAATGAACTTGTTAAGTACAGCGGAAAAATTTATAGAGTACTTAGAAATATTAATTCTGGTGAAACTTTTGATGCTATTCGATATAAACAAGAATACATACAGTCAGTTGGCGCAAGCGTAATAACGTTAAGTCCTTTTGCAAATAAATTAAAATTTACTACAGATATAGGAATGGTTGATAATCTTTTCAATCCTATATACGAATATAGTCTATTAAAGGCAGACGGAAAATTATTACCTAAAAATAATGTTTCTGTATTTAGAGATGAATCTGAATTTACGTTAAGTACTGAGAATACTAGAGATGGAATTTATTTTGCACGCCTAAGTGTAGTTCAACGAGAGCATACATTAATATTCAACAACAAAACTCTGTTCAATGATATCATTTATGATGTTCAAACAGGCTATAGACAAAGAAGAGTTAAACTTAGCGGATTTATAACAGATAACTGGAACGGAGATGTATTCAGTCCAGGGTTTGTCTATGACGAAGCAAAAATATCTACATGGACACAATTTGCTGACTATTCTGCAGGAGATGTCGTTTACTTTAGCGGAAATTATTATGCCGCTGTAAACAGTATCAATGGCAAATCAGAATTTGATTACACTGACTGGAGAGTTCTAGGAAGCAAACCAGTTGCTGAATTAATTCCTAACTTTGATTATAAAATAACTCAGTTTGAAGATTTTTACAGTTTAGACATTGACAATTTTGATAATTCACAACAACTTCTAGCACAGCATTTAATTGGTTACAGTCCAAGAATTTATCTTGACAATTTAATTCCTAATCATATTTCTCAATATAAATTCTATCAAGGATTTATTCGAGAGAAGGGAACTAAAAATGCTATTAATAAACTAGCAAAAGCAAGTGCCATTTCTCAAAAGAGTAGAATAGATTATTATGAAAACTGGGCGATCAGATTAGGAGAGTACGGATCTTTCTCAACTGATAGAACTCTAGAATTTAAATTAGATGAATCTGAGATCTTAGAGAATCCTCAAATTTTGCAACTAGTTGATACAGTTCCTATTGTAAAAAATAAATTTGTTTCATATAGAACTCCTAATGTTATAGATATCAAACCAGAAGATTACACTAATAATATTTTTGTAACAACAAGCACATACAATGTAAACAATGTATCAATGCTTCCTTTTGCTGGTTATCCTAGGTTAGACGATGTTAGTGCGACAGCATACAATACAAATAGTTTATTAGATATAGCAAATTCTCAAGGAATTCCCGAAGGATCTACAATTTGGTTAGGATTTAAAGAGAACGGTGATTGGGACGTCTTAAGATATACTAAGTTACCGGTTAAAGTTTCAAATGCTGTAGTTGATTTACCTGGATCAACATTATTAATAGAAACAGACTTACATCACAATATTAATCCTGGTGATATTATTAGTATTAGTCAATTTGACGGATTAGTAAATGGAGTTTACCAAGTTGACTCTGTTCCTACGTTAGATTCTTTTACAATTTTTAGTACAGTAACTGAATTAAATGAATCTTTCTACCCAGGAACAGGATTAATTTTTAAATTTACAAGTTCAAGATTTAAAAATTTTGACGCTTTATCTTACCTTGATTCAATTGGAAATATTTCTATCGGAGAAAAAGTATGGATAGATGAGCCTTCATGGAAGGTCTATGAAAAGACTGAAAACTTTTCAAGCTCTTATATGAATCCTCCCACAACTGATTTCCAACTAACTTCTAACCAACAGTACGGGTATAAAGTTGCTGGAAACGATGAAGGCACCCATTTTGTAGTAGCCGCTCCGAAATTCTATTCTCAAGTTACAGACGATTATGGAAAATTATACACGTATAGAAAGAACAGCACAGGCACCGATAGTGTTGTGTTTACCGGTAGTATTGGACCGAACGTTTCTATAACTGAATCATACTACACAGGAACAAACGTTCCTATGTTTGGAGAAAGTCTGCAGGTAGACGGAGATACTAGTATGATTTTTGCTGGAGCTCCTCTTGCGTCATACGTGAAATCTCTAGGACAGACTAATCGATTATCCGAAGTAAGTTTAGTAGGAACTCCTAGCGCCTATGCTAATCAAGGACTAGTAAAATTAACAAAAATTAATTTTGACACAGCAGCCTATGTCGACGAATGGGTGCTGGCAAGTCCTAATCCAGAAGCCAATGCAAAATTCGGTTCTGAATTATTTGTAGGAAATATTTCTCCTACAGAGAAGATATTATTTGTATCGAGTCCGGGACAAGGTAACGGATTAGGAGCAGTACATTTTTCTAGGATAGATATTTCGACTACAACAATTAATGTATACACAAATACAAATGTCTCTTTATCAACTTCTGGTTTATCTGCAGGCCATGCGTTTGGTTCTTCAATATCTGGAAATAAAGATGGTAGTATTGTAGTTGTTGGTGCTCCAGGTAACACAGGAACAGTAGTTGTTTATCATTCTTCAAATTATACAACATATACAAAATCTCAAACTATTAAAGTTGACGACTTATATGTTAAAAATATAGTTCAAGAAGGTGACCAATTTGCTTCAAAAGTTTTAATGGATGGTACTGGAGAATTTTTATTTGTATCTGCTCCTAAGGCGCAAAACCTTTCTTCTATAGGTAAGGTACTAATATTCAAGTTAGTTGATGCAGATAACCCTACTTACGAACTAAGTCAAGTTATTACTAATCCTTATCCTAACAACGGGTATGAATTTGGCTCTAATTTAAAAATAAGCCCAGATAGAAATACTTTAGTAATATCTAGTATCGGCGCTAGCCATAAGCCTTACGCAACATTCGATGTACATACAAAATTAACTGAAGAAGAATATGTTTTAGATGAAACAAGCGAAAGAAGACCTTCAAGTACAACATTTGATTCTGGAACAGTTAAATTCTATTCAACAATAAAAAATTCTGGCGCAGTCTTTACTTTTGTTAAGGGAGAAGAAAAATTTGTATTTGCTGAAGAATTATTTGATACAAATATTCAAAATAATCAATTGTACGGAAATAGTGTTTATGTTACAAATAATGCTATAATGGTAGGTGCTCCGGGAAGAGATGTAGATACTACTCAAAATTGTTCTTATTATGTATTTGATTCTTTAACTTCTTCATTGAACAGTTGGAAACTTGTCAGAGAGTATGAAAATCTTGTAGACCTTTCTAAAATAAGATCTGTTAAAACTATAGATACAGTTGAACAATCAGTAATTGATTATTTAGAAATTATCGATCCTATTAAAGGAAAGATTTCAGGACTAGCAGACCAAGAATTGACATTTAAGTCTTTATTTGATCCAGCAGTATATACAATTGGTATAGATGGGACAGTTGCAGATGTAAATGCAAACTGGCTTGACGAACACGTTGGCGAATTATGGTGGGATCTAAGTTCGGTCAAATATCTATGGTATGAACAAGGCGAATTAGAATATCGTAGAAACCATTGGAATTATTTGTTTCCAGGATCTACTATAGATGTTTACGAATGGATTAAAACTCCTTACTTGCCAACTGAGTGGGCCGCCTTAGCAGATACTAATGAAGGACTTGCATTAGGTATTAGCGGACAACCTAAGTTCCCTGACAATACTGTAATGTCAGTAAAGCAAACATGGAATCCTATTTCTAATTCTTTCAGTAATGTATATTACTATTGGGTTAAAAATAAAGTTACCGTTCCTGAGACAAAGAATAGAAGAATTAGTGCATATGAAACTGCCACATTGATTGCTAACCCTAAAGATCAAGGAGTAAAATTTGCTAGTATAATTGCTAGTGATGCAGTAATGTTGACCAATATGCAAGGATCTGTCATTGCAGATAAAATTAACTTATCAATTGATTTTGATGTAATTGACAATTCTATTAATAAGCACACAGAATGGTTACTATTGCAAGAAGGAAATCCAACAGATAGACCTACAACATCTTTAATTGAAAAGATGATTGACAGTTTACTTGGAACTGATAATTTAGGAAATGAAGTTCCTGACCCTTCATTGACTTCTCGTATAAAATACGGTATCGGAGTTCGTCCAGCACAAACAATGTTCGTTGACAAATCGTCTGCTCTAAGAACATTTGTTGAGTATTCGAACAATATACTTGTAAAAAATAATATTGTTGACCTTACCAACTTAGAAAAATTTAATAGAAAAGACGAAATACCTAATTCTATATACGGTGAATATGATGCTATTGTTGAAGATCTTGTTGAAAGAGATTTTTCTATTGTTACAAGAAATTTAAGAAGAGCAGCGTTAACATGTCAAATTGTTAATGGTAGAATTGTTAATGTCTTTATTTTAGATAAGGGATTCGGCTACGGTAGATTACACACAGTTGCAGAAACTTATAATATTGATTCTGAAAATTGGATAGGACCAACAGTAACTATTACTGGAAATGGCAAAGATGCTAAACTTACTACAGAAGTCAATGCTGTGGGAGAAGTAGTAAAAGTTAATATTGTTAATCCTGGCTTTGGCTACACAGAGGTTCCTAAGTTAGATGTAAGAAGATATTCAGTAATTGTATCAGTTGATGAGACTGTAAATAACCGCTGGAGTAATTATGTTTGGGATTATTCTAATAAGTTATGGGTTAAAAAGTATACACAGTCATATAACACTCCGGAATTTTGGAAATACATTGACTGGGTTGACGAAACATATAACGATGCCCAGGATGTTATTGTAACAGTTGACGAGCCTTATCAATTAAATGTCCTTACTAATATACCTGAAGGAAACTATGTTAAAGTTAGAAATGCAGGTGATGGAAGATTTATTATTTTAAGAAAAGTAGTAGGATCTTCTCCTGGTACATATAACTTAGACTACGATTTAGTTTATCAAGAAAATGGTACTATTAAGATTCTAGATTCCATATGGGATAGATCTAGTTCTGTATTTGGTTGGGACCAATCTGCAGGTTGGGATTTAACTTTGTTTGATCAAACACCGACTACTGAAATAGAAAATATTATTAGAGGAATCTTAGAAGATCTATTCATTGATCAATTAAAAGTTTACTTCAACTTAATTTTCTTTAAGATGGTTAAACACGCAATCAGTGAACAAAAATTCATTGACTGGGCATTTAAAACATCTTTTATTGATGTAGTAAACTATGCTGGTGAACTTGATCAAAGATCGACATATAAGTTAAACAACGAATCTTATTATAGTTCTTATATTAATGAAGCAAAACCTTACCATACTGTTGTTAGAAACTTTACAGTTAACTACACGTCGACTGATGTAACTAGTGCAATAATTACAGATTTTGATCTTCCTTCTGTTTACGATAAAACTCTAAAACAATTCAAACCTATAACGTTTGGTAGTTCTGAATTGAATACATATCCTTGGAAATCATGGGTTAACAATTATTCATACTCAGTAGATTCGATTGAAATTTTTGACGGAGGGTCTGGTTATGAGATTCCTCCTGTGATCGAAATTGTTGCACAACCTGGAGATACAGGTACAGGCGCTAAAGCGGAAGCCTATATTGCACTAGGAAAAGTAACTCAAATTATTGTAACTGACCCCGGTACAGGTTATACAGTGACTCCTATTGTAAATGTTATCGGTGGCGGATCTACTAGATTAACTACTGCTAAAGTAGGAGTAAGACTATCAAATAATAAAGTTAGATCTAATAAGATGACAATTAAATTTGATAGAGTTTCCGGATACAATGAAGTTACAACACTAGACGCACATGATTCTTATGTTGCTACAACTAAGCAGACTGAATTTGTTCTAACATGGGCACCTAATCCTGATAAGAATAATATCACTGTTAGAGTAAACGGCATTAGAATATTATCGGGCGACTACTCTGTAAACACATATACAGAAAAGTTTAACGGATATACTAAAAAATATGGTTCGATTATTTTAAATAATCCTCCTGGAAACAAATCAACAGTAACAATTGAGTACAAAAAAGATTCTTCTTTATATCATGCAGTTGATAGAATAAGAGATTTTTATAATCCCACTGATGGAATGCCGGGCAATACAGCAACTATGCTTATGTTAGGATTAGAGTATCCTGGGGTAACCGTAGACACCTTGCCATTTAGAGAAAGTGCAGGTTGGGATTCAACTCCATTCGGCGACAGCGACTGGGACGATTATATTCCGCCTTCTGGCTATTATAAAGTTATTAGCACAGGAACTACATCAACTTATACTTTACCTTATGTTCCTGCAGACGAAGAACGTGTTAACGTTTATCTAAACGGTATTAGAATAGACGATCCGTATTATAACGATTATGATGGTGTAACTATTCAACCAAACGGACGTAAAATTGCTCCTACCGGAACTACAATGGAAACATTTGTAGGTGACGGATACGTTAATACTGTTAATATAGGAACTACAGCAAGCGGAATAATTGAATTCCGTTTAGAAACTAGCGACGGCTCAAGTCCTGTAGTTGATTTAGATCTTGACACGTATGTGTCTGGTGGCAGTATTATTGATGGTGTGCTAAGTCGCTCCGATGATTTAGAAGATATTAATATAGACGGAGATCAGTTTGTATCTACAACTAACAGTTACGGCCCAGAAGAAAACTTACCAGGAAGAGTTTCAGATTCTTTAGGTATTAATGTTTACACCTATCCTAATGCTGGCGCCGCAATGGTAGTCACTAAAAAATATCTAAAAGATAGTTATAGTACAAGATTCCCAATCGGAATGACACCTCCTTCAGTTGAGTCTGTTGAAGTAAACTTAAACGGCGATATTAAAGAATACGGAGTTGACTATACTATTGATTTTGACACCAACGAAGTTGTATGGTTAGAAGATCCTCTATCGTCTATTCAAGGTCCTTATTTTAATCCAGAGCTTGCTACTCCACAAGGACCTATTGGTATCAACTTAGCAAGTACAGCAGGTGATGATACTTATACAGGTCCTTATGAGCTAGGCTTTGAATGGAACATGTTCGGAGACAAGTTTACACAAGTTTACGTTGGCACCAACGGTTATTTAACTTTTGGAAGCGGCAATTCTAACTGGACTCCTCTTTACATTGGAAGACTAAATCAGCCCGCTATCTACATTGAATATTGCGACTTGTGGCAAGATTACGGAGTTAATGCAAGTACAGGTGCTAGAAATATTCCTCTTATAACAGGAGAAACTCCTGGCTTATATCTAAGCAACGGTACAGTTGGCGCCTTTACATATTGGAGATTAAGGTTCCAAGGATCGCACTATAATGTAAGAACAAGTAGCTCGACAGTTCCTGCATACCAATATGAAGTTACATTGTACAGCGACGGAACTAATCAATATGTTGAAATGATTTATGAAAATACATGGCGAGGTGCAAACTTTAACGGAGATTTAGGATTTGTTACAGGTATTGCAAACGGATCAAGCACTGATGTAAACTTCCAAAAAGTTGAAGTTGATGATAGTGAGATTCAAAACAACACAAGTCATGTTTTCTATAGTACCAGCAACGGTGGGGATTGGAAATACGCAGGAGAAGGAAGATTTGATGCATTCAAGAATCAAAATCCTCCGCCCGAATTACTTTCAATTGTTACCACCAATGTCGGTGGAACTAATTTGTTGGAAAAGTCTTCATTAACAGTAAGTGCTGTTACTGGAAGAAATAATTTCCAGTATGCAGTTAATCCTTCTCATGTTAACAGCAGTTATGTAACTGTTAACGGAATTAAGAGAACAAATTACACAATTGTAGGTACCAACGGAACAAAAGGTAGAGCAGTATTAAGATTTGCTACAGATCTATCATACGGAGACATATTACAAGTTTGGCTCTTTGCGGCTCAAGACAAAGCATATAGTGAAGTATTAGAAGAATTATTTGTAGCACAATCTGGCGATATAGAGTTTGATTTAACTAATCCGCCAGGTACTGTAGAACCTGCACACAGTCAAGTGATTGTTGAAAAAGACGGTGTAAGATTGTTACCACCTGATACAATTTATTATGTTGCATCTAACGGGCAGAAAATTTTTAGCCTAGAACAGCATAAAGATTATCCTCAAGGGCTACCAGATAGAGCTACAGTTGAAGTTTATGTAAACGGACAAAAGCGAGAATTTAATAGATCTTTAAAACTATTACAAAATCAGAATGCAATCCAGTTTAGTCAAACTGCAATTGATGACGGCGATGTTATTGCAATAACGTTATTAATCAATCACGATTACGCTGTATACTCTGGAAAATTAAATTTAACAAATGCTGTTGCATCTACAAGTACAATTAAAGTAACTACATTTACTAACCATGACGGCAGTCAGTTTAGAAAAGAACGCTTCTCTGGAAATACTCCGGGCGTATTTAAATTGAGTAGAAAAGTTCTAAGCAGAGACTATATATGGGTTGATTTTAACGGAGAACCTTTAGTTAGAGATATAGATTTTAGAATTGAATCGGACGGAAAAACCATTAAACTTTCTGATAATATTTCTTCTAATGTTAACGATAATATTGTCATTACTACAGTAACAGATCAGTTAACAGATACACTTATAGGTTATAGAATATTCCATGATAACTTAGGAAGAACTCACTATAAACGTTTAAGTGCGGCAAACTCTACACAACTTGCGGCAGATTTTACCACGTCGGATACAGAAATTACTGTAGAAGATGCGAGTGTTTTAACACCGCCTAATGTTGAAAATAATAGACCCGGCATTATTCTTATTGATGGCGAACGTATTGAATTCTATAGAATAGAAGGAAACAAATTGTATGCTATTCGTAGAGGTACATTAGGAACCGGAGTTAAGTCGGTACATAAAGAAGGTAGTTTAGTAATAGATCAAGGTCTAGGACAAAGCATTCATGTTCCGGAATATAAAGTTGTAGACAAGTTTTCAGTTAACTCTACAACTAATATTTGGACTTTGACTAATATTACATTAGAAAATTCTGCAGATTTTAACAATATTGATGTTCTCTATCGAGGCAGAAAATTAAGAAAACCTGGACAAAGTTACATCGAAACTGATTTATCAATTGCATATGATTCTAGTGAAGTCAACAGTTTGGGAACATCGTCGAACGTTACCTTAGACCCAGAGTTTACAATTAATACCCTTACTAATTCGATTATTTTAGGGTTCGAGCCTTCTATCAATTCGGATTTAACTATTGTAAAGAGTACACTACACGATGTAGGATTGAGCTATGTTTCGTTGCACAATCGAGATACTGAGCAGGTTAAATTCTTGTTAGATCAGCCATCTTTCCTACCGGATAAATATTACTATGGTCAGAACACTGATACCGAGCAGTATATTGTTCTTGAGGACGGTGATACATTAGACAGCGAAAGTGGAGATCCATTAATAGGTCAATAATATGGCAAAGATTTCAGCATTATCAACATTAACAACAGTAACAGATACTACCGTATTTCCGGTAGTACAAGATGGATTGAGCTACAAAGTAGAATTTGGTTATTTTAAAGATCAAATTCAAGCATCTGCTCAAGGAGCAACTGGCTTAACAGGTGCTACTGGACCACAGGGAGCAGGCGCTACCGGAGCAACTGGTCAAACTGGCGCAACTGGTCAAACTGGCGCAACTGGTCCTAGTGGTCTTAATGGTGTTGACGGTGCAACTGGCCCTAGAGGCGCAACTGGTGCAGCAGGGGCAAACGGACAAGACGGACAAGACGGCAGCGATGGATCCACGGGTGCTACTGGTTTACATGTAACTAGTGCTACAGTATTCTCAGATAACTTATTGTTATTCATGAGCGATAACAATATTATTAATGCGGGAGTTGTTAAAGGTGCAACAGGAGTAACTGGCCCCGAAGGCGCAACCGGTGCAGGATTCAGCGGCCTTGTTTCTAATACAACTTTAACTCCTACTACTGGCACTAATATTTTTGTTGTTGATAAAAGTTATGGAACTAATGGAATATCTACAGGTTCTTTAGTTTTTGCAACTAGTGATGATTTAGCATCATATATATACGGAACTGTTGTTTCATATACAGGTAATTCTATGGGAATTGTCGGAACAGTTCCTGAAGGCCCTCAAAAATCAAATTGGACAATTAATCTTACAGGACCTAGAGGCAGAAATGGTGCTACAGGGTCGACTGGTCCAAACGGTCCTATAGGACCACAGGGATATCAAGGATCAACTGGCGCAACCGGACCTCAAGGAAACACTGGTGCAACTGGCGTTAAAGGTGATACAGGGGATCCGGGCGGTGCAACTGGTCCAATTGGAGCAACTGGTTCTCGCGGCAGCACAGGAGCAACCGGACCAGATGGTGCAACTGGCCCAGCCGGCTCTGATGGTGCAACTGGAGTGCGAGGAGCAACTGGCGCAACTGGTTTGACAGGTGCAACTGGCCCTACAGGTAGTTTTGGCGGATTAACAGTTAATTATAGATTCTCTACAAATACAGACGATACAGATCCAGGCGCCGGAAAAGTAAAATTTGATGATCAAAGTCTTCCAGATGCTACTGTACTGTATATCGATGATAATGACATTAACGGACTTGATTTACAGAGTTTCTTAAGAACAATTGATGATAGTACAAGTCCTTTAAAAGGACACTTTAAAATAGGTTCTGCTTCTGTACTTAACAATTATGCAATTTTTACTATAAGCTCTATAACTGAAGAAGAAGGTTATTTTACTGTTGAGTGCGCCTATATCAACGGAGTTTTCCGATTCGATGATCAAGCAGAAGTAATCTTAACATTTGCAAGAACTGGAGATATTGGACCTCGGGGCTCTACTGGTCCAACCGGAGCAACTGGACCAGGTTTTTCTGGACTTGTTTCTACAAGCACACATGAAATTAGTACCTCTACTAAAACATTTATTACCAATAAGAATGCAGTTTCAGAGTCTGCATTCATGGGCGGCAATTATGTTTATGCTTATGCAACTTCAGCAAGCATTTACGGACAAATTATAAGTTTTTCAGAAAAGAATTTAGTTCTTCGTCCGATCAATACTGTAGGCACAGGTACATACAACAGTTGGTTATTTGATTTAACTGGTGAAATTGGCCCGCAAGGACCGATTGGTTCGACAGGCCCGCAAGGTGTTACTGGTGCTACTGGCCCAGAAGGCCCTACAGGTGCTACAGGTCCAGTTGGTGCTACAGGTGCTCAAGGAGACCCCGGAGGTGCTACAGGCCCAGACGGTGCAACAGGTGCTACAGGCCCAGACGGTGCAACAGGTGCTACAGGTCCAGTTGGTGCCACAGGCCCAGCAGGAACAGTTTATATAGAGTGGCAACTAAACAATAACGGAACAGCGGCCTATACTTTTAGTGGTCCAGGTATTGTTTCAGGAAATACAGACGATCCGATACTCTACTTATATAGAGGGTTTACTTATAATTTTGTAAACAATTCGGGATCTAGCCATCCGTTCCAAATTAGAGTAGGTAATGGCGGAGCCGCATATACAAACGGAGTATCCGGAAGTTCAACAGGAACAACAGTATTCACAGTACCGATGAATGCACCGAGTACACTCTACTATCAGTGTACTGTACACGCGACTATGGGTAACACTATTAACATAGTATAAAATAATAATGGATAAGTATGAACATGCAAGAAGAAAATAAAAAAATAGAACAGAACACCGAGCAAGTTCAAAGCAAAACTCCCGACGAAACAGGCGGAGTTAAAGTGCAAGGACATATTAAGATCTTTGATCCGCAAACTAATGAAGTGTTTGTTGATAAAAGAAATGCAATCCATTATGAAAACTTTAGTCTTGCTTTAGTAAACAGCATTGGTAATCAAGGATACGGGTGGGTTACTAAAATGGCATTTGGCAATGGCGGAAGCCGTGTAGATCCTACAGGTATCATTACTTACTTAACTCCTAACACTGTAGGACAAAATGCTAATTTATATAATCAAACATACAGTAAATCTGTTGACAGTAACAGCGGCTATAACTTAGAGCCTACACGAAATTTTATGGAAACACGCCATTTGGTAGGAACTACATATACTGATCTATTAGTAAGTTGTTTACTAGACTTTGGTGAGCCTAGTGGGCAGTTAGCATTTGACAATAGTTCAAATTTAGAAAACGATTATGTATTCGACGAGTTGGGTCTCATAGGTGAAGACTCTAGTGGTAATGAATTATTATTAACTCATGTAATTTTTCATCCTGTACAAAAGAGCTTAAACAGAATGATTCAAATTGATTACACCGTAAGAGTACAAAGTATTAGTGGTACAGGAGCATAATAATGAGTTATACCATTTATTATTCCGATGAT
>JACCEE010114972.1_pt1 | contig 45679 bp, 66 predicted proteins | sample 7449931 | NCBI WGS metagenome assembly JACCEE01 (sample SAMN15323457, study PRJNA562643) | freshwater metagenome | isolation source: river surface water | place: USA:Blue River Watershed | collected 2017-08-19 | reverse complement strand
GTCGGTCGGTGGCGACAGTGGCGTGCTAGACCACCCCCCTGGATGGTGATGATAATGATTATTATTTAATTAAAATTTCAGATTATGAACGAAAGAATAAGTCAATGACTGTTTCATTCATTAAATTAATATTTTATTTGACTTCACCAACCAGGTGATGGCAGGTGATGGCAGGTGATGGCAGGTGATGGCAGGTGATGGCAGGTGATTAGCGGATAAACGAAAGCCCGCACAAGGCGGGCCAGTCTGTCTATTTGATGTTATTGGTTAATCAATAATTTCCTTCACTAAGATAGTTACCATTGACTAATCGTTGAATGATTGCTTTGTGTTTAGTACTACCCTCGTTAGCTTTCTTAGCTAAGAACTCAATACCATACACTTCAAGAGCTCTAACGTCATTTGCGTCAGGTATTGCTACTGCTGACCGTGAATTTGATTTCATGTAAAACATATCAAACGCCTTTAGTTTCAGTATTTGTTATCTATTTATTAACTCAACCCAAGGGATAATATTATAACTAGCAAACTCCATTCCTTCACCTTCATTGTGTGAACCATCGAGACACACTATAGCTATATTGCCGCACTCTTGATTGATTACTTGATTGAGTGCATCCTCTGATGAGCTGCTGTTCACCACTGTATAAAATACTTTCTTGGTGTACTCATTAAACCCGATTACTGTATAAATACGCATAATATCAAACTCCTTTAATTTCCAGACCACGCAAAGCCAACACAAACCACTTCGGGTAATTCTCGTTGCGCTTGTAGGTGCTTAATGTCTGCTCAGTGATACCGAACTCATCAGCGACTTGGCGCTGTGTGTACTGCCAGGTAGCCAGCCAGATTGCAAATTGGTGATTGGTCATCATTATTCCCCTTTCATCTGCACATACCAGCCGATGGTTTCACCACGACGGCGACCTTTAGCAATGTAATCGCGCTCAACTTCCAGACCAATCGCTTCAGCGATTCGGATCATACACTCCAGACCACAAGCGCCATCAAGGGACACACTATTATCCTTGGTCCAGCGCATACCATAAAGACTGTCAGTGCGAGGATTAGAGGCTGTTCCGTTTTCATCAGAGATATAGTGAGCAAGAGCTTTAATTGCTTGCAGTTGTTCCTGATAGTTAGCTTGGAGCCACTGACCAAAGACAGTACCAATCATGTCGTAACCACCGCCGATGGTGCGGAAACGTTGACCATTGTTGCGGTCGTCAAGGCGGCAGATTTTGTAACCATAGGTATCTCGACCTTTGGAAGTGGACCAAGACAGAACGAGATGATTGATTTGGTTTTTCATTTTGTTTTCTCCGATTACCTGGGCGAACCATTCGCCGTTTCGATGAGATAAATATACTTCTGATTTCATTCAGTCGCAAGTGATTTTCTTAAATAAATGCAAAAAAATCGAGTTAACTGAAAAAATCTTAGATTTTCAATGAGTTATCGAAAGACCATAATTTAAACCAGGTAGAGGTGGCCACACCAGGTAGAGGTGGCCACACCAGGTAGAGGTGACCACACCAGGTAGAGGTGACCACACCAGGTAGAGGTGACCACACCAGGTAGAGGTGACCACACCAGGTAGAGGTGACCACACCAGGTAGAGGTGACCTAGCGAAATCAACTACCCGGGTAGTAGCGTAATTTCAATTTTGCAGGGGGTGGGTAGTAGTTTGAGAAAAATTTTTGACAACCCCACTTGGATCGTAGAAAAGAAAATCCGCAACCCCACTAGGAGTTACGGATTTAAAATTAGAAATCCGAAATTGATTTGAATCCTTTATTCCTGCTTCTCTTCTTCACCTCTTCACCGGTCTTCTTCTGGTGACAAGCACGACATAGAGTCATCAAGTTGTCCACGTCCCATGGGTCACCTCCATCCTTCAACTCCTTGATGTGGTCAACGACCTCACCAGGCGTCACCAGCGCGTGTCTGTCGCATTCCGCGCATAACGGGTGCATCCGTATGAATGAGTCACGCAGACGACGCCAGCGAGCCGTAGAGTAGATATATTTGCCATCGTGGAGTTGGTGGTCGTAACGCTTCTTGGGGGTGTAGGTGAGAGGGTGCTTTTCGCATCGGTGAGAACCAGGTACGGCGACCGAGTTACAGCCGCCGTAAGAGCACATCTTAGACAAGGTCGAGGACCTGACTGTAGGTCTCATAGTATTTCCGAGATACCTCGAAAACCTTACCTGTGACCTTGTGCTTGACCTGGACGATGTTGGGTCGGTCTTGAGCCTGTTCGACTACTGGAGCTACAGGTGCGGTCGGTTTTACTGGTGGTGCTTTTGCCATGACGATTTTCCTCTTTGTTGACGTCGCTGGAGATACTAAACCAAGGTTGGTTTTGAGTCAAGAGTCATGGGACTCACCCACACAGTATGACTTTTTGGACGTCACTCCAAACACTCTCTGCCACCTTAGTGACTAACTTTTTCTTCTAGATTAGTAGATGAGTAATACTATTTTAGAGTAAGGGTAAAAAAGTCATACTTGGTTCTAAGCCACGTGGCTCTAAGGCTGGGGTCGTAATCTAAAACATAGTCTGTCAATCACAGAAACTTTTTTTTAGATGTTTTTCCGTTAGTTTCAGTTACAAAGTGAACACATCCATTTTGATAATCCAGCAAACAGAAAACTATCGAAAAAACGGTTGGTGTGATTGACAGACTATGTTACAGTCTAGTCTGCATCCCGCATGAACTAACTTTTTCAGGAGGCTCCGAATGAGCCAACAGATGTATGCAGAGTGGAAGAAAATCAAGCAAGACATGGGTAAAGATTACTGTGTCTACTATGTCATCACCGACTTTGATGGAGAGGTTTTTTGCAAGTTCCTGAAGTCAATGGGTGTCCGTGCCGAAGCGGTTGACTGCATCGGTCAGGTCAAGATCGACAACCCGAACGTCAACAAGCTACTGGTTGATTATGCCAAAGCTGAACCAGGTACTGAACTTTTCAACACTCACACTCAGGTGACTACACCAGCCTTCATCAAGAGTGTCACCAAGGACTGTGCGAAGCTCTGTATCCATTTTGAAATGGTTAATGGTGTAGCAATCAAAGTATCAGGAGAGAGCACTAATGGCCCAGTTATCTAAACAAGACCGAGAAGAATTAGAAAAGATCGGCACACTGTTGATGACAGAGGAACCAACTCATCAGTTGTGTGACCTCTATGATGCAAAGGTCGGCGACACGATGGTGCTGTCTGAACCAGTGGACATGATATACACAGAGCTACTGTCAAACCTGAAGATGGGGGTCGTCACCCCAAAGCCCAACGGGCAGCACATTGTAAGCATCGTAAGCAAACTAAGCGCCAGTGACCTTGGGAAGCTCCTTGTTGGTGGTAATTTCTGCGACCAGGACCGATTCATTATCGCCATACCAAAAGAGGTTAATTCGAACACACTCAAGGTAGTCCTTTATAAACTGATGAAGGAAAAGTGTGTCTCATACAAAATAAGCGTCAGCATGGGTTATCTGACTGCAATCAGGAAAGGACCTACATTAAAAAGTAATCGCCGATACGCAGCATTGTCCCTCAGACGACTTACTGAAGGCAGTAACATGAATGGGGTAGATGTTATCCCTGCATCACATTATGAGAATGCTGGTGCATTCATGCAGGCAATGAGAAGGGAAGCAGCAAAGGCGGGAGTAGTTGTTTCTCTTAAACTAAATGGTGGGAAGATCTACGCCAGCTTAGGTAAAAAAGAAGAGGAGGATGACTCCGAGTTCATTGGTACTTACGCCAATAAGTTCAACCAGTGGCTTGACTCCATCGACTTCGGTATCCCTGTTGAAATCCCAATGTTCCTGACTATGAACGCAGAGAAGTCATACATTAAAATTCTCCTACACAATAGCCATCATGACGTTGCTTACCGGAAAGGAACAGTAACCAAGCGTCGGGCCTGCCTCCGTAAAGCCGGTAACAGTGTGTTCCTGCGAATAAATGGAAAAGTGGCTCACGAGTTTGTCGGTGCCACCAGTAAAAACAACCTGACCCAGCAGCAGATTAAAATCGTTGACCTGATGCTGCGCCCACATGGCATGACCTATGAGGAAATAAAATGAAACCAGTCACCATCCCCACCACCAACCCACGAGCTGAGCGAGCACAGATTTACCGTGAGGCGAAAAAGAATGGTCAGCGTGTCACCGTCCGTGTGTTCAGCTCCTGGGTGGAAGTCACCCATCACCCTGAACCAGCCAGCCGCATCAATTATCTCCGTGAGTTCACCAGCTGGGTCATGAGTCTTGAGTATGGAGTCAGCACAGTGGTTCCTGATCACCTGCGCCATAAAGACGAAGCATATATCCGCACTTGCATCAGCAAATCTGGTCTTGACGTTAAATATGAGTCAGGTGTTGTCACAAGGATGCCTGCAGCACTGCGAAAACAGGATGGTCAGGTAGTGCTCCGTATCCGCGATGAGGTTGTGCTCACTTTCCCTTGCACCCGAGTCTGTTATCTACGGAAACACGAGCGAGACCAGATTGAGAGTATGGGACTCCGGATGGAGGATTTGTGATGGTAACTTTCGGGTCTATTTGTAGTGGGATCGAGGCAGCGTCAGTAGGCCTTGAGTCTCTCGGATTCAAACCACTCTGGTTTACTGAAATTTCATCATTCCCCTGTTTCTTGCTTTCTCACAAATGGCCTGAAATAAAAAACCATGGTGATATTACTCGTCTACCTGAGAAAATAAATAACCGTGAAATTAGTGCACCTGACCTCTTGATAGGAGGGACCCCTTGTCAGTCGTTTTCCTTTTCCGGGTTAAGAAAAGGTTTATCTGATGAAAGGGGTAAACTTGTTATTTCTTTCGTAGATATAGCAAATGCAGTCGACAGAGTCAGACTATCTGATGGTAAAAATGAATCAGTAATATTATGGGAGAATGTTAAAGGTGTTCTATCAACAAAAGACAACTCATTTGGGTGCTTTCTTGGATTGCTTTCTGGGGAAGAACTCCCACTCATCCCTCCAGGGGGTAAATGGTCGAACGCTGGTTTCGTGTTTGGCCCAACAAGGTCAATTGCATGGAGAGTGCTTGACGCTCAATATTTCGGATCACCCCAACGACGTAAAAGAGTCTTCGTTGTCGCAAGTGCTAGAAAAGACTTCGATCCAACAAGGGTATTATTTGAGTCAGAAAGCGTGTTCGGGAATCATCAGAAGAAATCCAAACCTTACCCTACTATCGATTGCGGGGTTTGGAGAAGACGGCAATCCAATCAGTGGATCAGAAATGGTTTCGCTATTGTCAGAAACAATAAAGTCTCAAACTTGACAATAACTGAAGCGGAAAGACTGCAAGGATTTCCAGACGGATATACAGACGTTCCGTGGAAGGGAAACAACATACTAGCCGAAAGATTTGCTGCATTAGGTAACACCATGAATGTAAATTGCATAACATGGTTAGGTAAAAGACTGTTAAATGAGGATTTGTGATGGCACTGATCACATACCAAGGACTCAGAATGTCCACTCGTAACGCTGAAATAGCTCGGTTAATGATTTCCGGTCACAGTTATTCTGACGTAGCTGGTCTGCTTGACCTCCCAGTGAGTCAGGTAACCACCTGTTGCACTCGTCTCCGTGAGCGTGGTCTTGCCATACCAAGGTCACGCCGGTTCAAACTGGTAGGCACTGACGAGTCTGGTGAGCGGTTCAAGTTCATTGGCAAGAAAGACCTGGAACAACGAGGTGGATACATCTATCGGTGTGCACATAAGGCAGCTCAAAAAGGAGGATCATACCTTGGACTTACATGGAGTAAAGAGGCTATCTGATGAATGAAAAAGACATGATCGCCAGTGTGGTCAGAAGCAAAAAGAAGTTATACACAAATTATGAGTGTGCTGTGCCAAACTGTTACACCAGTCATGACAACGAAGCCGACATACTTTTTATTAGGTCGAGTGGTTTCTGTGATGAGGTTGAAGTAAAGGTTTCCAGGGCTGACTTTCTCGCAGATAAGAAAAAGAGAGTCATGTATCGTGAACCAATCCAAGGAGAATGGCACTGGGAAAAACAAGGTCTCCCTTTTTCTCCGTACACCAAAGAAAAGTATCAAGCACTGGCTGACGGTGACATGCTCGCCAATTATTTTTGGTATGCAGTAAAGGAAGGAATCTGTCACATTAGTGAAGTTCCTGAGTTCGCTGGCTTGATATCCATCAACGAGAATGGTGATGCGAGAATACTAAAACCACCCAGGAGACTTCATAAGAATAAACTCAGCAATTCTGACAGTTACAAAATAGCTAGGAAACTGACATTTCGTTTTTGGCGAACAGAGTATGGAGTACCTTTCTGATGAACGGTCATAAAAATGTCAGACGCTACAGTGACCAGTACCATTGTTCCGACTGCGGGCGACAATGGGACATTGACGACCCTGAGCCTCCACAGTGTCGTCGAGAGTCGAGTGCTGGTCGGCAGGCTATCAGTGATATGCGTAAATTATTTTCTAAAACTACTTTACAATCAGATAAGTGAGGGTTAGTATTGTGTCAGTTAAGTGAGTGACTTAGGAGGTCACATGAAAGAGTTCACCAGTATCGAAGACGCACCACATATTTTCGACGTCATCAATTATTGGCCTCAACCGTATAAACAATGTCTCGGAACCAAGGATTTACCTGAAGGGTGGGAATGGGTCTTCTGTGAATTCCCTAAAGGCTGGATCCTCAGCAACGGAACAATCGGTCTGACTCGCAATGACTGGGATAAACACAATAATAAAATGGTCGCTGCTCAACCGCTCGACCCAGCCACATCAAAACAGGCGACACCAAAAGGGTCAGGTAATCCTATCCTCGGGATGGTTCTTGCTGACCTGACCAACCGAGCACTCGAAGGTAAAGAAAAATACGGTGAGCCGCTTCTGGCACACAATGGCCGCAACCCACTCTGGGACGCATACCAGGAAGCACTCGACCTGGCCATGTATCTCCGTCAAGCAATCGAGGAACAAAAATAATGACTAAGTTAACCAAGGCAGTAAAAGAACAGATCGTCCAGAACGCTGTAAATAAGTCTGGTCTCATCGACGAACACAATAAAATCATTCAGCGCCGTGCTGAGTGGGCAAATAACGTTCGCCTGTTCGCCATCGGTGGTGTGGAGGAAGAGAAGAAACTCGTTGCTATTAATGAGCAGTATGAAAGTTTGTGTGAGTCCGTACCGAAATCACTGCGACTGAGTGGGCGACCACCAGTTAAAACTGATAAAGACATATATGTGAACGTAGCTGGGATTTCGTTTTCAGCTTATTTCAATGGCCACACCAGTTACAATGGAGCACAACATGTCGTTCGTGTTTCACACGGTAACGCGACACTGTTGGCAGACAACCCACTGGTTGCTGAGTTCCATGAAATTCACAACCAACAGGAAGAATACGACAACAAACTCAGTAATCTGAAAAACAGTGTTGCTGGTGTTATCGAAAAAATAACCACAGTCAAAAAACTGCTGGACGTGTGGCCTGAAGCGAAAGAGTTGTTGCCTGATAACATCGAGAAACAGGTTGTCAACCTTCCTGCTGTGCAGACTGCCGACTTGAACAAAATGATCGGGCTGCCATCATGAAAATTATCCGTGACCTGGTACAATCCGGCTCATGCTACCGCGACATTATTCAGCAGGTAACCAAGGCTATCGTTGCCGAGGCACTGGTTATATGTCACGGCAACCAGACTCAGGCCAGCAAGCTGGTGAAAATGAGTCGCGGGACACTCAGGCAGTATGTCGTGTCAACCCCTCGTGTCAGTGTGCCGAGCGTCAAGAAACCCAAGCGCGTGAAACGGGTTCTACCGTGGCGTGAGAGCCTCGGGTTTGCTCCGGTACGTCGTGGTCGAGTACAAGTCAGATTCGCTGACGGTAGCACCCAGATAGGTAAAACACGACGCTTTGACTGGACACTCGTGAAGCAATGGAGACCCGTGGTATGACCCGTAAGGTTTGGTATGTCGGACGAGGGAGTGAGTCATCTGAACGGTTCGACCTACTCATCAGTCAGACAGGTATCCGCAGTGAGACGCAAATAAACGCTCTACGTGGATATCTTGTAAGAGGTATGTCACTTGAAGATGCTTGTGACCACTATGAGATTAAAAACAAGAGTAATCTGGAACGTGATTTGTCAAAGGTCAATCAGGTAGCTGAGTTTGTCGTAAAAATCGAGGACCTGGATTGGGTCCGGTACAATGTAACCAGAAAGGAGAATTTGTGATGATCATTAATGTGAAGCTGTCACCGGACGCAACCATGCCTGTTGCAGCGAGCAATGGAGCAGCAGGATATGACCTTTATGCGCTGGAAGACACTGTTATTAACTGTTTCCAGTTCAAGCCGGTCCGCACGGGTGTATCCATCGAGATTCCGGCTGGTCACTATGGTCGGGTAGCACCACGGTCAGGACTGTCTGTGAAGCACGGCGTCATGGTTGGTGCAGGTGTCATCGACAGTGACTACCGTGGTGAAATTAAGGTTGCTCTGGCTACCCTGAGCGGTGTCTATGACATCAAGAAAGGTGAGCGTATCGCCCAGCTCATCATCGAGCGGATCGCAACTCCTGAGCTGGTTCAGGTCAATTCCCTCGACAACACTGACCGTGGTGATGGTGGATTCGGTAGTACCGGAAAATAACAGTTTACTTTCTCTTTTTATCTATTAATATTAATTACACACCAACCAAGAGAACAAACAATGATTAAATTCAAAATGCGTGACGGCTCCATCCACAACGCCACCTTGCTGTCTGAAGAAGACCGTGGTGCTGGCAAAGGTAAAGGCGTCTGGGTTAAAGTAAAACTCGAAGACGGAAAGGAAGTCACCGGTCGTAAGGGTCAGATTGTCTCTTAATTAAGGAGGTGATCATATCTCCCGTGCAGGGTCAAGCACACTAGCCCTCCTCGTGAGGGCTTTTCTATATCTGGAGAACAGTCATGCTAGTATCAAGAATGCCTGATGGTAAGTGGGTCGAGGGTGTCGCTGCTGGTTCAGTATGGTCATGTGAGTCACCGTCAATAGGTGCTGCCAGGATGCGATATTTCCGGTCTGGCGGTGTCAGTGCAATAGAACCAAGGCCAGAGGTTGAAACCGGTTATTACGTTATCCCAAGAGAGTTCACGCCTATCGGAAGATTAGTCGCCAAGGCTTTCGGTACTCGCTATTACGTTGGTCAATCGTGCAGTCGGCATCCCCTGAACCACGTCCGGTCAACAGCGAATAAAACCTGTGTCGTCTGTGAAATATTGAAAGACTACTTGTAAGTCACTTTAGTAAGTGTCATACTCCTGTTGTCACTTAATCAGGAGAAACAGCAATGAGCACTCAATCACTCGGACAGCTTTACAAGAAACAACCTGCTGGCGGATCTATCGCGGTGAAGAAAGAGTTCACAGTCCTTCTAGAAGCCATTTATGTCGAGGAAGGGTTCAACGTTAAAGGTCAGATTTATCGTGATGTAGTTGACAGCATGAAATCTGCTTATATCAAAGGTAACTACGTACCGAAGATGGTGGTTCAGGCCAACGAAGACGGAACCAAGTTCAAGGTTATTGACGGTCACCACCGTTTCACCGCTCTGACCGAGCTGGTAGCTGAAGGTCATGAGTACCGTCGTGTCGAGGTCGAGGGTTTCACCGGTAGCGAGGCTGACCAGGTTAACCTGATGATCAAGTCTAGCCAGGGTCGCAACCTCACCCCGCTTGAGCGAGCAACAGGCTATGACCGTCTGGTCAATAAGCTCGGCTGGACCCGTCAGGAAGTCGCTGACGAAATGCTCGTCCACCTGAGCAGCGTTGCACATCACCTTGCCATTGCAGAGCTCCCTGAGAGTATCAAGGAACTCATCCGTGCCGACCGCATCGCTGCCGACTACGCCGTCGAGGTTCATCGTAAGCACGGTGAGGCTGCTGTCATTGCCATGGTCGAGGGCTCTGGTGAGGTCAAAGCCACCCGCAAGAATACCAATGCATGGCGACCAGCTTCAGGTAAGAAGGTCTGCACCATCCTCAAGGGTATCAACGTGCGACCAGAGGGCGACTGTATGGTTGCTCGATTCACTCCTAAAGAGTGGGAAGAAGTTAAAGCAGTATTGGCGACATTGGGGGAGTAAGTCATGGCTACACACGTAGAGATTAAAATATCAGATCTGACCGGAAAAGCTCTCGATTGGGCTGTTGCTTATGCTCTGAACGGTAAACCTTTACTCGAAAAAGTCTTTCCCACAGTAAAGTGGGGAGAATCGTTTACTGATGCAGTTCTCGAAGGTCGTATCAAACCAACGACTGATTGGTGTCAGTGTGGTGTTCTTATTGACGAGTATGGAATCGAGTTTAAGTGGCTAACCGATGCTACAATTGAAGCGTACTCATACACACTCAGTGAAAAACAGGCAACAGGTAACGACCACCGTGAAGCAGCCTGTCGATTGATTGCTCTGGAACTCGGTGAAACGGTGATGGTTCCTGCTGAATTTATTATCAGGAGTAATTTATGAAATGTAAATTTTGCAGAGAAGCCAACTTTTCACGTACTGAAGCAAAGTCTGTCGGCGTTCGTCATAGAGGTGACGGGATGAGTTTAGAACAGAGACAGAAACTGTTGCTAAAGAAAGCGGGGTGGTGACTGTAAGCACTGAACTAATGCTATCATCCTCCTGTCAACACTGGAGGTATAATGACATTAGACGCATGGGGTTGGCCCCTTACCATAGCGATACTCTCGGCAGGGGTACGATGTACTGTCGATGGGAAATACGCTTCTCTCTACGGAGTCGTTCAGGCAATCCTGCTCGGGTTGCTTTTCGGCTCCATTACCAATTTGTACCTCCTCGACTATCTTGATGACAAAGGTGAGCTGTTGTCACATACTAAGAGAGCGGCTTATGTCGGGGTTGCTAGTGCGTTCAGCCAGGAGTTGTTTATCTGGTTGAAGCGGATCATGGCTGACCCTGTTGACTACATCAGGCGAGGTAAAAATGGTAATTAATCTGATCTTGGCCGCTTGTGCCTTTATGGCGAGCGGCTATTCACTTAGTCTTATGTGCATACTGCGGAGATTGCGTCGAGACCCTCGTCCAGCTGCTGCCGCAGTTTTTGTTTTACTGGCATTCGGGGTGATGCAGTTCACCTGGGCAATTTCAGTAATACCTAAAGAATACGCAACCAGCTGGGCACTCGTTGACTTTCTTGTCATTGCATTGATCTGGTGGCTTGTGGTTCGTTCTGCCATTTACTTTAGAAAAGGAAAATAAAATGTCTTGTGAAGATATCCCGAGCTTGCTCGATTTACAGAACACAAAAAAACATGTAGACGATTTCGGTCGTCTTATGGGAGTAGGTACTGGAACCAGTACGAATGAAGTAACTGGTCAGGTCAGACCTACTTACAATAAAGTAATTCAACAGCTCGGATTTAAACCGGGGTCTGGTGATTTTACTACCGGATTCACTGTAATGACGGGAGAGAGGGATGTTGCATGGTACGATCCTGTTAGTAGAAACTGGTATTCGTATTTAGGTGTAATCCCAAATAGCGGTCATGACGTGTTACCAGGGTCAAACCCTGTAGGTGATGCTGATTGGGCACCAAGAACAGACCAAGAATTACGTGGAGAACTTGAATCCAATGGCTCCACAATCGAAGATATATCTAAACTAAAAACAAATTTACTGTCACCGTCAGGTTCATCTCAAGTAGGTTACGGTAGTAGCAGTGTAGAAGAACAACTCGATAAATTGACATCAGATATCGTAGTTTATACTCAAACTGCTGGTGTTTTGGATGATACTGGGTTTATTAATGATATCCTTTTAAACCACGGCGGTATTAAATTTGCACCTGGTGTTTACGTAGTTGACCCAGACGTAGGTATTATATTTAGAGAAGGGTCAGTTATTGACGGCGCAGGGTTCATGAAAAGTATTATTGTGGCTAAGCAAGTCGGAGCCACAATATCTGAGTTAGCGTCGTACAGCAAAGGTAGTATATTTAAAAGGGCATTTACATTAGGTGTAGCAAACGACTACGTTTCTGGTGTAAAAATCGATAACATATCGATTATCATGCGTCACCCTACCACGATAAACAATTCAAATTATAAGCAGATTGCCTTAGATTTGAGAAACTGTGATAGATCATGGGTAGGACCTGGTCTGTATGTTGGAAATACCACTCTACCAGGAATGCCTTTTACTTGGGTTCCTCCTCGTGCAACTCAAGCTCAAGGTTATGGCATTGTATACGGCACAAGAAACAGTAACTCAGTTGACTACTGTGGTGGGGTTGGTGGGATAGCCGAGTCTCCTAAAGTATACGGGGCGCGTAAAAATATCGTTGTTGATGAGGGTCAGCTTTCTCCACAGTCAGCAGCTCACGCTACAATCATCAGATCGCCAGATTTGCAAATTGGCGTTGAGCTCATCTCTCAAGGTAGTCAGTATAACGCTGGTACTGTTTTTGAGGACTGTCTGTTGCAGTCCATGCAAAGATTCGAATCAACTGACGTCACTATCGGGTTGTTAATTGCTGGTTACAATTGTCGAGGTACAATTCGCTACCTTGAGGGTGGGCCTGAGTGTGACAAAATTTCAGAACTCACATCTTCATCAATGGACTCTGAGTTAGAAATTCTATACGCATCAGTAACTGGATCAAGCACGGCATTGATATCTGATTCCGGCCAGAAAAACCACATGAAATATAGAGAGCTAACAGCAGTATCTGGTGGTAAGACGACAAAAGGTAGACTTGTTGAGACGTTTGATAAGGGTTATACGTCAAGACGTGTAGTATCCACGTTTATTAATACTATTGGCCCACAGACCGTGGTTGGAGATTCTGGAGTATCCGTTACCAGAACGGGTGCCGGAGCGTATACCATCACCTTGGACAAAGCGTTTTCTGGTGAGTTTGGAGTAAATATTTCAGCTAAAACTGACGCGTCCAGAAATGGTTTCTCTTTCTCTTACTCCAGTAAGACAAACAACTCAATACATGTTGATACTTTTGTAAATAACTCTACGTTAGACCCACAGCAAATGACAATAGAGATATTCCAAGTGTAACAAAAAGCCCCTCAATTGAGGGGCTTACTTTTATCACAAACGTCTCATGTCTTTGTTTGCGCTTGCCCTGGTTGAACCAACCCAGTACACCACTGCACCAGATAACCACCCTGATAGTTGTCCTAGCATGAAGTTAACCATGTCACGATTTCCATCAGGTAAAACCATGAACAACAGTGCGTTGAACGCACAAGCAAACATTACCATCAGTGACAGAGTCAACACAGACGGCATCCAGTGATGCTGATGAGCACTTCTGGCGTTCTGCACGTCAGCTGTCTCGATCCTAAGTCGCTCGTTCTCCAGACCTTGTAATCGCTCGATGTGAGTGGTCTCAATCTGTCTGAGTTTGATTGCTGCATCAGGGTCAGCCTTGATTGCAGTGAGAACCTGCTCAGGTGTAGCGTCTGGTGATACACCAAATTGTGCTGCGATAATTGAACCAACGGCTGCTCCTGCTGGACCAAAAAGAGCCCCACCCAAGAGTGGAGCCCCTACCGATGCTGCTGTCCTTCCTATTTCTTTCCAGTCCATATTTAACCCTCTAGCATTTTACGAGCGAGCCGTGACGAATGCGGTTGAATGATACGGGCGGCCTTCTCAAAGAAAGCCTCATCCACAGCGGCGTAAACTTCAATGACCCAAGGGTTATCTGTCGGATCAGTCATCACCCTGAGTGTGTCAATCACCTGCTTTCGGTTCGGTGACAACCGGTTAAATGTGGTTTCAGACACCATTATCAGACGCTCCATATCGTAAATTCTGAACCATCCGGCGAGTCCATCCCTTACCGTATGCGTCCCAGGTCTTCACCTCAGTGAAATACTGGAGGCGTTCAGCAATGAACAGCATCAGGACGTCATTGATATTCATGGCATTGATGGCTTTCATCGTTTTTGGACCAAGGATACCATCATCTTTGACACCAACTGCTCGCTGGATAAACTGAATTGCTCGACCAGAGCCATGGTTTACTGCTGCATCAAACATCTGGTGTGCCATAGCACTCGGGTAACTGTCCATCTTCAGAGCTACCCACCAGTCCTCATAATAAATGGCTTTGGCTTGTGACACAGTCAGATTTTCAATGTCAAGATGAGGGTAGGTCATGGCAGCGAGACCGAACTTGGTTCCTTTCAACTCACCCTGACCGACCACACCACTTGTCCAATTTCCACGATCACGACTGTCTTTCTGAAAGCCACCCTCATGACCAATAACTCGGTCAAATACAACGTCAAACATGTTTTTACTCCATAACGATATTAACTGATAATAATTGTAGTCGCCTGTGGACTCTGTCATCCGGCGACACCACGAAGCTGGGTTCTCTGGCATTGCTGCTCTATCCTCACTCTGAGTTTCTCCATTTCAGAGGCAGTATACTCTGCTTGACAGCGAAGGACATTAACACCGAACGTTAACTCGAACTCGGCTTGAACCAGTGCAGGGGACATTCCGGTTGTTTCCCACATTATCAGGCTCCACTTCTGGATCCAGTGACGAAGGATATCCAGGTTGCTTTGACGAGTGGCATGGTTGTTCACTGCTGCTCGCTTGAATGTCAGGTGGTCAGGGAGTTTCTTGGCGAAATCAGTGACAGGGGTGTAATTTGCCTCACGCTTGGCCAGTAGTTCCTCAACCACATCGAATGTCTGCTCCTCCAGGTCACCGGCTTGAACCTTAATCTGACGAACCCGAGCAACCTTTTCACCCTCTGTTTCTTTGTGACCACACTCAGGGCAGTAACCGTCGATGAACACCAGCATGTCCGCCACTGGTTCAGTTCCGACAACCCCAAAGGCACCACACTCAGGACATTCCATCGACTCATACTGGGGCTCGTCATCGACAAACCCACAGTCTCGACATTTCCCTTCGTAGAACTTCTCTGAACCGCACTCAGGGCAAGGTTTCGGCTTCTTGTCAGTGAGCCGGTCGAGAGTCCATTCAGGATCATCATGAGGATACTTGAGACCAAATGTCTCCATCATATAGCGAGTGTTGCCGACCATGTCGATGAGCACACCATAGAGCTTTCCGTCAGCCAATCGTAGCATTCGACCGAACTGCTGCTTGAACAGTGAGTAGCTGACTGTCCTGCGCATCATGATGACACCTGCAACAGACGGACAGTCATAGCCCTCACCAAGCAGATCCACGTTTACCAGATTAAGGATTCGACCATCCTTCATATCGTCCATGGCCTGCTGACGCTCTACCAGAGGCTGTTTGGAACTCACCGCCACTGACGGTATACCTGCGTCATTGAACTCAGCAGCGACCTCCTTGGCGTGTTCTATGTTGATACAGAACGTGATCACCGGTTTACCATTGAGGTGCTTTCGGTACTGCTCGACAGCGTCACCTGTAATGTCGGCCTCTTTAGTCTTAATTCTCAGTTGTTTGGTGTTCAGGTCACCGTTCTTGTCTTTCTTGATACCTGTGACGTCGATACGACCGTGAGCGAAGATTTTATATGGCGACAACATCCCAGCTTTGATGAGGTCCCACATCCCGACCGTGCAAGACAAGTAGTCGAATATCCCATCAGCATGTGAGCCAAGACCTTTCTTGTCGCCACGGATAGGGGTGGCTGTGAACCCGATACCGCGAGCATTTGGCATCGAAGAGAGACAGGTGTGCCACTGGTTTCCATCCGTACAATGATGACCTTCGTCTTGTAGCCACAGTCTTACTTGCTCCAAAAACTGAGGGTTAATTTTACCATCACGAAGTCGAGCGTTGAAGGTTGGTATGGATGACAAAATAATTGTGCTTGTATCTTCCCAATATGAATCACCGAACAATGTCAAATTGTTGTTGGTTATGTCTCTACGGGCATTGTCTGAGCAGATGAACGTGTGAGGAACACCAGTCTTACACATGGCTTCAGAAAGCTGTGAAATAAGCACATCACGATGCGCAAAGACCACACATAATTCTTTTCTTTCGTATGCTCTTTTTGCGTATTCTGCGATACACAACGATTTACCGGCGCCTGTGGGCAGTACACAGAGGATAGCTTTGTAGACACCACTCAGCGCGGCATCTACGTGTTTAATTGCATTAACTTGGTGGGGACGGAGGGTGATCACTTACTGGGTTCCTCCCTGACGATACGACGCTCGTCGATTTCTTGCCATACCGAGTCAGGACCACCTTCTCGACCACCTGCAAAGACCCACATTTGCCACTGTTCACTCCAATAAGATTCTATCCATTTTCCGTACTGTTTTACTCTGTACCAGCCTTCTTCTCTAATCTTCTGACTCATCATCAATCTCCTTCTCTATCTGGTTAGTCGTTGGTGGGTTCGCTTCACGCCACCTCGGACAGTGTTCGTCAAGATACCGTTCGGCACTGAGTAAGTCTTTACCTGAGTGCTTCATGACATAGACGATTAGGTCGTTACGGTATGACATGTCGGTCACCATCTGTTTAAGTGTCTCTATGATAGCACGTAAAATATTTTGCGAAAGTGCTTTACTTTATCTTTGTCGATGTTTATCTTTACTCCCGTCAACAACGACAACATTCAACCAACGAACTGAGGAATAAATAATGGGACTCTTGGAACAATTGCTGGTTAAATTGGATCTGCTCACCAAACGTCTGGATGCACTGGAGAATGGTGTAAACGTACCAGTTACAGTCAGCATGGATGTGACTCAAACCACACCTGGTACAACCACCACCGATGGTGAGCCTACCGTCGAACTCGACAAAAATGGTATCCCGTGGGATGAACGAATTCACGCCAGCACCAAGCGCAAGAACGCAGATGGTTCATGGTCGCTGAAAAAGGGTGTAGATAAAGATCTTGCCGCCGAGATTATGACCAAGTACCAAGAGGAACTGACAGGAGAAAAAGCTGAGCCAGTGGTTCAGGCAGCTCCGACCAAACCTGGTGCTCCGACCAAACCTGGTGCTCCGACCAAACCTGGTGCTCCGACCAAACCTGGTGCTCCGACAGCTCCCCAGAAGCCGGAAGCCGCTGGTGACACTTTCAAGGCTGCTCGTGCTGCCAACACTCTGGTCAACGACTTCAAGGTTGACTACGACGATATCGTCGAGACTCTGCTCAAGCCGCTCGGTGTCGATGCGTTCGGTAGCCTGACCAGCGAGCAAGCGACTGAAGTGCTGAAGGGTCTGGAAGCATGGGTGAAGTCCCTGACCGACCTGAAGGAAGAGTTCGACGGTATTACCAAGATGGTCGAAGGAACCGAGCACGTCGCCACTATCACTGAAGGTCTGACCGACTTCGTGACCACTCACGGTGGTGCTGACGGTGTGATCGGGTCTGTGCCTTACGCCAACATCCACGAGCTGTACAAAGAAGTCTGCGAGTGGGCCAACCAGTGGGAAGAGTTCCTGAAGGGCTAAACCACCTGTGTGACCGGCATGGATGACTGTGCCGGTTAATTTGGAGAGGGCAGAGTTATGAATTTTCCAGACGTAGGTACTGCACTGATAATGTTGTGTATTGTCTGTGCTTTCATTGGGTGGGGTGTGATTGAGTTTATCGTATGGCTCGCCAGCTTTATCAACGTCAGTGTGGGCTAAACCATGAGTGAGCACAGTGTTTTCAGTTTCAGCGGAAGTCATCGCTGGTTCGATGGTCATTGTCCTGCCAGTATCAGGATGAGTCGTGGTTACCCTGAACAGACCAATGACGCTGCTGAACGTGGTACTGCTGCTCACGCATTGGGTGAGTTTGTCCTGAGCCTTGGTTTCAATATCAATGACACGCTCGGTCTTGTTTTCAATGACCACAAGGTCGATTACAAAATGATTGATGATGTCTCGGTCTATACCAGCTACGTCAATCAGCAGAGTCTGAAATATGGAACCAAGCCTCTTCTGGAACAACGAGTGGTGATGTCGTCACTCGGTCGGGAAGATGTCTATGGTACTTCTGACTGCAACTTTTTGGTGCCTGAGCAAGGTATTATCGAGGTTGCTGACTATAAAAATGGTTACGGGGTTGTAGAGGTAAAAGACAACCCTCAAACCATCGGTTATGCGATTGCTGCGCTGGATACGTTCAAGATGTGGGACCAAGTCCACACCATCAAGAACACGATTATCCAGCCGAACGGTAATCATACAGACGGTCCGGTCAGGAGCGTTCTCTATCCGATCCGAGTGATGCGAGAGTGGCAGGATAAATACAAACGGTCAGTCGCTCTGGCTGAAGACAAAACCCAAAAACCCAATGCTGGTGAGTGGTGCTTTTATTGCCCAGCACAAGCAAACTGTCGGGCTCGCATTGAGTATGTGCTCGAACACGCTTATCTCGATGTCCCGTTTGAAGAATTGTCAGTACCCGAGTTGGAGGTGATTTACAGAGAAATCGGTTCCACCAAGAAATTCCTTGAGAAGGTAGAAGAGCGAGTGTTCAATCTGGCGCTCAAGGGTCGTAAATTCGAAGGATTCAAGGTCGTCCGGTCATACGGTCGAGCAGCCTGTCAGGATGAAGACGCACTGGTTCAGGATGCTCACAGTGCAGGGGTGGACACCAGTTTGATGTTCCATACCAAGCTCAAGAGTAAGACTGACCTCAAGCGGATTCTTCCGGCAAAAATGGTTGACAAGCATTTCGTGTCACCTGAACCAGGTAAGAAACTCGTGCCGATGCACGACAATTCACCTGCTATCCGAATCACATCAGCATCCGAAGTGTTTGCTGATTATAAAATAAAGGAATAAACCAATGGCATCAGTAACTATCATCACCGACATCTTCCGTGCGTCGTATGTCAACCTTAAAGAACCTCGCTCATTCAGTGATGGGAAAGACCCTACTTACAGCATAAAAGCCATGTTTCCGAAGTCTGGACAAGGATCTATTGCTGCTCTTGGTGTGTCTTTCCCTTCGAGCAACCAGTCTGTGATCGCTGCGATCAAACAGGTCGTGATGGAAGAATTCAAGTTTGACTTCGACCCTGATAACCTTGAGTTCACCCGCCAGTGTGGCATTCAATTCCCACCTGTCTTTGAAGATGGTGACAAGAAATTCAAGAAAGACGAAAACAAGCTTCCAATGCCTGGAGTAATCGACCCGATTTCCGAAGGCAACTGGTTGATCAGTTTCAAGAACGACCAATATTCACAGCCAGGTTGTGTAAACGGTGTGACCCTTTCACAGATTGACCCTGGTGCAATTTACTCAGGTTGTTGGTTGCGCGCTCAATTAGAAGTGAGTGCCTTCACAACCAAAAACAACCCGACACGCATTATCTCCATCAAACTGCTCAACGTCATGATGTGCTATGACGACGAGTCATTCGGTGGTGCGGGACCGAAACAGGATGCTGCCAGTGCGTTTGCTGGTATGGCTGTGACCAATAGCAATCTGTCTGTCGGTGTCGGACAAGGTACTTTCCAGCCGATGACTCAGGCTGCTCCTGCTCCTCAGAAACCAGGTGCACCAGTACCACCCAGCAAACCAACTCCTCCTGCGGCCATGGTCGAGAAGCTCGTCATGAATCCTGACTCGCAGTACACCTATGAGCAGCTGACCAAGGAGTATGGTTGGACTGACAAGGAGATCGTCGACGGCGGTTACGCGACCATGCAGAAACAACCTGCTGCTCCTGCTGCACCTGTCAAGCCAGCAGCGCCGACACCTCCGGCAAAACCGGTTCCGCCGAAGCCTGCTCCGTCTGTGCCGACTACCGGTACTGTGATCATGAATCCTGACTCGCAGTACACCTATGAGCAGCTGACCAAGGAGTATGGCTGGACTGACAAGGAGATCATCGACGGCGGTTACGGTAAGCCGAATTTCACCAACCCGCAGTAATTACTAAACCAAGGGTCTGCCTGATGGTGGGCCCTTTTAGTCTGGAGATAGTTAAAATGGTAAACAATTGGGAACGCGTAACTCGTATTGCTAAACCTGGTCAACCCAACACCACTTTTATCCGATTTAATCTAAGAGAGACTGGTTCAGGTAATTACTGTTGTCAGATGGACGAAGGTTTCGGTGAACAGGAAGAAGACAAAGGAAAACCTTGTATTTTCGTAAGACGTGAATCTCGCTATTTTAAGTCAGCAACACTTAGAAATAACTATATGGTGAGTGAGCGACACTATTATGAGGTAGACACCAAATGACCCCCGAAGGTAAAGCATCACTGAACGTCCGGCTTGCAGCCAACGCACTTGGTTGTCGCCTCTACAAGAACAACTCAGGTGTGGCGTATGATGCAAGTAACAGGCCAGTTTTCTTTGGTCTCGGTAATGAAGGGAAGAAAGATAACGAGTCAATTAGAACCCCCGACTGGGTCGGCTGGATGACTGTCACTATCACACCCGAGATGGTTGGTAAAAAGATACCTGTTTTTGCTGCCATTGATGCCAAGAAGCTGGGTTTCCGACGTAAAACCAGTTACCCTATCGGTACAAGAGAATATGGACAACACAAGTTTTTTGAGCTGGTCACTGGCGTAAATGGGGTAGCTGGTTTTGCCACTAACGCAGAAGACGTGAAACAGCTCGTAGCCGAGTTTTACGAGAGGATCAAGACATGACTCGTTTAGAGAAAATCAAACAGGCAGCAGAGAACTACGACGCTGCCATCAAGCAAGACACCAGTACCAACGACCGTCTCCGTGTCCTGGTAGAGAAACACGGTGTGGAAGAGGTGTCAGCTGCATCTGGACTGGCTGTGTCCTCCCTTCTTCACTACACACGTCGAGTTGCTCCGTTGCGAGCATCACTGCACTCGGTAATCAAAGCAGAGACAGTCCTTAGCAAATTCTGAGGTACTCCGTATGCTGGACAAACATCAGGCGCGGCGGTTAATCACCGCGCTAACGGGGTCGCCTTCTTCTCCTGTTACCTTTCAAGCGTTTTATGATCCGAAGAATCAACCTGCACCAGCGGGTGTTCACCCAGAGACGTGGACAGCGACACTTGACGAGTCAGTAGACTTTATTGATTTCAAGCAGTCTCAGAAGTGCGGTATCTACATCTGCGTCAACGGAACCGATGGCACTGGTCGTGAAGTCGAGAATATCACTGAGCTGAGAACCATGCTGGTCGATTTCGACGGTATGGCTGAACCAGATTGGACATTGGCACCTCATGTTGTACAGAAACGCGACGAGACTCATGGACACGCATTCTGGTTGATTGAGGTTGACCCGCTGCTGACTAACGACGAGTGGACAATCCTGCAAAAGCAAATGTCAATGTTCTATGGGTCAGATAACCAGGTCATCGACCCAGCTCGGGTGATCCGTCTGCCTGGTACTCAGCACTGGAAGAACCCGAACAATCCGGTCAGTTACAGTATTGTCACCGATCACAGTGAGTCTGGTCATCGCTATACGTTCGATGAAGTCCGTGAAGCTCATATGCTCGACGCTGACGCTGACGGTAAGTTGCAACAATGGATAAAAGCTCGGGAAGGTTCACAAGAAGGAATTGGATATGACAATGACCCTGTTGATATTAGGCGGTTCATTTCGTTCGCAGCTAACGCAGCCCATCCGGCAGTTCTTGGTAGCGGGAGTCATGAATTATTCCGTGTTGCCTGCTATGGACATGACCACGGTGTTGACCTCGCTCACACCATTGACATTCTTTGGGAGCACTACAACCCAAGATGTTGTCCTCCGTGGGAAGAGGCTGAGAAGGACCATTTCGAGAGTGTGGTATCCCGCGCCTTTAAGTACCCTTCGTCGGCTGCTGGATGTAAGTCGTGTCGCATTCAGCTATCCCAACTCCCTCCACTGCAAGAACCATCGTGTGGTTGGGACAAAATGCACGAGGTCTTCCACGACCCCGTAAAACTGGATGTGACTGATAGTTATTCTAAACCATTGCTGCCGACACTGCCGGATGATGTTGATCGTGGTTTCCGTATCTCGTCAACACAGGCAGCATCGCTCGGAATGACACTGACCAGTAAGTCCAGCCACTACGATTTCGCTTTGGTGTTCGACGGTCTGAAGTATGACGGTCTGAACCTGATCCGGTCACAGCGTCAGTTCTACCGGTTTATGGGTAAGTCATGGAAAGAGGTTCACGACGACGTCATCAAGGCCGAGATACAGCGTGTTTTCCGTGAATATAAACCAGCAAACAAATTCACAGCTGGTGTGTTCCAGGTACTGATGGATATGGTGAACATCGAGAACGTTGAGAATGGGATATGGATGAACCAACCTGAGCGTGACACCAGCAATTACGCCGTGTTCCAGAACGGTATTGTTGACCTCAACGACCCGACATTGACTGTGATGCCGCACACCCAAGAATTTTTCATCATGAACGAGCTGGACTACGACTTTATTCCTGGTGCTCAGTGCCCGACCTGGTTGAGATTCCTGAGCAGTATCTGGGGTGACAACACAGCACTGAAGAACCAGCTTCAAGAGTACATGGGGTATTGTCTGACTGCCGATAACTCACTGCAACGGTTCGGTCTGTTCATCGGTAAGAGTCGTGCAGGTAAAGGGACGATCACTCGGGTACTGACCAATCTGGTCGGACGGGAGAACATGACAGCGCCGTCACTGTCTAACTTTGTCAAGGACTCCGCGTTACACGAAATGAGCAAGGCATCACTGGCTCTCGTGCCGGAAGCCCATGAGTTACACCCAAGCATCCGTGACAGCGTCCTGAGCAACCTGAAGGCCATTACCGGTGGTGACCCTGTGAACTACCACGTTATGTATAAGGGTGGTCAATCGTCCGTCCTGAGCCTGAAGGTGGTCATCAGCACCAACGGTATGCCTAAGTTCAACGACCCGTCCGGTGCATTGATGAATCGTGCTCTGGTGTTCAAGTTCACCAAGTCGTTTGCTGGGGTTGAGGACACCATGCTCGACGTGAAACTTGAGGCTGAGATGCCTGGTATTACCCAGTGGGCAATTGAAGGTCTCCGTCGTCTCCGTGCAAACGGTAAATTTACCGAGGCTGCTGACGGTCGTGAGCTGAAGGACGAGATGAAAAAAGACATGTTCCCGTTATCAGGCTTTATCGAAGACTGTTGCAACATGGTTCCTGCTGCTTTCACTCAGCTCGAAGATATCTACCGTGCTTATCGGATCTGGGCATCGTCAGAAGGACTGAAATCACCGATGACAAAGGTGACGTTCAACCAGGTACTGCGCAATAGTGCACTCGATGTAACTCACGAGGGTGGTGGATACAAAGGATTGTCGCTGAAGCCAATGATGACTGCGGAAAACGTTCTGCGATTTAAATGAGTAAACTACTTTACAATCGGTGTGACTGGGTATACTGTTTACTCATCACACCGATTTACTTTATAGAGAGGACACCATGAAAGACTACGTAAACACAGGTAAACCCAGTGCCATGCGTCGATTCTGGCGCAAACACGGTGATGACTGTCGGTTCTGGGTTATAGTTGGTCTGATTATTCTGGCGGGATGTGTGTCGTGACCAGAAAATACACCGACTATGCTTTCGATTTGGAATGTTTACCCAACTTCTTCTCACTGATAGCTACCCGTATCACCGATGACGCGAAATGGAAATTTATTATCACCCCTTGGTTGAACCAGGGGCGTGAGCTGAATCTGTTTCTGCATCAACTGCGTGACTCTGGTGGTCGGATGGTCGGCTTCAACAATCTCGGCTATGACTACCCGATGGTTCACATGATCATGTCGTACAACGGGATGATCGACAACACCACGCTCTACAGCAAGTCCAGTGCCATCATCAATGCTGACTTCAACGACTGGTCTCACCAGATATGGGATCAGGACCGGTTCATTCCTCAGATTGACCTGATGCGTGTTCACCACTTCGACAACCAGGCCAAGCGCACCAGCCTCAAGCTGCTTGAGTTTAATATGCGAATGGACTCGATAGAAGAACTGGAGCTAGACTTTACCAAGCCGGTGAAGCCGTCTCAGACCGACATCATTCTCGACTACAACGACCACGACGTTGACGCCACCAAGCTGTTCTACAACTACAGCATAAAAGAGATCGAGTTCCGTGAGGCGCTATCCGAGAAGTATGGAAAGGACTTCATGAATCACAATGACACCCGCATCGGCCAGGACTTCTTCGTGATGCAGCTTGCCCAACGTGGCATCAAGGCAGGAAAATGGAACCAGACCTACCGCTCGCACATCAGGGTTTCGGACATCATCCTCCCCTACGTGCAATTCGATCGACCGGAGTTCAACGAGGTGTTGAATTTCTTCCGTGAGGCAGTGATCAATCCTGAGCAGATGAAGGGGTTCTTCAAGGACGTTCATTGTGTCGTCGATGGCTTCAGGTTCGACTTTGGTGCCGGTGGAATCCATGGGTCGGTGAACCGCGAGATAATCGTTCCTGATGATGGTCAGATACTCAAGGACTCGGACGTCAGCTCCTATTATCCGAACCTTGCCATTGCCAACAGGTTCTACCCGCTGCACCTGAGCGAGGCGTTCTGTGATGTGTATCTGGATGTCTACAACCAGCGGAAGCAGTACGCCAAGAAGACAGCAGAGAACAACATGCTCAAGCTGGCCCTGAATGGTGTCTACGGCAAGAGCAACGATAAGCACAGTCCATTCTATGACCCTCAGTACACTATGAGCATCACAATCAACGGGCAACTCTTGTTGTGCATGTTGGCTGAGCAGCTCATGAAGATACCTGGTCTGAAGATGGTTCAGATCAACACTGACGGTCTGACCTATCTCTATGACGAGAAATACGACGAGCATGTTACCGCCCTGCACAAATGGTGGGAGCAGTTGACTATGTTGGAGTTGGAGCACGTCAATTACTCCAAGATGGCCGTGCGGGACGTCAACTCATATTTGGCGGTAACCGACTCAGGTAAGGTCAAACGCATCGGTGCCTACGCCTACGTCAGAGCCTCTGAGGACGCTGGGACACGAGAGCTACCCTGGCATAAGGATCATGGTGCTGTCGTCGTTGCCAAGGCCGCTGAGGCTGCTCTGGTGAGGGGTGAGAATATCGAGGTGTTTATCAGGAACCATCTGGCCGTCGATCCTCTGGATTTCATGCTCCGCACCAAGATAAACAGGTCGGATAAGCTGGTACTCGAAACTCCGGTGATGTGGGGTGACACACTGGTCACTACCCGTCAGCAGGAGCAACAACGAGTCACCCGCTACTACGTCAGCAAAGATGGTGGTCGTCTGGTCAAGCTGATGGACCCGACCGTTGACCAGGTGAAGAAATGGCGACTCGGTAATCACTGGAAGCACAAAAAGACAGGTGCTCACAAGATGGCTACCAAGCAGCCTAGTAGCATGTGGGAGAAGTGTGACCCACCGACACCCGAGCCGCCGATAAGACGCACAGGCGTTGACGCAGGTCATAATGTGACGATATGCAACCAACTGGCGGGTCTCGACATGAGCAACGTGGACATTGATTATTATGTGACTCGTGCTCGTAAACTGGTAGACCCGCTTTTGATGGATTCTGACGATAAAGGAGAAGAGTGATGTGTGTTTATGATAGCCCGTACAGTTGCAACAAATGCGGTGGGTCAAACGAAGTTAAAGGTGAGCCATTCCATCCGGAAGCGTCAGGTGAAGTAGACACCGAGTGTAAAGACTGTGGTCACAGAGACCACTGGGCCTACGGGTTTTTAAATCAGCACAGGACGGTTTAAATAAATCAAGGAAGTATTAAAACTAAAGGGGCCTCATGGCCCCTCTCTTATTCCTACTGACACTCTTATATCTACCCCACCACATCAAAGTCATTTTTATAATACCGACTGTCGTAGTTTATCGCACTCACTGTATTCGTCTCAGCGCCATTGTCGTCCATCTTGAACTCGATGGTCTCAGGGATAATTGCTATCGACTCACGTAACTGCTCTGACACTAACACGAACTTAGTCCGGTCCTGACTGTACCCGTCATAGATAGCCTCAGCAGGCAGCTCACTGAGAGCAATGGTGAAGTCGTCAACCTGGGTACAGAGTATGGGGTCACTGTTGTCACCGTTGCTCTTTGTGAACGTGACGTAGTGGTCCTCACCATCCACGAATACCACTGGTTCAGATAATTCAACCAGCAGGCCGTTCACCTCGACCACCTCACCATCGAACACACGATAGCCGTCAGTGGTATCTGGTCTCACCACGAAACGAGTACCGTCAGGTGAGTCGATCCGCTTACCTGGGATGATGTTGCGACCGAACTCATCCACGTCAAAGGTGACGTTGTAGCGATTGTAAATCTGCCGGTTGTAGACTCGGTATGCGAATTTGTAAGCCTGCTCGCGGGTGATACATCCATTGAAGTCGATACGGTCTGGGTTTGTCGCTGACCTGTCTTCAGGGACATAGAACGTCTCACTGACACCGCTGACCTCATCGCGCCATGTCACCTCAACACCATCATACTGACGCTCGAAAATATCCTCTCGAATCTCTGTGTTCGGCATCTTGTTACGACAGGTGATCTGCATTGAGGACGAGTTCTGCTGTCGCTCAAATGACAGGTCGTAAACACCGTTCTGGACATAAGGTTTGCACATAGCCACCTGAGCAACCTGCACAAAACTATCCTGGTAGGTCACCTGAGTATCGTCGAAGTCATAGCCGAACCGGACAGCATTAGCTGAACCAAAGTAGTCCTCAATCTGCTGGGAGAGAAGCAACCAACCGTCTGCGTTGATATTCTCCAGAGACTGGCGACCTATGAACGGGTCGAGCGACATGTGAATAAGGATCTGAGCAAAATTATCGGTAGCGAATGACTCGGTAGGACCGAACACACCATTACCTTGATACTCGGTGATCAGACGCATCACATCGACGTTCTGCTTCCTCTCCTTTATGAGTCGTGATTGTGAGTTACTCGGGATTACAATGTGAGCAAGAGTTACGTCGCCAAGGTCAAGGTCAGTTACATTTTCAAATGAATAGAAGTCACGCCATTCAATGATGTCAACGTTACTGACTTTATCTCCTTTATCTCTGTCAGTGATCCTACGTGCTAAAACTCGACTTTTTACATATGGTAAAACTATTCTTTTAGTCTGGAATACTGATTTACGAATGCTATTGTTACTTGAATAACTGACAGGGTAGACCGTACTGTTTCCAGTCGGTGAACCATCATTATTCAATTCTTCAATTAAGACCTCAATGTCAGCAGTTATAGCTGTCTCACGATTTTCTACAAGTTTATAGAAACCACTAGCGCTAACAAAGTTGAGAATTATTTCGTCTGCGTCAGTTGGTACGTTAAACGGACCGATATAACCAGAAAAGGGTTCTGACGCAAGCGGTGTTATGTTGAAAACTCCAGCCGTAACAGGTTGTGTTTTCGCTGAGTCTTTGTACCACAGACCAGAAAATGCGGGGGCGTTTGTTGTATAAAAATCGACACCAGGTTGACCATACATGTGAGCGTATTTCTCAGGTACAGACCAACCTGACATTGTAAGCCATGCATCTTTTATTGCTGTTGGAGCGTTAGAAGGTACTTGAATAGTAATAGTGGTACTACTTAGTGCTGTTATAATATAATCAACTTGACCTAAATCTACAAACGTACTACCACCAGTAAATGTAAAACCGGATGGATACGATGTACTGTACAAAGTAACTGACATAGGTGTTGAAAAAAAACAAAAACCACTCAGTCGTATTTTACCACCAACAATAAAACTGTCAGTAATAGAAAAACCACTTGGGATGAATGTAGCAGTAATCGTGGTTCCGGTAATGCTCCACCTTGTACCTAGAGAGTTATCCAGGTCATTCGGTGGCAATAGTTCGGCAGGGTTCAGATCATTAGACTGACGATAAATACCGATCTTTTCATTAATGTCTGAACCAATCTGGAATGATGGTGACCCATTACCAGGCCATGTCCCTGGTTCATATTTACTCAATTGTGCATTTGGTATATCTATAAGCCGTGTGTTACCGTCAAACCATCTGTCTTCCCAGGTCTGATATCTACCTCTACCGAGACAACACAGAAGAACTTCAGTCTCTTCGTTATTGACACCTACACGATATGGTACTTGCCACAATGGAGGCATATGTTTAGAAACGTACCCGAAAATATCGTCGATTCGTTGTCCTACTCTAGCCTCATTCTGGATTGAACCGAGTGAGTTTGTTGCTGATTGTTGAGATTGGTTTCCCTGGTTTGGTACTTGAACAGACGGCATCAACAACACTGTCGCTACAGCAGTAATTACTGCAATCGCTATGAAAATGAGTGAACCTCCATAAGGCAACTTACTGTCGTGAGTTACCGATACAATTCCGTTGTCAATGTCGAGATAATCCTCAGTCAACTCACGACCGAGAATCTCGATATCAAAAAATCGAAGGTCAAGAACCTCATCACGAGTGAAAAAATTAGAGCGAATGAAGTCAATCACCCGCTCGTGCTTGTGCTCGGTAAACTTACCCGTCAGCGGGTCTTTGTAATATCTGATGGTGACCATACCCAGTATGTAACCTCGTCGTAGTTTCGCTTAATGACACCCAGATCCCAGTGTACCACTGAGCCGTGTTTTGTACCTGATCGGTAGTTATGATAGACGCCGTAATCAGCATAGATACCTATGTGTCTATCACCACCAATAGTCATTAGAACCAGTGCGTTAGTAACCGGTACGTCCACCTGTATGAAGTGTTTCCGCATCCATACCAAGAAAGAAAGTTCGAAAACCCCTTTCCTTGGTATTTCTATCCCCATTTGCTCGTACCAGTCAGCCACGAAGTGGGCGCAGTTATACTCTATCTTGTCGTAATGTTTTCCTATCATAGGAATCCTTTAACCATAGGAACCCTGGTAGTTGTGCAAACCTCACCAGTAGCACTCATGTTAGCTGGTTTGGTGGTAACGTTGAACAGAGCACCTTTGTCATCCCGTCTCATTTTACGAATAGGTAGTCTGATTGGTGCCTGTTTGATCTGACTGACAGCACCGTTCCGATACAAAATATAACCTCGTGAAACAAACATCGGAAGCTCATCACCATGAATATCTGGATCATACCGAGACTGTTCCGATGCGATAATATCGTTGACTTGTTGAATAACTATGTTTCGCTCATAGTTGAGGTCTGAGTTACTACTCGACTGATCAAGACTCATCGGGGCATAGTTGACGATAACAACCTCTCCGGTTTCGAGAGTGACCTCAATATCATCAGTAAACTGACGCTGAAGATAATACTTTTGAGTGAACCAACTGGCTGATAATTCAATTACCTCAAGTGTTTCCTTGCTTGTTGGAGCACTAGCGTAAATCTCTCTGATTTCTTCATTTGTCATAATTGAGGCCACCCTTCTGTCATCGTTCCGAACATATTCAGATACTCACAGAGGTCATCGCCGATACATTGATATAAGGGGTAGACGATACCGTCAAGGCACTCGTCACGAGCACTGAATATCTCAAGCTGGACTGTGACAGACCCTCTCAGGGCATTTACCTCGACGTGATTCCAGTCTGTCAGCGCCTGCACCACATAAGGTTCAACCAAGGGTCTGTCTGCTGCAAGATGGCAAATCCAGCGTTTACCTTCATTTCTGTTAATGAATAGTTGAATGAAATCTTGCATAGCAGGAGAACTGAGATAAAACGTAGCTTGTGCAAGATGTGTGGTGCCGTAATACTTCTTTCTCTGACGGCTGGCACCACCGGACACGTCAGACCGGATAACACCACCCTGGCGTGTTCTGGTAAACCCCTCGACGAGAGGTACGACAGGCTGACCACCGTAGAACAGCACATCCAGGTCGCTGATGTCGCCTTTTGTTGCCATTAGTATTTACCTTTTACTGAAAAGTTTGATTTCAACTGTTTGGTTGCCTTACTGTTTCTGTTACCGAGAACACTTGAAACACCGCTATCAATGTTCTGATTGAACACTTGCTCCGCAATGATTTTAACAGTATTTTCATCAATTCGTTCTTGTCGGTAAGTAGCTCCTTCAACTCTGTTCTCAATCACAATACTAACACTGCTCCCACCACCATTCATCATCTTGGCTGTGTCTTCACGAGAGGTGACTCTGGCAGGACCTTTTACTACCACACCATTGACAAGCTCGTCACCGTACTCAGACACGATACCACTCTGACCAGCTGGGATCATGCCGCCCTTGTCGTATGCACCTGCAATAGTCTGACCAGCAATAATGCCTGCCGATGCGTAACCAGTTGCTCGGATAAGTGCAGATGCAGGAATACCAAACACACCGAGTTGACCCATAGCTTTGGTAGCTGCAAGCTCGGTGTTAACTATCGTCTCAGCGAGTGCAATCGCCTGGTTGATGTAGAAAAGAGCAGCTGCTTCTTTACTTCCTTCTTCTGCAAACTGTTGAAGCTGGTTGAACACCTTGCCCAGTGAGCCGGTAAACGTGGCGTAGTTCTGAAGTTGACTGATTAATTGGTTGTTCGCTATTTCATTGAGTCTGGCAGTGTGACGCTCGGTCTCTGCCTCGATGAGCCCGTCGATCCGTTGACGCTCAACCAGCTCTGCTTCTCCAATCGCTTTTTTCTGCTCATTCAGCTTTTGGAGATTCATTAAAAACAGGTCGTTCTCAAAGCCAACAGGGTCTTCCTTTCCTGCTTGCTTTTTCTGAGCGTCTTCAATCTGTTTTCGTACTGCTTCTCTTTTTTTATACTCTTCAGTCAGTCTGTCTGTACGCCACTGTTCAAGAGCAGCATACGCTTCATCTGTTTTTTTGTTAGTACCTTCATAACTTACATAAGCGTCGATTATCTTTTTGCGACGAGAATATTCTTGGTCAACAGTCTCAGTTTGTTTTATGAGAGAAAGGGTTTCAGCATTGAAAGCTCGTTCTCGCTGAAGTCGTTCCTGTCTTGACGTGTTTGCAGCTTGCTTTTCTGCTTTCTCTGCGTCCTTTATAGCCTTCTCTCTGGCCTTGAGTGCGTCATGCTCGTCATAGTAAGTATTTATCGCTGCTTCTACAGCTTTTATCTGGTCTTTTGTTGCATCAGTACCCAATTCAAGACGAGCATTGTAAAGAGCCTGCTGACGGTCGTTTTTACCAAGCAGGTCGATTTTTACGCCGTAACCTGTCAACAGTTTATTGGTGGCTTCGAGTGCTTTCTTCGAGTTCTCAATATTCTCAGTTTCTGACCTGGTTAGAGTATCGAGATACCCTTCTTGAGTCAGTATCGCATCAGAAAGTTGGTCACGTTTTGAAGTCAGTTCGAGTAACTGTTTTAGCTCACGTTCAGTTAACTCAACACCTGACTTCTGTTTATCTTGAAGAAAACCGAGTCTGGATATTGAATCAATCTCAACCAGAGCTCGTTGGTCGTCCTGTATCTTCTTTCTGAGCTCTATTGCCGCAAGTTCTTTAGTTGCTTTGCTGAGTTTATCGACCTTTCCAATGAGCTTGTCGATTTCCTCACCGGCTTCACCCATAGAGTTAACCAGTGCGCCGCCAATGGCGCCAGCAACAGCGATAAATGCACCAACTAATGCACCGGTAGGGCCGAATGCTGCTGCGAGCTGTGAGCCCTGCTGAGAGAAGATGACGAATGCGCTTGTCCCGAGTTGAGCCTGTACTGCCACGTCTTGGAGCTGCCAACCGAGTTGTTGTGATATGCCACGAAGACCGCGAAAACTCTCACTGGTCTCCTGTGCTTTCTGTGCAGCTAAACCATAATTGTAGGCTACGTCAGCAACCTGCTTTTTCTGCTCTTCAGTCGCGTTTGCACCGAGCTTATAGACTGCGTTAAGTGCTTCTGTCTCGGCTCTGGTTCGACCTAACGTATTATTTTGATGTTCGTACAGTGCTGTCAGCTCTTTAGTCTTAGCAGCACTGCGCTCCATCTGGGCGACAAGAGCACGAGCCTCAGCTGTCAGCTCCTGGCTGCTCTGAACAGTTTTATAGGTAACACTGACGTTCTCACCGAGGGTTGCGCTGAGTTCCTCGACTGTCTTGTCGGCATCGGTCACAGCTCTGGTGAACTGCTTGATACCAGTGATACCGTCCTGACCCTTAAATTCGAGCTGGAACGTTGTCGAACGTAATACATCGCTCATATATTGTTATCCTGTATATCGGTACTGGTCGGCCAGTCGGTTGAACTCTTCTTTGAACGCAGCCTGTTGTTCATTCAGACTGGAGTAAAAAGCGTTGCTGATGAACGGTACACCAGCGACATTGATGAGCTGAGAATCGTCGTAGTTGACACCTTTCTTTTTACGCCCACCATTACGAAGACGCGACGTGCCGAACTCGACCCAGTAGGCGATCTGAGCAGCGTTGAGGTCTTTTTCAGTCTTTCCGAACTGGACGCTAACGCTGTCGATTTTATATACACCAACTGTCCCGATGACAGTGTAAGGGTCGCTTTTACTGGTGGCAACAGAATGACCGACAGACGAGAAAACGTATCCACCTGGTTGACCTCCAACCATCGACACCCAGTTCTCCTTTATCTTCGCCTGAACAACTTTTTCTTGTTCCGCAAGAGCCTTCAGGCTTATCTCAGGGATGGCTTCAGCCAAGGCTTCCATCTCTTCGATGAACTCCTTTAGGCCGGTACTGGTTAATGAAAATAGACCTTTTGCCATTAGTTCATCAACTCCCTGAAACGACTCTTAGACTCAACCAGGCTGACCGTTTCCGGTGTTTTGGTGACAATGATCGGACGGTCTTTATTGTCGTCAATAGAAAAGAAAAGAGACCAGTATTCTAGCTCCGAGGCAGGCCACCCCATCACTTCAAACACTGGTCTCTGTAATGTCTGGCAAATACGCTTCACCAGCAGCATGTTACCATCAGCTAAGATTTCTTTTTTTTTGCTGTCAGTGTCTTCGGTTCCTCGACTGAGATCGGGTCGAGTGAATAAGCAGCTACAGCCAGAGACTCGTAGAGTTCTTTCGGCAACATGTTAACCATGTCGTCAATCTGCTCATCAGCAAAAGCGAACTCGCCTGTGCTCGGGATGGTACAGACCGACATCAAACCAGCGGCAACGTGATAGGCAACCTTGTCACCCTCAGCAATGTCCTTTCGTTCAGCGACCTTGGTACTGAGTTGAGAAGAACGGATGTAGTGCTTCACAGCACGTTTGTTCACTCGGATCACAACGTCCTGCCCGAAATACGGGGCAGGAACATCAATGAAAGCGAGACCGTCAGTTTTGAAAGTCAGACTCATGATACGGTAATCTCCAGCTCACCAACTACACCACGGAACTCGGCGGTGATAATAGTGGTTCCAGCAGCAACACCAGTCACCAGACCATTCTCGTCAACTGTTGCTTTGAGTGGGTCAGACGAGGTCCACTTAACAGAACCACTTCCAGTTCCATCATTGGTGATAATACCTGACGGAGTGGTGGTTACTGCGAGTTGAGTGGTGGCTGCTGTTGCTACAGTGGCGGTACCAGTAACAGTCAGGTCATAGACCACACGGGAGTTCTGCTTACCGTTGACGGTAAACATCTTCCATTCTTCCTGGTTACCTGCATCCCACTCAAAACCAAGGGCTTTGAACAGGAAACCATTGACTTCACCGTCAGGCCATTTGACTCGGACGTTGAATTCTTCTTCGTCACGGCAACGCTTGATGAACGCCTGCTGCTTGGTGTATTCGTCAAAGAATTCGTCACCAGCTTGTTGCAACGGGACATACTGACCTTTCAGGTTCTTGTCCGGTGCATCACGCATACCAGAATCATATTTCTTGATCCGGTCAGAGAGAGTTGTCTTTTCTTTAGGTTCACTCTGCTCGCCCACAGCTCCGATTTCGGTGAGGCGAGGGATTTCAGCCCAGGTAGAGGTTTGCCCTGTGACAACCTCCATCTCGACAATTGTGCCTGCAATCAGGATCACGTTAGACATATTTCTTTCCTCTAAATGTAAACAGTTAGGTCATAGAAAGCTCTTGCGAGAACCTGACCTGGTTGCTTGGCTTCAGTCAAAATCCACTGACCAAAAATCCGTTGAAAATCGGCGTTCTTAGTATTATCCAAAGTCTCAAGAGTATCAAGGGTATCCTTAATTTGAGACTGACTTGGAGCAAATACAGTGACCCGATAAACCTGAGTGTTACCGTACTTCTGACCTGCAATCACCCTGTTGTCGGCGTTGCTGACCATACTGAGCTGGACACAGGGTTTATCTACACCTTCAGGAATAGATCCAGTGTAGACAGTGATACTCGGGTCGAGTGTGTTTTTGAGTAAGTCAATTAGAGCTACGTTCATGCAGGTAAATCCAGATTTCCTTCATACCAGGAAAGCTCAAACTGGATGTTGGCTGTGTTTCCTGCTACGTTGGTGAGTTTTACTTGGTACAGCATGTTTGGCTTGAGTACAGTTTCACGACCTAGAACGTCAGTACCTACTCGTGAACCACCGCCTGAAGTAGAACCAGATCCGAAAATGGTCTTTGTGCGGAAGGCTACACCCCCTGACAGTGTTACCCCTTGCTTCAGTGTAACTGTGGTTGTTACCGGTCCAATCCGGTTCTCATTACCTACATCTACTGTGACCCCACCTGTAGCAGTACCACCTTCTAATGCAACATAATCAACACGTGAACTTCCGTCGAAACTGACCTCACGAGATTTTATTACTACCGGTTTCGCTCCAGTCTGAAAGGAGAAGTTAGCTGTAGCGGCTACTGCAACACCAGTAAAGAACGCTCGACAATAATACTGAATTCCGTTCTTGACATTAGCCTCAGTGTAATTCTGGAACACCACAGCTTTCTGACCTTGAGTCATCAAACCGAACCAATCATTGTACGGCCATTCTCCGTTTGATCCAAAACCACCTATACTAATTGTCGCTCGGAACTCAGTAGGTGACCTGAGGTACAACTTTTCGCCTGCTGCCAGAGTGAAATCAAGAATGTCACCGTCATCGAGTCGATGACCGTACATGGTCGGGAAAGGTGTACTTGAGCTCTTGCAATAAAAGCATGGGTCAGAGGTGGTGATACGAGCACTGTCAGCGCTGACCATTGTCCATTGGTTACCACCAGGTATTACCACGATAACTGTATCAGCCATCTCGTTGAACCTCACATGTTACGATCATCCCACGGCGCAACTCGTCAGGTTTGACGTGCTTCACCTCATACATGACACCTGTATCAACCCATTTCATCAGGAGGTCATTCCCGACACGAGGGTCATACCAGGTTAGCACAGTGACCACCTCGTCAGTGAGATTGGCACCGAAACTGTTATTCTCTGAGCCTGATTTAACCTGCACCTCAGCCATAACAGGATCATAAACCAGGATGGGTGGCACAGGCTCACCCCATTCATTGGTATCGGAGTTTTGCTGATACCACTCAACCTGATGGCGCAGCCGACCGGCTGTGATGTTCATTGCCATGGTAAACGCACCCTGTCGAGTAGATCACGTGATGTGGACGGCATCTGGTTGGCAGATTGACCCAGAACATAGTCGTCACGGTTGTTGTATGCGGTCGAGCACATTACCAGAATGGCCTGTTTCACCGATTCGGGGAGAGTGGTATAACCAGCTTCGAACTCAATCCGTGCTGTGGCATATGGAGCATTGATAAAAATCTTCTGGCTGATGTCATCAAAGGTAAATTCAGTGCTCTCCACATTGTCCAGAACGAGCTTGGTGACTTCCGTGACCTCACCGAAGGGGAGTATGACCGAGCTTTGCCAGCTATGCACCACGGCGACGGCAGAGCCCTGTGTCAGCATTCGTCCGGTGTAGCTCTGTGCCATCTCGGTATAAGTTGGTATCAGGCTCGACAGATAAGCGTCCTCGAAGGTCGTGAATACACGACATTGTCGCTTCACCTCTTCAAGTGTCACCAGTCCTGTCAGTGGTGTCTGTGAGACAATCTTTTTATACATGGTTCCTCCAATGCAATGGTTACAGATTAACCGTTGTCAATAAAAAAAGCCACCGGTTAGGGTGGCTTCAGAGGACTCACTGAGTGTAGCACTGTTCCCACAGGGTAGTCGATACCTCAGTGGCTGTTGCAGCCGCACGTTCAATTGCAGTAGCTGTCGCCACAGCATCACCATGAACAGGCTGATAATGCTTGGTGTACTGACGGGTGAACACCTGAAGCTTTTCGTCGCTATCAACAAACTTGCTCGCAGTGGTGAAAGCCGTTGCATTGTCCTGAAGCAGAACCAGTAGGTCATTTCGCAGTTTGAATTCCATGATTACCTCTCTTGTTATTTGGCGACTACAGAGTAGCACGCCATGTCCATTTTGTCTTACCTGAATCCCACAATCTCATTGCACCTGCCAGGTCTTCAATTTCGTACTCTGTTCTCGGGTCAATGGACTTGTCAGGGTTGAACACAATGTCATCTCGACCAATGTCTCTGAGCACATTCGGGATGTTCCGGCGCTGCCAGTGATACTTAAATTTCATCCCTGTCTTTGGGTGATAGACACGGTAGTCAGCACCATAAGCAGTGGTCTGCTCAAACCCGAGTTGCTGGTACATGCCACCAGTAAAGTAGTCGTTCATGGAGTAGCTTTCCACGAATGTCAGCTCATAACGAGTCACAGCAGCCTTGAACAGCTTTGATGCACCACCCCTTACACTATGCTTGGCTGCATACCTGGTGAGGTTCCATGGCACCTCTGATGTTGCCTCAGCATTGAGTCTGGCATTACCACGGATATTGGTGCCTTTCCCGAATGTCATGACTGCAACCAGTCCTTCAGTTTTATGAACCAGCCCTAGCCTTATCTTTGCTTGGTGAACTCGACCTTGAATGTGGTTGTCGTCCAGGAACTCATTGACCACCTTCATCTCAATTTCCTGCACAGTGCAATCACGGGCATTGAGAGGCTTCTCATTGGTCTTACCACAGGCATTGATGATGATCCGCTTTATCTGGTCTTTCCGTGCATCCCAGTCACCCTCCCAAACGTGGATCATCCGGTAACCAGCTTCATTGGCCGCCTTGGTCTTGTCAAAGTGGTAGCTCTTTGGTTTCTGCTTGTCCGAGTGCCAGTAGTTCCCGTTGAACTCAATTGCCAACTTAGCCTCTGGAACCAGGATGTCTATCTCTAGAGGCTTGATGGTCTGACGGTCACCATGAACTACCTGCAATCCGAGTGATTCAACCAGGGTGATTATTTCGAGTTCGGGTTTGGATTGATGAATGTGTTGAGCACAAGAAGGGCAACCTTGTCCAACTAAATGTGCAGATGCGCCTTGTTCAAAGTAACCATGTTTTTCACATGCTATCACCACTTTTGTGTTTGCATTGACATATTCAACTTTTGAATAATCATAAGTATCACCGTGAATTTCTTTGGCTTTCTGGATAAATGATTCATTGGTGTGTTTTCTCTTACCCGAACATTTTGAACACCCATTGCCTTGTAAATGGTTATCAGGTGTTTGTTCAAATTCACCATGCTCAGGGCAGATGATGGTCACTTTATCATATATTGTTTTATACTGAACTTTTGAATAATCAAATTTATTACTGTGAATTTTTGTTGACCTTATAATAAATGAGTCAGCATCTAAACGATTAGACTTACCTGTGTTTTCAATCCTACACTTAAGACAACCATGACCACGTAAGTGATGGTTTGCTTTCTGTTCAAACATCCCGTGGTCAGGGCAGTGAATCATGACTTTATCATGTGCTGACTGATACACAGAAAACGCATACCCATACTTGTCACCGTGGACAGCACAAGCACGAGCAATAAATTCAGATGTGGTTAATTTAGCAGGCATTGTCTCATCTCTCAGTAGATGTCTCAGATTGAAGAAATGCGGCAAAACGGTCTGAGTTCCGCTCTGTCCCCCGTCGGGTGAGCCGCATCATTGATATTAAACCAACAAAAACAAAAAAGCCACCCCGAAGAGTGGCTTACTACTACTTTCCTTGTCGGGGGAAATTGTTACACAGTACCATCATTGGTGGTGGTTGCCACCACGAGAATGGCGTCGCTGTTCTGAACCATCTCGAACATCTCCTTGCTGTACTTGACCACAGTACAGTCATCAACTGAGTACGGGTCAATCAGCATCTTGTCGATATCACCATCGTTGATAGCAAACGCAGCACCCAGATTACCGAAGATGATCGGGGTGGAGTTTGCGGTCATGTTCGGCAGAGTGTCATCAATGACAACCGGATGGCCCATCAACATCAGACCGTTACCTTCCCGATAAGACATTAGGAAAACAGGGTCACCATTTTCTTGACGGATCTTCTCGATCTTGCTCTTGGTCTTGCGGTTCATGTAGAACTTGGCACCTGAGAGCCACTGGGTCGGCAGAGTGTTAACCAGGTCAATGATGAAGTCCATACGAGCAACATCGTCAGCACCCAAGTCACCCGCAACACCAGTGCTGACAGCAGGGTAGTAGTCAGCAGGACGAGCATTAGCAGGGTCGGGAGCCAGTGTCGGCAACCAGGATTTACCAGTCCCGTCAGTGATATCGACACGCTTACTGGACAGAATACCACGAGCATTCTTACCAGTGCCGTTACCAAACAGTACCTGAGCGGCCAGGTAAATAGAGATCTCACGACCGAGTAGACGAACCAGGTCACTGTAGAGGTCGATGTCAGCACCATACATAGCTTCGTCGGTAATGCGCGGTTTCGCGCTTACCTTGAACTCTTTGGATTTGACTTCTTTGTACTCTTGGGTGGTGGTTTCTGCAAAGTCAGTGCCGGCCACGTTCTCAATGCCTTCCGCGACAGACGGATAGGTGACCAGTACCAGCTCACGGAAGTTTCGAGTCATAGACGGCTTGCGACCGACTTCACCCAGTACAGGTGAATACTCACGAGCATACTCGATCACGTCACGAGACAGCACTTCAGCAACAGCACGACCACCTTCATCGGCGTTTGTCAGGTTGAGGGTTTTGAAACGCTCTGCACCTTGTTGCTCGATGAACTTGAAGAACTCAGGAGCAGTGTTGTTACGCTTACCTTTCAGCCATTCGCCGATGACTGGCTTCAGAACTCCGTCGTGCAGAGCCTTTTTCTGCTCTTCTGTTACAACAGCAGCAGGAGCTTTGTACTTGGAGCGCAGGTCACTGATTTCCTGAACCAGTTCTTCCAGTTGTTCAGCCATTTTCTTGGCTTGGTCCTGGTCACCACCTTCTTTGAGCTTGTCAAACTGACCTTTCAGTTCGTCAAACTTCGCTTCTTGCGCTTTGATCTTAGCTTCCAGCTTGGAACACTCTTCCTTTTGCGCCATGAAGTTTTTGGTCGCCGTTTCGATAAGCGCCGTCAGTTCTTCCAAAGTCATAATTGACCCCTTATTGATGATTTGTTTGTCTAATTACATTGACGCTTATCCAAGCGGTTATGTGTATCCACACAATGAAAATAGGTTACTTGAACAATGCGCTATTTTCAAGCAAACCTTTTATTTCATCCAAATCAATTTCATCGACAGACGGTTTATAGTCAGCGGTGATTCGCTCGATTTGGCGTTTGCTCAGACCGGCAGGGACACTTTCCAGCAATAGGCGTAGTTCAGCCTTCGTTAATACCTTACCGTCACCGAGTTTTGACTTAATTTCAACCAGTCTGGACTCTTCGTTACAAGCAAATGTCACAGCACTGATCTCATGGATATCTACCTTGATGAGGTCATTGCAACCGAGTGAACTGTTCCACTTTTCATCATTCACTCGGTAACCGATCGAGAAGCTGTCGAGAGCTTTGTCTTTATAGAGCTCGTAAAGCTCATTCCCCTTTGGTGTATTGGCGAACTTACCTTCCAGGTAGAGACCCTTGGAGTCCTCTTCCATGCCTGTCCACACACCTACAGGGGTATCCCAAGGGTTATGCATCCAGAAGAACTTAGGCATGGTTCCAGCCGCTTTGTGAGCAGCAATACTATCTCGGTAAGCACCGTCAACAACTCGGTCAAGAGCGTGGTCAATGTTACCTTTGACGTTACCATAACAGGAGAAAGTACGATCACCACCGAGTGCCTTGAATTCAAGAACCCCGAGATTAAGAGTTTTGTTTCCCATTAGGTTTTTCCTCATTGGGTTTTGGTTTATTTCCATACAGACGCTCTTGCATCTGTTCAAGCTCATTCCAGAATCCGTATACCACGTTGTTATTGTCGATGGCAAAAATATCACCACCCTCAACTGGTTCCATGCCGAGAGCGTTACGACCTTCATTTACACTCATCAGACCACCCTTAACAGCCTTCTCGATGTGTTGCAGGAGTCGCCATGGTGAACCGGAGTAGAACGCATTACGGTCAAATTCCACCTCAAATCCGTTCGGTAAGAGTGCATTCAGAGCAGTCTCAACCTTTTTAAGGATCGGGTTCAGCGAGTCGCGCATATAGGCTTCATCAAGCTCGAAGATGTTTCCTGTACCTGTGTTGGTTGAAGCAACTCCAACTCGGTGAATTGGCACACGGAAAGCTCGACAGATGCGGTTTACAGTATACTCACGGTTCTTCAGTAGCTCAGTCTCAGCAGGGGTTAGCTTCAGGCTAACAGGTTTGAGTCCTTGCTCAAAGATGGGGATTTTGGTACGACCTGACGGACCACGAAACTCATCCCATTCATCTTTGAGACGTTGTTTCATGTTGGTGTCTTTGAACACCTGGTCGGTTGACAGGGCCATTTGAGCGGTGATGCCTTTGCTTTGCGTCTCAAGCTGACTTGACTCTTGCGCGTTGGCAATCCCGAGCATGGTAGCAGTTTGAACCAGTGGGCTTACTGGGGTGTAACCATCCAGTGTGAAACCTTTTATGATGAACAAGTCTTCTAATCGGTAAGCATCACCCAAGGTTCCGTCATTTTTGACGTAGGTGTAGTAGACATTGCCATTCACGTCCATCGCAGGGTGAATGTTACCCTGATAAACAAACGGAATTAATGCCATCGGTGCGTCAAGATCATTACGCTCCACATAGGCATAGAAAGCACCAAATCGTTCGAGTGATACAACCAGCATTTCCATGAACGTCTGCATTGTCATGTAATCACACGGTTTTTGTGTGAAAATCCGGTAATTTCGACCTGACTTTATCTCTTCACGAGCCTTTTTTGCAGCACCTTTCCGGTACATTTTTACCGGAATCTGGCCGACTGTCTCACTCTTATCACGAAGACAAGCAAAGACAGCCTCGATTTTCAATGCGAGACTGACTGGTAAATCACCACCGTTCACCTGTCTGACTATGTCATCGAGAGTGAGAGTGGCCGACTTACCCTCAGTTTTCTGAGTTTTTGACCATGGCCACCAGCCCATTTGAGTTATCCTTGCAGTTTAGATGAATGTAGTTTATGACGGATCGAGTCATCCCACAAGCGCCATTCACTGTAGCCATCGAAGGTCTCTGTGAAACCAGCTGGTAGGTACTCTGCCAATAGCTCTTTCTCCAGGTCTGCAATGTGGTCACCTTGACCTTCGATAAGTTCGATACGCTCGAAGGGGAATGGTGTTGCTCTGGATAGTTGAGCATGGCGTTGGTCAGGCTTATTGGTGATACCTATCTTCATGTACCTACCACACTCAGACCTTAATACGTAAAGAAACGCTTTTCTTGTTCTGTCGAATCCGTAATTTGCACAACCTGGGCAACCTTTTCCTGAAAGATGGTCAGTAGGGTTCTGCTCAAACAGTCCATGTTCTCGACAAAACAACAATACTTTTTGATGAGAACCTTTATAATTAACAAATTCATATCTGTATTTGTTGCCATGGACTGACTTTGCTTTATTTATAAATTGTTCAAGACAATGTATTAGTTTTTTACTTATTATTTTATTACCACAAGACGGACACCCTTTACCTGAAAGATGACTACTTGGTGACTGAAGAAAACGTCCGTGTTCTGAGCAAATTATTTCAACATTAGTTTTATTATCTTTATATTCTAGTCGTGAATAGTTATATCTGTCTGAATGTATTTCTTGCGCCCTTTTTATAAAACACTCTGTATCAAGTCTCCTTGATTCAGAACAAAGTATTACTCCACATTGTTTACACCCAGCTCCTTTCTTGTGATTGTGTGGGGATTGTTCAAACACACCGTGAATAGGACATATTATTTTAACAGGATAATCTTTACCGTAGTATTGGACAAGTGAATAGTCATATTTGTCACTATGGACAGAACGAGAATGACTGATGAAATCCTGAGTGGTTAGCTTTCTCACTGACAACCTCGCTGAAGGTTCGCTGGAAGAGTGATGTGGCGGGACACTCAGCGCAGTGTCTTTTCGGCCGCTAAACCTAGCCACATCACTAAGTCTAAACCAACTTAGATAAAAAGCATAGACCTTTCATCGTATATGTTCGACTCGACACTACCTAATGTCGCTGCTGACAATGCTATAATTGTTGCAATCAACCCATCTATTTTATCGGTCTTACTATTTTCACGATACACCATCAAATTATTTTGACGTGTCATTGTTACAAGAGCACAGCTTGCCGCGAATTCAAATAGACCCGAGTCATACCTGAGCTGTTTCTCTTTGATCAATCCTTCTAACTTCTTGGCTGGAAGACTCATATTTCCGGTTCCTTGTGAGACGCTTAACATGGTAAACCCTGCTGCTTCCATGTCACTTGCTATGTCAGCCATGTGGTATGGGTCATAGCAAAATGCCTCAACGTCAAACATTAGACTTATTTCAGTCATTACCTTCTTAATGTCGTCATCACGTACTGTTGGGCTTGTTACAATTCTGAGATCACCTGACTCTATTGCCTTCACATAGACACTCTTCAGATAGTCTCCAGCCGCTTTAACAGTCTTTTCAGGTAGCAAGTGAATAAGGAATACATCTGCACCACCAACGTCATCAGGAATCAATACAGAGAACGCGGTGAGATCATGAACCATTGCTCGGTCAATACCAACCCAAGCCTTTCTGTCACGGAATTGCTCGATATCAAGACCAGGAACTCGATTCGCTTTTACCTCCATGATGTCAAGCCATTTGTCTGCTGAGTTCACAAAGATATTGCAATGCTTGGTTAAAAAGTTGACTTTTTCCTCGACACTCATCACAGCCTCTTGATACCGGTCACGGAGGTACTGAATAGATGGGCGACCATAGACAAGACCAGGATTAGATTTGAACCAGGCTCGTTCGTCACTCCAATCGTCGTCAGTGTCGATCTCAAATATGGCGTAGAAATAGTTTTCCTGTGTGGTCGGGTCGTCTGGGTTGAGGACTCGTGAACCGTTCTTATAGAGGTCAGTGCAGAGACCGTCGAGAATGAAACCGGCAGTAGTGATCACTGCAAAAAGAAACTCACCACCTTCGTTCGCACCAAAGGCTGAGATAAGGACACCATATAAGTTTCTGTCTTTGATTGCGTGACATTCATCAAGACAGGCCGCGATAGGGTCAAGACCATCCAGTGAGTTACTGTCGGAGGCCAGAGGTTTGAACTCACCACCTTTGTTCGGCATCAGGATATCATTGGCGCGAGCCTCAAATATCTGACCGAGACGTGGTGAAAGTTTGACCATCTTCCATGCCACCGCCCAGACCTCTTTTGCCTGGTCGCGCTTGGTCGCCAGTGAGAAAGCACGAGGGCCGTACCCATATTTATACATCACATAAAGAATGAGACCGGCTGTAAATGTGGTCTTGCCGTATTTACGGCTGACTTGTGCATACATCTGGTTATACCGACGCTTACCGGCGTGTCTCACCTGCATAGTGATACCAGTGTCCTCGTCAACCTCGAATAAGTCATCACTCCATTTCCAGGCCATCACAGAACAGGCAATGAATATCTGACTTGGGTCAAGCCGAGTTGGTTTACCTGCTTTTGGACCTTTGATGATCGGGCAGAACTCAAACCACTTCACAATTGAATGCGCTGCCTGTTCGTCAAAATAGAACTCGTCATTCTCCAGGTCACGGAAATGACGTAGTGCTGCCCACTTCATTTTTAAGCACGATGGAATATTTCCCTTCACTATGTCGTAGGCATATTTATGTACCCAGCGCCAGTCCTGGTCACCTGGAACAAGCTCAGGAAATGCGTATTGCTCGATGTTCATTCCGTCTCCTGGTAGTCACAACCAGCGTCAATCAGTGCTCGAATAATATCCTCTCTGAAATATCCGGCGCGAGAATAAGTCGTGTAAAACTGGTGAACCTTCGGAAGTTTGACGACTGGTTTAATCTCAGCAGCGTCGTAGAGTGTGGAAATAGCTAGGTCAAGATTAGACCTGTCTTTTTCACTAATCACACCGTACTTATCCAATAGTGTGTTGATCGCATCAAGCGATATGTCAGCCTTAGACATGCTCATTTCTCACACCTTAAAGAGTTTAATTACGTCAGGATGCAGTATGTCAGTGTATTTTATGTCACACATTGAACCGCAGTCAGGCATCTCAATTAACTTATTTCTACCTTCATTCTGGTCTAACTCATCTAAATATGTCCCATTTATACAGCTTCTACCAATGTATCGTTCCAGCTCAACCATCTGGTTGAAATAATCAGGGAAGTCAGACCTGATTTTGTTCCAGTAACCCTTCCCACCTTTGACACAGCCGATACAGTTGTTGTTTGGGTAACCCAGTTTATACATCTCAGGTATTTCTATTCCTTTGGTGTTGACTATCGACAAACAGTCCTCTTTCGTTTTCTTAAACTCAATTAGAGGAAATATTGGGTTTGTCTCAGGGTGTTGTTCTTTAAACCTGATTGCTCTGTTCACCTCTTTTTTACTGAACTCAAAACCAAATATTTGGCCGTCGTACTGGTTTTCACGTTGTATCTTTAGTCGTAAACTCTTTTTTAGCTCAGACGTACACTTTGCTCCAGTTGGACCATTTATATACCTGGTTGACTCAATTACATCAAACTGGTCAGAGTACTTTCCTGATACAGAATGTATTGCTTTTCCGTACCATTCTTCACAGTCACGTTTAAATCTGTGGTTGTCCATGTGGGCAGAGTCAATGTGGAAATAAACAACATCAACATTGTCATTTCCGTAGATTTCGAGTGCTAGTTTACAAGCAACAGCACTGGTTATTCCTGCACTCCACCAAGCTACTAGTCTCATTTTCACACCTCATCAAAACCATCATTGGTTGTTTTATGTGTCTCACCGACACCACCGAACTGCTTACCACGACTCATCGGTGTCATCTTGAATTCGTTGAGCATTGCCTTGATCTGCGGGCCGAGTCGGAGTAATAGGTCGCCAGCCGGATTTTTCTTGGTTATCATGGCCCTGTCGCCGGTCACCTCCATTGAGGAACCATTGTCTCGCAGCTCTTGGCGAAGATTGTCGGCAAGGCATAACATACAAGCAAGCTCACCCAGCGCATGTCGGTCTGCATACTGGATCGTGGTGCCGTTGGCAGTGATGTCATCATAAAGCGTCCGATACCGTTCGTGCTCTGCAATGTCCTTCACCGACTCCGGTGGACTACTCCTCACTGACTTACTCATCTTACACCTCGTAAACGTATATTGCGTGGGAAAAGTGTACCTTTTATTCCAGGAATTATCAACTATTCAACGAATATTATCCAAGAGATATTATCCGACGGATAGTAAGTCGGGAAACACGCCCAGACTCAATTCACGTAAAAAAAAG
>JACCEE010157272.1_pt1 | contig 45690 bp, 48 predicted proteins | sample 7449931 | NCBI WGS metagenome assembly JACCEE01 (sample SAMN15323457, study PRJNA562643) | freshwater metagenome | isolation source: river surface water | place: USA:Blue River Watershed | collected 2017-08-19 | reverse complement strand
AGTCAAAAACCAGGAAGTGACGAAAGTGGATATAGAAAAAAAGCGGTCTATCGAAAAAGACCTACCGACGAGTATGACGAAAAAATTGAAAAGTTGTACCAAATTCGACCTTATCGTCTCATTACAAAAACAGACATGAATGAAATATGGCCGGAATGGAACTCTGAAGACTTTTGAAAGTTTTATGAGTAAAAAATTGAGTAAATAAATATTGTTGTATAAAATAATTATGACAACTTCCGTAAAAAAAGTATTGATTTCAGGAGTCACTGGGCAAGATGGTTCAAATATAGTGAGATTTCTTCTTGAAAACACCGATTGTTTGATATATGGTGGCATTAGAAGAGTGTCGGTCTTGAATCATGAAAACATTGATGGAATCAAGAATCCTAGATTTAAACTGGTAAACATGGACATTACCGACCAACAATCCATCATCAATAATGTCAAAACTATCCGTCCTGACTACATTATCAATTTTGCGGCTCAAAGTTTCGTGGGTGAATCATGGAATTCACCCATTCAAACATTTTCAACCAACACATTATCCTTGATTTATTTCTTGGAAGCAATGAAGGAATATGTACCAAAGGCACGGTTTTATTCCGCGGGTTCTAGCGAAGAAATGGGTGATGTTGACTATGCTCCACAAGACATTAAACATCCAATGAAACCTAGAAGTCCTTATGGGGCAAGCAAGTGCGCAGCGCGACACTTGGTAAAAGTATATCGCGAAAGTTATAATTTATTCGCGATTCACTGCATTTTATTCAACCATGAAGGAGTCAGAAGAGGAAAAGAATTTGTCACGAGAAAAATTAGTAGTCATATTGCCAGAATCAAAAAAGAAATTGAGAATGGTGAGTCGGTAGAACCGTTAGAATTAGGCAATATTTATTCTTCGAGAGACTGGAGTGACTCGGAAGATTTCGTAGAAGCCGTTTGGATTATGTTGAATCAAGAGACTCCTCGTGAATATGTCCTAAGTTCAAATGAAACACACACCGTAAAGGAGTTTTTAGATTTGACTTGTGAATATGCTGGTTTGAAAACCGAGTGGAAAATTGACGACGAAAATCCACTCAATACTACTTTGTCTTGTCAAGGTAAAGTTATTATGGTCATCAGCGAAGAGTTATACAGACCCGCTGAAGTTGAGTTATTGTATGGAGACTCGAATGAATCACGACAGGCGTTAAACTGGGAACCCAAAGTATCTTTTAAACAACTCGTAAAGAAAATGATAGAGCATGATATTCAACTACTCAACAGTAGAAAATAAGGTATACTGGTAAAATTATTTTAGGGTTAACTTGTATTATATGACAAAACAAATATTTACAAACTTTGTCATATTATGCGGAGGTTCTGGTTCTCGCCTTTGGCCAAAGTCTCGAGAGAAAATGCCGAAACAATTGTTGAAACTTACCAATGAGTATACGATGCTACAAAACACTATTTTTCGTATTCTTAAGACAGTTGAGAAAAGCAAGGGAAAGGTCGTCACTAACAGCATCTACATTATTTGCAACAAAGAACACTCTTATATTGTTGAAAATCTAGTAGAAGAAATGGAATTGTCAATTAAAATACGAATTGTGAGCGAGCCAAAAGGGAGAGATTCCGCCCCTGCTATTTGTGTTTCTTCTCTTTTAGATGTGGCGGATTTTTCTACATTTGTATTACCTTGCGACCACGTATTTGATGATGATGAATTCGCGAGTTGTTGTTTAAAATCACTTGAATTCTTGGACACTTCCATCATTACTTTTGGAGTTCAACCAACAAGAATTGAAACTGGCTATGGATACATTAAGGTCGACCAAGAAAAAAACACGGAAAAGTTTGTAGAGAAACCAAATTTAGAAAAAGCGACCGAATATTTTCAAGAAGGGGGATACTTGTGGAATGCCGGTATTTTCGCATTCAAAAATAAAAATATGCAAGTGTGTTTCAAAGAGTACGCGCCGGATATTTATGACAGTTGTTTTGGAACAATATCCAATACAAAAATGAATGAAAAAACAATTCTGTTGAATCCTGAATATTTTGAGAATTGTCGAGCAATCTCGGTTGACTACGCAATTATGGAATTTTTATGTAATCACTCAGATAAACCAGTTCAAGCAAAAACCATCGAATACAAATCTACCTGGAATGACATCGGTTCATTTTCTTCTCTCTATGATGAGTTAAAAAAGGACGACAACCAAAATGTCATGAAAGGAAAAGTCATTGCAAGAAACACTCACAATTGCTACATTGAAAGCGAAATCGACAATCATTTCATCGCGACAATTGGAGTTGACAACTTGATTATCGTTGATACAGATGATGCCCTTTTGGTGTGCAACAAGGAACAGACGCAAGATGTAAAGGCGATTGTAGACCAGTTAAAGAAAACTGGACGACCTGAAGCCCTTTATCACAAAAAGGTCTTTAGACCCTGGGGTTGGTACAAGAACATTGATGGAAATGACGATAGCGGTTCCAAAGTCAAGAGAATAGGGGTTTATCCAGGAAAGAGACTCTCTCTTCAATCCCACAACATGAGAAGTGAACATTGGGTGATTACTCGTGGAAAAGCACAAGTTCAACTAGACGATGAAACCTTATACATGTGCAAAAATGAACATGTCTATATTCCAGTCAATACTTTACACCGAATAGAAAATATTGGTGACGAATTGCTTGAATTTACTGAAACTCAAATCGGCGATTATTTGGGAGAAGACGATATTGTTCGCTATGAAGACGATTATGGACGAATATAGGACAATAGAATCTATTTTTTTGTTTATTCAATATAACATGCCGAGTTCAATAGAAGACATTGTGATTGATGTGGCGGTGTTGTCCAAAGAACATCCATCATTAGAAATAGTTTCAAACAACAACCACATAGTTCACTTGGACGAAATTCAAATACCAGAAGGCAGATTTAGACAAATATTTTATCCATATGGCGATTTTTTTGGAATAGATACTCAAAAAACGAATGCCAATGAACTTTTGGAATTTGTTTCTTTTCAGTCTCCCTGGAGAACGGTAAATGGTCAACAATTTTCTCTCTTGGACGAAATCATTGGGTCAGCCGAAGAAGATTTGAATGTCTCCCGAAACTGTTTTACAACATGTTCTATGATTGAGTTGACCAATGAGATATCAAAGATAAAATCACTTTATGATATTGGTGCACAATGTATTTTGACTGCTTTAACTTGGACAAACATTGTGAGTGTCGTGAGAGAGAATACATTAACCAAGGATACCAGTGATTCGATAGTGAAACCATTGTTGGTGGTAAATGTCGTTTTCAAAAATCCAAATCCGAATGTCAAGCCAACCATGATTAAATTTCCTTTTCGATTAGAATCAATTTCTCTCAATTGAGAAAACCCAAAGGGAGAATTAGAATCATACAATAAATACAAATATAAAAATAGAACATTATTGTATATACTCAAAAGATATGTCCAATAATGAAATGAATCTAGATATAAATGACTATAGCTATGATGAACTGTTGAACATATATCAACTACCCGATTTTTATCATGCAAGTAATCTTCATACGATTCAAGAGAAACTAAAGGTCGTCAAGGACAACTTTGGGAATGATATTTATATTTTTTACTTGAAAGTATCAAAAATAATCATTACCATTTATGAACTGTTGGGTCAGGGATTTCTCCCAAATTTGAAAAATGTTATTGCAATTCAAAAGTTCATTGACAAGGTAAAGGAGATTGATTCTTTTGAAAAATACAAGACGGAATATTTAGTTGAAAAAATTACCAAAACGAACAATTCACGACGAAAAATTATGCAGGACAAAAATGCGATAGATGATGTGAACTCAATCACTAAAAGTTTGGATATTGTTAACAAAGCGGACAACACCACACCAGATAACAAGTTGAACCTTCCCTACACTGAATACAGTTCATTTCAAAATCCGGTTGCACCAGGAGCCCTCAACTCGGTTAAACGTGTTGTCCAATTAGTCAACTTGAATTTAAATAGCTGTTTTCGTTCAAATTATTACACAAGTAACCCATGTGATTTTCAATACCAGATACCGACTGAAATAAAAAATGTGGTTTCAATGAGGCTTGCTTCGATTGAAATACCTAATGCATGGTATTTATTTTCTCACTTGAAAAAAAACAATGCATTTACAATTCGAATAAAGAATGAGAGTGTTGAAGAAACATTTTCGATTATTTTGCCTGATGGCAATTTTGATTCGGAAACCTTGACAAATTATTTAAACACCACTTATTTTTACGAATCAGAAAGTACTAGCAACTTGAAATACATTAAACTTAGTATTGAACCTTATAATTTCAAAACCAAATTTGAATTTACAACGATACATCCGGAGAAAATGTCTTTTTCTCTAATTTTTATGGAGGGCGTAAACCAAAACATCATGAATACTCTGGGTTGGTCTCTGGGATTTCGTTTAGCAAGCTACTTGAATGTGACTGATTGTGTTCAATCGGAGGGGTTGTTTGACGCCGGCGGAGACCGATATATTTACATGTCCATCACCGATTACCAATACAACAATAATGTATCCAACATTGTTGGATTTGACAAGAGTATTTTGAATGAAGATATTATTGCGAAAATACCTTTGGTGAATGGTAAACTATCACTGATAATAGACGACAATACGAATCCACTTACAAAGACAAGGAGATACAATGGACCCGTGAATCTCTCCAGGTTACAGGTAAAAATATTGGACAAGTTTGGAAGACTGATAGACTTTAACAATATGGACTACAGTTTTACACTGGAGTTGGAGTTGTTGTACGAGAGTTTCAATTTTTCGAATGTTTTTGCATAATTTATTATCACCATATATTTCATGAAACCAGACAACACAATACCTATTGCCAATATATACAACTATTTTTGTGACAAAAAACATGAAGGGAAAATGATTGATATATATTTGAAACCATACGAGTTGAAATGTCAAGATTTTATTAGTTTGTTTTATTCGAGTGCTTCAAAAAAATTTTGTATCAACAAGAGCCACCGGAAAAACAACGCCATATTGCTTTCAAAGCAAATATCTTTGAAAAACAATACTGGGTTTTCTGCAAACACATTACTAGAAGGGGATGATTTTGTGGAAGATTTGAACCCCGAATCTTTGTTTGGTTTACAAAAAGAACTGAAAGATGTAGAGTCATTGTTTAGTATACATGGAACATCTCGTAGTTTGTCGTTGAAGCAAATATTAGCAGAACAAGAAGACACTAATAGTTCAAAATTATTTCAAATCAAGTTGACTTTTTGGTCAAAAATTCTGGAGAAAAAGTTTAATATTTATTTTCAGTACCAAGTCTTTACAAATGAATTATTGGATTATCTAGAGAATGAATCAAGAGGACTGGTTGAAGCGAAAAACAAATTCATAAAATCAAGAGAGATTGAACTATCACAAGAAATCGATGAATCTCTGTTTTTGTATGATGATTTGATTCATAAAACCACTACACCAAACTTTGTTGAAATACCTAGTAAAAAAACAGAAAAAATAGAAACAAAAAAAACAGTGGTCTCGAGTATTCAAAAAAATATAGACGCAATTAGAAACCGTCCGTATAATATTCTCTCTCAAAAGCAAAAAAAAAATACTGGTCCAAAAATAATTCAACGAAAAAATATACAACTTGACAATGTTGCGTCTAGTGTAAATATAATAGATGAACTAACAAAATTGAACAAAAGAGAGCTTCCAATGAATAACTTTGTAGAGAAAACAAACCGGAAACCACTACTGCTGATGGATACCACAGCAGATCGTGAAACATATAATTATACAGTTCCACAGTTGAATACTCAACCACAACCAAAGCCACAACCAAAATCACAACCAAAACCAAAACAAAAACCGCAACCAAAACCACAACCACAACCAAAACCACAACCACAACCACAACCACAATCAACAATATATGAAACCATCTTGAATTCCATAGACAAAAACGACAATATCACTGAATATGATGACTATACGGAATACAATGAATACGATGATTATGAGTAGTTATAATTTCAAAAATAATTTAAATATTTTGAAATTATATGGACTCGAAACGAATATTTTCTAGAAACGAAACCAGCATCAACTACAATGATTACTTGCGAGTAAAAAAAGGCAATCAGTTTTTCGCAAATTACAAAACAAAAAATGTCGTCTACTTGAACCGGTTCATCAATTATGAAACATTTCTTTTTCTCTCAAAGACCTACTATGAAAAGTTGAATTTGAACAAAGTTTCAGTTCAACCACCCGCTAGTTTGTATGAAGCTAATGATAGTTTTATTTGTTATGAAACTCTATTGAATCATATAGACGGTTGTCATTTTTGTAGTTGTGTAAAGTCAACTAATGAAATGCTTTGTTGTAAAGAAGTGCAGCAAATACTGTATCCTTATGGCGAATCTATTGTCAAGAACGATAAACTGCGCAATTTTGCTTTTCCATATAAAATAAAAGTAGATGACTTTTGTAAAGTATGCCCTTCAGAGAAGGTAGAGATAAAATGTTTAGAAAAAGTTCCAGAAACACCTATATTGTTCACGACGAATGATTCTCAAACAACCAGTCAATCCAAGTCAACATACAAAGACCCTGAATTATTTTATACCGTGTAAAATATTCTATAACACTATCGTATGTTAACATCTTCTCTTACCGGGAGAAACAAATACAATCCACACAATCTTTCGGGAAAATCCTTTTTGGAAAACCCGCCATCTGTAGAACTCAACAAAGTCAAAATGACCATATTCAATACAATTTTGTTGCCGCTTATTTCGAAACAGTGGAGAAAACTTGACGAGAATCTGTTTACAATAGACAAAATAAAAAAGAAACTCGACTTGATTTCCAGAAAGGAAAACATTGAGGACTTGGTTATTTACAAAGATATACTGAAGGCAGTTGAAGTGATGGTGGTGGAACATAAACAACTAGACGAACTAGAAAAAACCATATATGGTTCAGCTAATGATGTATCAACAATGGTCTTCAAGACCGCTATGATTCGGTTGAAACCAGAATATGAAATATACGACATGATTTTTGGAAGGCCCAACAGAAACAAACTAGAACAATATGACGAAAAAACCATAAATAGAATTATTGAATTACTAAAGAAAAATGACATTACATTTGATAAAATCAAAGAGGCGGTCATGTCCGGATAATTCCAAAAAGTCTCTCGATATGATGAATGGGTGAGTTATCATAGTTTACACTATTGTTTTCATACAAATTATTCAGCAAATAAGAGAGATGTGTATTGCTTGCGATAAAATTCAAGACCACATCAAAAACGCGGGTTTCACAATAAAAAATGGTTCCTTTTACAAATTTGAAGCGTATACGAATATATGGTTTGTGTTTTTTTATAAGCAGTTGATTAAAGACATCATCTTTGGGGTGCACGCTTGCGTAATAAGTAGGGTTTCCAATGCAATTGGAATCTGTCCTTTTCATTGAAATCAGTGTATCTAAGGGTTTGTTCAGTAAAAAATCTGTTAAATCAGTATAAGCGGTTGATACCGATTTTGTCTGTAACTTAATAATATGTTGAAATGCAGGTTGTCGATGTGTTTTTCGAATGTCTGAATACATCAATAAAGTAGGTGTTATATCAGTTCCCATTTCATTCGAAATATAAATAGAGTAATATTTGAAATTCGCGGCAATTTGTGTTTTCAAATGAGTAAATTTTTCATTGCAATTCATACAAAAAGCAATGTTGAGAGCTGTGTGAAATTTTTTGTAGTTTATCAGTTTATTCAACAAGTCGAGTCCAATCGTTTCGTTACCTACAAAAACCAATATAAGTAGGTTTGAAACTTCTACTGACATACTATCGTGCTCTTTTCGAATCAACATGTCTTGAAAATCATCAAAAGATTTATTATAGACGAACTTCTCCATAAAATTTTGACATGGGTAAAAGCGTTCGTTTTTTTTGATGAGAATCGCATTCAAAAAAGAATACAACTCTACATCAGGGTATATATTTTTCAACTGCTTAGGATGGTATATGGTGCCATAAATTCCGTAGTCGTGAAAATGGTTGCATATGTGGGTTGAAGGGTCTATACGATTCGACATTAAATAAAAGTCAAAATCAATGTCAAAGTGATTTTTTCGAGTGTACAATTTGGGCAAATCTACATTTGTGATGGGCAAATTAGTTTCTTTCATTACGGTTTTTACATAATTTACATATTTGTCAATGTTACTTTTGTAGACATATCCGGTAAAATTGATGGTTTTTGATAATTTTGACAACCAATCAGTGTTTGAAATCCAGAATTTGTATCCACCAAAACTATCTGGATTGTATAAAAAATTTGAAGAGAAAAAGGTGCTGGTTTTCTTATCCGCAACTCGACCTATCTCGAGGTCACTGAGGACCTTTGAGAAATATAAATCTTCTGGTGGACAATGAACTCCATAACGAATCATATACTTTAAGACTGAACTATCATAAACAACCTCGTTTGTTTTTTTGCGATGAATGACATCAATCATACTTTGTCTTGTTCTCAAACTCAGTCCACCGTTTCCGATATTTTCGGGGGTATTTTTTTGATTCAATGGAAAAGGGGCACTGATGTAGTCCCAATTCATAAACTCGTCGATATTACTCTTGTATATGAATGAATCTTTTTTGTAGATAAGTATTTTTGTTCCATGTAGTAAATTCCAGAAATTTAGACTGGTTAATAAACGATTGTACTCGGTTTCGTTCATTTTGTCGTAGTTTGTTTTAATAACATGTATGCTAGTAGAAATGGATTTGCACAACTTTATCATAAAATCATGGTTGACATTTCCACAAATAACAGTATAACTCCATTTTTTACCGAGTCGATGTATTGCATTTCGAATAATAAATTCAACATGCGGAATACATTTATATTCAATAAAGACTGCTTCAAATTCGCTTTTAATCGGAAGGACGGGTATTTCAAGAATTCTAATCATTGGCAAATGATTCAAACAAAAATCGCGAAACAAAAAAGGTGCGCTGTTGGCTCTTTTCGGGAGAGACTTTGTTTTCGGTCCATTCGAAACAGCCAACAAACCGTGTGTATATTCATTCATGACCCCTATAATGTTCTTGTCGCACACGCGATTTTCTTTTTTGCCGTGAGTTATCCAATGTTCCAATGCCAACTGTTCGGTATTCACACCAGAATGAAACAAATCCGGATAGTTGTTTACATAGATTATCCAGTCAAAATTCAAATCCTCTAAATAAATATAGGCTATTCGGTTTTCTAACTTGCCGTTATTTACCCAATGGTCCAACGCTTTTTTTTCATCAGTGATGCCAGCTCCAATTAAATCAGGATAATTTTTCAAATAAATTTTCCAATTAAATATTTTTTTTATTTTTTCTCCAATAACCATTTTGTTATTATTATTTACCGGGATTATTATAATCAAATAATAACAAAATGCACTGAATCTCCAATATGTATTCCTCTCATTTTACAAGTGCCTCCTTGAACCTCTAAAATAGCGTCTGCGATACCGCTGTAAATTGCGCAATTATTCATGCTGCATGGAGGACACTGATGATGTATCGTGGTAATTTTGTAGTCCTTAATGAAAATCATATCTAGAGGAATAATGCAGTTTTTCATCCAAAAATGTTGCATGTCATTTCCAGGTTTAACACTGCCATTGTAAGGTTCTGGATTGTACTTCAACCCTACTAAAAACAACATTGCATCAAAGGTTTTATCAAATTTTTTTCCCATCATACCATGTTGAATACATTCAGAGTTGTTTGCGACTTTTGTTTTGAAGACATGATGGTTTATTTTTGTTTGAATCATATTATTAAACCAGATTATTTATTTCCACTATTTCTGTGTAAATTTATCAATTCTTTACCCTTGAACTCGTTTCCTTGAGTATTGAAATAACTTGAACTATGAATTCTATGTTTTACTAAAACTTCATGACAATTGTAGAATTTTTTGTTTTGTTTTCTCAAGGTTAACCACAAGTTATAATCTTCTACATTGAATTTATCTTCCCAAAAGCATAGCGATTTTCGAATCACAGAACTACTGTTAATCACTGGATTCATCGAAAAAAAATCATAGTCGCTAATGTCTCCCAGTGGAATAAATGGAGAATTATTCCTGTCTCCAAAATAAACACATCTGGTTCCAATAACATCATACTCACCCATATATTTTGATTGAACCATCAACTTTTCAGGAAACCAAATGTCATCCACATCTAACAATGCTACATAATCATAATTGCAATATTTCAACATTTCATTTAAAGTGTTGGATTTTCCCTTGATGGTGTGAAAATCAAACACCCTGATTTTATTTGATTTTTTTTCGTACTCTTTTGCTATTTGGTAGACAGTTGAATTCTCTGGATGTCCATTTACTCCAATAATCACTTCCCAATCACTAAAAGTTTGATTTAAAATAGAACCAATGGATTCTTCGATAAACTCAATACCATTATAAATTGGAACCAATATACTTATCATGATTTGTTTAGTAATTGTAATAAATCTACTTCTATATCATTTTTACATCAAATATCTTTGAAATAAAAACCAATTATCATATTCACTTGTTTCGGATATTAGACAAAAGTTTTCTTCTTGAGAAAATATGCAGTCGGCTAAGATTATTTGGTCATCCTTCACAAGTTGACTGTTAACAAAGTATAACTTCAGTTTCGCATCATAAGTATTTTTCCACCAGTCGATTTTTTCTTTGTGAAGAATGAAAAAACCTCCGGCGATACTGAATTGGTCATTAGGTATAGGTTCTTTCAAAATTCCTTTTTCATTTTTGTCATTAACTAAATGTTTCAATTGTTGAATAAATGAAACATCATTGTTCACGAGGGCGTAGTATATTTTGCTTTTATCTAGACTCTCTATTTTGTCATTTGAAGGCCAAAATTGAAGAAAAATTGTATGCGTATCACATGACCTATTCCTGAAATACCCTATGTCACACCATCCATACATGTCTGTATCAAAATATTTTTTTTTGACAGTTTCTTCGACAAAACTAATCTTTTCCGACCATAACATATTGACCTGCCATTCTATCCTGTCCTTCAACAAATAATTTAACTCGTGATTACTTATCCATTCATTTTTGTATTTGTAGTTATAAAAAGACTCGACTGGTTTGACTACTATTTTAATGTTTTTATTTTCTATATACTTGGAAAAATATTTGATACTATTCATATCGGTATATACAACTAAATAGTAATTATTTACATTAGATAACATGTTGTCAATCCATTCAGAATAAACAGAAAAATCAAACTTTGACTTGAAAACATAAAAACATGTAGAAAATGTTATCTTCATATTCTTATAGTGGAGTTTTTTTTTATTTATTATGCGTATTTATTTTACCAGATTTTTCGTCATTTCCTTCATTTCATTTATCTCCTGATTCTGTAAATTGACAATTTGCGATGCAAGTCTTCTAACCTTGTAATTTGACGATTTTTCCAGGATTTTTTCACTTGTAAGTATGGCCATGGAATGATGTTCAATCATTTCCTTCAAATAATTTCTCTCATCGACCCCTATTTGATATCGGTAGAGATACCAAAACAATCCAGTCAACAAGCCAATTGGAATGTAATATTTGTAACTGATGGTTTGGTATTGGTGGTCATGCATAAAGACTTCTAAAAGCCCCATCAAACAAGCCATCAAACTTGAAATATAGAGTTTTCCTCGACTGTTTTCAATATTTTTAGGGTCATTAGACATAATGTAGCTCATAATGTAATATTGAATCGCAAAACTTCCAATCATCATTATCAACAAAGAATGTAAAAAGCGCATCTCTTGTATAGTATACACTTACAAAATAAATCTAGAATCGTCGGTGTCTAGTTGCGGTTTTTTCTAGTTCTTCGATGTTGACCATTTTCTCTCAAACATGGACTTATAAATTTGTAAATGTCCTCTCGTTGGTTGAATATCTCATCACTTACTTTTTGGAAATAAGAGCGAAACTGAGAACGCATTTTTTTCAAGTCATCTACACAAACCCATTTGATTTCTGCCTTTTCGAATATTTTCGTGTTTTTAATCACTTCTGGGTCAAGTCTTTTCTGTAGAAACCTCTGATTGTTGTTGTAATAAAACGGCAACATGGGGTCATATTTCATTGGAAAAATACTCATTTGATACTTATTTTCGTTAAACATGATTTTATAAGTGCCGTGTTTTTTCAACATTTTCGATAAATCTTTTTCTGAACCGAGAAAACCAGTCAACTCTTCAGTCCCTTCTCTCAAAGTAGTTGTCATGAAAGACTCTCCTTTTTCAGTGCCTCCTCCAAAATCACACCAACCCGGAGTATCCGCAAACTTGTTTTCTTTTCCAAACAAGAAGTAGAGTTTATTTTCATGAATGGTGGTTGGTAAAATTCCTGCTCCCATATTATATAGTATTACAATATTATTTAGCTTTTGAAGCAATTTAGAGCTACGCGTATTTCAAATACCGAGTCTTCAAAAATGAAACTAATCGGTGTTTTTTATTTTTTCAACTACCAAACTTGTACTTTTATTTTGAATATAATCAAAGAGTAAAATCTCATTTGCGAATTCTCCGCCTATAATATTTTCTTTTTTATAATCTCCTCCTTTCACTATAATATTTGGTTGAATATATTTTAAAATATTGTAAGGTGTATCTTCGGTAAAAATAACAACATAGTCAATAATATTCAAATTTAATAGTAATTCTGTTCTCTCTCGAATATCATTAATAGGTCGTGTATTACCCTTGAGTCTTTTGATAGATTCGTCACCATTCAAACCAACAATTATAATTCTAATAAACTACAAATTTAGTAAATTATTATCAAGAGTATTTTATTCTATACCTCAAAATACTTAACAATCAAACAAATAACAAGTAGTGTTAAATTATTACTCGTTTAAATGATTAATAAATAGTATATTAGTATTTTAAATGAATTGTCTAATAGTGACAGCAGCAAGTGATAGTTATATTAAAACAATGGTCGATTTTATAGAAAAGTTTTATATAGCTTGTAAATCAAGCAGTTTAATTGTTTATGATATTGGTTTAAGTAAAACAAATATTAATTTAATTGAAAAGTTAAAGAATAAATACGATTTTGAATTTAAAACGTTGAATTATGATTTATATCCAGAACACGTTAATGTAAATAAATATAAGGGATTATTTTGTTCTTACGCATTCAAACCTATCATTATATATAATGAAGCTAATAATCCTTCTAACACAAATAAGAATATAATTTGGATGGATAGTGCGAATCGTTTTAATGAAACAACAATTAATACTATTTGTAATTCAATTAATAAATATGGGATTTATTCGCCAATTTCTGCATATAGAGGAACCATAGAATCAATTGAATTAAATCATCCAGCTACAGTAAAACTTTTAGGATTAACTGAATTAGAACACAAATCAGAGCTTTATTCTATATCAGCAAATCTTATTGGATTAAATTATGCTTCAGAATGTGGTAAAAAAATTATAAATGAATGGTATAATTATTCATTAAACAAAGCAATTATAATGCCACAAGATAGCTCAAGAAATAATCATAGACAAGACCAGACAATATTATCTATATTAATGTATTTATATGAAAAAAAAAATAATATTTGTTTTGATAAAAATAATTTTGGTGTTAATTTTTGGGTTAAATTAGACCCACCAACAGTTGATAATGAATATATTGAATTTAAGCTAATTAATAAAGAAAATCATCAACAATTAGCAATTATTTATTGTAAGGATATTAAAGAAGCTATAACAACATATTCAAATAGAAAATCAATGAGTATAAATGATTTTTTAAATTATTATATTGTTGTATAAAAAAATTATAATAGTAATGTAATATATAAATATTATACATTAATAATGGAATGCACCAAAAAAACCATAATGCTTTAATGAGTTATGAAAATATTACATGTTATGTAATTCATAATATTGATTTCAATGATACAAATTTGAACGATTTTGACTGTGTTTATTCCCCAAGTGTTCCAATTGATGTAACATTATATCCATTTAAATTCTATGCATAGAATGTTCATTTTCACTTTCTGCAGGCCATCTATATTGCATACTTGAACCTACTACCCTACCTTAAGAATCTTCAATAATTCACTTAACATAAGGGTTTTTATTCCATACCAACTCAAATATTTCACTATTACGTAGTTTATTATTTACGGAGATATAAACATCACAACCTTTATTATGAAATAATAAAGGTAATGATGAAAACTGTAAACTGTCACCTAGACCAACCCAAGGCGGATATAATTATTTTTCACACATATATACAATATGTTATTGTTTCTAAATAATATTTCAAACAACAATAGCAGAAATTTAAATCTCCGTAAATTATAACAACAAAGTCTCTCACATGAAAAAACATACGAAAAAGAATAGAAGCGGGAATCAAAATACAACTCGAAAGATTTCCAGAACAAAAACGATTCTTCTCAAAAACACCACCCCTGCGGGCGACCTCGAATTGAGCGAACTGGTATTCAACAACCTAGGAAAAGGCGTAGTCAATAAAATACACTCCTACTCACCAACAATTAATCAAGAATTGGTTTCACTTAAAACAATGACTAAAACTCGTTTGTCTAACTGCAACAACGAGAGAGCCTTTCAATTGAGAGAACCATTAAAAATCGGTATTCCGGGAGACTTTTTCGGGAAAACATGCGTTCCATATACAAGCCACCAAGCAAAACAATTGCTTTTGAGAAACTTGTCTGCCAACAAGCATGTCAATCCTTACCAGGTGGTTCCTCCTATGCAAATGCAGTCGAACTGTTGGTTTAATTCAATGTTTGCGACTTTTTTCATCAGCGACAAAGGACGCAAATTCTTTCATTATTTCAGGCAACTTATGATTGAAGGAAAACAAACAAACGGTCATAAAATACCGGGAAAACTAGCAGACGCGTTTGCGCTCTTGAATTTCGCAGTAGACTCTGCCCTTATGGGAACACGCTATGCTTATGAACTAGATACGAATGGTATTATTCAACTGATTTATGTCGGTATTTTAGAAAACTACTACATTACGAGACCAAATCCTTATTTTGTTGATGTAGACAAACCCGGCAATCCAATACGTTATTATCAAGCAATGTTGGAATACTTGAACAACAAATCAATTCAACTGTTATTTGTCGACCAAATTCAAACGGATTGGTTAAAGAGAACTACTACTTTATTAACAAACATTGGACACATGCCGCACATTATTGTCATAGAAATAGATGATGAATCTTCAAAAAAAATAAAGAATCGTTTTTTGAAGTTCAAAGTCAGTGGTGCAAAATACGCTATGGATAGTTGCGTGATTCGAGACAAAACCCAACAACATTTTTGCACATTGTTCATGTGTGAGGGGAATGAAGTCGCGTATGACGGGCAAAGCTACCATCGAATGGTGCCGATGGAATGGAAGAAAAACATCAACAGCAATATCAATTGGAAATTTGAAGGCTCATTAAACACAGATGGGAAACTCTTGGAGTGGAATTTTCTCAAAGGGTACCAAATGTTAATTTACTACCGGATTGAATAACAAAAAAGAACTACTATCTGGACCATTGTCGTCCATTTTTTCGCGAATTTTGCCAATTATATTTTTTTTAGCAACGAGGTAAAAAAGATAACCAATGGTCGCACCCACAATAGAACCAATGACTACTTGTGATACCGTATGATTCTGAAATTGCACTCTTTGTCGCAAAGTGTTTAATGACACAAAAAGAGCAGCTAACACGAGAGAAATATTTTGTCCTAGAGTAAAGAATAAATAGCTGGTTGTGTAAAATACTTCTTGAGAATGGCCTGAAGGCATTCCATATACATCGTGTGAATGTCTCTTGGCGTGTTTTTTACCTAGTTGATAAATATCCAAGTCACCCAATGGTCTAGGCTCTTTGATGATTCCTTTGAAAAAACGATTCAATGCCATATTTACCATAAAACCGAGAACATAAGTAACCAAGTAATATGGCTTTGTCCAGAGAAAAAAACAGGCAATGACAAACAACAAATATGGACCATGGTAGCCAATCAAATCAATCAAGTATACTAGGTCCATTTTCTTCGACGGTATCTCTATTTAATACTGATATAATAAATCACAAATCAAAGTTACATTCCAGTCACAACCGTTCAAATTCAAAATGTTTCCTCGGTCATCGAGGAGTTTTACGCGCATTCTTTCAATATTCACTGGTCCAAAGTAGGTTCTTTTGTTCAATTGTAATGTGCTTGAATCAATCAAGGTCAAGTCTCCGGTGGTAGTGCTTTTAAAAGGCAAAGGTATAATGGCTAAAACATCTGCAGTGGTTGGTGCAGAAAGACGATAAGTGTCATTTCTATTGTTATTCTTCATGATTTCGTTAATGGCGTATATTTGTGGCTGCGTTAATGTTCGAGGAGCACTTGGTAGAACCGAAACAGTTGGCGCATAAGTCGCGTCATATTTATCCATTAAAATTATACCCGCCTCTACATCGTTTTCAAGAAAAGCCGTCTCTGTTTTATAGGTAGAACTGGTTGGATTTGCGCTAGTACATGTATACGGCAAGTCTGGACTATAATACGAAGGCAGTTTCAGTGTTTTCGAGTACTCAGTGATGCCTACAATTCCATTGTTGATATGATTTTGATTCAAGTCGTCAATGACAAGTATCAAATATTTTGGTCCATACAAGTCAATCACTGCAGTCCCAGTGTTTCCTGAAGAACTCGCGAGAATAAATGGAACACGAAATCCCATATTCCAACCTAAAGTTTGATTTATGGCTAAAGTAGATGGACAACCACTCGAACTGCAAGTGAGTTCTCCGGTTGGGTCAAAAAATGTAATAACTGTGGTTGAATCTATCGTGTAAACGGTTCCACTGGTTGAATCAGTGTATGTCCCGGAATACAAATTGAGTGTTATTTTGCCATTGATACTGTTGTAGTAAACGGGAGTATCGGCAGTAGGAACAGCACTCGTGAATGAAAACCCCGCGCTAGTAAAACTCGCGGTAAGATAAGTGACCAGTTGAGAAGAAGTGTAGTTTCCCGATTCTATAGAAACAGAAACCGACGTCTCTAATTCTCCAGTGGTGCTTGAATAAAAAGAGACAAACAAACAAGTATTGCCGTATGCGGTATCTATCGAGTACCAGCTTTGCGGAACTTGAATCGTATAGACTTTCATCGACAAGACATTTACTAATTGCTCTGACAAATCGAGTGTATAATTTGTTGATGACCCATTGTTATCATTTGCGCTTTGACGGTACTTGCTATCCAAAGTTACAATCCGACTGATGGTGTTTTGCAATGTTGGATTCAACTTGTCTTGTTGAACATCTACTAATTTTGTGTTTGAAATTCCCAATTGCTCTTGTTTCATGGGGACATGATTGTTTTCATAAAGGTCTATTTTTTGTACTCTATCCGTTATTTTATCGTTTTGAACAGGATTATTTACTTGCGATAAACTGTTGTTTTCTTTCCACAAAGTCGTTTGATTGGCTAAGGAAGATGACTTTGCGGCGGAAACAGGTGTTTCATAATTGTCAGACAACAATTTATCTTGAACATCTTGAAAAAAATTTGCCATGGTTGGATTGTTTTCATTGTTGAATTTTTCAATATACATGTTTGTTTTATAGATGATACTATCCTCATCAGCAGAAGTTAATCCAAGAATAACAAGCAATTCAGCATCGGTATAATTATCTACATTTGTATCTATTTTTGATGACATTTAATTTACTTATACTATCCAATTATTTTTATTCCTTTTTTTTATCTATTTCTTCCAGTTCTTCATAATATTCCACTTCTTCCAACTTTTTTTTAAATACATCTTCAAATATTATTCTAATTTCCTTTCTCAAATCGATTGATTCACAGACAGGACTTTTCAATAACTTTTCGGAAATCAATGTAAATCCACTACCTCGTTTCATGTGCGTTTTACCTTTAAACAAGATGAACTCTAGACGGTCTAATAGGTCTTGATTGTATATCTCTATTTGTTCTCGAGTAATGTGATAATCACTCTTGTAAATGTATCGATTGTAATTTCCAGTTTGATAAATTTTGTAGTATCTATCAAACTGAACTTGATTTCTCACAAGTCCAATTCCTTCAATCTCATTTTTGGAATTATTCATCTCAACTACAAACAGCAAGTGCCTTTTAGGAATTTTCGAGGATATTTGTAGGGGAACCCCATAAATACAACCTTTAGAATTCATTCTACGACGATAATCGTTGTTTTCGTTCCAAGTGTCATTGTTGAATCGACTCGTTGCAATTTCAATTGTAGTGTACATATGTTTTTGTAGTTGGGTTATTTCTTTGTAGTATAATTCAATTTTTATTTTATTTGACTAGTATATGTCAAAGTTAGAATTGAAAAATATATCAAACAGGTTCAACAACACAAAACTCAAAAAAATCATTAATACTTATCACCTGTCTCTTAAAAATGGTACTACTCCTGGATTTGGGGATTACTTACGCGGTTGTTTTTCATTGTATCAAGTAGCCAAAATTCTTAATTTAGAATTTGATATGGACATGAAGAATCACCCCATGTCAAAATTCATTGTTTCAACTGATACTAGTGAAAAACAGGTAAAATACAATGAAGTCTGTCGATTTTTTAATGACAATTATGTTGGGGTTGACTCAAAAACATACAAAAAAAAATCACCACAATTTCTAGATGAACTTATAAAATTACTCAATTCAGTTAATGATGACGAACATTACTTGTTTTCAAATAGTTTTCCAATATTTGACAACATCCGAAATGAATCTAGAAACTTTATTCGTTCAAAACTTGTCCCAAATGAGATGATGCAAAAAAACATTCGTATTAGAATGAGTCGACTTGGTCTTAAAAGAAAATGCTATTCTGTTATACATCTTCGTTGCGGTGATAGTTTTTTATTGGATAATCATACTGATAAAAATGGGATTTCAATTTTTGAAAAAGTATCTGAGTTTCTATTAAAAAATTTGAATCCAGGTTCAAAGTTTTTATTACTATCGGATAATAATGACATTAAAATAATGTTGAAAAACAAATTGCCACAACTAATCGTTCAGGTGAGAGAAATTACACATTTGGGGGAGAAAAAAAACTTGGATGATGTTCAAGTCATGAATACTTTATTAGATTTTTATACCATGGCGAATTCAAACAAAATTGTATCCTTTTCAAAATTCAACTGGGGAAGTGGATTCAGTGAATGGTGCAGTGTTGTTTATAATATACCGTATGTAAAAATTATTGTATAATTGAATTTTGGTAGATTGGTGTTCTTGTCAAGCGAGAAAACTTGTAAACTTGTTTTTCATTCCATAAAATCGGATAGTAATTGTTTTTCTGGTGCTTTTGTTGTTCATTTCTGTATTCAGGATAGGTTGACAACACACTACGAAGTCCGTCTAGAATAATATTGTGCATTCCTATCACTTTTACATCGAGTGCCAATTCCATATTCTCGATTTCTTCTTTGGTAAAATATTTCATCAACAAATGTGGACCAGTTATTTCTAAAAAAGTATTTCCATAAAAATTATTTTGTACATGTTCGACAATTTGTTTTATGCATTTCAACAGTATAGGATTCTTTGGTTTACAAACCATAAAGCCATTATAAACACCTTGCATGTTATCGTTCACCAAGTCTCTCACAAAGTACTCACGGGTCAAAAATTGTGACAAGTTCACATTTGGTGTAGTGTTGAATTTTATATCCATGTAAATTCCACCATGAATATACAATACGCAATATCGCCACAAATCCGCCTTGTATGCTCCTGGAATTAGTTGGTCAAATGCGGCCACAACAGATGGTTCAAAATTCAATTCAATAAACCTTCTACAAGAGTCATCATCGAAAAAATAATAATCAAAATCAGGATGTTTTTGTTTTAAGGAATCAATATTTTCACTCATTTTTGGAGGTAAATTGGTGGAATGCCATGTCTGGAATATTTTTTTAGGTATAATTGTGGTTTCTTGAAAACCTTCTGTGAATCCAAAAAGGTTCTGCACAAATCGAAAAAAAGGATTGTTATTGTTCATAATATATATTACACTTTTTATTTGTTCAGAATTGTTTTTACTCTTTCTCCTAAAATATTGTATCTAGGTATGTTGAGTTGTTTCTTCAACATGAACCATGGATTACAGGTGTCGTGTGTGTTGAATCCACCTTTTTTTACAAGAGAATTCAAAATGAGTGGATTGTTTCCGGAAACCATCGAGACATTATATTGGATTGAAAGTGTTGGAAATCCGGCAGTTGACCGAAGGTTCCAAAATAAAATATGAGGTGGTTTGTATTTCTTATTCAATGACTGATATTTGTGGTATATTGTTTCATAGAAAGAAGCCATTTTTTTATCCATGTTTGGTAAAGAATGAATTTGCATATCTGAAAGAACTACTATTGTGGTACCATTCATTGTGTTACAAGAAATGTCTGGCTCAACAAATACATTTAATATTTTATCGAGAGCTCCATAAAAATCGGCATTCATTCCGCAGTTTGCATTCATAAGTCGTCTCACCATGTCAATCAATTCTGGACAGTCTTCTAAATTGTGCCACTGTGAAAATGCACTAAAGGTCATGACCCGTTGTTTGATTGCGGATTTAGATGCAATAATGCAAGCAAGTCCAATTGCATTGTAGTATGCTTCTCCATTCATTGACTCGGACAAGTCAACTATTGGAATCATTGGACCGAGTGATTCGATTTGAGAGAGAAAATCTTTCCATTGTAAATTCAACAGGTCGTATTCATTCTGGTTTGAATTTCTGTTCTGTAACAGTTCGATTGCGCGTTTCACAAACTCAGAAACACTGATTCGCTTTCCACGGATTTCACTGTTCGATTTTCCAAGATGTTCGTATACATGCATAATTGCGTTGTTACTGCATTTGATACGGTCATTTAATGGATACCTCATGGTTCCATCTTGAGTTAAATTGAATAATGCCTTGGATTGTTTTGAGAAAGTACTACTGGTTATTTTATTGTAATCTATTTTTGCCCATTCTTTCGAACACTGATAAATCTGTATTGTCCCTAGTCTTTTGTTCAACCCGGCAACCAAGACTCGAAAATCGGTTTTACACTTTGAAATTGCCTTTACATGCTTTTCGAAATCATTCGTCGAGTGAATATAATTATTAAAATAAAGGACCGCTAATTCATTGAAAATCCAGCCGAAACGCTTTGATTTCTCTCGAGGTATCCATTTTGCCACGAGAGATAATTCCTCATTTCGTGTTTTCAACACATCTTTTTTTAGTTGTTCTATAATCAAATCATATGCGTACCTTATCATTGGATAATCACGCTTGTATCCGCATTCGAGACAATAATTGCAAAAATATTTGAGGTCTTTCCAAGAACCCAAAGGGTGTTTTCCGTCGAATACAACAAAACTTTTCAACATGAATTTTGCCAGTTCTGGAAAATACTCAAACCATACATTGACCAACATATAAGCCAAAGTATATTCTCCCTTTCCGCATATAATATCTCTTGTAAAAGCCACTAATTTATAGTTGAATACAATCAGTTCTTGAAAGTCAACAAAAGAAATAGTTCCTTGTTCTATTTGGTCCATCAACCCATCCAATATTTCTCTTTGAACATTTTCTAATTGTATTATTTTGTCTTCATTCGTATCTCGTACAAGCTGAAAATTCAACTGAACCAATAGTTCTTGAATATTCTTAGAATTTGCCCAGGAATATTCACAATGACCTTTTTCTCCCAAATGTTTATCCAAAAAAGCACTGTGACTCTCCATCAATATATCAACCGCCATACTACTACGGTTCTTTTTGAATCAGTCTCTAAATGGTTTGCGTTGTGTCTTTTTGTGAGACTGGATAAATATTTTTTTCGTTGAGCCTTGTTTTGTGTGTTTTTGTTCTTTTTCATAGAAAATAACAAACAATGTATTCAAGTCATGAAACATATTAATTGATTTGTTGAGTGGTATGGTGTCAATGTTTTTAACCACCTCTAGAAATTCAAATTGACCATGATTTTTCAAAAAGTGTTTGATATCTAGTGGCTCAATGTCTATGTTGTATTTCAACAAAGATAAAATAGTGTATTTTTGCTCATTGTTGCGTTTAAGTATTCCAATAATCTCTTCCCTAGAAATACAATTTTTGTTTGTCATGAATAATTTTTCGTCCGTTATTTTTTGTATATTGTCATTTTTATCAATATAAATGCAGTGTATTTTGATATAATTCAACTCTTCTGTGTAAAAATTTTCATAGCCCTTGTCAATAGACTCAAACTCCTTTATCCATTCATTTTCTAGTAATTCTTCTTCATATTCCATATTATATAAACATCAATAATTTCTATAATATATTTGAACTAATAGTCTTCTTCATATTCTTCATCATAGTAGTCATTTTCATCATTGGATTCATCATCAATATCATCATCAGAAATCAAGTCATCTTGTTCTTTTATTGGGAAAGAAAACATCTTGTGATACGTGTCCTCCCCATACAATTCTATATAATCCTCTTTGAACTTGTCCCATCTATCGACCATATCATCCATAACCCTTTTGGCTTGAATGGAAAATGGTTCTTCTTCTGGCTTGAATTCTTTGTGACCATCTATTTTTACTTTTCTTGTTCCAGTTTCAAAAGTGAAAGATGTCCAACCGGGCAATAATTTTTCTTCATAGGATACCTCTGTTTCAATCAAGGAGGCGTTTTTGAAATTCAATGAAGGGGATTTTGTGGTTGAGTTATTTTTTTCCAAGGAACTATCCAAACTCGGGAAATCCGTGACACTGCTAGTGTCTATCCTTTTTTGGTATGGCGTAGTAGATGATAAAAATTTATTTGTTGATGTATGTTTCATTGTTGTTGAGACAAATGCTGTATGATTTGTTTGCTATAATCAAGTATAACAACTCAACTTTAAATCGTTTTACATTTGAAATGGAGTAAATATATTCTGGATAATCAAGTTAAACACAAGATTTGAATATAATTCATGGCGACCATACTATTACGTCTCTTTATAAACAATGAACAACCTGATTTAGTGAATCTATACAAGGAACATGTCGAAAATCACAACAAATCGATATTGAACAATGATTATGCAAATTCCGGTTTCGATATTTTTATACCAACTGAAACAAAGTTTGTTGAGCAGTTTTCAACAAAAATGATAAATATGGAAATCAAAGCGGAAATGGTCGATGCTACGACTGGACGACCTTGTGCATATTATGTATATCCTCGTTCAAGTATGTCCAAAACTCCACTGATGTTGGCGAATCATACTGGAATAATTGATTCCGGGTACCGCGGCTTTTTAATAGGTGCGTTTCGTTGCTTGACAAGTCAAGTTTTCTTGGTAGAAAAACATTCGCGTTTGTTACAAATATGCCACCCGTCACTTTGTCCAATAAAGGTTGAAATAGTGGACAGTGAGACTGACCTGTCGACAACCAATCGAGGAATAGGTGGATTTGGTTCCACTGGTGTAGTTGGAAAACTCAATGCATAGAGAAAGACCGTTGCTCTAAATTACAAAATAAAAATCAAACAAAGAAAACATACCAAACATTTAAAAGCACTTGAAATAAAAAATTGTGATTATTATATATTCAGTATAATAATGGCAAATTTTATTTACATTACTGGTGTTTTATCTTTGATTGTTCAAATACTAACTGGAATTTTTGACTACTATGTACTGAGACTGAGAGTTCCCCATTCCCTTATGTTATTGAAAAAATTACTATTATTGGAATTTGTTGTCCAAATTATAGAAGGTTCTTTTTATGTTTGGATGGTATACAATTTTTCAAAAATTGCCGATATTACACATTTTAGATACTACGACTGGTTTATTACAACTCCAACAATGTTATTCACCTATTCATTCTACTTGATGTACTTGAAGTACAAAGAAGAAAACAAAGAAATAAATGATAACATGTACCAATTGATTCTAGAAAACCTACAAATATTAGTTCCAGTTGTCATATTAAATGCTACAATGTTAATCTTTGGTTACTTGGGAGAAATAAAGAAAATGTCAAAATATTTGGCAGCATTTTTAGGATTTATTCCCTTCATTATAATGTTTTATATTATTTACAAAAACTACGCCGTTTTTTCCAAAGATGGAATTCAAACATTTTGGTATTTTTGTGGAATATGGTCGTTGTATGGTGTGGCATCTATCATGCCATACTCAATTAAAAATATAGCGTATAACATATTGGACTTGTTTGCTAAAAATTTCTTTGGTATTTTCTTAGCATTTGTATTGGTTTATTCAAACAGAGAGCTGATGAATCAGGAAACAAACGATCAATAATACTAGCTTTTGACATTCATTTCAAATGGCATTTATTTAAGCATTTCAATTTCAAATTGTGTAAAAAAAATTTCAATATAAAGAATACTTGTCTAGTATAATTATCTCCTAGACAGCAATACCATAGAAAATAAGAATCCCAATAATTTTAAAAAATACAAAAATTATATAGAATTTACAGGAGATAGCACCCACCCAAAAAAATAAAAATCCATAAGATTTTTGTTTTTTTTTGTATTTTTGTTTTTTATTGTATTTTTTTGTTATTTTTGTATTTATTTGTTTTTTGTATTATAACTAGATATCATCGACATTAATTTCTTCTTCATTTTCATCGATAACAATCAGAGGCTTTTTACTAGTAGAACTTGACGAAGTCGCTTCTTTCATGATTCTATCATAGTCATCTTCAGTTTCATTTGTGAATTCAATATTATCGTCGTCTTGTGCGGTTTTTGTTGAACATTCCATTTGGTTAAAGAGTTTCCAATCGACGCTGTCGATTTGATTCTCCAACTTTTTTTTGTCCTGGTCGGTGTAAATATCCAACAAATCACAATTTTCCATTTTTCCTTCCTTGGTGGATTCATAGTCTCTGATTCCAACCAAAATGATTTTTCCATTGGTCAACATATTATCGCGCTTTCCTCGACCTCGAAACTTACCGCGTATCATGCAAAGTCTCGTTTTGTTGTCTTGGCACAATACATGACACATGCCGTTACCTAGAAGCTTGCTAACTTGAGCGTACAGTTCTCCATCTTCCAATGCAATTCTAGTTTTCGATTGTTGTTTTGAAGATTCGACGAATTTTCTTGCTTGACTTTTGTGTCCGCTACCACCTTTTGTATTTTTGACCATTTTGATAATCTGTTGTTGTGTATTGTGCTTACTGTAAAAGCAATTCATAAGATTTCAATTTTTTTCTGTTTTTTGGAAAAAAATTGAAAATAAATATCCAGTATTTTCTGAGAATCAACGAACAAAAAATATGCGAACTCAAGAAATATATATTGAAAAACTCAAGTCTTCGATTGAATTTGTGGTTGGTCAAAACGCCAAAGACAATTTTGACATCATAGACGCTTCATTGCCAGATGATATGTGGTTTCATGTGGAAGGAAAACCTTCTGGACATGTCATCGCAAAAATACAAGAAGTATCTACCGTGGGGAAAAAAGAATTAGCGGCCATTGTGAAACAAGGTGCGGTTTTGTGTAAAAGTGTATCAAAATATGCAGCGGAAAAAAACTTGACTATCGTCTACACGCGTGTCAAGGATATAACCAAAACAAATGTTCCTGGGAGTGTCTTGCTAGCAAAACAAAAGACCATTGTTATTTAAGTTACCCGAACATTACATAATGAGCGGTATGTTTTTTTCTCTGATTTCTCTTGGTTGTTCGTCTGGTTCATAACCATAATTTGAATAAAATTCTTCCAACATATCATCATCTTCGAAAACCACTTTTCTCTCGTCGTGATTCAAAACGCCACCGTACTTGTCAATTCGTTCTTTCCACACGGGAGAGAATGAAGCAAAATATTCCCAATGATACCAGTAGAGATTTGTCAATTCTTCATACGACAAAGTCTTCCTATTCAAAGGGAACAAATGAAGGGAAGATGATTCATTCGTGGAGTGAACGAGCGCTTTTTTTAATATTTGCCAATTTCTAATTTCTTTTGTTGGAACGATTGTTTTGTAAACCGACAATTCTTCTTCGTTTAGAACAACATATAATCGTTTTTCTTTTTTCATTACGGTTGGTTGCGTTTTGTTATCGTTTGGTGTTGCAGTGGTTCTTCTCATCAAGTTATATACAATATTTCCAACAACAACATCATCTTTTTCTGGAGTATTAAGAGAGTTTTCCCATTCTTTTTGTTTTTTAGTGAAATACTTTTTAAAATTTGGGTTCAATGGAGAATAATGTTCCTCAAATATTTTCCATAGTAGGCCAAATAACTCTTCTTGAAACCCAGAGTAATACAACTCATAAGCCCAAAATAGGCAAGACTTTTCCTGATTGATGAGAGAAAGCTTTAATGCCGTTTCTACTTCATCTTTTACATAAAGATACCTGGTAAAGATAATTGGTTGATTCATTCTTGTTTAAATACTAATTACGAGTTTTCATAAAATATGTTTCAATTTTTTTTGTAGCAGTAATGTATAAGAAATGGGAGAAAGTTGGATAGCGACAGTTCAGCGCGTATATAAAGAAAAACACGCAAAAGACAAGAATTACAAATACAAACAAGCAATGGTTGATGCAAAGAAAGTATACAAATCTAGTGGACATCACGAAAAGTCTTCTTCTTCAAGTATGTCTTCTGGTTCAACCTCTTCAGAATCATCATCCATGATGGTATCCAAGAAATCCAAGAGACACCACAAGAAAACCGCCAAGAAATCCAAGAAACATCACAAGATGAGTGGAAAGAAATCAAGAAAAATGAGAGGCGGGAAAATGGCGTCAGTATTTCAAGGTTCCGAAGCAGCCGTAGTTGAAGGTGCAAACCCAAATGACCCTGCTAACTTGGCTGAACAGGTATAAATAAACTAATTTGAGAGAAGCTTCGAAATCGTATTTTCTCTCAACTATCATTTAGAAATATCACTTATTACTATATTAAAATGAGGTCACTTCTTTTATTTGATGTAGATGGCACCTTGACTGAATCGAGCCAACCTTTATGCGATGACATGAGTTTTCTCTTGAATTTTCTCAAACAAAAAGGATATGAAATTGGAACGGTGGGTGGAGGAAAATTTGATAAAATATTGGAGCAGATGGGTGAAACCACTTTTCATCATTATTTCTCGGAGTGTGGTTCCGTATACCATGATGAATCCAAGAATGAAATCTACCGGAAGGATATTCGCAAACACTCGACTTATGCAAAAATAAATAAACTCTTGAAATGTGTGCTACGATTTCTCTCAGAGGTGAACTATACAATTACCGGACACTTCATAGACCTTCGTTCCGGATTAGTCTATATTTCATTGATTGGTATGGTCGCCAACAACGAAGAAAGGAAATACTTTATGGATTTGGATAAAACCTTCAAGTATCGCGAAAGATTATTTGACCTCTTGAGAGAAAAAGCCAAGGAACTTGGTGTTTTGGAGGAAATCGATATTGTGTATGGAGGCAGTGTTGGAATCGCCATTTATCCCAAAGAGTTTGATAAGATTCAAATCTTGGATTCGATTTCAAAAGAGAATTATAGTCAGGTTCATTATTTCGGTGACAAGTATTTACCCGATGGAAATGACTATCGTTTGTTGAACTCTGCTGGAATTCTCGGTCATCGGGTAAATAGTCCAAATGAAACCATGAAAATACTTGTAGACATGTTGAAAAATATCTAGAAATTATTGGTCTCTCGCTTATTCCATTTATTTCTTACTATTCTTCTATTTTAAGCAAGGCTTGCTTATTTTGAAAAATTATTCAGCATACCCGAAATAGTCAAAGAATGCAAAAAAAAGTTATTTTGTTTATAAAGTTACAGTGAATAAAAGTAAATCTAAGAAATATTTTTTTATTGTTGATTTTGTTGATTTGTCGTGTTTTGAATTATCATGAAATATCTATTTTTGTATGTTTTTTTGATTTTTTTTTCGATTTCTTCCGGGTTTTTCATATTTTGTTGCATGAGACTTTGAACGCTTTCTCTCAAAACATCTTTGTTGTTTTCACAAAAGTCAACAAATCCATCAGATGGTTTTAATTCCACTGCTAGTTTGTCGTGAATGTGTTGGTCAATGGCTTTTAATAATGTTTTTGGGAGAGAAATGTATTGGCGGCGTTTTGCTGGTTCTTTTTTTTCAGTTCCTTTTTTTCGGTAATAATAACGCGCACTTTTAAACATCTTGTCTAGAATATCACCGCGATATTCTAGACTTTCCAAACGCCGTATCTCATCGGCAATGAGCGGCGAATTTTCTTCGGTCCAGGTTTCCCACGCTTCTTTGAAAACGCGTCGTTCGTCGTATTGATGAATTTTCGAAAACTGGTACAAAGTATCCATGAATTCTTGGGTAAACTTGTATCGATAAATACTGTGATTCAAGCAATTACCGTTATCATCGCACTCAGTATTGATGTATTCAAGTCCGCATTTTCTATCATCTCTCGAGTTTTCTGTATCATTTCTTGTTCTATCAAGAGAATATGGTTCTCCAGTTCTATCATCGAAAGAATCGTTGCTAGGATTGACGCAATGAATGTTAGAAATACTGACCATGTTATCGTAGTTGACATTTGAGGACATGTGAATTTTTAAAATAAATTGTTTTTCGTTTGTTTGTGTGCATTTACCGTTTTGGAACGAAAGCATTTCAATTTTTTTTCAGTTTTCTACAATTCATCTTTGAGGTAGTTGGTTTCATCTTCTTCCATATACTTTTTCATTTCATTCAGTCTTTCAATGATGCTTATTATTTCTGGATTTTTAGGGTCTAGTTCTGAACTCGAGACTTCTGTGTGAATGACTTTCAGTAGTTTTGACGGCCGTTCTGATGTTATACTCAAAAATTTTTTGAAATATTCAAACAATGATTCTTGTTCATTTTCGAGATTTTCGGGGTCATATTTATCTGTATAAAGAACGATTTTATTTTTTATGATATAAGTTTGTGGGTCAATAACTACCAGCACATTTTTTGATGTCAACCACAATGATACTGCATGTGATGTATCCTCTGAAGGGTATCCCAACACGGTAATAATTCCATTGTTGTCTTTTGAATAAATGTCTTTTAATGTCATCATTTTTGACTTCAACAAGTCAATATAAGCTTCAATGACTTTATTGATTTTCTCTTGTTGAATTATTTTGGTTCCTCTCAATTTGTATCCGGTATTTAATGTTTCTTTTTCATTCTCGGGTAGTATCTTTGGCGTTTGTATTAATTCCCAGGTTTCACTGGTGTTTATTCGGCTATTTAGATAAGTAGCCATTTTTTCATAATTCATTCCTTGGTCCATTATTTTATCATTGATTAACTGTTCGTGTGTTTTTACTCCAATGTTTCCTAAAAACAATAGGGTATTTGTCCCGCATGTGCCATACCTGTTTTCAAACAAATCAATTACTGAATATGTCTGTTGCAATCTAGCTAAAACTTCATCATCTTTTTTTGGTAATAGTCCAAAAATTCCATTCGGCAAACTCAGAATTAGAACAACAAAACAAAGAAACGTTTCGAATGTACCTGCTCCTTTTTTGTTTTTTCTTCTCGTCTTTTTTGCAATTGACTTTTTGCCTTTTGTTTTTTTCAATTTTTTACGTTGATTGAGATTTCTCCCGCCAAAACCAATTTGATTCTTGTTTTGTATTTGAAACTGTTTGAACAACATCATCATTGCTACCAACAAAAGTGTCTGGTCCCAATGACAATCAAAATGTTTTGTAATTCTATTTGTTTTTTTCACTATTTCTCCTATATTGATTGATGTGTATATGGTACTTTCTCCCATTCTTATATTACTCAAATATAAAATATAATTGTTGGTGTATTACATGAACACCTGTATGTTGTCGTCTCAAGTATATTTGGACACTTGTACACAAGAATATCGAAATATTTTAGTCCTGAATCGAGTGCCTTTGGGGCCGCTTCGTCGTTTTGTCAGAAGAATAAAAAATCCACCACTTTCTCCCTTTTGTGAAAACAATCGTGGGTGTTTTGGTCGACCTTGTATTTTAGCACTAACATCTTTTGAACATGAACGACTGATGGGAGACTATGAGATTCCCGAGTTGTTTTCGTTTCTCATGTCTCATGGATACACAATTGATAACAGCCTGACAAAAACAATGCGCAATAGTGGAATTACCTACAACAACCAAAAATTGATTTGTTTCTTTTCGTATATGCAAGCGCATCACTGACGCCACCATTATAAAATTGATTTTAAATGTAAACTAAATTATTAGGTATAAAAAGTTAAAAATACATAATAATTATTATACAGAAATGTCTTCTCAAAATGAACAAGTTGAAAAGTATTTGAGTCAATTCGAAGAAAAGGAGAAAAAAGCACTACATATTGCGAAGGAACACCTGGGGACATCCTTTAGTCTTGTGAGAAGCAACGGATTCAATGAATGGAAAAAAAAGAATTCGGTTGAGAACTCGACCAAATAAAATTTCACCTTTGTCGTCGTTTTTGGGTCCGTGTCTTTTTGTTTTTTCGGGACATTGTCATTCTGTTTGTTTTCTTGAATTCATCGATGCTTTTGAATACTCTTTTTTGTAGGGCAAGACCGCCAGTTTGTCCAACAACCGGTTTAGGTGATACCGCCTCAACCCCTGAAGTCATTTTATTTTTCAGTTCCTTCAACTTTGCCTGAACATCTGGAGGTAATGACATTACAACGGGAGACAACTTGTCTTCCAATTTTTCTACAATAGACTTGGCGTTGGCAGATAAACCCGAGACACTGAATAATTCCTTGTTATTCAACAAATCCGTCACTTGTTGCTTTATTGCATTCAAATTATTTGGATTATTCAAATCTACTTTCAATACTTCTTGTATTTTTGAATTCAAATTCTCTGATAAATTTTCCAAATGAGGTTTCAACGCTTGATATTTTTCTTTGGCATAATCCGAAATTTTGGAGAAAAGTGTTGGCCCGTTATTTGGTATTGGAGCCGTTTTGTTCCAGTTGTCTTTGATAGAACCCAACAAATTCGCACCCGTTCCGGTAAATTTCAACATGGTTGATAATACCGCAAACACAGCTGTAGCGATATTATGCAACAAGTTTATTACAGCAACAAATTCTCCACCAACTGGAATAGCTTCAAGAAAAGACAAAGAAGCATTCGCCATTGATACTGCGAATTTATTCATCAATTGTGAAACAATTTGTGAAGTTTCGTCAATTGTCTTGTTGAGCGCCGGTTCCGCAGCAGAGGCAAGTTTCAGAGAAAAATCAGACAACAATTTTACAGTATTGATGACGACTGCCTGGAATTCAGGGTCATTTAGTTTTTCCTGTGCAACCATTGTAATATTTTTTAAGGTTGTGGCAAGCTGCTCTGAGGCAACGGCAACGGCTGTTCTTACTTGTGGAGAACTCAAGCCACTATTTACCGCATCTATTCCAGATGCGGCACTTTTGTCCGCGGTTTCTCCTAAATTTTTCATTGCTTCATTTGTCTTTTCTTCTTCTTGAATCGGCACGAGACCCGCAAATCTAGCTAACTTGTTTTTAATAAAAACCAATAATTTCATGGACGCGTCTATTACGGCCTTTGCCGCTTGATTGTCTCCTCCCCCAATCTTTTTTTTCCTGTTTTTATTTGTTTTTTTATGAGACAATTTCATTTCTTATATTAGAAACAGGTTTTATTTTTTAAGCATTTTTTGTTTGGTTCATTGATAATTTTTTAAACTCGGCAAAACTCATGGCGTATTTTGAATCGACCAATTTTCTATCGACCTTTTTCAAGAAAGAAAAATTTGCTAGTTTTCCCTCACAAGAATAACGATTCGCTCTTTCTTTCAAGACTTTATCATCACTATCATCTTTCTTGGCGCTGTTTGGGGTTGGTTTCGTGTTTGGATTTGCATTTGGTTTCGCATCAATTCTGTTGTATTTTTTCAACTTGGCAAAGACATTTCTCTTGGGTTGTTGTTGTTGTGACTCTGGTTCTTGTGCGCGGAGTCGCTCCTCTTCTTCTTGTTTTCTCAGTTGCATTTGTTTCTTTTCTTCTAATTTTTTTTCGGCACATTTAATTTCTTCCTCCATGTTTACATATATTTTTTTACAATTGTTCAACACTACATACCTTCTCGAGATGGTTTCTAAATAACGATAGGGTATTGAACTGTCCGAGTAAAAAGTAAAAGTTTCTCTCGAATGGTCATAATACATGATTACATTTCCCAATGGTGTCTTTTCAAACAAAACCGAGTTTTTCAAATTTACCAGTTTCTCTTCTGTCAAATCTACTTCTTTCAATTGAGCAATTTGGTCCTTGTATTTGTCTTCATACAAGACAACTTCTTTCTCTTTTTGAGTTGGAGGGGAGCTTTCTTCATTATTGTCATCGTGAGAAGTGGTAGGCGACTTGAACAAAACTAACAAATCTGCCATTCCCATCTGGTGCAACAGCAAAGAAAAATATGTATAGACAATTTGCTCAGTGGTGATGAAATGGTAGCACATGGCTAATAAAAAAGGAGTAAACATCACATAGACGAATGGTTGCATTTTTATTAACTTTTATGATTTCTCTCTTTATTTTTAAACCTTTTTTTCTTCTTTTGATTTTTCGGAGTTCAATTCATTCTTTCGATGTTCAAATAAATCCTTGATTTCATTCGACAAATCCGCGCATTTAATCAATTCAAATGTTTTTTTTGGGTTGTCGGGGTGTAACCGCACGAGATACAAATCCGTTATTTTTTTATCGTATTTCGATTCTAAAATTGCCTTGTAAGTATTCAACTGTAAACTATAGTGCCAAAAGTTCGTATCTGGTAAATGATTAATGCATTCTGTTTTTCCATATTTTTTGAATCCAGACGTTTTTGAAATTTCTTTGGCTCTTTTCCAATCATATATCATGAGAGAACCATCTGGATTTTCATATACCATATCAATTGAGCCGGCTAGTTTCAAGTCTTCATCATAAATCATCCATTCGGTGCGATACGGTTTCAAATTCGGAAATGTTTTTGCGTATTCCAAGAAGAACTGCCACTCTTCACTCAAGTTTGGTGGTGGTATTCCTTGGTCCAAATCTTGTTGGTAAACATCCAAGAGTTCTTCGTGTGTTGCAAAAACCGGTTGATTGTCTTCATCTACGATATCTTGATTCATGAAACATTCAATATCAAAATGCATACTTGTTCCTGCGCCGGAAACTGCCTCTCCATTCTGTTTCCAAATCGCTTTGATTTCCTCTGGAGTTTTTCCCCAATACTTGTTTTCAGGATTCCAATTTTTTCCTCGCATCATGTTCTTTATCACCTCGTCGGGATTGAAATGCGGGAAATGACTGTGATTCCATGTCGTCACTGAAGTATAACTGGAACCCGGGTCAGTTAGAATCGTGTACTTATGGCTCGGCTCATCAAAGACCAGATTTTTATCCCTTGGATGAACATTTCGGTTTTTCAAAGTTGGAAGTAATACGGACATTGTAAGTAGGTTGAATTTAATTATAACCATACCAGTTATAATGAAACGACAATCAATTTTTATTCAGGTTCTAATGGGATTTGAACCCATGTGGCCAGATTCAAAGTCTGAAATGCTAACCGCTGCATCATAGAACCATCACTCTAAATACAGAGAGTTCTTTAAGTTATTTTTCAGTCAAAATATATTTTTCAGGGGAAAATGTACGGTACTAAGAATAGAGTTTTGACAAATCGATTAGAGAACCATTTGAATTTGTATATTTGTAGTTTGTTTTACTCGCTCCAGATGTATATATGTCTGCAGTGCTTGTACCTACTAAATATCTACCAGTTGAGTCATATTTGACAGAAGTCCATTGTTGTTGACCAAATTCTGGATGTTCAACAAAATTAGCACCGTAGTCACTTGACATATATACATAACCGGTGCTTACGCATACAGTTACATACTGTCCTGTATTATCAGATGTTATACAACTAAAACTCAGGGAAGCTGAGTATATTACTTGTGACCAATTTACACCATAATCAGTTGATCTGTATATTAGATTATTGGCACAAGAAACCAAATATTTACCGGTACTGTCTGAGGTGATACCATTCCAAACTGCAGCAGAACTACTTGTTCTTTCTGTCCAATTCTGACCATTATCACTTGATGTGTATATATAATCAAAAGAAGCACCCGCTGCTAAATATTTTCCAGTGCTGTCTGATGCAATACATTTCCAATTTAAACTACTTGCTCTTTGTGTCCAACTAGAACCAGAGTCAGTTGATGTATAAATATAACCACCACTGACAGCAGCTGCTAAATATTCTCCCGTGCTGTCTGATGCAATACTTATCCAACTTCTGGAACCGCTAGCTGTCTGTGATGTCCAGTTAACACCATAATCACTCGATGTATAAATATAACCACCACTGATAACAGCTGCCAAATACTGTCCAGTGCTGTCTGATGCAACACTCCTCCATGTTTGTGAACCAACGCCAGTCGAATTCATCTGAGTTATTGTTGTAGTCACTGGTTTATAGGTCAAAGATAAATCAACAGATGATATTGAAATGTTTGTTTCAGGCATAGAATTTACATAAATTGAACCATCAAATACACTTGCAACTATACGAGAACCAGAACTATCACTAGTGATTCTCACCCAGTTTGCGTTATCCGTTGTTCTTGCAGTCCAGGTATCGCCGTAGTTAACTGATGTGTAAATATATCCACCGTATACACAAGCGGCTAACTTATCACCCGCACTATTCATTTTAATTGATTCCCAACTCAGACTACTTGCTGTTTGTGTCCAACTAGAACCGTAGTCACTTGATATGTAGATGTAACCACCATTTACACAAGCTGCCAAGTATTCTCCATTACTACTCATAGTTATTGAATAAAAATTTTTACTAGTATTCAAAGGTGAGCTGTTTCTTATTGACCAACTAGAACCAGAGTTAGATGATATATAAATAAATCCACTGTAATAACACGCAGCCAAACGTTGTCCGGTACTATCTGATGCAACTGATGTCCAATAAGCAGTTGGCACACTTGTGTGTGATGTCCAATTTTCACCGTAGTCAGTTGATGTGTATATAAATGCATTTTGAACACAACCTACTAGTTTCGCTCCAGTGCTATCTGATGCAAGACCTGACCAATTCCCAGTTAAACTATTTGTTCTTTGTGTCCAGTTAACTCCATAATCTGATGATGTATACACTTTTCCATTGTAAAGACCAGCTGCTAAATACTCCCCAGTGCTATTTGATGTTAGAGATATCCACTTTCTCGCACCACTGTTTGTTTGTTTTGTCCAGGTACTTCCATAATTGTCAGAAGTGTATATATATCCACTTGATGTGCTACTACCATCACTTGCTACTAAATATTGTCCAGTAGAGTCAGAAGAAACACTCCATTTACCTTGGTCTGAGTTACAAACGGAATAATCATTTGTAGAAGTATTTGATTTTGTCGTAAATATACTAGACAAATTTGTTCCATTTGATGAATAACCGCTCATATTTATATTACAACAGAAGTTTATGTCATAAAAATAAGCGTATGTGGAATGCGGGTCATCTGAAAATTAGAAAAAGTGCGTTTGATGACACAACTAACGCTCTTCTAATTGACTGATTCGTTTTTTCAGTTCTTGAATTTCCTTTACCAAAACCGGTATTATTCCAATATAATTGATGGATTGGTATATTTTACCGTCTTTTTCACCATTTACTAGAAATGGAAACTGCTCTTGCACTTCATGGGCAATGAACCCAATATCTGTCTTGTTTGTTATTTTATTGTAATAGGTCACTGGTCTCAAATTGTCTATGTTGTAGTAGTCTATTTTTACATTTTCTATGTTATCTTTGATTCTATAATCAGAAGTAGAGTTGAAAGATGATGCACTTATAGTGCCTGAAGTGGTTGTTATATTTCCAGCTGCCGAATCTATATTGATAGTAGCAGTTCCTGAAATCGAACTACTGTACAAGTTTATATCTCCAATACTTTTTATTTCTCCGGTGCTTGCTATACTAACACTTTGGCTTGAACCAGAATACACTGCCAAACTGCTATATGTTGTTACACTGTCAGCAAAGGTTTTTGCTCCAGAAAAGGTTTGTCCTGCGGAAGATATCAACCCTGGATTGCTACTGTTTGCAGCTCCTAATTGTATATAATTCGAAGTGGTTAATGTGGCGCCATCTGAATAATAACTTGTTGATGAAAATGTACCTATACCACTGATTCCGCCAACTGCACCTTGCGCTCCTTGAGGGCCTTGGTCACCTTGTGCTCCTTGAGCACCTTGAGGACCTTGGTCGCCTTGTGCTCCTTGAGGACCCTGAAAACCTTGCGCTCCTTGAGGGCCTTGGTCACCTTGTGCTCCTTGAGCACCTTGAGGACCTTGGTCGCCTTGTGCTCCTTGAGGACCCTGAAAACCTTGCGCTCCTTGAGGCCCTTGGATTCCATCTGCACCTTGAGCACCTTGAGGACCCTGGTCACCTTGTGCCCCTTGAGCACCTAAACCAGCGGGTCCTTGTGCGCCTTGAGGCCCTTGGATTCCATCTGCTCCTTGAGCACCTTGAGCGCCTTGTGCACCCGTTCCAGTTGCCGTAGTTATCACTGTTCCGTCCATGAAATAAATACCAGCAGAATTCAACACATAATTTCCACTCAAATCTATATTGCTTTCCGAAACAATTTTGCTATTGGTTTGCCCTAGAACATTTGTTATGTTTTGGTTGTCACTACTCGAATAATGATTCCGTATGATATTGTTTCTTGCAGAATAATTCAAACCACCAAATTTTCTAAATGACATTCTTATATGTTGAACATATTTTTTTTACAAAATCTCAACCTAGTTGGGTTTTTCTTTTCAGTAAAGTCTATTATCTTGTCGTAAAGTAAAGATGGGATATAATATTGAAATTTCCATAAACATTAAGAAGCACCCTAATCTTACAGAGATTAAAAAAATCATTACGGATTTGGCTCTCGATTACAACTGCAACCACTATTATTATTTGTATGAAATAGAAAATTCAACAATACCAAGAAATCACTGTGTTATTGTTGCGAATTTTGACGATTGTGACATTTTTTCATGTGCTGCATTTTTGAAAAAAATAAGAAAAATGAAGGACTTGTACATCGAATGCATTTATGAAGACAATGTCGCGTGCAAATTGATTTATGCATCGCAATATTACATAACCACTATGGAAAAAGACAAGGCAATAAAATATAACAAATTCAAGAGAGAAAGAAGTTTATCGGACAATGAAAAGGTCCTTCTAGATGAGGTCGTCAAGAAATGAACGACTTGTTCTTTTTTTGTTCGTTTTGCTTTTGATTTTTTTGTAGTGTCGAAGTTTTCTCCGCGTTCTTCTCTTTGATTTTTGATTCATCAAGAGAACGGGTCTTTGAAAGTCTTCTTCCAAACGACTTTCCAAGGATTGTTTTACAGAAGGAAAACTCAAGAGTCTCGATAAATCACTGTTGTCTAGTTGAAGCAATACATGTTTTTTTCTGCCATTCTCTGAAATACCCAAGTCTATATTGGCATTTTCTCCGTCGTAGTTGGCATTCCATTCTATGTTACTAGTTTCTCTTGAAGTGCCGTCATGAAACATTGTGCTTGTGAATCCTTTATTTTGAATCATTATTGACATTTGTTGTTATACTAGGGGTATATTTTATTTTTGAATTGCGAGAGAAAAATACATCTTTCAACCAGTTTTGATTCGTTGTCGCGTGTGTGGAAAAGAAAGGCTAAATACACCAACAAAAATATAATTGAGTAGTTTTAGGAAGAGTTCAATCATGAAAAATTTAATCTCCACAATGTATATTGTATTTTATGGAGTTGAATATCCAGGACATTTACGACAATGAAAATGTGGAAGATGTTGGTGTTATTGATGAACAAGTGGGTTTCATTGAAAACCAACCATCAAAATTTCAAGGAAGACAACAACAACAAATGCAACAAATGCAACAAATGCAACAAGCACAACATCAACAGAGAATGAAAGAGATTCAACAACAGAGAATGAAACAGATTCAACAACAAAAAATCGAAAATGATAAAAAACAGATTACTTATGATAACATATTGTCATCGCTGAATATGAAAGTCGTTAATGGTAAACTACAGATTGTTCGAAATGATGGTGAAGAACCGGTGAAACAAAAGAAAACGGTTGCCTTCAACCCACAAACACAAATTCAGTCTATACCAAACAGACAGCAACAACAACAAATGCAACATCATCAAATGCAACAACATCAAATGCAACAAATTCAACAAATGCAACAAATGCAACAAATGCAAAACCCATCACAAATGGGTCCACAAATCATTTACGACGAGAACGGGGGAGAACCACAAGCCATCTATATTCCAATGACAAAAGAAGAATACAAAAGAAGACTTGCCATTCAACAGTTGAGAAGGATTCAAGCGAGAATACAAATGGAGAAAATCAAACCTAGAAAGATGAAGTTTGTATAAAGTGTGTTATGTATAATAATTTTATTGAAATGTTATTATATGAAGAAAAGAACACGCCGACACAAATATTACACTATTCGAAAAAAAAATTTTAAAGCTGGTGCGAACACCGATTCTCCCGCAAAAACAATTAAACACAAACGCAAATACAAACTCAAGATTGTTGAGGTTTTTGGTGATAATAAAAAAGACATAAAGACACCACAAGAAACAGTAAAAGTAGAAAATAAAATGGGAGAAAGATGGAACGAAAAATTTATTGATGTTTTAGAGAAACTGAATGAAATTATGATGAAACAAGGAGAACCGTTTCGAGCAAGAGCCTACAAAAAAGCACAAGAAACCATCATGTCTTATCCGGAGGATATAACATCAGTTCAACAAATCAGTAGTCTTCCTGGAATTGGGGCGACCATTACTGAAAAGTTGAAAGAGTATGTTGAAACCGGAACTTTGAAAGTCTTGGAACGAGAGAAAAACAATCCAGTCAATATTTTAGCCGATGTTTATGGAATTGGACCCAAGAAAGCAAAAGAATTGGTGGAAAAGGGTATTACCTCGATTACTGAACTGAGAGAAAAACAGGACGAACTTTTGAATGATACTCAAAAAATCGGATTGAAGTATTATGAACAAATTTTGGAGAGAATTCCTCGAGATGAAATCGATGAATATCAAAAAAAGCTCTCATCGCTTTTTGCAGGGAAAAAGATTACATTTGAAATTGTGGGTAGTTATCGAAGAGGGGCAAAAACTTCTGGAGATATTGACATTATTGTCACTTCGAATGACTCCACTGTATTCAAAACCTTCATTGACCAGTTAATTCAAGAAAAGATAATTATTGAAGTCTTGTCTCGAGGCAAGTCAAAATGTTTGGTAATTGCGCAGTTGCAGGGTTATTCAGCGCGTCGGGTCGATTTCTTATTCACAACACCCGAAGAATACCCTTTTGCAGTATTGTATTTCACTGGAAGCAAGGCATTCAATACTGTTATGCGAGGGCATGCCTTGAAAATGGGACTTTCTCTCAACGAGCATGGTTTAGAACCCAAAGAAAAGGTTGCCAACACTGTTTTTCCAGATGAGAAATCCATTTTTGATTATTTGAATCTAGTTTACAAAGGGCCACTTGAGAGAACAGATGGGCGAGCAGTTGTTGTGAAGGCGGCTCTTCCACCGGTTGAGGTTGCTCCTCTTCCAGTTGAGAAGGCTCTTCCGGTTGAGGTTGCTCCTCTTCCGGTTGAATCAATTGTCTTGAAACCGGCGAAAGTGGTGAAAAAGCCCAACGCTTTATCAAAAACCATCAAGAAAAAAGAAAAACCAGTGGATAAAGAAAAACCAGAGGACTCTCATCTGGAATTTGAATCTGCATTGAAAACCGCAGGAGAGTTCAAGAAAAATGGTATGAGTTTCTTGGAAACTTTGGGAGAAAAAGAACTTGGCGCATTGGTAAGGGAGTCCGACAAACTTTTTCACTCGAACGGGGTGCCCTTTTTAACAGATAATGAATACGACATTGTCAAGGAATACTTGGAGAAAAGATTCCCAACTAGCGCAGTGTTGGGAGAAATTGGAACTCCAGTAGAAAAAAATAAAGTCGTCTTGCCTTTTGAGATGGCTTCAATGGACAAAATCAAACCAGATACTGGCATTTTGGACTCATGGAAACAAAAATATACTGGTCCTTATGTCTTGTCATGTAAATTAGACGGGGTAAGTGGCATGTATTTTTGTATGGGTGGCGAGAGAAAACTCTATACTCGAGGAAATGGAAAAATTGGCCAAGATATTAGTAATTTGATTGAATATTTGAAACTACCACTCTTGGAAAACACCGTAGTTCGTGGTGAGTTTGTTATTCCAAAGAGTGTTTTTGCCTCCAAGTATTCCAATAAATTTGCCAATGCCCGAAATTTGGTCGCCGGAATTGTGAATCGGTTAACCGTCGATGAAAAGATTCGCGATGTTCATTTTGTCGTTTACGAAGTCATTCAACCCGAGTTGAAACCATCCGCACAAATGGCACTCTTGGCAAATTCCGGATTGGAAGTGGTCTTTCATAAAACCGTTTCTCACGGAGAATTGACCAACGACCTCTTGTCCGAGACTTTAGTAGATTGGCGCAAAAATTATTTGTATGATATTGACGGAGTCATTGTCGCGGATGACAAGATTCACCCAAGAAAATCTGGAAATCCTGACTACGCATTTGCTTTCAAAATGGTTTTGGGAGACCAAGTTGCCGAAGCCAAAGTGGTTGATGTTTTGTGGACTCCCAGTAAAGACGGCTATTTGAAACCACGCGTTCAAATTGAACCAATTCATCTAGGAGGTGTCAAAATAGAATACGCCACTGGTTTCAACGCCGCATTTATTGAAGCAAACAAAATAGGAATCGGTGCCTTGATTCAACTCGTTAGAAGTGGTGATGTTATTCCACATATTCGCTCGGTAGTTGTTCCAGCCGAAAAACCAAAAATGCCGACGGTGGCTTACAAGTGGAATGATACTCATGTTGATATTTTGTTGGAAGATATTGACTCTGATTTGACAGTATTGGAGAAAAATATTGCCGGGTTTTTCAAGGGATTAGAAGTCGATGGTTTGAGTAGTGGAAATGTATCTCGTCTAATTGGTGCGGGGTATGACAGTGTTCCAAAGATTCTTGCCATGAAGGAGGCGGATTTCTTGAAAGTGCCTGGATTCAAAGCGGCCATGGCGTCCAAGTTGTATAATGGAATTCAAGAGAAGGTTGCCGGGGCATCATTGACAAAAATCATGTCCGCCTCGAATGTCTTTGGTCGTGGATTTAGCGACTCAAAAATAGAATTGATTTTGAGAGAATATCCTGATGTTCTGGTTGAACGCGATTCGAAAAAGCTGGCAGGAGTGAAGGGTATGGCTTCAAAAACCGCCGAAGCTTTTGTTTCAAAAATACCGGCTTTTTTGGAATTCTTGGAGGATTGTGGATTGTCTGAAAAGTTGGTTTCGTCGTCCTCAACTGAAAAAGCAAACGCGGTTGCGGTGGATGAATCACATCCATTGTTTGGGAAATCGATTGTTATGACTGGATTCAGAGACAAAAAAATCATTGAGGAGTTGCCCAAATTCGGCGCCAAGTTGGGTTCTTCCGTCAGTAAAAATACATTTGTCGTACTGGTAAAAGACAAAGATGAAACCACTGGAAAAGTCGCGGAAGCTAAAAAATTAGGCGTTGCAATCATGACTCCGGAAGAGTTTACCGGAAAATATTTGGTTTAAAACTCCATTTCGATTGGAATCACATCTACATCCATTTTTACTTTGTTGTACAAGTATGTTCGAAGCTTTCCAACGAGGGCCGTTTCTTTGTGAAACTCGGCCGACATTAATTTATTCAATCCGGCGTGATATTTCATCATTTGCATTTCATTTTCTCTCAAGGTATCCTTGTTTTTGTTGTACCATTCACAGACGGTCATGACAATTTTTCGATGAATGTTTTGAAGAAGAAGATGAAAATCATTTGGAGACATTCTTCGCCAAGTTATTTCCTGGTCTTTTTCTTCGGTGGTATTGGGGTCGTTGTCATAAATGTATAAAACACTGGTTTTTTGTGAAAAGGCCGTTATGCAGTTGGTTTCATTTTTCTCGAATATTTTGGTCATTGTTTTAAACATGTTTTCCTCTATCAGGAATTGAACGACTTCTTCTTCGACCTGGATTTTTTGAACAAATTCTTTAAACACAATTGTTGGATTTTTATTCTTGAATAACCATTCAACCGCATTGAAGCGCCGCTTCTTGACATTAACGAATTTCTGCATTTCGGTCATTTTCTCTTCTAGGACAGCGTTTTTTTTGGCCAGTTCCAAGAGAATATCAAACATTTGTTTTGGAGAAGGGATTGTCTCATGTTCTTCATCTTCGCATATTTTCTCCCGTTTTGATTTGTGAATGAGTTCGCAAACGAGAATGTGTCTTGAATACAAGATTTTCCTGGAATATTCCTTCAAACAACAACTACATACATATTTGGAACTTTTGTGAGGTTCTTCGCGGTCTTGAATATTTTTTTTGCGAGATACTTCCATTTGGTTTGTTTTGTTTGTTTTGTTTGTGGTTTCTGGTTGGTTTGTTGTTGTATTTCAATTTTTTATTATAGTATAAATATATACAAATGACAACGAACATTAACGGAAATTCAAATTACTCCAACTATGACTTGCCTGGTATTTTTCCGGCATGTCAATTATATTCATCGACGCAACTCAGTTGTGAAGACCCCGCGGCACAATATCAAACCTTGAAAATCATACAAAACACCGTTCGTGTTCCTTCTTCTCTCTACACGATGAATTTAGCGGCATTAAACATCTACCAAAAGCCAAGTTTGATTTACCGAAATGTCAATTGGAATCAAATGAGCGACCGCAAAGAACCTCATTATCAGGCGGCGACCGTTCCTTCTCGCGGAAGTAGCACCAAGTCAACCATTACTCGGCATCGTCCCGGCGCATCTACACCTGGAGGCCGTGGTTGCGACATCAAACACAACTCCTATGACAGATATTTAGGTCGTTTGAAAGGAAAAGGACCTGTTAGAAGAGGCGTGATACCACCTAATTTTGGCGACCCAATTGTATTTAATCCGGCATTCCCAGTTTACGGCGGCAAAACCACCAAAACATCAATCGTGAATGGTTGTAATTGTCCAATAGATGCGCCTTCTTTTGATGAAAAAGTTTATGAGGCCAACATTTCTCCCATTGATTTCTCTTATGAAATTGCTTTCAATGTAGGAACTTATGTTTACGCAACAAACGCCGAAGGATACTATGTCCAAGCTTTAGTTATAGCAAAAAGTGAAGACGGGTATGAGTACACTGTAAAATACAACGATGGCACCACGGCCACCAAAAGCTCCTTTGATTTGTTGATTTACTTTCCTTGTTCTACAACGAATGCCTGTGCCACAAGCATCTACGAATAATGGCTATTTACCAAAAATAAAAATCTATTTCTATATACAAAATGGCTCGAATGAGAATGGTTCTTGGACAAGGAAATAATCTTCCACAAGTCTACGGAAATATTTATAGTAAAGCTGCTACCGCGAGCAAACCTGGAAACCCGTCATTAAGTGCCTCCATGATTGGGAGAATTGCCGTTTCTAGACCTAGTTGCGGCTCTTGTGGAAAGAAGGGTTAAATAATTTATAATATTTTGTAATACTATAAATGACCTCTAGTAGTGTTGCACCAGTCAGTCGTGCGAATTTTTTCAGTAGTGCAAATGGCCTTCTTTTGGCGTATTCTCCCTTGAGAAACCTGAATAACTGTAACAACACCCTTTGCTTTACCTACAACCACAACTATATTTACAAACCACATACCGGTTATGGTCGTGTCGGCACAACTGCGGCGGGCTATCTCGGTAGTCGAAAAAGGTTGTAGATTGTTGGGTTTTATGAGTTTTCTAAAAAAAATTGATTTGAAAAACTAATTGTTTTGTAAATCAATCAACAAAGCACAACCAAACAATTTAATTTGAAAATGTACTCATCACAACAAGTCGTTATTAACCAAAAGCTAAGTTTATTTATTCCGCGTGTTTTTGCAAAAATTACTGCCGAAGAAATTGCGAATGTCTTTGAGAAATTCGATTTTGGAAAAGTCTCACATGTGGATTTAGTCGGCCAACAAGAATTCAAAGGCAATCGTGTCCATTATTACAACAATGCTTATGTATATTTTACTTTGTGGTATCCTTCCACTATGGTATCGAGATTTCAAGAAAAAGTATACACTGGAAATGCGCGGGTCTTTTATTGCGACCCTTATTACTGGAAAGTGTTCGAAAACCGAACTGTCAAACATTTACCCGGACAAAGAAAGCAGCGTATACAGTTATCTACATTTGATAAAAATATAAAAAATGATTCTACTTGGACAAATAAAGCGGGAGCCCAAGTATTGATGGCCATCAACAGTTTTACGATAGACCACTACAGAAAAAGAATGAGTGTTTTGGAGAATGAAATTGCCCTTATGAAGAAAAAATGGATGGATTTTGATGAGAAAAAATTAGATTCTTTATCATCAGAAATTAAGAATATGCAGCAGTATTTCGCTTAGTAGTTTTATAATTTGTTTCATGTAATCTTATTTAAATAAACTTTTTTTATGCTATTTTTGTTATTATCATTGTTCCAGTCATTGATAAAGCGGCACCTCCACCCGTCGTAAAAGTTGCGGTTGCTACAAAATAGTATGTAGTTGATGTTGACACCACTATTGTAAAGGATGAATTGTAAATGGGGGTGTCACCATTAGTTAAAGCAATTGCATTGTGATAATAACTTTGTTCATAATTTTGTGAACCTGTAAAACTTGCGGAGGATGTTGAAACGCCAAATCTTAATTGAGACAAAGTAGGTGAATTCGTGGCAGTTATATAATTAGACAAGTTCACAATCCATACTCCCGGTGAAATAGTTTCAGATGTTAAATTGTATATTGTTCCGCTTGTTGTTGAAGTTGAGCTTCCTGTTGTTATTAACTGATATCCAAGGTTGGTGGTTTGTGATTTGGTCTTGTAAGTTGGTATATCCAAAATGCCACCAATGAGAGAAACTGTTTCTGCGGTTGTTCCCAATACAACTTCATTGTTTGTTGTTATTGTTGAATAAGAACCAATCGCAGTACTATTTGTGAATCCACCGGTAGTCGTTGTTTCATAACCCAAGAAAGTATTGTATGAAGCGGTTGAGTTGCCTGTCCCGGCATTGGATCCTACTGCCGTATTGTAGGTTCCGGTTGTGTTTGAAGAGAGTGCCAGATTACCAACTGCGGTGTTTGCCGTTTGATCACCTCCACCTTTTCCTATAGTGAGTGTGTTCACTAGTAGGTCACTTGCGAATGTTTTTGAACCGCCGAATGTTTGT
>JACCEE011417368.1_pt1 | contig 45751 bp, 46 predicted proteins | sample 7449931 | NCBI WGS metagenome assembly JACCEE01 (sample SAMN15323457, study PRJNA562643) | freshwater metagenome | isolation source: river surface water | place: USA:Blue River Watershed | collected 2017-08-19 | reverse complement strand
TTTTTAAGGTTTTTACCCGACTCTTTTAACACTACGAATACACTTTGAAAACCACCCGTAGACATTAAAGCTTGCGTGTGTTGATAAGCCACTAACCATTGGTCGGTTTCGCGTTCACGCACTAAAAACGTTTTAAACACTACACTATGCGCGGCTGAATTTAAACTCAATTGTGTCTCAACCTCCGCATAGTCATAATAGATAGAGACTTTTCCGATTTGCACAAACGCATTGCGCAGTTTTTTATGCATTGCAAGAGGCTGTTTTTCGGCGGTTAGTTGTTGGGCTTGTGAGAGATTATTTTCTGCAACGGCGGTCCAAAATGCGACTGTCACTTCGCGCGGAGTGGTGGGTTGGTAACAGCCTGAAATCAATAAACAAAAAAGCCCGATACTATATATCGGGCTGTTAAAACTAAACGGTAAACCGCTAGTCATCACCACCAAAAATTCCTAAGATTTGTAACAAACTTAAGAATAAATTATAAATGGACACATACAGCGAAATGGTCGCTAAGATATAGTTGGTTTCACCGCCGTGAATAATCTCGCTGGTTTGATATAAAATCATCCCCGACATCAACAAAATAAACATTGCAGAAGTCGCTAACGATAAGGCGGGAATTGTAAACACAATTGCGCCGATACCGGCTAAAAATGCTACTAGTACACCTGCAAACAAAAAGCCTGCCATGAAACTAAAATCGCGCCGACTTACGAGTGCGTAAGCTGACAAACTTAAGAAAATAGCACCTGTACCTGCCAATGCTGTCATCACTAAGTGTTGTCCATTAGCAATTTTGTGTAAATAAATATTTAAAATCGGCCCTAAGGTAAGCCCCATAAAGCCTGTGAACAGAAAAATAAACACCAGCCCTAATGCACGATGGCTAAATTTGGTGGTCAAATACAACAAACCAAAATAACCGATTAAGGTTGTCAGCAATCCAAATGGGGCAAGATTTAAACTCATCCCCAACCACGCGGTGAATGCACTAAACAGCAAAGTCAGCGACAACAACAGATAAGTGTTTCTTAAAACTTTATGTGTTGCCAGCAAACCTGCCGGTTGTTGCGTTGTTGATACATTAAAATTCATTCTTTATTCCTTATGCAAGTTTACGAATAGCTGTCTGTGTAGATAGGTTAATCAAATTTTAAAACCCCATTGGTATTATTGATTCCCTCATCCAAATTAAGCGAAGTGTTATTTTCTGAACCATCTTTTCGTTTGCAAGTGGCTGTTAATGCAACACCATCTAGTACAATATTTGTGCAACTTTTGCTAAAGTTATGCTCGCCCCACGATAAAACACCGTCTAAATTACCGATGCTTTTATCCAAATTTATTTTAGCTGGTTTTACGCTTTGATTTTGCTTTTTACAATCAGCACTTAAGTGACTATTGTGTAAAGTAATATTTTCACACGACTGGCTAAAATTTCCTGCAAACGCCTGACTTGTTGCTGTGAAAAAAACAAATAGGGGTACCATGATTTTTTGCATTATAAACACCTCACTAGATTATTTTTGTTAAGTTTTTCATCACATGTCACGATTATAGCGAATTATCTTGCTCAAAAAACAGCATCGTTTTGGATAAATGGTCATGCCAAGCGCAGTTGTTTTTATCGAAGAGTATCCATATAAACCCTAAGCCACAAACACTCCATGACAAAATCGCCGCACTAAACCGCACAAAGGCTTGTTTCCACGTTATAGGTTGTTGCTCTAGGGTTTGCACTTTAATTTTCCAGGCTTGAAGTCCGAGTGTTTGTCCACCGTGTGTCCAAAACCAACCGTAAAAAGCAAAACTTACGGCTAATAAATAGAGCGGATAAAAAAGTTGTTCGGAACTAAACGCTTGTCCTTTGTTCAGTGGCAATAAAAGTGCGGTGGCTAAAAACCATAACGCGAGCAGCAAAAAAAAATCATAGATTACTGCTGCAAGCCGACGCAAAAGACTAGGGGCAGAAACCATTTCTTCCCCTAGATTGGATAATTTGTGTGACAAATTAGTTTTGATCTGAATTGATTTGAAAAATAGCTAATTTTTGACCGTAATACAAACACATACCAATTAGCCCACCCAACATCAGCACCGAAAATAAGAACGGTGGTTTGTGTAAAGATAGCACTGCCAAGTCAGCTATAAATAAGCTGGCAAGTAAAGGTTGGTCAATTAAAGCGTTAATAAATTTCTTAAACATACGTCCCCCGTTATCACTTATGACACAAGTGTTATAAAAATAATTGTCTAGCTTATGAGGATAAACTAAACCGATGCTAAAGGCTTCGTCCTTGTTTGCTGATTACGCATAAACCTAAGCGGTGGATTTTACTATAGTCAAAAGGTTCGTGTAAAAGAAAGGTGTAATTTGAGCTAGAATCGTTGTCAATGTTATGATAAAGATATTTAGTAAAAAACCAACAGGATAACTCACTATTTTAAATCCATCAACGGAACCCGGTTCCATCGCTATCGCAGCCGTTGCGCCGCTGTCTCAAACTCAAGCCACTGTTTATAGCCGCTCTGCACACACCCTGTCGCGTTCGCAAATCAGTAGCAGCGCGCTAAAAGTGCTATATCAATTAAAAAAATTCGGCTTTGAAGCCTATCTGGTGGGAGGATGTGTCCGCGATTTATTATTAGGACGTGAACCCAAAGATTTTGATGTCGCAACTGACGCAAACCCTGAACAAATCCGCCGAATATTCCGCAATTGTCGCTTAATTGGACGACGTTTTCGCTTGGCGCATGTGCATTTTGGGCAAGAGATTATTGAAGTTGCTACTTTTCGCGGCTCGGCTATTGTTGATAACGAAAGTCAACAAGTACATGAAGATGGGCGAGTTTTGCGCGATAATGTTTACGGCACTTTAGAAGAAGACGTATGGCGTCGAGATTTTACCGTCAACGCTTTATATTACAACATTCGGGATTTTTCGATTCTTGATTACACTCAAGGTATCGCCGATTTAAATGCAGGGGTTTTACGATTGATTGGCGACCCTACAACCCGTTACCGTGAAGACCCGGTACGCATGTTGCGGGCAGTGCGGTTTGCGGTAAAACTGGGCTTTATCCTGCATCCTGATTGTGAAAAACCACTGCCTGAATTAGCACATTTATTGACCGCCGTACCAGCAGCACGTCTATATGATGAAATGCTTAAGCTATTTTTATTCGGTTATGGCTTACAAACCTTTGAAATGCTAAGACATTATGGTTTATTTGCGATTTTATTTCCCGAAACCGATCAGGGTTTAGAAACGGAATCGGAAGGGTTTCCGCGTTTATTTTTGGCCAAGGCCTTAGAAAACTCTGATAAGCGCATTGCCGAAGGGAAAAGTGTGACGGCGTATTTTTTACTGTCAGTGCTGCTGTGGGAACCGGTACAAAATATTGCCGAACAAAAAATTGCAGACGGTGAACATGCCATTTTAGCTTATCAAGAAGCAGCGAATAGAGTATTAACAATGCAAGTAAAAAGCACCGCTATCCCTAAGCGTATTTCTCAGTCCATGCGTGAAGTCTGGTTATTACAATTACGCTTACAGCAATGCAGTGGCGTAAAACCGTTACGCTTATTAGCACACCCACGTTTCCGTGCAGCGTATGATTTTTTAGTATTACGCGCTGAAACCGGCGGTGCATCTGCTGAATTAGCCGCGTGGTGGACACAATTTCAACTCGCAGACGAAGCGCAGCAAAAGAAAATGACTCGGTGTAGTAGTGCAAATTCGCGTGCACGCAAACGTTCTCCTAACAAAACAAAAAAATCGTGAGTGCTATCATTGCTTATATCGGCTTGGGAAGCAATTTGACCCAACCCTCTCATCAATTAACCACAGCGCGTGCTGCAATTGCCAACTTACCGCAGGTTAAAGAACTTGCCTGTTCTAGCTTTTATCTTAGCCCCCCGATGGGACCGCAAGATCAACCGGATTATGTCAATGCCGTGTTGGCAATTGAAACACATCTGTCTGCATTGGATTTACTACGGTATTTACAAGCAATTGAAACCCAACAAGGTCGGGTGCGGTTAACACACTGGGGAGCAAGAACTTTGGATTTAGATATATTGTTATATGGGGAACAAACTTTACATCTACCCGAATTAATTATTCCACATCTTGGCATTGCTGAACGGGCGTTTGTATTGTATCCACTACAAGAAATTGCTCCTACCTTAATCATTCCAAACTTAGGCGCAATAACTGATTTAGTTGCGCAATGTCCATTAGCCGGTTTAACAAAATTAGCATGATGGCTTATTCCACATCGCCTGTATCAACCCGACAACCGTTGTCAATCATGGATTTGGCCGCAATGAAACAAAGCGGAGAAAAAATTAGTTGTTTGACTGTCTATGATGCCAGTTTTAGCGCGCTGCTTGATCAAGTAGGCATTGATATGATGCTAGTCGGTGATTCACTTGGGATGGTAATACAAGGCACAACCAGTACCATTTCTGTTACGGTCGATGACATTATTTATCACAGCCGCTGCGTTACTCGTGCCAGACAACGGGCTTTTGTTGTAGCAGACTTACCGTTTTTAAGTTATGCCACTGCCCACAGTGCAATTAAAAATGCGCGTAAAATTATGCAATTAGGTCAAGTACAAATGCTTAAACTAGAAGGTGTACATCTTGAAATTATCACCTTACTCGTTACCCATGGCATCCCAGTATGTGGGCATTTAGGTTTATTACCGCAATCAATTCATCAACTTGGGACATACAAAGTTTGTGGTAAAGAACGCAACGAAGCCGATAAAATACTTGCCGATGCGCAACGCTTAGAACAAGCAGGGATTAGTTTATTGATTTTAGAATGCGTGCCTGCGAGCTTGGCAAAACGGATTAGTGCAGCGGTCAAAATCCCGGTTATCGGAATCGGTGCCGGTGTGGATTGTGATGGTCAAGTGCTTGTTTTATATGATATGTTAGGTATCAGTTTTGGAAAGCGTCCACGATTTTCCAAAAATTTTATGCACCATGCCAACAGTATTGAAGAAGCCGTTAAACAGTATCATGCCGCAGTCAAAAACGCTGTGTTTCCTGATGCCGCACACAGTTATTAATTATGTGACCAACACACTGCTGTTACTGGCGTTTTTATGCTGTACTCACGCTACAGCGGCTGGTTTGTATAAATGCGATGCTAACAGCAATATCCGCTATCAAGACAGACCTTGTAACAATGCGGCTGCGCAAACCACATTAACATCGCAAACTGTACCGAATAACACAGTTGTAACAACGTTATCCAATCATTTCCAGATTGTTCGTGATGCCCAAGGTAGAATCAAGCGCAGTGCAGCCGCCAAAAATGCGTTTAAAGCCACACATCCTTGTCCAGCGACCGGTAAATGGCAAGGAGCTTGTCCGGGGTATGTAATAGACCATATTCACGCATTAGCCTGTGGCGGTGCTGATAGCCCGGAAAATATGCAATGGCAAACAGTCGTTGACGGTAAAGCCAAAGACGCTTGGGAACGTCGCGATTGCGCTGTAGTTACACCAGTTACTAATGGACTTACCGCCTCAGCAAGCCCCTCCACCATTGCATCACCTATTATACGCATCGGTAAACGCGGCGGACGTTATATTTTTAGTAAAAACGGCAAAAAGCGTTATCTGCCACGCCAGCCTTAAAGGTTGCCATTGCGTATATAAGTTTTTTTGAATCGACCACTAACATAATAGTCTTTTAACGTATTAATTGTTCCAATAATCGTGTTGGTCTAACCAACGCAAACTTAACCAGTACCAAACCACCAGCGGCATCATCATCGCTGCCCAACTCCAATCGTTGAGCAAAAAGACGGTTTTTACCCAGTCGTATTTAAAAAAAAGTCCCCAAGGAATGCAATAAAAGGTAAATATAAGACTGCTGGCAATTAAAATTAATGCCCCTTTGCGGGTTTCAATGCTCGAAAAAGCTAAAAAAACCCACCACGGCATATCCGGTTTTTTTTCCATAATTGAGAATTAAGGGTGATATGGATTAAAGAAACATTTTGCAGCAACAGTTGCAAAAAAAATACGATGCAAAATTAAAGGAAATTGCATCGTATTGAATAAAAAACAAATCGGCTTACAACAAACCAGCTTTGGCTTTTTTAGTTTTTGCTAAAGTGGCGGCATTACTGGTTGGGTAGTATTGAATCACATAATCAAAATACTCCACGGCTTTAGCCGTTTTGCCCAGTGCTAACTGTAATAACCCCAGTTTATACATAGAATCCGGGGCTTTACCACTTTTTGGGTAAGTGCGGATGACTTTATCAAATGCTAACATCGCTGCTTGTTTATGTCCTTTGCGTAATGCCACTTCGCCCAGCCAAAATTGCGCATTACTGGCATATTTTCCTTTTGGATTATGCGCGAGTATTTTTTGAAATTCACTGCTTGCTTGTGCATAGCTACGCTTTTTAAAAAACGCCATTGCCGTTTTATACACTTTATCTTCGCTATTGCTACTAGCGACAGTCATTTCAGCCGTGTCAACGATAGCAGCAGCTTTTATTTTCGGATGTTTTTTAGCATGGCCGACTGATTTAGGCGTTTTAAGCGGTTTAGCTTTTGCAGCTTTTGTGACCTTCGCGGATTTTTTCTTGACACTTGCCTTTTTCTTAGTCGCCTTGCTCTCTTTTGCAGGCGCAGCAGCCGAATCAGGTGCAGGGGTGGGTGCGGCAACAGCAGGTGCTGGTGAAGTTAATGTAGGGGCAGCTAATGGTGTAACGGGAACAGCAGGGGTGGGGGCAGGCGTTGCAGGAACAGCAGGCGTAGGCGCAGTAGCAGGAGCTGAATGATCTAACACCGGTGGCGGCGTGGTTTCTGCATGAACCGTAGCGATGCTGGCAGATGCCATCAATAGCACTAAATAGGGTATTTTCATTTGTAAACTCTCTAAATAAATTATGAACACATTAGGATTTAAGCCAATTACCGCAAAGCTATGAACTACAAGCCGTTGTAAATAAACGGGGGTGTCATAAACTGTGTGCGCAATTTAAGGTATTACACTCAATCTGTAATCATCTGTTTTCACTGACAGCGTGCCATGTTGAACTGCGTGCGCGGACAACAACATGCGTTTTAGCGGTGGCTATAAAGCGTGACAATGATAGCAGAATTAAATGCAATTGCCTGTAGCAAGACAAAAAACTGGACATCAAATAACGCCTCATAGATACTTGCAGCCCTATTTATCAACTAACTAATTTAAGGAGCAAATAATGGGATTTATGCAAGGTAAACGGGTGTTAATTGTTGGTTTAGCGAGTAATCGCTCAATCGCTTATGGCGTAGCCAGAGCTATGTATCGCGAAGGGGCGGAATTAGCCTTTACGTTTCAAAATGAAAAATTACAAAGTCGTGTTGAAACCATGGCGGCAGAATTTGAATCATCAATTACCCTGGAGCTAGATGTTGCAAAAGATGAACAGATTACGCAGGTTTTTACGCAATTAAATCAACATTGGGATAGCTTAGATTGTATTATTCATTCTGTCGCTTTTGCGCCGCGTGAAGCCTTAGAGGGTGACTTCGTCAACGCCACCACACGCGAAAATTTTGCCATCGCTCACGACATCAGCGCATATAGCTTTGTTGCCTTAGCGAAAGCCGGACGCAGTATGATGGCAGGACGCAATGGCGCATTACTCACCTTAACTTATTTAGGTTCAGAACGCGCTATCCCTAACTATAACGTGATGGGCGTCGCTAAAGCCAGTTTAGAAGCTACCGTCCGCTATATGGCCGTAGCACTCGGTGAAGAAGGAACACGGGTAAACGCGGTTTCCGCAGGTCCGATTAAAACTTTAGCTGCCGCCGGGATTAATAATTTTAAATCCATGTTAAGTAAAGCGGCCGATACCGCCCCTTTAAAACGCAATGTCACAATTGATGAAGTGGGCAATGTGGCAGCATTTTTATGCTCGGATTTAGCATCCGGTATAACAGGAGAAATTACTTACGTCGATTGTGGCTATAATATTGCCGGTTTAGCCGCAAGTTAACCCTGCCCTTTTGCAAATACTTAATCTGGAGAAAAAATGACTATTTTTGCGCGTATATTATTGATAAGCCTATTTAGCATGATTGCCACTGCAACCCACGCCGTGAGTTTTGACTGTCAAAAAGCCAGTAGTTTTGTTGAAAAAGCCATTTGCCAATCGTCTAAACTTTCAAATTTGGACGATGAATTAGCTTTAGCTTACCAAGCTGCACAAGATGTTAGCAAAGATACAGATTCTTTAAAAAAACAACAGCTTAACTGGTTGAAAAATAAACGCAATATTTGTCAAACCAATAGCTGCCTTGAAAAAGCTTATAAAAAACGCATTACGTCTTTAAGTAAACTATCTGCGGTGGATAGAGATGAAGGTGCAGAATTAGAAAACGCTAATCAATAGGCACAAATCGAGTATCGACATGACTAGCCCGTTGCTGGAAATTAACGCTTTAACGGTGGCTTTTGCTGACAATAAAGTGGTCAATAAGGTGAGCTTTGCGATTTATCCCGCACAAACGTTTGCCTTAGTCGGCGAATCGGGGTCGGGCAAATCCTTAACCGCACTGTCAGTATTGCGGTTATTGCCCAATAATGCGCAATTAACTGCCGACAGTATTTGCTTACACAATCAAGAGCTACTGAGCATTTCGGAACTGGACTTTTGCAAAATTCGCGGCAAACGCATCGGGTTGATTTTTCAAGACCCGATGTCCTCGTTAAATCCGGTTATGCCGATTGGGGAACAAATTGCAGAAGTATTACACATTCATTTTTCACTCACAAAATCCGATATTCAAGAGAGGGTGTTAGAATTATTACAACAAGTTGAGCTACCTAATCCACAGCAACGTTTAACAGAATACCCACATCAATTATCCGGCGGTCAGCGACAACGAGTGATGATTGCTATTGCGCTGGCAGCAAAGCCGGATTTACTGATTGCAGATGAACCGACAACTTCGCTGGACGTCACCATCCAAGGACAAATTTTACAATTACTGAAAAATATTCAACACAAAACGGGTATGGCATTATGGCTTATCAGCCACGATTTAGCCTTAGTTTCCAATATTGCTGACCGTGTAGCAGTCATGCAACAAGGGCAAATTGTTGAAATTGCCGATAATGATCAACTTTTTAAACACCCACAGCATCCATACACTAAAAAATTACTTGCGGCATTACCGACATTAGAAAGCTGTTTCCAGCATCATTCACCTGCAACCGCAGATTTACTCAAAGTCACGGATTTTAAAGTCTATTATCCAGTGCGCAAAGGTATTTTTAAACGAATAGTCAGTTATGTGCGTGCAGTTGACGGCGTGAGTTTTACCCTACAACGCGGCAAAACGTTGGCTTTAGTAGGTGAATCAGGTTGTGGCAAAACCACATTAGGCAAAGCGTTACTCAATTTAATTGCGCATCATGCGGGTAAAGTTTATTTACAAGATATTGATTTAACACAATTAAAAGGTGAAAAATTACGTCAGGAACGCGCAGCAATGCAAATTGTGTTTCAAGACCCGTTTTCTTCCATGAACCCACGTATGTTGGTCGGCGATATTATTGCAGAAGGCATTCGCGCTTTACATCCTGCCACCTCATCTGCACAAATTAATGCGAAAGTCTCACAATTATTACAACAAGTTGATTTACCTGAAACTTCAGCATTACGTTATCCGCACGAATTTTCAGGTGGACAACGGCAGCGGATTTGTATTGCCAGAGCATTAGCAGTAGAACCAAAGTTATTAGTTTGTGATGAGCCGACCAGTGCTTTAGACGTATCAGTACAAGCACAAATTATCAATTTGCTTAAAACCTTTCAGCAACAACACGGATTAAGCTATTTATTCATCACCCATGATTTAGGCGTGGTGGCTGAGATAGCAGATGAAGTAGCGGTGATGTATCAAGGGAAAATCATTGAACACGGTACAGTTACACAAGTTTTAACTCAGCCTACTCATCCTTATACGCAAAAACTGTTAGCGGCGGTACCTGTATTAAAAACCAAAGCTGCAAATTTCGCCCTTTAAAAAAAAGCCCCCTGTAATTAAAAAAGGGGGACAGTACAAAAATTTAAACGACTTTTAAAGCTTTAACTGATTCGGGTGGAATACGTAATATAGAACCTGCCGCGACTTTAACATCGGTCAAACCATTGATCACTAACAAAGTATCAACTGAAACGCCATGAAATTTAGCCACACTGGTTAAATCTTCACCCGGTTTTACCGTATGTGCAAGCCATTTCACACGTTCATTTTTAGGCAATTGCGCCAATTTGCGCTTAAACGAAGCGACTTTATTAGCCTGAACTAATAATTTATAGCTACCATGCGGGGCGGTAATCAGATGATTAAACGCAGGATTGAGATTTAAAAAATCATTGAGCGGCATCCCCGCCAATTCCGCCGCTTTGGTTAAATCCAATTGTGAATCAATATGTACGGCTTTTAAAAAGGGTTGATTTGGAATGGGATGCAACGGTAGATTATATTTTTCTGCATTAGCAAATAATTTTGCAATCGCAAGCAGTTTAGGCACATATTCTCTGGTTTCTTTAGGCAAATCCAAGGACCAGAAATCCGCTTTAGTCGCTAATTCGCTGTTACGGCGCATGGCTTTTTGCACATTGCCAGGTCCTACATTGTAAGAAGCCAACGCTAGCAGCCAATCGCCATTAAATTTTTTATTAAGCTGTTTTAAATAACGGGTGGCAGCTTCTGTAGAAGCCGATATATCCAATCGACCGTCATACCACCAATTTTGTTTTAACGCAAAAGTATCGCCTGTTGCCGGGGTAAACTGCCATAACCCCGCTGCCTGTGCCTGTGAGCGTGCATTAACCCGAAACGCACTTTCTATCATCGGCAATAAGGCCAATTCGCCGGGCAGTTTTTTGGCTTCTAATTCATCTAAAATAAAATACAAATAAGGTTGAGCGCGGCGTTGTAAAGCAAGTAGACTTTTGGGATGTTTAAGAAAATTTTGTAATTCTTGCTCTACACGCGGGTTATCCACTTCGGGTAAGGCATACATTGAAAACATGCGTGTCCATAATGATTTAGTATGCTTGGCGACCGCGTTATGCGCGATAGCTTTTGCAGTGGTTTTAACCACAATTTCTTCAGTCTGTTCGGCTGATTCGTCAAGCTCAGGACGTTCATCTTCAAAATCATTTTCATCAAGCATCACCGTGTGTGAACTGATAGGCTGAAACAAAGCAGATTCGGCTTGAATAGCGATAGCATCATTAGCCTTTTCATTAAGCGCAATGTGTTTAGAAGAGGTTTGTGAACAGCCCGTACTCGACAAAAAAATTGCAAAAGATAAATAACCTAACGACTTGTTAAAATTAGTTAGTATCATTGTTAACATACTCAAGAGTTATTGTAATTTACGGATTGTAACATCATTGTCATTGATTTTAATAGAATTTTAACACGACTTGCCGGGTGAAAAATGAAACGAAAATTTCTCTTTAGCTGCTATCAATCGCCACGAGGCAAGCTATTACAAGCTTTAGAAAGTGATTATTTAACCCACGCGATTACCGTAAGCTGCAAACAAACGATTTTGCAAATCGGCAGTTTAGGCTGGGAAAATAGCTTTATCGACTGTTCCTTGTATGAACGATTTACTATTATTGATAACTTAGGCGAAGGTTATGAATATGCTCATAAAATCCGTGCCAAGGCGTTTAGCTTACCGATTCAAACCGCCAGTATTGACCTAATTATTGTGCCGCATTTGCTTGAATTTGATGCGCAACGTTTTCAAACCATGCGTGAGATAGAGCGAATTTTAAAACCGGAAGGCGATTTAATTATTTTAAGCTTTAATCCTTGGAGTTTATGGTTGCGTTCGCAATATTTATGGGACAAAAAATTGGCAGATTCGTGGAGTGGTCATTTTATTCCGCGCTCAAGAATTTTAGATTGGTTAAAGTTATTGAATTTTGAAGTAAAATCCACCGCTGAATTTGGTATTGACTCATTTAAATTAACCTATAACCGCTTTTCGATGAATAAAAACACCTTACTTGCCAGTGCCTATGCAATTAAAGCTGTCAAACGCCGCTACACTTTAATCCCATTAACACCTGCTATCTGCGAGCCACAACCTTTACTCGTAGCCTCTGGATTTGAGTCGTCACAGCGAGTGCAAAAATGAGTGAAACAGTCATTATTTACACCGATGGTGCTTGTAAAGGGAATCCCGGTATTGGTGGCTGGGGCGTGTGGCTGCGCTATAAAGACAAAGAAAAACAAGTTTGTGGTGGTGAATTAATGACCACCAATAATCGGATGGAATTAATGGCGGTGATTCAAGCCTTGGAACTGTTAAAACGCGGTTGTGAAATTGAACTATACACAGATTCTAACTATGTAAAACAAGGGTTTACCGAATGGTTACCAAACTGGAAAAAACGGGGCTGGAAAACAGCCGCTAAAAAACCGGTAAAAAATGAAGACTTATGGCGACGCTTAGACCAAGCCACTATTCGCCATCAAATTCAATGGCGTTGGGTGAAAGGGCATTCCGGTGATCTCGGTAATGAAAAAGCTGATCAATTAGCCAATCAAGGCATTAACTTGTTAAAACTGCGCTAATTTGCGTCTCTTTTTTAGCAAAAACTTTTTATAATCAGGCGATAATCTTAGCAACGGAGAAATTTATGCTAGCACACATTATGCTTATTATTGTTTTAACGTCAGCAATCCAGTCAATGTTTGGGGTGGGCGTTTTATTATTCGGTACACCATTACTCTTATTATTTGGACATCAGTTTGTCGATGTATTGATTTTATTACTACCAATTTCTTTAATTATCAATACCTTACAAATTGTGCAACACCACGCACAAATTGATTTTAAATTTTACCAAAAGATTTTATGCTTAACTTTACCGCCGGTAGCAATATTTTTATTTTTAGTCACACACTTGCGCATTAATATTGGCATAATTGTCGGATTGTTTTTGTTGCTGATTGCGTTTAAAGAGTTCTCACCGGTGATTGCGCGAATCATTAATCGCATGATGCAACATGAAGTAGTATATTTTGTCAGTATGGGCGTTGTGCATGGGCTAAGTAATTTAGGCGGTTCGTTGCTCACCGCAATAGTCCATCATAAAAATTACCAGAAAGATGTCGCTCGCGTTACTATAGCCGCCGCTTACGGAACATTTGCGGTAGTACAGCTTGCCACATTATGTTTATTCAGTGAACAATCCATTAATGTGTCACTTAACCAAAACCTTATTTATTTAAGTGTCGGTGGTATCGTATTCTTGCTAATGGATGCCACCTTTTATCGACAAGTAGACAGCAGTAAATACCGCCATATTTTTGCACTTTTTTTAGCGGTATCTGGACTCGTACTCATATTAAAAGCCATCCTTTAACTGGTGGGCGTAATAAAAAAATAATTTATGAAACAATTACTTGCTATTGCGTTAGGCGGATCATTAGGAGCCGTATCGCGCTTTCTGATTTCTGAAGCCATTTATGGCGTTTTAGGGCGCGCCTTCCCACATGGAACCCTATTTGTCAATGTCTCCGGCTCGTTTTTAATGGCGTTTTTAACCACATTAATGTTACAACGCTTTTCGGTTGCCGTTGAATACCGCGCGGCGATTTTTATCGGTTTTTTCGGTGCCTACACCACTTTTTCAACTTTTGCGTTAGAAACCGTTAACCTGTTTGAAGAAAACAGCTTTATAAAAGCATTTTTAAACATTTTTTTAAGTATCGTGCTATGTTTAGTGGCGGTTTGGTTGGGGTTACTGTGTGGGCGAACCTTATCTTCCAACAATATCTACCCTTGGCTTGGACACGGCATTTCCTATCGCGACATGCTGCTAGGGCTGGTTGCCACCTGCTTATTAGCCACCTCAATGGAATTGACTTTTTTACAGATTAATGCGAGCGCACAACTGCGCATCATTGTATTGATTTTGCTCTTAGGTTTACTGACAATTTTTTCAACCTTATGGCTAACGTTTAAACTAGCGGAAATTAAACTGGAGTTTTATGGACTGCTAAGTATTTTTGCTATCAACGCCTTATGCGGTGTAGCAATGGTTTGGCTAGGTATTTCCCTGGGCAATTGGTTATGGCAAAACGCCTTGGTTCGCTAAAGCCATACGCCGCTAGCCTCTCAACGTCTTATTTTTATATTCCCAATCAACTATCACCAACATAAGCTTACCTTTTTCATAAAGCAATGTAGGCTCGCCTTTTATTCGGTATCCCCACCCGCTTTCCATTATAATGAAAAAGGTCGCCAGACTAACCTCACTGGCGTGTGATTTTCTTGACCCCTTGTTAACACCATGAACACTTTTACTTACCTGTTTTTATTATTTTTAATCGCCTCATATACTGTTGAATATTGGCTATCATACCGACAAAAAAATCATGTTATACAACACCGTAGTGCGGTTCCTTCTGCGTTTCAAGCGACCATTACCTTAGAAACACACCAAAAAGCCGCCGACTACACTATTGAAAAAAACAAATTTGGCGACATAGAAAGTGTTATCGGTGTAGTGATGCTGTTGTTATTAACCGTAGGTGGCGGTATTAATTGGGCGTTTACCGCGTGGGCAAGTTTGCAACTTTCACCGCTGTGGACAGGATTAGGCGCAATCGGCACGGTTTTTTTGCTGATGACGCTAATTGAACTGCCGAGCAGTTATTACCAAACCTTTGTAATTGAAGAAAAATTTGGCTTTAACAAAAGTACGCTAACTCAATTTATCAAAGACCAATTATTAGGCTTAACCTTAGGGGCAGCGATTGGTTTTCCACTATTAGCATTAATTTTATGGGTAATGGACAGCATCGGCACCTCGTGGTGGCTATGGGCATGGGCTATTTTACTCGGTTTTTCCTTATTAATGAGCTGGCTATTTCCGACCGTTATCGCACCGCTATTTAACAAATTCACCCCGATGGAAGACGGGGCGTTAAAACAACGGATTCAAACCTTGCTGGAACGCTGCGGCTTTCACAGCGAAGGGATTTTTATCATGGACGGCTCAAAACGTTCGGGTCATGGCAACGCTTATTTCACCGGCTTAGGCAATAATAAACGCATCGTATTTTTTGATACGCTGGTCAATTCATTGGACGATGAAGAACTGGAGGCCGTATTAGCCCATGAATTAGGGCATTTTAAATGTAAACATGTGATTAAAATGCTGATTTCTTCCTCCGTGATGAGCTTAATCGGCTTTGCAATTTTGGGATGGCTCATTAACGAAACCTGGTTTTACAACGGCTTAGGCGTAGAACACCCCTCAAACGCTGCTGCATTATTACTCTTTATGCTGGTCTCTCCGGTATTTACCACCTTTATGCAGCCAATCAGTTCTTATTTTCAACGACAATTTGAGTTTGAAGCCGACAGTTTTGCCGCAGAACATGCCAAGGCAAGCAAATTAATCAGTGGCTTAGTCAAACTGTATCAAGAAAATGCCAATACTTTAACCCCTGACCCACTGTATTCGGCGTTTCATTATAGCCATCCACCGGCAGCGATTCGGATTGCGCATTTAGAATCAAAAATGGTTTCATAATGGCGCAGTTACAACAAGGGCGGGTTATTTCGCATTTAGGTCAAGGCATTGCCGTGGAGTCTGCGGCAGGCATTATTTTGTGCCAACCGCTGCGCCGTTTAGAAACCGTTGCCGTCGGCGATCAGGTGTTATTTTCACAAATCAATGCTGAACAAGGGCGTATTGAAGAAATTTTACCCCGTCGTTCGTTGCTAACCCGCCCCAATCGCGGCGATAAAGTACGACCGGTGGCGGCGAATATTGACAAGATTTATGTTGTATTCGCACCGGAACCGCATTGTGATTTTTTACTGATTGATCAATATCTTGCCATTTGTGAAAACTGTAATATTGATGCAGTGCTGGTTTTTAACAAAATTGATTTGCCACCGTCTGCTGCTATTGAGGCGGAGCTGAAAATCTATCAGGCATTAGGATATGTCTTGCATCGTGTCAGTGCAACGAATACGCTCGGCGTAGAGGCATTAAAACAAGCGTTAAAAAATGAGGTCAGTATTTTTACAGGGCAATCCGGGGTAGGCAAGTCTTCCTTGACGAATGCGTTAATTCCCGATAAAGCAGTGCGTACAAATACTGTATCTGCGATTACTAAGCATGGTCGTCATACCACCACGGCGGCCACGTTGCATCATTTACCGGAAGGCGGTGATATTATCGACAGTCCGGGCGTGGCGATTTTTGGCTTATCCTCCTTAACCGAAGCGCAATTAGCACAAGGTTATCGCGAATTTCAGCCGTTTTTGGGGGCGTGTCAATTTAACGATTGTCGGCATGTCAAAGATAAGGGCTGTGCGGTGCGCGAGGCGGCAGAACAAGGCAGTCTGTCAATGGCACGTTATCTGCGGTTTTTGAAGTTGCGGGAGAAAATGCCGCCGAAGTGAAAGGCATTATAAGCGATGGGTTATTGGCTCAATCCCCAATTGTTTATAATAGCGAAATCGCTGTCTCGCCATTACTTTAAGCGATTCATCATTATCTAAAATTTCTAACACTTTTTCGGTGTGTGTTAAGTTCGCCGGGGGATGTGAAGATAAGTTAAGAATCACACGTTGCCATGCCTCAGGCGCAGGTATGTTACCGATAAGTACGGTGTTGGCAAATTCGGGTAGCGAACCGCGATAAATTTGATGTGGCACAAAACTAGTAGGGCGAAATGTCCATAATAACTGATCCAGCCATTCACTTTGGCTATCTGAATCGGTGATCACATAAGCAAAATAACCACTGCGATAGGCTTTTTCAATTAACTTGCAGGCGAAAGCATAGCGTGCTTCCGCCCCAATAGTGGATAAAATATAAAAGCTAATCTCAGGCATTGGCACGATTAAACAAATATTGCATTAATAACGGCACAGGTCGCCCTGTTGCCCCTTTGTGCAAGCCTGTGCGCCATGCTGTACCGGCAATATCCAAATGCGCCCAACGAAATTCTTCGGCAAATCGAGCCAAAAAACAAGCCGCAGTCACCGACCCGGCATCTTTACCGCCAATATTAGCTAAATCCGCAAAGTTAGATTTTAACTGTTCTTGGTATTCTTCCCACAACGGCAAACGCCATACACTGTCACATGCAGTTTCGCTGGCGGCAAGTAAGGCGTTGCATAACTCATCATCATTACCTAATAAACCGCTGGCAACCCGTCCCAATGCCACTAAACACGCACCAGTTAATGTTGCAACATCAATCACCACATCAGGGGTAAAACGTTCTGCGTAAGTTAAGGTATCGCATAATAACAGCCGTCCTTCGGCATCAGTATTTAATACTTCAATGGTTTTGCCGGACATGCTGGTTAAAATATCACCGGGTTTATTGGCATCACCATCCGGCAAATTTTCTGAACTTGGCACTAAACCAATGATATTTAACGGTAATTGTAATTTTGCCGCCGCGTGTAACACGCTAATAACAGTCGCACCACCGCACATATCGTATTTCATTTCATCCATACCTAAACTGGGTTTTAATGAAATCCCGCCCGCATCAAAAGTTAATCCCTTACCAATCAACACGATAGGCTTACGATTATCAGTTGCACCTTGATAATTTAAGCAAATTAATTTCGCCGGTTGGCGACTACCACGGGAAACCGATAACAACGCCCCCATCCCTAAACGTTGCATGTCGGCTTCTTCTAAAATTTCAACCTTTATACCCGCCACAGACTCAGCAATACGGGTCGCTTGATCGGCTAAATAACTCGGTGTACAAATATTTCCCGGTAAATTTGCCCACAATTTAGTCAAATTAACCGCCTCGGCAATCGCAACTCCTTGCGTTAATCCTACCGAAGCGGATTTTTTAACCGTTTCCGGCACCACGACTTGTAAGCTTTGCAGTGCAAATACCGGCGGTTTAATGCTTTTGGTTTCACTAAATTGATACAGCAAATCATTAAACACTTCCACCATCTGTCGGGTTTTCCATTGCCAATCGTGACCGGCTAACTCAACTTCAGCTAAGGTACAGGCAACCGAACTAATTTGCGTTGTTTTTAAGGTTTTAACCACTGCGGCTAAGGCTTTGCGATATAACTTCGGCGAAAATTTTTCTACATCACCTAAACCAACAATTAATAGCCGTTCTATATGACTATCCGGCACCACATTCACCAATAAGGTCTCGCTATTTTTCCCTTTAATATCCCCCCGTTCCAATAAATTACTAATCAGCTGATGGGTATGGTTATCAATGGCTAATGCAGAGGGTGTAAGCTGTTGATTGGTGTAAATACCAACAATGACACAATGTGTTTGCAGTTTGTCTAACGACAGGCTTTCTATAGAATAGTCCATAATTTTTAGATGACAGAGGTGGGGGTTAAGAATAAAAACTTAGCACTGGCTAGCGTTGTTATAAAATGGTGTCCTTAAAGTTTAGGTAATTATACATGAGATTTTCTGTGTGGAGAGGTGCTTGGTGAGTGAATTCTTAAAAGGGCGTAAATCGAAGTCTTACCGCTTTGTGGGCATTATCGACAAAATGATTGCATGGGACATAGCAAAAACCGTGACCGCCGTGCTGAGTGTGATTGTGATTATTATCGTCAGTCGTAAATTTATTAAAATCCTGTCTTTAGCGATTGATGGCACAATTTCCGGCGCAACGGCACTGGACATTTTAGGTTTAAAAACCATTGTCGCGGTGGTTAATTTTTTACCGGCGGCGATTTTTATGGGCATTTTAATGGTATTAGGACGCATGTACCGTGACCAAGAAATGTCGGCAATTGCCAGTGCTGGCGGCGGAGCGGCGCGTTTATATCGGGCGGTATTTTTATTAGCTTTTCCGGTTGCTATCTTCACCGCGTACCTATCGCTGTATGCCGCGCCTTGGGCAGAGGAACGAATGCTGTTATTGACCAGTAAAGATATGGAAACGGCGGATTTGCGCGGTATCGCCGCAGGACGTTTTAGTGAATACAGTCATGGCGATTTAGTATTTTATACCGAAGAAATTGATGCGAAATTGCAAATGCACAAAATCTTTATCCAAGACCGTCAACACGGCAAACCCAATGTTATCAATGCCGAACACGGTTTACTCAAAGAATTACCCGGTGGCAAATATGTCGTGTTAGCCGATGGCGAACGCACCCAAGGTAATGTCGGTGAAGGTGATTTCACCTTGGAAACCTTTAAAGAATACGGGGTCAGAATCGACAAAAAAACCACGCCAATTAATTACCACCGTGAGGCAATGTCAAGCAAAACCTTACTGCATTCAACGCAAATTTATGACAAAGTGGAATTACAAAAACGGGTTTCGATGCCATTGGGAATTTTGTTTTTAAGTTTTTTAGCCGTGCCATTAGCCAAATTGTCTCCGCGCAGTGGTATTTATGGCAGTTTAATTTTCGCATTTTTGATTTATTTTGTGTATGGCAATATCAATCAAGTCAATCAAAGCTGGATGTTAAAAGAAATGATTCCACTATGGCTAGGCTATCTTTGGGTGTATGTATTGCTGTGGCTATTAGGGATGACATTACTGATTCGCCTTTATGGCTTGCAGTGGCTACTATTGAAATTTAAACGCGGAATTTAAGCTATGAATATTTTAACTGCCTATATCGTCAAAGAAGTTTTAAAAGGCTCTTTTTTAGCGTTGCTGCTGTTGCTGACTTTATTTAATTTATTTTCGTTAAGTGATGAATTAAAAGATTTAGACAAAGGCAATTATGGTTTAGAAGAAATTTTTACTTATCTGGCATTAAGTACACCCAGCGTGTTTTATGATTTAGTGCCGTCTGGCGCATTGATAGGCAGCATCTTTGTATTAGGGACGATGGCAAATCACCGCGAAATTATTGCTATGCGCGCCAGCGGTTTATCTATTTTTTGGATTATCCGTTCTGTGATGCTGGCTGGATTAGTGCTAGTGATTATTTCAGCATTGATTGGGGAATTTGTTGCTCCGCGCACGGAGCGGGCAGCACAATTGCTCAAAACTAAAGCCCAGAACAATCGGGTGGTGATGCAAACCAAATACGGTTTGTGGCTACGCGAAGGCAATAATTTTATTAACGTGCGCGAAATTAGCGGTAAATCACAACTTTCCGATGTCAGTATTTTTCATTTAGATGACAAACACCATTTAAAAGAAGTCACCCACGCGCAAGTTGCCAATTTTGTTGAAAATGAATTGTGGCAATTAAAAAATGTACAAAAAACACAGTTATTTAGTAACAATGTAGTGGCAAAAAGTGCTGCTATGCAAACATGGAACACTAGTATTGCCCCCGACTTGGTTGATATTGTAGTGATGACCTCCGCAAACTTATCATCGCTAGATTTAGCAAAATACATCGACTTTTTAAAAGAGAATAATCAAAAATCACAACAATTTGAAGCGGCGCTGTGGAGTCGTCTATTAAATCCGTTCGTCACGTTTGTAATGCTGTTAGTGTCTGCACCGTTTGTAATTGGGATTCGTCGCGGAACCAGTATTGGCGGACGTTTAATGATTGCGATTGTGATTGGTTTAAGTTTTGATGTTTTGGATAAGTTAATCAGCAATGTCGGGATTGTATATAATTTTAATCCGATTCTGACCGCAATGTTCCCCAGCACCTTGGTATTGATTATCGCCAGTTATGCAATTAGTCGACTTAAATAATAAAACAGGACAACAATAGTGGGAACATTTTGCGAAAAATGTGACACACATAACTGATTGGTGGTAGTTAAGCAGGTTTTTAAAAACCTTAATAATGCTATGATGAATTCGTTACTTGAAGGGTCGATGACCTACAAGCTATTTTTTATCACTCAGGAGTTCGTTATTATGCCAATTACAACTACCACTACTACTACAACAATAAGTGATTCAGTAATTGAACTGTACACTACGCTGCTTGGACGTGCCGCTGACACAGGTGGGTTAAAATTTTGGACAGATGCGTTTGCGTCGTTAGCAAATGCTGCTCCTATCACTATCGCCGATAAAAATACCTACGCCTTAAAAGTCTTGGCTGCTAATTTTTCGGATTCTGCTGAACACAAACAAAAATTAATTATTAACAATCATTCCGGTCATGCCGGCGAGATAAGATATGCATTTAAAAATGCGTTTAACACTGACGCTGATGACGCTACGGTACAAACGTATGTCAGCAAAATCACTGCAGGAACTGCGACTATTGCCGATATCAATTTAGAGATTTTAAATTCTGCTAAAGCCTTACCGACCGCAAAAGCACATTTAGATAATAAAACTGCATTTTCTAATTATTTCATTACAATTTCGCAAACAATTACGAAGTTTATTGATGTTTCGTTTCAATTTAAAACCATCACCCATGATCCGAAAACAGTAGAAACGGCAAAAGCAGAGACTGATATAGTTATGAAAGACAACATGCCTCCCATGTTTTCTAAAGCTACAGTACAAGATAAAACACTGGTGATTAATTACACGGATGAGAGTCCATTAAGCCTTAACTCATCGCCGAAAACCGCTTTCTTAGTTCATGCTAATAAAATGGTTGTTGAGGTAACAGACGCTAAAGTTGACGCAACCGCTAAAACAATTACTTTAACGTTAAAAGATGCTGTGACAAAAGCAGATGTGGTGGATGTCTCTTATTTTGCCCCCCCTACTGATTCATCCGCTGAAAAACCGGCTGTGCAAGACCAAGCAGGCAATGATGCACCGTTTTTAAATCAACAAATGGTCGTCAATAATACAAGCACAACGGTTACACCACCGGTCACAACAACTGACACCATGCCGCCTGTATTTAAAACTGCAACAGTAAACGATAAATCTGTCGTTTTGGTTTACGATGATGCTAACCCGTTAAATACAGCAACAGCCGATAAGTCCGCCTTTGCGGTTACAGTAGGCACAACTGCTAATCCTGTCACGAATGTTGCTGTCGATGGTGGTGCTAAAACAGTCACATTAACACTTACTAATCCAGTGTTAAAAACCGACATGGTCAAATTAGCCTATACCGACCCCACTACCGGCAATGATGCTAATGCCATTCAAGATTTGGCCGGCAATGATGCCAGTTCCTTACCCGCTCAGGATATTGCCAATATCACCGCTGGAACTGCACCCGTACCACCAACCGCTCCACCGCCTCCTGCTAATGCAATAACCGGCACATCAGGGGTAGATACTCTAACGGGTACTTCAAATGCTGATTCAATAATCGGCGCGGGTAGTGGCGATAAGCTCACTGGCGGTGCAAGTGCAGATACTTTTGTTTACAAAGCCATGACCGCTACCGAGTTAATGGGCGAAGTTGGCGCGACATTAAGCACAAACGCAACCACCGCACCGAGCTTGACAGGTATTGAAACAATTACTGATTTCATCTCAGGAAGCGATAAAATTCAATTATCTGTAGGGTTAGCAAACAGTGTAAATGGTAGCAATAGCAACGCTTACACAGCGACAACCATAGGTTTGTTGACAACCGATTTTGTGACAACAACCACAACAGGTCTGGCAGCAGATGCAGGTAATGCCCGTTTTTATGTTAACACAGCGAATAACGTATTGTATTTTGATAAGACAGGCGATACCGTTATTGACGCAAATAATACCTATACGGCAGGTGCAGCGGATGATTTTGCGGTATTGCAATTAACAGGTCAGCTTCAAGCAACTGATTTTGTGTTTGCATAATTAACACTGATAACCGAAAACCGTCTTTAGAACCCTAAAGGCGGTTTTTTTATGTGAGCCGTTTTTACTTAGGTTCTACAACAATCGCCGCAAACTTAGCACTAAAATCTTTCGCTTTTAAGGCTAAACGAGCAGTCATTTTGCGTGCAATTTCTTGATACAACTGCGCCTCACGACTCTGCGGCTCAGCAACTACAGTCGGTTTTCCACCATCGGCCTGCTGACGGATTTTTATATTCAACGGCAACGCCCCTAATAACGGCACGTCATTTTTTGCTGCCATCGCAATACCGCCGCCTTGACCAAAAATTGCTTCTTCATGTCCGCAATTACTGCAAATATGGACACTCATATTTTCAACCAGCCCCAAAACCGGCACATTGACTTTCTGAAACATCCCCAACCCGCGTTGTGCATCCAATAACGCAATATCTTGAGGCGTAGTGACAATAATCGCGCCGCTAACCGGAATTTGTTGTGCTAACGTTAATTGAATATCGCCGGTTCCGGGCGGTAAATCAATGATTAAATAGTCTAAATTATCCCAACGGGTATCACGCAATAACTGTTGCAACGCATTTACCGCAATCGGCGCACGCACAATCATAGCTTGGTCTTGCGCTATTAAATACCCAATGGAAATGCTTTGAATACCGTAAGCGACTTTCGGCAGCATAGTTTTACCATCATCGCTGTCCGGCATTCCCGACAAACCTAGCATCATCGGCACACTAGGACCATAAATATCCGCATCTAAAATACCAACATTTGCCCCTTCTGCCGCCAATGCTAAGGCCAAATTAACCGAAGTTGTGGACTTACCAACACCACCTTTACCCGAAGCAACCGCAATAATATTTTTAATATTGGGATGCGGTTTTAAAGTTTGTTGCACAGCGTGAGCAATAACTTTCACCTCAACATGCACATTAATTGTGCCAATTCCAGCTAAGGTCTGTAAATGCGCATATAACGCATTTTTTAAACTGTCCAGATAACTTTTTGCCGGATACCCCAATACAACATTGAGGGTAACATTATTATTCTCAAGGGCAATATTTTTTATCGCCTTGGCTGTCACTAAATCCGTATCGTTATGCGGGTCAATAAAAGTTTTTAAGTGATTTTCAAGCGTCGATTTTTCAAGAACCATGGTTATTTATTAAATAGTTAAAATAATATATTAAAATCGCCCAACATATTGCAAATACAAACTTTATGCGAAAAAAACAATTTCCAATTCAAGCACAATTTAAAAACCGAAAACAGATTCGCTAATTTTAAGTAACCTTAGTTGTATTGCTTACAAACGCATAGGCATTACAATAAATTTAAATGCTTCCTGATTAGGCTCTTCAATAAAACAACTGCTGATATTTGCCGCAATAGTTAATAATGCAGTATCGGCATCTAAATTCGCAATTGCATCTAATAAATATGCGGCATTAAAAGCAATTGTAATAGGCTCACCTTGATAATCAATGGCTAACTCTTCTTCACCTTCATCATGCTCAGGATTATGCGTAGTAATTTTTAATAAATTATCACCAATTTCAAAAGTCACACCTTTAAATTTTTCATTTGCTAATACCGAAACCCGCGTTAATGTTTCTTTAAAACGTTGTTTGGGAATAGCAATCGGCGCGTAAAACTCTTGTTCAAATACTTTACTGAAATCAGGATATTTAGCATCGACTAATTTAGCAGAAAAAATTAAATTTTTAATATAAACGCGGATATTATTAGTAGAAAACTGTACATTTAATTCTGCGTCAGGGTCGTCTAATAACCGAGTTAATTCAATTACGCCTTTTCGGGGAATAATAATCCGTTCTTCATAACCGGTTTCACTATCCATTTCATCTTTATAAATAGATAAACGATGTCCATCTGAGGCAACTAATTTTAATTTGCTATTAGAAATATTCAACATTAATCCATTTAAATAATAGCGCACATCTTGATTAGCCATACAAAAAATGGTTTTCTCTAAAGCTTTTTTTAATTTTCCGGCATTAATTAAAAATTGATTTTCTAAATCGGCTTCAGCAAATTCAGGGTAATTATCTGCCGGCAATGTGGATAATGAAAACCGACTGCGCCCTGATACTAATTTAACTTTATCGTCAAAGGTTTCTAATTTAATTTCAGATTCAGCAGGTAATAAGCGACATAAATCTAAAAACTTACGCGCCGGGACAGTAATTTCACCATTTTCAGCGTCAATTAGCGCGATTTTAGCCACCATCTGAATTTCAAGGTCTGTCCCAGTCAGTACCAGTTGATTTTCGTTCACCACGATTAATACGTTAGATAAAATCGGCATTGTTTGCCGTTTTTCAATAACGCTAACAATTTGTTGCAAAGGGGTTAATAATTGTTCACGGTTTATAGTAAATTTCATGGAAATATTGATTTTTTTAAGTAGTTAAAAAATAAAAATGTCGCAACGATTAATGCGAAAGTGTTCTAAGCAAGTTGACATAGTCTTCATCAAATTTAAGACTGCCAGCACGCAATTCCTCCACCCTTTTACAGGCATTAATAACCGTAGTATGGTCACGTCCGCCAAACGCATGACCGATTTCTGGATAACTATGCGTGGTTAATTCCCTCGCTAATGCCATCGCCACCTGACGAGGACGTGTGACGGTTTGTTTACGGGTCTGTGCAGATAAGTCAGTAACTTTAAGCTTAAAATATTCTGCCACTGTCCGCTGAATATTGTCGATATTGACTAGCCGTTCTTGTAAAGAAATTAAATCATGCAGGGTTTCTTTGGTAAATTCTAAGGTAATATCGCGCCCGGTAAATTGCGCATTCGCAACCAGCCGCCGTAATGCGCCCTCTAAATCCCGAACATTAGAAGGGATGCGTTTACTGATAAAAAAAGCCACTTCCTGCGGCAAAGCGATGCCAATAATACTGGCTTTTTTCATCAAAATAGCAGCACGGGTTTCAAGGTCTGGGGGTTCTATGGCAATTGGCAGCCCCCAACCAAACCGCGATTTTAAACGATCTTCCAAGCCATCAATTTCTTTAGGATATTTATCACAGGTTAAAACAATCTGATGTTTTTTATCCAATAAGTTATTGAAAGTATGAAAAAATTCTTCTTGTGAACGTTCTTTACCGGCTAAAAACTGAATATCATCAACCAACAACATATCAATACTGCGATAATATTCTTTAAATTTGTGAATAGTGTTTTGTTGTAAAGATTTTACCATGTCCTGTACAAATTTTTCCGAATGCAAATACACCACATTCGCTTCAGGATTTTTTTCTAACACCGCATTGCCAATGGCGTGCATCAAATGCGTTTTACCTAACCCTGAGTTTCCATAAATAAACAATGGGTTATAAGATTTACCGCGATTTTGTGAAACTTGCAACGCGGCGGCTTTTGCTAACTCATTAGATTTACCTTCAATAAACCGCTCAAAAGTAAACGCCTTGTTTAAAAAATCCGGTAATTTTTTTCTAACATCTTGATTTTTTTTAACTTTTATTTGCGTTGCAGTGGTTACTGAAGTTTTAGAACCTATTTCCAAACGCAAACTTAAGGTGCCATTTGAAAATTCACCAATAGCCTCTTCAAACTTAGAAAAATAATGTTGCTTGACCCAATCTAAAACAAATCGATTCGGAGCTAGCAATTTAATCTGTCCGGCATTTTCCTCAACCTGCAAAGGTCTTACCCAAGTACTAAAATCAGACGCTGGAATTTCGTTTTCCAGCCTAGAAAGACAATTGTTCCAAGTTGAACTCATGGTTTTTTTAATCTATTTTAAGTTAAGTGCGAGAAATAAAGATTTACACAAAATCCTTGTTTTGCAAGGCATAGTGACCTCTTACAATGTGTCAACAACATTGACAGAACAATAAGATTCATTTTATCATTCCCAGTCTTTTTTATCCGTTTTTTATTAATTTACCTCAGGTCTTAAAGCTTATGAAAAGAACATACCAACCCAGTAAAATTAAACGTGCAAGAACGCATGGCTTTCGTGCCAGAATGGCAACTTCCGGTGGCCGCAGAGTGTTAAGTGCGCGCCGTGCTAAAGGTCGCTTTGCGTTGACAGTCTAATTGGCTGTTGTGTGTTAAAAACAGGATTTAGCTTTCCTGCACAGTCACGTTTAAAAACCCCTGCTGATTATAAAAAGGTTTTTGCTCAACCTGTAAAAGTTTCGGATAAATATTTTACAGTGTTAGCGATTAAAACCTCCCTTAATCATCCGCGCTTAGGCTTAGCCATTGCGAAAAAAACGGTTAAGCGGGCGGTGGACAGGAATAAAATTAAACGTCTTTGTCGAGAGAGTTTTAGGTTGCAGCAGTACACATTAACGCCGTTAGACATTGTGGTTTTAGCGCGTAAAGAAGCTGCAACAGCCTGTTCTGGTGTTTTAAGAAACTCATTGGAAAAACTGCTATTACAATTGGTAAACCGATGCGATTCTTGTTCCTAACGGTGATAAAATTCTATCAGTATTTTATTAGCCCTCTCCTTGGCAATCGCTGTCGATTTTACCCAAGCTGTTCACATTATGCTGTACAAGCCATTACAATTCATGGCGCGGCGCAAGGTTTTTACTTAACACTCAAACGCTTATTGAAATGCCACCCCTTCCATGAGGGCGGGCTTGATCCTGTTCCCGAAAAACTTGGTAAAAAGAATGGATAATGTCAGATTTATACTTGTTGTTGCTTTTATCACGATTTGTTACATGCTATGGGGCGCATGGCAACAAGATTATGGACCTAAACCTGTCGTCAGCAATCTCGATCGTCCAATGACTGAAGGTTCCGCAAATTCAAATACTGTAACATCAGCTCAAACAGCGACTGCAAACAATACCAGCACTACTGCACCCAAAACCGTTGCACCTGTTATCACCGTTAAAACCGATTTATTCGCCTTAGAAATTGATACCGCAGGCGGCTCTATTCGACGTTTAGACTTACTAAAATACCCAACTGAAAAAGAAAACAGTATGGTCAATACTTTACGCGCATTGGCCGGTATGGAGAAAAAAGTTGCTAATTTAACTCCGATTCGTTTATTTAACACGGATACAGAAAAAGAATTCTTGGCACAAAGTGGGCTAATTGCCGATACAGGTTCAGCAGCCGCCCCTGACCATCACCAAATTTTTGCCACGGCTCAAACTCACTACGAATTAACGCCGAGTCAAACTAGCTTAGTTGTACCATTGACTTGGGATAATGGACAGGGTTTAAGTGTAATCAAAACATTAACTTTTACGCGCGGCAGTTATGGTATTAACGTTAATCAACAAGTTATTAACCATAGCAATGCAACATGGACTGGCAAACAATATACTCAATTATATCGCACTGATTTTATTGATAAATCCGGCAATAGTTTTATCCGTACTTACACAGGCGGCGTAGTTTATACCGACAAATACAAAAAAGTCAGCTTTGAAGATATGGCCGATGACGAGTTAAAACTCAGTTTCAAAGGCGGTTGGGTTGCCATGATTCAACATTATTTTGCCGCTGCGTGGATTCCACCTACCGAGCAAAACAACCATTTTTATAGTAAAGAGTTACAAAACTCACGCTTTGCCATCGGCTCTTATTCGCCGTCCGCGACCGTACCGGTGAATGGTCAAGCACAATTTACCGCGCAATTATTTGCCGGTCCTAAAATTCAACCGGTATTAGAAAAATATGCCAAAGGTCTGGAGTTAACTGTTGATTATGGCTGGCTAACCGTAATTGGCAAACCGATTTATTGGTTGTTAAATACAATCCACAGCGTTGTGCATAACTGGGGGGTTGCGATTTTAGGCGTAACTTTGTGCATTAAGTTATTGTTTTTTAAACTGTCTCAAGCCAGTTACCGTTCCATGGCAAAAATGCGCAAAATTCAGCCCCAATTAGTGGCGTTAAAAGAACGTTTTGCTGATGATAAACCACGGTTTAATCAAGAAATGATGGAAATGTACAAACGTGAAAAAGTCAACCCTTTAGGCGGTTGTTTACCGATTATGGTACAGATTCCGGTATTTATTTCGTTATACTGGGTGCTGATTGAAACCGTAGAAATTCGCCAAGCTCCATTTTTATTGTGGATACAGGATTTATCTGCGCAAGACCCGTTTTACTTATTACCAGTGCTATACGGCATCACCATGAAAATTCAGCAGAGCTTAAATCCGGCGCCGATAGACCCGGTACAGGCGAAAGTCATGCAGATGTTTCCAATTATTTTCACGGTGTTCTTTCTGTTTTTCCCGTCCGGTTTAGTTTTATACTGGATTTGCAATAACACGTTGTCGATTCTGCAACAATGGTATATCACCAAGCAAATTGCTGCTGAAACCGCTTAATATTGCGTGTTGTCGCACGTTGTAAACATGCCGGATATTTGCAAAAATAGCCGGCATGTTTAATTTCAAGGGTTCACTTCATGTCGTTACTATTTGATTATCTTGCGTTATGCTGGTTTCGCAATAATCCGCTGGACTTACACCCCGCGCCGCCGTTCATGTGGAAAACAATCGCGTTTTATCTCCTGTCCGGTTGTATTGTTGAAGGATTAATAGCCGACCCTGCCGATGGTTCACTTGAAGTTATCTTGCGCACTATCATGGCGTTTTCTTCGCTGAGTGCCTTTTTATTTGTCGTCAAACAACGCAGTTATTTTCACCAACTGTTTACCGCTATTTTCGTATGTGAAAACTTTATTATGACATTGGCGGTCGCAGCAGAAGGGTTAGATTATTGGATGGTCATGCACCATTACCCACAACGCGAAGAAGTGTCGATTGCGTTGGCGGTGTTTTTAGTGGTGTGGTATCTTGCGATTGTCGGTTATATTTTGCGCCAAATGTTTAGCTTTAAAATTCGCACCAGCCTCATCTTAGCGTTTAGTTACTTTGTGTTAACTTACGGCCTTCCGATGATGTTTATGGATATGTAACCTGTAGTTATTTTTTAAAACTCACCACCTGATGTAACGGACTCAAATTTATTTCATCAATCACACAATAGCGACTGCTGTTTAACCAATAATTCACCGCTTGCGCCACATCCTCGGCGGTTAAATGTTGCTGCGGTAACGCACCCGGTGCAAAATCTAACTCGGCAAAAAAATCTGTGTTAACCATCCCCGGATTAATCAACCCCACCCGTACTTTACTGGTGCTACACTCTTCGCGCAAGGCTTGACTAAAACCACGCAACGCAAATTTACTTGCACAATACACACTGCCTTTGCGTTTACCGATTAATGCGGCTTCTGAACCAATAAAAACCACATCGGCGGCAGCTTGTTGCTTTAATCGCGGCAACAACGCCCGCGTTAAGCAAGCCACGCTGGTAAAGTTTACCGTCATTAAGCGTTCAATTTGGCGATAAGAAAACGTTTCTAATGTTCCAAATTGACCATAACCGGCGGCAAAAATAAGCGTATCTAATGCTGGATAGCTTTTTTCCAGTTGTTTAGCTTCATCAACCAGCGCAGTCAAATCACTAACATCCATTGCTAAAGGGTGAAAACTCGGATGCGGCGTGATAAATTGATGTGTATTACGCGACACACCAATGACGACATGCCCTTGATTTAATAGCATTTTTGCAATCGCACGACCAATACCTGAACTGGCGCCTGTCACTAGCGCGGTGCGTTTTACAACTGACATGGAAAAAACACCGACTCCGGGATATAGCTTAATAACAAAGTGCGACAATATGCCATCATATCTGCTTCTATCTCAGTAGCATAAGACACCATGCCTTGCTGCTGCGTTAATGGACTGGCGAATAATTTTTCTTCCGGATACAGTTTGTGAATTTTTTTAAAATACGCCTGTGGCAAGCGAAACACGCCCAAACTAACTGAATGCAAACGAGTTAAATCAACCACTGCAAACACCTGCGCGAATAATTGTTGATACTGCTGCTGATAATCAGTTTGATAAATTAACGGGTCAAAACGCAAACCGATTAACCACCCTTGTTGCTGCAATTTAACTAATGCTTGTAAACGCCGTGCCAGCGAGGGGGCTTTCGCCTCAACCTTATTCGCCACCGTGTCCGGCGACAAACTAAACGCCACCACACAACGCGGAAACGCTTCATAATTCAATAAACTGCGGATTTGTGTGCTTTTAGTACGCAATTCCAACCACGCATTAGGTAACGAGGCAAAAAAGGGTAAAAAATGTGTCGCAAATCCAGTCACCGGTTCTAACGCTAAACTATCACAATCATAACCGGAAAAAAAATGGACGCTTTCGCCTATATGCGTGGCACAAATTTCGGCAATCTGTTGTTGATAGTCTTCATAATTTACAAATAATACATAATTTGCCGATTGGTACATGCCTTGCAAAAAACAATAGCGACAATCATATAAGCAATTGAAAATATGGGAAAAATAATAATTGTGGTGCGCTCCAATATGATAACCCTGCGGCGCAGGTAACGCGAAACGCTGATGTTTTTTCGCCAAAATCAATGCCGGACGTTGTTTTTGCAAGCGAAAATTCTGCGCTTTAGGATTAAATACTTCGCCATAACGCTCACATTCAACCACACGCGCGGCGGAAAATCGTTGCCGAATCGCCATGACCCGTGGATGATTAAATAATTCAGTTTCGATATAAAGTGTCTCAAACACAGCTTAAGTGGTATGTATTTTTTGTTTTAAAAACGCACTTAAAACCTGTAAATCGGCTTCAATTTGCACCAAAGCAGTACGAATTTGTGCAAACTCAGCTTGCGCAGCTAATGGTTCTAAACAGGTGAGCGCGGCTTCTATCGTTTCTGCCCCCAGTGTTGCACAAATACCTTTTAACGTATGTAATTCGCGCTGTAAAACCGTAACATCTTCATTGTCCAACGACAGATTAATCGCTTGTAAATACCCCGGCTGTTCTTCCAAAAACAATCCTGCCATCATCTCCAATACCTCATTTTCACCGCCTAACCGGGCTAACGCAGTTTCCCAATGACATATCACATCGATTGCTTGTTGGTCTTTAACAACAGGCGTTGGCGGAAAAAAGGTTTTAATCTGCGACAATAACTGCTGTACATTAATAGGTTTCGGCAAATAAGCATCCATTCCGGCATTTAAAGCGCGATCTTTATCCTCCTGCATCGCATTCGCAGTCATCGCAATAATCAAAATATGCCCGCCTTGCTGCTGTTCCAATTCCCTGATTTTTGCCGTCGCCTCTAAACCATTCATATTCGGCATTTGAAAATCCATTAAAATCAAATCAAAACTCTGTTGCTGAAACAATGCTATAGCCTCTATGCCATCATTAGCAATCTCCACACTATGCCCTTGTTTTTCAAGTAGTTTTCTAGCTAATTTTTGATTAATCAAATTATCTTCGGCCAATAAAATTTTTAAACATGGCACTTGTTCTAACACGTTAGCATGACTTATCACGTTCTCCTCCCCTTGGCTATTTGTTACTAAGAGCGGTGCTTTAACCGCTTGTGAATGCGACTCCTCCGGCTCAGTCACATAACCAAACCAACAGGTGAAAAAAAATGTTGTCCCGACATTTATCTCGCTTTCCAAACCGAGCTTACCACCCATCAATTCAATCAACTGTTTAGAAATCGACAAGCCTAAACCGGTGCCGCCGAATTGACGGGTCACCGATGTATCGGCTTGCGAAAAAGCATCAAAAATTGCCTCTTGCTTATGTGCCGGAATGCCAATCCCGGTATCAATCACCTTAAACAACAAACAACAACGCTGTGATAACTTTTCCTGCAATTCAATGCGCATTGTAACACTGCCTTTAGGCGTAAATTTAAGCGCGTTACCTAATAAATTAACCAAAACCTGTCTTAACCGTCCCGGATCACCAATTAAACGCAGCGGCAACTGTGGATTATGTAAATTTTCCAAGCGCAATTGCAGACCTTTTTCCTCCGCTTTTGCCATCAACATAGCAAAAATCTTGCGTAACAAACTCTTTAAATCAAACTCAATTACTTCCAGTGTTAACTTACCCGCCTCAATTTTAGAAAAATCCAAAATATCATTAATAATCCCCAATAACGCGGTAGACGAATCTTTAACAATTTCCAAATACTCACGTTGCTCCGGCGACAAATTGGTTTCCAGTGCTAATTCGGTCATACCAATCACACCATTCATCGGAGTACGGATTTCATGGCTCATATTCGCCAAAAAATCACTTTTAGCCTGATTAGCCTGCTGCGCATTCAAAATGGCTTGACTGACAATTTTTTCATCCGCCTTACGCTTCGTAATATCACTAAACACCGCCACCAGCCCGATCACATTATTTTTCTCCAATAACGGCACAGCAGTGATAGCAATCGGTAAAATACGCCCATTTTTATGGGTAAAAAAAACATCCTCAGAATTATAAATGCTGTCTTTTAAAACATAATGATAAATAAAATCATCGGTTTGCAAAATAACCTGCCCTTTAGCATCCTGCGTATGAATAATGGCATGAATTTTTTTACCAATTAATTCTTTTGCCGACCAACCTAAAATAGCTTCTGCACCTTTATTCCAAAAAGTACACACCCCATCAATATCTAACGCATACAAACCTTGAGCAATCGTATTCGTTACCTGCTCTAAAAAATGCTGACCATCAACCAATTTTTTTTCTAATTCTTTTTGTAGCGTAATATCGGTACGAATTGAAATATATTGATAAGGCTTATTAGATTCATTCAAAAACGGCACAATCGTGGCATTAACCCAATAAAAACCGGCATCTTTTTTCTTATTTTTAATTTGCCCGTGCCAAATTTTCCCCTGACCAATCGTTTGCCACATTTGTTTAAATAATTCATCGCTATGATAACCCGACTTAACAATCCGATGATTTTGCCCAATTAACTCAGCAGCAGAATAACCGCTAATTTGGCAAAACTTTTCATTAACATAAATAATATTCCCTTTAACATCTGCACTACTCACAATCGCATGTTGATTTAATGCAAACTGCTGCATTTGCGTATCAATTAATAATTTATTTAATTTATCTGATTTTTTTTTCAGACTATAAATTAACGATAAAATATATACAACGCCTAAAATAATTAATATCGCTAACGCATTTTGTAACAACCGCTTTTTTTCGCGTTGCGCACTAAAATAACGCACAATTTTTGTTTCTAACTGTTCGCCCAAAATAAAACTTTGCGATTGGACAATTTGTTCAACAGCTTGATGAAATAATAACGAATCATTAACTAATAACGTCGCTTGTTGCAAAACCTGCTGTATTTCTGCGCGCAAAGTTATATCCGTTAGCATTAAATTTTTTATTTGTTGCACTAACTCAGGCATTGACGCACTGGTTTGTGTAACTTTTTCGCTAATTAAATTAAATAAAATAATTTTTTGTATTTCATAAATTTTATATTTAATTTCCATATTCACTGCTTTATTCGACATAATTTTTTCAGATGAATATAAAAAATCATTTAAATTATGATTAAAGTTTTTACGGTTTAGCCTAAATTGTTCTATTGCTTGTTTTTTAGTTTGTAATTGATGATAAAAAAAATCAACTTCGTGATTTAACAAAGGACTGTGCTGCTGAATTAATCCTAGTTGTTGGCTATTTAAAATAACATACAATGACTCTAACTCATTGATTGTATGATTTATTTGAATGTCGTTTTTTTTATTATCAAAATGAAGTTTTAAAATAGTTTGATTAAGATAAAAATCTTGATGTTTAATTTGTTGTGTAATATATAACAGCTTGTTTTCTAATAGCTGATCTGTATTTTCCTGATAAAAATAGGTCGTTATGGCAGATACTAATATAAAGCAGCCTATAACAAAATATTTAAGTAAAAACTTAAGTTTCATACTGTCAATTATTTTTTAAAAAACATGAGATAATAAGAAGGTTATCAATCGTTTACATAGGCAATTATTTTTTTTAGCCTAGCGTACAGCGCAATAAATTGAATGGTTATGATAAAGTGTGGTCAGGCTTAAAACCGTTAACTAACTAGCATTATCAAAATTTGCGCTAGTTAAAAATAATTTTTATATCAGTTTTTTAAAGAAAATATCCCCTCTTTTTAAAGAGGGGAATGCAAAATTATTTTAATTGTGTAATCTCTGCAGATTTATTAAAATCTGCACCGACACTGATAATAAAACTTGTAGCTTCTTCAATATTCATTTGTGATTGCCGTATTAATGATTTATGTACAATGACAGTAAAACCTGAAGTTGGATTCGGTGAAGTGGGAATAAATAAAATATACATGTCTTTTTCTTCATTGGTTACATAAGCCGGAACCCAAACTCCTTCTTTAGGGTATTCAACATAAACAACTTCTTTCGCCGGTTTTTTTTCATGCCCGGAAATCATATTGACTATTTTTTTAGTCACGCGATATACTGTACTTAATAATGGTATTTTTTCAATAATAGCATCAATACTGGCAATAATTAATGACCGTCCCATGCTAACCCGATAGCCAATATAAGCGAATAGGGTAAAGCTGATAATAAATAATGTGAACGTCATAAAATAATTATCGGAATAATCGTAGACCATTTTAAATAAATACGAAAATAAGTCTTTTACAAACAAAACAATTTGTAAAATTACGACAATTGGAATAAAAGCCAAAACCCCAATTAAAAAAAAGTTTAAAAATTTTTTCATGCAAACCCCCTCATTGTAAAATAAAAGTTGTTATTTTATTTAGCTGATACAACATCTTAAGCGGTGATAGCATAAGATGCGTTTATTTTAACGCAGGATTGCTACACTTTTATACATAAAGCGTGATAACAAGGCTGTTATCGCAGATTTTGCGCCTTTTTTGTTCGCAATATATGGCGTATTTTAATTACTGGCGTGATTTTTGTAGGATTGTCTTTTACACTATAAACTTTTATTTTTCAGGCGCGTTTTTCGCGTTATCGTTCTGTTTATATGATGTTTTTAAATCTTAAAACCCGTTGCGCATTGGCCAGTTTAGCCTGTTGGTTTTTGTTGACCGGCTGTCAGAGTTTACCTTTTCTTGGCGGGCTTGGCTTTGATGGCACAGACGTTCCTTCTTTTGATCAGCGTCAGTGGCTTGAAGGGCATGAATTTACAATAGAACCTACGCAAAATTTGGTGGGTAGATTAGCCGCGGTACACAGCCAAAAAGAGGATACTTTACCTGATTTAGCGCGACATTTTGGTTTGGGGCATAATGCAATTGTTAGCGCGAATCCACAGGTTGATTTATGGCTACCAGACCCCGGAACACGAGTATTGTTGCCGCTGTGGTTTGTTTTACCGGATGTGGCGCGTAAAGGTATTGTATTAAACTTAGCCAATATGCGCTTGTTTTATTTTCCAGCTAAGCAACCGCATAAAGTGTTAACTTATCCAGCGGGGATTGGTCGTGAGGGCTGGAATACCCCGATGGGGTTAACGCAAATTATCAGTAAAACGAAACATCCGATTTGGAATGTGCCACCATCCATTCAACGCGAACATGCGTTAAAAGGGGAGCCGTTACCGAAAGTTGTTCTTGCAGGCCCAGATAATCCTTTAGGTGACTATGCAATGAAATTAGGCAAGGCGGGCTATTTGATTCATGGGACAAATAAACCTTATGGGGTGGGACTGCAAGTCAGTCATGGCTGTTTAAATCTGTATCCTGAAGATATTGAAATGTTATTTAAAGTGACTGCGATAGGTACGCCGGTAATGATTATTGACCAACCGTATTTAGTCGCTTGGCAAGATGGCGTGCTGTTTTTAGAAGCCCATCCCCCACTTGATACGCACAAGGAGTTTAAGCAACCTTTACGCATAAAAATCAAACAATTAGCCAAAAAACACAAGCTAAGTATTGATTGGGCAAAAGTTGAGCAGGTTTTAGACAACGCATACGGCATACCCACACCGATTACGTTACAAAGTGCAAGTTTTGACAGTCTGGCTGAAAATGCTCTGACATTACCCCATCCTGACACGTTATATGGGCAACCACAACCACAACCCATTACCCGTCGTGATTGGAGCATTAGTGTTGCGGTTTTTTCCGATGAACGGGCAGCGCGAAAACTGGCGGCGGTTCTTAATCATCAAGGTCCGCCAATTTTAACCCGCGTTGAGCAACAAGGTGAGCGTTATGAAATTATTGCAGGGCCGTTTAGCAATAAAAAACAAGTGCAAAGCGTTTTAAAACGTCTTGAAACTGAATTGGAGCTAAAAGGCACAATCAAACCACCAAGTCTGTATTTGTCAACAAACTCGCCACTCAACAAGCTTCAAAGCTAAGTTATGCTAAACTAGCGTCTTTTTTTAGCATCTTAAAATACACACATTATGGCTCAAGACTCTAGTCACTTAATCTGGTTAGATTTGGAAATGACCGGCTTAAATCCTGATACGGATTTTATTATTGAAATTGCCACCGCTGTTACAGATAAACATTTGAATTTATTAGCAGAAGGACCCATTTTTGCCCTCTATCAGCCTGACGAAGTATTAGCACGAATGGATGAGTGGAATCAAACTCATCATGGACAATCAGGATTAATTAACCGCGTAAAAGCGTCTACCGTTAGTGCCAGTCAAGCAGAACAGGCCACACTTTCTTTTTTAAAACAATGGCTTAAAGCCGGTGATTCACCGATGTGCGGCAACAGTATTGGACAAGACCGCCGGTTTTTATATCGCTATATGCCTGAATTAGAAGCTTTTTTTCATTACCGCAATATTGACGTATCTACCTTAAAAGAATTAGCCGCACGCTGGGCTCCTGACATCCGTAAAGGCTTTAAAAAAACCGCCGCGCATATCGCAATGGATGACGTAAAAGAATCTATTGAGGAACTTAAATATTATCGTGAGCATTGGTTTAAATTGACTTAAATTCCTCCCTGCCGCAATTGCTTTTTTACTAACTTCTTTGTCCAAACAATGCCGTCCCCACGCGCACAATGGTTGCCCCTTCAGCAATCGCCGCGTGCAAATCCCCGCTCATCCCAAACGAAAACGTATCGAGTTCAGGTAACTTTAATGCCTGCACCGCTTGATACAATATCCGATACGGCTGACATTGCAGAGCATAGTCAGCTTGTGGTGCTGGAATTGCCATCACCCCGCGTAAACGCAGGTTTTTTAATTGTCTAATATCGTTGACAAGTTCGTGTAATTGCGCAAGCGCGATTCCCGATTTACTGTCTTCATTGCTAACATTGACTTGCAAACAAATATTTAACGGCGGCAACTGCGCTGAGCGTTGCTCATTTAAGCGTTGTGCGATTTTTAGCCTATCGACACTGTGTACCCAATGAAAATGACGGGCTATCAGCTTGGTTTTATTGGACTGAATAGGGCCTATAAAATGCCAGCAAATTGCAAATGCACTCAGTTGGCGTTGTTTGCTTAATGCTTCTTGCAGATAATTTTCGCCAAAATGCCGCTGTCCTAAATAATAAGCTTGCGCAATTGTGCTGGCAGATTGAGTTTTACTCACCGCCAACAGTTGTACCGAATGCAAAGGGCGATGAGCATTATATTCGGCGTGAGTGATCTGTGCGTTTAGGTCGGCAAAGCGTTGTTTTATACTGTTCATGGCAGATGAGTTAAGAAAATAATGTTACTATTAGACAATAGACTGGTAAAAAAACAAAGCTTGTCAGGTCGCTTTTAAACTTCACACGAGGATGTTATGGATATTTCAGAATTATTGACGTTTATGGTCAAAAATAAATCATCAGATTTACATTTATCAGCCGGTTTACCGCCCATGATTCGCGTGGATGGCGATATGCGGCGGGTCAATGTGCCTGACTTGGATCATAAACAAGTGCATGGCTTGATTTATGACATTATGAACGATAAACAACGCCGCGATTATGAAGAATTATTAGAAACAGATTTTTCGTTTGAACTACCGGGCGTGGCGCGATTTCGGGTGAATGCGTTTAATCATAATCGCGGTGCAGGCGCAGTATTTCGCTGTATTCCGTCCGAAATTTTAAGTTTGGATAAGCTCGGCGCACCGCAAATTTTTAAAGACATTACCCATCAAGGACGCGGGATGATTTTAGTCACCGGCGGTACTGGCTCAGGTAAATCAACAACGCTTGCCGGAATGATAGATTATGTTAATTCAAGCCGCTATGAACATATTTTAACCGTTGAAGACCCGATTGAGTTTGTGCATAAAAGTAAAAAATCGTTAATTACCCAGCGTGAGATTCACCGTGATACGCACGGTTTTAATGAAGCCTTGCGCTCGGCATTACGCCAGGACCCGGACATTATTCTGGTTGGGGAAATGCGCGATTTAGAAACTATCCGTCTTGCCATGTCTGCCGCTGAAACCGGTCATTTAGTGTTTGGAACCTTGCATACCAGTTCCGCATCTAAAACAATTGACCGGATTGTAGACGTATTTCCTGCGGCTGAAAAAGACATGATCCGCGCGATGTTATCAGAATCGTTAAAATGTGTTATTGCGCAACAATTGTTAAAAAAAGTCGGTGGTGGACGGATTGCCTGCCATGAAATTTTAATCGGCACCCCGGCTATCCGTAACTTAATCCGTGAAGCTAAAGTGGCACAAATGTATTCAGCGATTCAAACCGGTCGCAAAGACGGTATGCAAACTTTAGACCAAGATTTGCGCGAAAAATTAGACAAAGGCTTGATTACTAAAGATGAAGCGCGTAGCAAAGCTGCGAACAAAAAAGACTTTTTATAGTTAATTTAAGCATTATGAGGTTCGGCTGATGCGCAGCGTCGCTTGCGTTTGCAGCCGACAGCGACATTAATGGCTACTACTTACATCAGGAAACAACATTCCCATCACCAAGTAGGCAGAAAACAAATACAAAAAACCAATGCCAAAACCGAAACTAAATGATTCTGACAAGGCGTGGCGGAAAATATGCCCTAGCACTGCCCAATGCCACAACAATAAACCAATCATCACAATCACACCTAAATCCGCGATTGACCCGTTCGGTGCCATCATCGACGCAGTCGGTGGAATCGCATACAAACTAATTAACATATCCGTGCCTAACAATGCGCAAAACGTTTGTTCATAACGTTCTGATTTTCTTGCAATAAAAAGCGTCAAGCGCGTAAAAGTAATTAATACCACCACATCAATCGCTACTTGCAACAAGGCTTTGGTAAAATGCGAAGTCATAAAAAACATTAAAAAACTCACCAGCGCGTAACCGATTAAAGTTATTTGCGTCAATGCCTTAGAAAACGGCACATCTTGCGGATTTTTTTTAAACAAGGCGATGTCATAAAACAGCTTTAAAATTTCAAACATAGTTTACTCCGCATTTTCTAAGTGTTCCTCGGCTAATAGCCATTGTTCCTCTGCTTGAGCCAATGCCTTATCAATCAACGTTTTCTGTTCCAACACGGTTTTTAAGCGTTGTTTTTCAGTATCGGCATAAATCGCGGGGTCGGCTAACTGCAATTCTAACTGATGTTGCTGTTGATGATATTTTTCTACCGTTGCTTCGGCTTTTTTTAAAGCATCAAATAACGGCTTTAAACGTTGCCGCCGCTCGGCTTGTTGTTTACGCTGTTCTTTACGCGAGGTCGGTGCATCGCCGGTACTGGTCGATTCGTCCGAAACTTTCTTTTGCTCATTTAGCAAACTTCGATAATCCTCTAAATCACCATCAAATACTTGCACTTTACCGTCTGCAACCAATAAAAACTGGTCTGTCACCGAACGCAACAAATGGCGATCATGCGAAACCACTACCATTGCCCCTTGATAATCCTGTAATGCCACACTTAAAGCATGGCGCATTTCTAAATCCAGATGATTCGTCGGCTCATCCAATAACAGCAAATTTGGATTTTGATATACCAATAACGCAAGTACCAAGCGGGCTTTTTCCCCGCCTGAAAACGGCGCAACCACCTCCATGACTTTATCGCCACGAAAATCAAACCCGCCTAAAAAATTACGCAAATCTTTTTCGGTGGCTTGCGGGGCTATTTTTTGTAAATGCCACAGCGGGGTTTCATCCAAACGCAATTGTTCCAGTTGATGTTGCGCAAAATAACCAATTTTCAGCGCGTCAGCTTTGCGTAACGTACCGGTCAAAGGCGGCATATCACCCGCTAACACTTTGATTAATGTCGATTTTCCAGCCCCATTCGCACCTAATAAACCAATTCTATCCCCCGGCACAAGAGTCAAATTAGTCGCTTGCACAATAGTTTTATTAGCATAACCGAGTGCCGCATCCTCTAATTGCAATAACGGATTAGGCATTTTTTCAGGCATCGGAAAACTAAAATCAAACGGTGAATCAACATGCGCTTGGGCAATTAATTCCATCCGTTCCAAGGATTTAATCCGGCTTTGCGCCTGCCGCGCTTTAGTGGCTTGTGCCTTAAAGCGATTAATAAAACTTTGGATATGGCTAATTTCGCGTTGCTGTTTTTCATACGCAGCTTGTTGTTGCGCAAGTTTTTCTGCCCGCATCACCTCAAACGCCGAATAGTTACCGGTATAAATCTGCGCTTTTTGCTGTTCAATGTGTACGATATGACTGGCAATAGTGTCGAGAAAATCGCGGTCATGCGAGATTAACAATAACGTTCCCGGATATTTAATTAACCAGTCTTGCAGCCAAATCACTGCATCCAAATCCAAATGATTAGTTGGTTCATCAAGCAGCAACACATCCGAGCGACACATTAACGCTTGGGCTAAATTTAACCGCATTCGCCAACCGCCGGAAAATGAATTCACTGGCTGCTGTTGCTGGGCGGGGGTAAAACTTAAACCACTGAGCAAGCGTGCAGCGCGTGATTGCGCACTATAACCGCCAATATGGTCTAAAGCCGCGTGCAGTTCAGCCTGTTGAATACCATCATGGTTTTGCTCAGCGATACGCAATTGTTGCTCTAAGTTGCGCAACTGGCGGTCGCCGTCCATCACATAATCCAGTGCCACACACTGTAATGCGGGTGTTTCTTGCGCAACATGGGCAATCTCCAGATTCGGCGGCATAGAAAAATCCCCCTCATCGGTATGTAACTCACCGCGAATAAGCGCGAATAAGCTGGATTTTCCAACACCGTTAGCTCCGGTAATGCCGACTTTTTGCCCACGGTGAATAATAAACGCCGTGTCGCTGAATAACACTTGTGTACCGCGCCGTAACGTGATGTTTTTAAAATTTATCATAAAAATCTTCTAAAAAGCGACAACAAGAATAGGTTTTCATAACAAGCCCGCCTCGTCTGAACTTACGCAGCCCGCTCAATCATACCTTCGGCGTATTCGGCAAACTCCTCCAAATTACCTTTGCTTAACGTGCTAACCGGAATAATCAACGCGCTGTCCAAATCGACATACACATAAACATATTTGTCGCCATACTCAACCCGCACTAACTCTTTCCATGCTATTTTTTCCGTACCTGAGGGTGACTTTACCAACAAATGCGCTTGCTCGATGCGCAATTGATAAACCCCAAACAGGTTCTTTTTTTCCGCTTCGCTATATTTCGCCAGAATTTGCCGGCGCATGTCCATTTTGGTTTCATACGGCTTAAAAATAAATAGCCACACCGCGCCAAACCCTAAAATATACGCTGGCGTTTGCATGTCTTTGTAATATAGATAGTAAAAAAAACTAATAAACAGCAAGATACCCATGATTAAAAAGCGATGTTTGCGCAGGTCACTTTGTAGCTGAGTATTATTTTTTAAGCGGACTTCGTTAAAGTGAACTAAATCTTCTTGGCGGAATTCGTATTCGATTTCAAACATGATGCGCTTCTTCTTAATGAGACAAAATAAATTAAAAGGATGCCTGACAATTTAAGGCGTTTTTTGTTTCATTATAAACGCAGTGCAAAAACTATGGCAGGTTGTTTGCGCTTTTATGTTCATGCCGGGGGATTGCGTTTAGCCGCCATTTTCGCTTGCATCGCTTCTATCGCCTGTTTTTGTTTTCTAACCTTTTCCGCTTGCGCCTCGCGTTGTTGCTGTAAGCGTTGTTGTCGCGCCTCATAACGCTGTTTGGCTAACGCAGCGGCGGCAGTTTGCTGTTGGTTAAAAGCGATTTTACTTTTGCTAGCGCGAAAATAAGCCACCAACGGGATATGACTGGGACACACCACATCGCAACAGCCGCATTCAATACACGCAGCTAATTGATATTCTTGTAATTTTTTCCAATTTTCCACCCGACTGTACGCATACAATTGCTGCGGCAATAACTGTGCTGGACACACTTGCGCACACGCGCCACAGCGAATACACGGCAGTTGTGGGGCAGACGGTTTTAATGCCGCCGTGCTACTGACTACAATACAATTGCTTGTTTTTACCACTGGAATCGCATCGTCGCTTAACGCCAGCCCCATCATCGCCCCGCCCATCAGTAAACGCTCAGCGTTATCTGTATAACCGCCACACGCAGCAATCAGTTCCGCAATCGGCGTACCGATCTTAACCCAACGATTTTGCGGTTTGCGCACCCCATCGCCAGTGATAGTCACGATGCGTTCTAATAACGGTTGCTGCGCGAAAACCGCTTGCTGAATGGCAAATACGGTGGCAACGTTCAAACAGACAATACCAATATCAAGCGGAATGCCGTTGCTGGGAACTTGCTTTCCGGTAAGTAATTGAATTAATTGCTTTTCACTACCAGTCGGATAACGATTGGGCAAACTGATTACATTAATCTGCGCCGGTGAAGTTAAAGCCTGTTGTAAACACTGCCGCGCGGCAGGTTTATCGTCTTCTAAGGCGATGATGCTATGCTGAATCTGTAACAGCTTGATTATTAATACAATACCTTCAATAATCTCCGCGGCATACTGCTGAATCAACGCATCATCACAGCTAATATATGGCTCACATTCCACCGCATTAATAATCAGCGTGTCGATTTTATGCGCATGGCGGAATTTTAACGCAGTCGGAAACCCAGCCCCACCCAAACCAACAACCCCGCAAAGTTCAATCATTTCAATAAACTGTTCATAACTTATTGGTTGTTGTAGCGGCGGTACGCCAGCGATTGCGACATCCTTACCATCAGTTGTTATCACAATACAATCATCGGACAGAGCAGAAGCATCTGGAAGCGGACGTTTTTCTATTGCGGTTACCACACCGGAACTGGCGGCATGAATCGGCACACCATTTTTAGCAATCACTTGTCCTTTCAACACTTTTTCACCAACCGCCACCAGCGGCTGCGCAAGCGTATTGCCCCGTTGCAACAACGGATAAATTAAGCAACTTGGCACAAAGCTTTTTTCCACCTGCGTTGTGGTAGCGGATTGCTTACGCGCGTCTAAAACCAAGCCGCCGTGAAAATAAAATCTTTCAAACATCGCTGGGTTTAGGATATTGCCAGTTGCGTGGCGTTGGCAGAATTGGTTGTAGCACAATGCAATCGACCGGACACGGCGCAAGGCATAATTTACAACCGGTACATTCGGCAGCTATCACAGTGTGCATAAATTTTGCCGCCCCTAAAATCGCATCCACCGGACATGCCGGAATACACAAACTACAACCGATACAATCGGTCTCAATAATAAAAGCCCGCATCTTATGTTCGGGGTGACCAAACGCCGGATTTAATGCCGACACGGATTTACCCAACAAATCCGCTAACGCCCTAACGGTTTCATCGCCGCCCGGTGGACATTGATTAATCTCTGCCACACCGCTTACAATCGCCTGCGCATAAGGCTTACACCCCGGAAAACCGCATTGCGCACATTGCGTTTGTGGCAATAACGCTTCGATTTTGTCGGCTACCGGGTCGCCTGCCACTTTAAAATAGTGCGCCGCATAACCTAATAACAAACCAAAAACCGCAAAAAGCAAACAAATCAATAACATAAATAAACGCTTACTATATCACAGACACTGCTATTTCACGCGCATTCCCGCCACTGCCTGTCATCAGGATGCAGCAGCATTCTTGCGTGAGGGGAGAAGTATTGCCGAGAACGTGCTGTAGATTAAATTGCGTAATCAATTCGGCTTCGGTGTATTTTTGGTTTTTTATCATCGAAAGTTGTTTTTATTAACCCAATTTTATTTGCAACTGTGTTCAGGACATAGTTGTTTGATGTCAATATTAAGCCGGTTTAATAAATCTCGGTCTTTATGCCAATCGCTGTCAGTTGAATTAACAATGGTTGCACTGGCAACAACAGCGGCAGCTAAAAATTTACGGTCAGATAAATCGTTTAAATTGGCATTTAACTTTTTTAATTCAGCAAATTCTGTTCCTTCTTCATTGAGCGGCGTAATTTTCACGCGATGAATTTTATCGCTGGAATATTGATAATTGCGCAAATATTTAAAAAACGCATCACCCACGCCCGGTCTGCCAGAGGGATTGAGTTTATTGGCATATTCATCAATCAACAGTCCCATGTCATCAATCACAATGTCTAATTCTTCACAATCCGCAAGTAATTCGATGCAAGCATTTTGACAGGTTTCAGAAGCGTGTGTATTTCTGCGATTTGCAACGATGGCGACATTCGTATCAATCACAAGTTTTGCTGTCATTGGGCTTGTGCTTGCAATTTTCGCTTTAATGCCGCTTTATGCGTCGCGGCAATTTCTGCCATTTCATCACCAAAGAAGTTATCGGGATAATTTCTAATATCACCAAACTCATCCATTTCTAAGTCAATTAAGTGCGATTCACCGTCTTTGCTATCGCAAAAATACAGTTTGAGTTCATCAACTGAATAGCTTTCTTCAGCAACACGGCGTTGAAAACGTTGTAATAAATGTTCGCTGTGGCTTTCGACAATCACTTGCAGATTGCGCTGTTTTGACACTTGCAAAATCACATCGGCTAAACCGCTTTGTACGGCAGGATGTAAATGAATTTCCGGTTGTTCCATTAAAATAATACTGTCTTCGGGAACGTAATACAGCAGCACTAAAGCAGGTAAAACTTGCGAAACACCAAAACCAACATCA